>Ga0310695_10002644_pt1 | contig 37212 bp, 32 predicted proteins | sample RumenRJG_04DNA_FD_203882 | JGI IMG/M metagenome (GOLD analysis project Ga0310695, IMG submission 203882) | Bovine rumen microbial communities from Lethbridge, Alberta, Canada - RJG_04 (v2) (version 2) | ecosystem: Host-associated > Mammals > Digestive system > Stomach > Rumen | place: Canada...
GGAACAATTGTCCATGACCACGACAGAACCTACTACTCATATGGTTCCAATCATCAGGAATGTCTGGCACACGTATTACGATATCTGGTCGGAGCTATAGAAAATGAACCCCATCTCACCTGGCATAGGCAAATGCATCGTCTGCTGCAAAAGATGATCCACATCGCCAAGCGTAATAAATCTGGCCTCTCAAAAGAAAAAGTCCAAAGCCTCACTGATAAATATGAATCAATCCTGTCTCTTGCTGCAGATGAATACTCGCAGCATCCGCCAGACAAAAACTACATGGATGGGTTTAATCTTCAAAAACGGATGCATGATTACCAGGTCGACCATTTATATTTTCTCTCCCATCCTGAGGTCGATTACACCAACAACATCAGCGAAAGAGAACTGCGCAAGTTTAAGAGGAAACAAAAGCAGGCTGTCGTTCTTCGGAGTGATTCCGGCGGTCAGCATATTTGTGATGCCCTTACAATCATCGAAACTGCCCGTATGCAACATATTAATGTATACGATGTCGTTGCTTCTTCTTTCTCATAATTCTGTTCAACTGGCTACAGTAAAGTTTGTGAAATGTTCACAACCGATTTGCTGTAGCCCTTATTATTCCTCGCCTTGCCTAATCATTGAACAGTAACGTTCTTAAATTATGTAAACTTTCGTAAATAAAAAAACAGCGGATAGCCACGCCCAAAGACGCAGCTATCCGCCATATTTTTATACTGATCTCTCTGTTTTGTGATGCTGATCTGTGATCTTTTTCTGCCGGAAATTGACATCATAAGCAGCTTTTCTTACCCTCAGTTTTTCCCGGAGGGAGGATCTTTCTTCCTTACGTTTAGGCCTGTTCTTCCCCAGTTTCGGACGTTCCGAGAATTTTTCCACAGCCTTACGTTCTGCGAAATCCTTTTCGGCTTCCCTAAGTTTCTCCATTTCTTTAAGGAGATAATTTTCCAGGGATTCGTCCTTATCCTTCTGCAAAGGGATGATGTCCACCCTTACTCCGCCTATTACAGACTTTTCATCATTCAGAACTGCGGCAACCACTTCTTTCGGTTCTTCACCCTTATATTCCAGTACTATGTCAAGGTCAGATCCGTTCATTTCCAGACCCCGACAGCGACTCCCTGTTATGATAACCTCTGTGGTTTCTGCTTCTATGCCGTAATCCGAAAATATCTTTTCCGCAGTGTCCTTTATGTAGGCTTCTACCTTCCCGGAATCCATGCCCCCGATCATATTGAATTTCTTCTCCGTCTCCGCTCTGAAACTATCCACGATTTCACTGCCTTCGTTAGGCTGATCTTCCGTTTCCCGATATTCTATCACCCTTTTGGGTCCGAGATCGGATACTTCAGTATCATGGATCTCATATACAGTCTGCTCTTCTGCTAATACAGGAGCAGCTTTTGTAAGACCAATAATCTCCTGCAGTCCTTCGACGGAAAACTTATCCTTAAGCTCTGCCCGGTAGCTGTAAATACTGCCGGAGCCCCCGGACACCACCACGTGATCCTGAAGCGTAATTCCCATCAGATCCGTTGCCATCATCACATTCAGGGTCGTTATATTATCCTCTTTACTGGGAACCGGCTTCTCTGTCCTGTAGCTTGGATGGGAGTGGAGCATTATTAGGGAGGCGGCATTTGAGAGAATTGATGACTTCAAAAGCTCCCGCATGGTTACAAGTGAGGCATTTATGCTGCCGATGCTGACAATATTGAAATTTATCGGGCGATTCCCGTTATCCAGGTTTACTATGCAGACATACTCCCGGTCGAGCTGCCGCATCATATCCTTCATGACATCTATGGCTCTTCTGGGGGAATTGATCTGTTCCGTACTGTATAGCGGTGTTTCTTCTGATAGCTTAAGCCTCACGCTGACCTGATTCAGTTTGTACTTCTCTTCCGGCATCCATATCACCCCCTTCTGTCTCAAAAGTCACGTTAATTATCGCATCATCTCTTACGTAATTAAGGAACTGCACCATTTCCTTGGGAGTAAGTTCCAATGTTTTTTTATCCATTACTTATCGTCCTTTCTTAAAGAGCCTTTTCAAGTTTTTTGATTTCTTCTGTCGCCTCAATAGGTTTCAAAGCTTTTGCCCTGCCTTCTTCCAGTTTTTTCCGGACGGAAGGACGGTCTTCGGGGGATATCGGTCTTCTTGCCTTTTTCCCCTGTTCCCTTACCTCTGCCCTTTCAGCGGTTTTCTGGGGCTCGTCCTCCATATCGCTGGCACTGTCCTCATGCCTGTCCAGATTTAGTTCCGCATTAAGTTCCGACTGCCTTTTCAGCTTCTCATTTAATTCTGCTTCCCTTTCAAAGGGCTTCTGAACCTCAGCTTTTGCGCTTTCCAGCTGCTGCTTGACATTAGCCAGTTTCTCCTTGGTTTCTTCAAGGTTCGCCGGTATCGCTTCCAGGGCATTATTGATCTTCGTGATATTTCCAACAGGATCATTACTGACATCAATGGTATAGGTGAGGCTCCCCCTGATACTGAACTTAAACGGCTCATAAAACGTATCAAAACGCACAGAGAGCTTCATTCCGGCGTAACTCCCTATTCCGGTTTCAATAGTTCCCTGCCGGAGTTCTTTACAGAAATCAATTATCGCAGTCCCGGCTTCCTTTTTATCCGTATAGGTTTTCCCGCTGATCTCAATAATGAAGCTGTCCTTATCCTTCGGCCTGTTCGCCTCATAAACAGCAGAGTCCTTTTCATAACCCTCGATCCTTTCACGGTACAGGGATATCTGGGCAGGATAGTTCCTTGTGATATTGTCTTCCAGCCTGTATTTCTGGCTGTCATGGTTTGCCTTGGCAAGCTTTAGCTTCGCAACCTCCATATCCAGTTCCATCTTTTCCTTGATCTTCGGGTTTCCTGTGGCAAGGGCTTTGACCTCCGCATAGGTAAGAGCCGCATCGTCTATGTCCTCGCAGCTCCTGACAGGTGACTTGCTTGTCATTATCTGGCCTATGAATTTCTGTTTATTCTCAATGATTTGCCACTGATAACTGTCGAAGGTATTCTCCATAACATAGCGGAATATCTTTACTTTCTCATTCTGGTTCCCCTGCCTGATAATGCGTCCTTCCCTCTGTTCAAGGTCAGAGGGTCTCCAGGGGCAGTCCAGGTGATGTAAAGCAATAAGTCTGTCCTGTACATTGGTTCCGGCCCCCATCTTGAAAGTGGATCCCAGTAAAAAACGGATCTGTCCGCTTCTTACTCTTGCAAACAGCTCCGTCTTCTGCCTCTCGGTCTTTGCCTCATGTATATAGGCTATCTCTTCCTCCGGCACTCCCTTCCGTATGAGTTTTTCCTTTATGTCATCATAAACATTGAAGCTCCCGTCCCCCTTTGGTGTTGAGAGATCCGAAAAGATCATCTGCGTTGACCGGTTCGCCGCCGTGTCCTTCCATATTTCAAAGGCTTTTTCTACGCATACCGATGTCTTGGAATTCTCATCATCCGGCAGGAGGTCATTCATAAGCCTCTGATCAAGAGCCAGTTTCCGGCCGTCATTGGTGACATTCAGCATATTGTCCTCATGCTTGTCCACCTGACGGTTCCTGATTTTCTCTGCCCTGTCCGCCAGACCCTTAACCATCTCTTTCTGGTATTCGCTGGGCTTCAGCACCACATTCTCATACTCCGCTTCCGGTACGGGAAGATCCAGCATATCAGAGGTCTGTATGTCCGCACTTTCCTTAAAGAGGGATATAAGCTCCGGCAAATTATAGAATCTCGCAAATCTTGTTTTCGGACGGTATCCGTTCCCTTCCGGTGCAAGCTCAACCGATGTGATGGTCTCCCCGAAAGTGGAAGCCCAGGCATCGAACTGGCTGAGTCCCAGCTTCTTTAAGGTATCAAACTGAAGATATCTCATATTCCCGTACAGCTCACACATGGAATTACTTAAAGGGGTGCCAGTGGCAAAGGTGACTCCCCTGCCGCCTGTGATCTCATCAAGATACCGGCATTTCGCAAACATATCCGCGCTCTTCTGCGCCTCATTCTGGGCTATCCCGGCTACGTTCCGCATCTTCGTGTAGATGAAAATATTTTTGTAATAGTGAGATTCGTCCACGTACAGGGCATCCACACCCAGCTGCTCGAATGTCACCACGTTGTCCTTCTTTGAACTGTCATGGAGTTTTTCGAGTCTTACCTTCAGCTGCCGCTCGTGTTTTGTCATTTCTTTTATGGTATATCTCTCGCCCCTGGAAGCCTTGAGCATGGCAATTTCAGACTCTATTTCCTCAATCTGCTTCTCAACTATCGCTATCTGCCGCTCCTTTGAAAGGGGGATCTTCTCAAACTGGCTGTGACCGATTATCACGGCATCATATTCCCCTGTGGAGATACGTCCGCAGAACTTCTTCCGGTTTGCCGGTTCAAAATCCTTTTTCGTAGCAGCAAGTATGTTGGCTCCGGGATAAAGCCGGAGGAATTCTGCCGCCCACTGCTCTGTCAGATGGTTCGGAACCACAAAAAGGCTCTTCTGGCATAATCCGAGACGCTTACTCTCCATTGCTGCTGCCGCAGCGTCAAAGGTCTTACCACTGCCCACACAATGGGCAAGAAGCGTATTTCCGCCGTATAATACATGGGCTATGGCATTCTTCTGGTGGTCTTTCAGTTCTATGTCAGGGCTCATTCCCGGGAATTTAAGGTGCGATCCGTCATATTCCCGCGGCCTTGTGGAATTAAAGAGCTCATTATACTTTGTCACCAGATCATGCCGCCTGTCGGGATCCTTATAGATCCAGTCCTTGAAGGCCTGTTTTATGGCATCCTGCTTTTCAGAAGCTATCATGGTCTCCTTTTTATTTAAGACCCTTGTTTCCTTACCGTCATCAATGACCGTATCATATATCCTCGTGTCCTTCAGGTTCAGGGAATCCTCCAGAATCTTATAGGCATTTGCTCTGTCAGTGCCATAGGTCACGTTTACCAGTGAATTGCCGTAATCGGCGTTCTTCCCTTTTACATTCCAAAGTCCCGTGAAGCTTGTGAACTGTATTCCCACTACTCCCCTGTTAATAAGGTAATCCGGCGTATGGAACACTTCCCTCATGAAATCCTCTATGTATTTGGGATCCACCCATGTTGCGCCCAGCCTTATCTCTATCTCCGACGCTTCCAGTTCCTTCGGCTGCACTTCCTCAAGCCCTTTCACATTAACGGTGTATCTGGCGTCTTTTTCCGCATACTTTATGGCGGTTTTCAGTTTTTCCCGGACATTCCCGGAAAGATACTCATCTGCTGTTTCCCACTTTTCCGTTTCGGGATTTAGGTATATCACATCATGTAATTCCCTTAAAACCTGCTCCTCTGTCCTTTTTGAAAGCTGTTCCATAAAGGGCAGATCTACCTTTCCCCTCTCTGCAAGGCATACGGCAAGGGCTTCCGCCGCAGTATTCACTTCCGTGATAACCTCCGTCTTCTTTATTGTCCTCTTATAGAACATATCAGCCTTGCCGAGGAACTTCCCGTCATCATCGAACCTTTCAAGGGAACAGAGAAGACAGTAGCCGGCATCCTGGTTCATTGCCCTTTTATTGGTTCTGGAACTTAAAAGCCCGTACTTCCTGGCATAGGCATCATATACCGTGTTTAATTCATTCCGTATTTTCTGTATCACACTTTCCGGGTAGTCTTCCAGCTGGATATTTATAAGGTTCTGGGTAATGTCACGGATCTTCACCATGCCCTTTATCCTGTCAAGAACGCTCTCCGTTTCCTCCACCTTACGCATCACAGAGTTTTCCCGGAAATAAACATCATGATCCACTATGCAGTAGCTGTAGTTTTTGACAGCAGGATCCGCAGGGATGGTCTCTATTTCTTCTCCGGGTTCCTCCGCTTCCAGTTCCTCTTCCAGGTATTCTCCCCGGATATTTGAAATGGCTGCTTCCAGTGCATCCCTAAAAGCTATCCCATCCTTTTCCTTACAGGTGAGTTCCATTCCATAAGGACCGGAAACAAGGGTTAATTCCCCTGCAACCATTTCGGGATGTGATCTGAAGTAATCGTTATACCGCATCCCCTCCATGTCCTGAGAAACATGTAGCCAGCTTCCATCCGGTTCCATTATCCGGTCACGCTTCTTAAGGAATATAATATCAGTAGTGGCTTCCGTTCCGGCATTTGCCTTGAATGCCGTATTTGGCAGCCTCACCGCTCCCAGAAATTCCGCCCTCCGGGAGATATAATTCCTAACACTCTCATCCTTCTTATCCATTGTCCAGCGGCTTGTGACAAATGCGATAACGCCGCCGCTTCTCACCTTTTCAAGGCTCTTAGCGAAGAAATAGTCGTGTATGGAGAAGTTATATTTGTCAAAGCTCCGGTCATTTACCTTATAATCCCCGAAAGGCACGTTCCCGATGGCTGCGTCAAAGAAATCGCTCTGGAACCCTGTTTCCTCAAAGCCTTTTATCTGGATATCCGCTCCGGGGTACAGGGCTTTCGCTATCCTTCCCGTTATGCTGTCTAGTTCCACGCCATACAGCCTTGACTCCTGCATGGATTCTGGCAGCATCCCAAAGAAGTTTCCAACACCCATGGCAGGTTCCAGAATACTACCTTTCTTAAATCCCATCCTTTCAAGGGTTTCATATATATTCCTTATGACAAGCGGGGATGTGAAGTGGGCGTTAAGGACGGTATCCCTTGCGGATTTGTACTCGCCTTCGGATAAAAGCTTTTTTAATTCCGAATACTCGTTTTCCCAGCCCCTCCGGTTTTCTTCAAAAGCCTCAGCAATACCTCCCCATCCCACATACCGGGAAAGGATCTCCTGCTCTTCCTTTGTAGCAGGACGGTTCCCGGCTTCTATCTTCTGGAGCATCTTTATGGCCTCAATGTTCCTGTGGTACTTCTCTTTCGGCCCGCCGTTTCCGAGGCTTTCATCGGTTATGCGGAAGTTATCCTTATTGGGATTCCCTTTTATGAGCGTAAGAGAAGCGGCGGTCAATGCTGCTGCACTTTCCGCCGCCTTTACTATTTCCTCATCACTTTCCGTTATCTGGAGAAGACTATCTCCCGGAGAACCGTCTCCTCCGCTCTCGCTTTGATGCTGTTCATCCTGCGTACCCAGATCATCTGATCCGAGGCCTTCAGCTTCTCGTCCACCTTCTCCCTCTCTGCCATCTGTGCCATCAATGTGTCCAGCCTCTCCTCCGCCTGTTCCTGTGTGGTCAGAAGATGTTCTTTCAGCTTCCCCGACAGAAGGAGGTATGAGTACAAGCCGTGTCTGTTCTCCTTCAAGTACTGCCTCCGCATCATTCCATATTTCGTAAGCATCCCCTCCGGCTCTTCGTTCGCCCTCAGGTTCGGTATCAGGTAATCCCCATTCTGTATGTACTCCAGTTTCATTTATTTTCCTTTCCCCGCTTGTCTCTGCGGCATTTATTATTTCCGGTTCACTTTCGTGCTTTAAAGCATTGTATTCTCCCTGCTGTTGGTTTTCAAGTTTTCTTTTCAGTGCATTTTCGGTGAAATCTATCACCCTTGCCATCTCTGTTTTTTCCGCCTCTTTTGTGAGATTCTTTTCATGGGTTTGTACAGCTCTGCATATTTCTCTGAGAACCGGACAGGCAAGATCTGATACAGCCGCCCCGAGAGTAAAAAGTAACCTCGGAGAACTGAAAACTCCGATATGGGAGAAATCCATTCTGGCTATATTTTCCCTTTTCAGAAACCCGCACCTTGAAAGAATCATGAAACATATTGAAGAGCTGAGGGTTCTTTCCGCCGCTTCTTCAAAGGCTGCATCGCTTAAATGAAGCTCATCTCCTGCCGCTTCCTTCAGGTCGTCCATTATTTCCACATAAAAATCCATGGCAATCCTGTCGGATAATTCCTCGATCCTCATATCAAAAGGGTTTTCCCGGTCTGTTTCACCATAGGTTTCTTCAAGGGCGTTTATAACCGCACTACAGTCCCTTTGCTGCATTTTCCAGAGTTTTGGGAGCCTTCCCACAAACCTTGATGGGCTGACATCTGCCACATCAAAAATGTATTTCAACTTGTTATAAGGGGAATCAGTATCAATAAGGGCAATGCCCTTTGCTCCCCTCTTTATCCAGCAGTGCATTTTCACATTCCAGTCGTCAAATGAAGCACAGGCTGTGGCATCCGGCCTCTGAGCATAGATCAGAAGCTGCTCCTCAAAGGGATAACGGTATACATTCGCCGCCGTCCGAAGGAAAGCCATCCATTCCACAGGGTTTTCTGTCACCCGTTTTACGGTATACTCCGCAAGACCCTTTATATCGTTATATCTTTCTGCCATCTTCCCTCCTTATCAGAAGGGCACCTGTACTGAACAGATGCCCGTTAACTAATGCTTTGTTTTTACTTTTCCGGGAACGTCAGATGGTAATCGTACTGGAACCCAGTTCTTTCATTCCCGTCCTTATCCTTGTAGCTGAAATTACTGATCCCCTTGGGTGTCAGATAGGCGTCATAGGTCTTTCCTTTTTTCTTGCTCTTGATGCTCTTCACAAGGATCTGCTTACCTTCAAGGAGCCTCTTGATCTGATCATCATCCAGATCCTTTCCCATGGCTTTTCCAAACTTCATACCACACTTCTTACTGCAATAGGCTCCGAACCTGCCCTTAAGGACGTCACAGCCGCACCTCGGGCATTTCCCCATTACCTCACGGCTGCCTCCGCTGAATAAAGCTTTCTGCTCATCAGTAACTTCATGGTTTTCCGCAATCAGCTTCTTAACCATTTCCTTGATCCCGTCCATAAAATCACCGGGATGCCCTTCGCCCTTCGCTATCTTCGCAAGCTCATTTTCCCAGTCTGATGTGAGCTTTGCGGATTTAAGGGTATCCGGCAGTACGGAAATAAGCTTCCTGCCGTCCTCTGTAGGAATAAGGTTCTTCTTTTCCCTGCAGACAAATCCGTCAGACACCAATTTTTCAATTATATCCGCTCTTGTGGCCGGAGTTCCGAGACCCTTACGCTCCACGTCATCAGCCATTTCATCGGATCCGGCTCTTTCCATGCCGGAAAGCAGGGTATCCTCCGTATATGACTTGGGAGGCTTTGTGAAACTTTCCACTACTTTTGATTCAACCTCAGTAATCACCTGTCCTTCCACAAGAAGAGGCAGCACGTTCTCCTTTTCCTTTACCTCAATCCCTAAAGCTTTCCTGAAATTCTCTTCAATCTCCTTCCAGCCCTTTTTGATAACGGTCTTTCCCTTAAGGTAAAATGCCTCACCTTCACAGGAAAGAACAGCTTTTGTTGCCTTATATCTATGGGTTTCCACTACAGCACAGGCAAGCCTTGCTGCAACAAGGGAAAGGATATACTTCTCGTTATCGGGAATAGAGTTAAGATCAGCGGAAGCAATCTCCATTGTGGGGATTATTGCATGGTGATCAGTGACCATCTTGCTGTTAAGGATCTTCCTGTAATCATCCACATCCTTTCCAACACCGATAAAGGGAAATTCCTTTCTCACAAGATTCAGAACCTTCCTCGCAGTCTCTTCCATATCATCGGAAAGATAACGGCTGTCCGTCCTGGGATAGGTAACAAGCTTCTTTTCATAAAGCGCCTGGGTATAGTCCAGAGTCTGCTTTGCAGTATATCCGAAGATCCTGTTGGCATCCCTCTGTAAGGATGTAAGATCATAAAGAAGAGGGGCAGTTATTGTCTTATCTTCTTCTTTGACAGATATAACTTTTGCATTCTTACCTAAACACTTAAGGGAAAGGTTATTTGCCTCCGACCTATCCTTTATGGGTTTTGAAAGGGCATCAATCCTGTCCTTACCAATATGGACCGTGTAATAGGGTTCTTTCTTGAAGTTCTTTATCTCGGTATCCCGGTTTACAAGCATTGAAAGAGTAGGAGTCTGTACACGCCCGACCTTAAGGGTTTTACCGTAAAGCGTGGAAAAGAGCCTTGTACCGTTTATTCCCACAAGCCAGTCTGCCTCCTGCCTGCATTTGGCTGAATTATAAAGGTTATCATAGTCGGTACCGGGCTTGAGATTATTAAAACCCTCCCTTATGGCATCTGCCTCCATGGATGAGATCCAAAGGCGTTTGAATGGCTTTTTGCACCCTGCCATCTCATATACCAGACGGAAGATGGCCTCCCCTTCCCTTCCGCAGTCAGTAGCCTCAACGGGCAGAGTGTCCTCACGGTTAAGAAGATTTTTAAGAACATTAAACTGCTCCTTTGTGTCTTCCTTAACCTCATACTTCCAGACATTCGGCATGATCGGCAGGGTCTCATAAGACCACTTCTTAAACTGTTCTCCATATACATAAGGTTCTGCAAGTTCAATAAGGTGTCCAAAGCACCAGGAAACCACATAATTCACATTTTCAATGTAGCCCTTATGGTTCCCATCATCCTTAATTCCAAGTGCATCGCAGATATTTTTTGCAACGCTGGGTTTCTCAGTTATTATCAGTGTTTTCATAGGTTATATCCTCCATTGTTGTGTTTCATGCGTTAGTTCCCGGGGGTCTTCCACCCCCGGACCCCTGGATTCCACAAAGAACCGGGAACCATAAAAACGGTTCCCGGTTCTTTGCGGGGAATAATTGGGTATTTACTTGTTGTCAGGTTTCATCTTCAGTATCATCGGCTTCATCGTAATAATCGCCGTTGTCCATAATGCTATTGTCGTTTGCTTCGGTGTTTTCTCCTTCAAGATCAGGTCTGTCCGGCGTATTGAAACTATCATCCACATTCCCCTCCTCACTGTATCCATCATCATCTGTGTCATCGTCGTCATCTGCCCCTTCATCACCATCTTCAGGATCCTCATCCTCTTCATAATCTCCGTCCCGTTCCTTTACCTTATTATTGATGGTGCGGAAAATGATAACTACAGCTATGGCAATACCGATGATCATCAGCTTTGGAAGCCAGGGATTACTTTCTTTCTCTTTATCCTCCGGCAACTCATCACCGGAGAGCACCTTATCCGTGGGAGTTTCCTCTTCTACAGCGGATAATTCCTTATCTTCCGCCTTTTCTGTGATCATCTGCAGATTATTATTCGGAAGTGCGCTTTCAAGTGTGGGATCCCCATTTTCATTGGCTGCTGCGTTCTGGGGAATGATGCTGCTGTTATTCTCTGTCACGTTCAGAAGGTCATTCTCCGTGATATCCGTAAGGAAATGCACCTTTTCTTCATCCCCGCTCCGGTCGATAATGAGATAAAAAATCTTCCCGCTTTTGGCTTCAATGGTGTAGTACTCCCTGCCTTTTCCCGGCACGGTTTCAGGTTCATCTTCCTTTTCCTCTTTTTCTTCCTTATCAGCTTCAGCCAGGGATTTCTTTTTCTCTTCCGACTTGGGATCAGTGGATTCCGCGGAAAACAGGTTCCCGAACACATTTGCAAGCATGTTCCCGGCATCATCGGTTTTTACATGATCCGTTACATCTGCAACAGCCGAAGCTGGCTTTGTGGGTTCCGCACTGTCAGGCAGGACTTTAACATCTTTCCCGGAAGGATCTTTCGCCTTGTAGTATGGATTCCTTACCCTGTAGGTATCTGACATATTCCCGGCATAGTCCATGGCCTGTACTGCGAAATTCTCATATCCGGTATCAAACTGCTGCATCCTGATAACCAGTATTCCTTCATTCAAGTCCGTGAACTCAAAGCCGTTCACATATACTGATTTCACGCCGGATTCCTCATCATTCGTGTCTATGGTGAGGCTTCCGTTATTCACTGCGGCATTAAGAGTTGGTTTGGTACTGTCAAAGCAGGTGATCTTCTTATTTTTACTGTATGTCCTGTCTTTGATATCCTTGATCTCCACATATACCACGCAGTTCTCATTAAGCTCCATTGACATGGAATCCGTCACATCAGTCCAGCTCCCGGTCTGTCCTATCTTTGCCTTTGCTTCTTTAATGACAAAATCCCCGGTTCCAACCGTGTCCTCCGCGGAAAACTTTACTTCCGCAGCCTTCCTGTGCCAACCGGAGGGTTCGGTGATACTGATCTTTACTACAGGAGCAACAGGTTCTTCCTCTTTTTTATCGCCGGATACGCTTCCGTCTTTTTCGCCTGTCCCGCTGCCCTCACTGGGATCCACCTTGTTATCTGATTCTAAATCTCCGTCATTTGCTGGGATGATAATCGGATCATTGTCTTCGTTTTCCTCAGCCAGAACCTTGGTACTTCCAGGCTTGGTGATACAGATATAGGCAAACTCTGTAATAAGGAGCATAACCGTGACCATAATGACAGCCATCAGCCTTGCTATCAGCGTGATCTGCTGCCTCTTATTCCTTCTCATTATTCTTCTGTATGACATTCATTCCCTCCCTTTTTCTGAATTGCTTTATCATTTCGATCTCCTCCCTCTTCATATCCTTGAAAAATATGAGTTCCTCGGGAGTCAAATTGCATTTCTGGATGATCTTCAGCTTTTCAGCATCCACAGCCGCTTTTTCCATTCCCATGTATTTCTTTTCCTCGGCTTTGAGGCTTTGCATGTCGCTTCGGATCTTTTCCAGATGCTTTCTAATAAGTTCAAGCTTCATTACCTTTCCTTTCTGCAGTCCTATCTGGGAACCCTTGCAAAAGAGTAGAAATGTGACTGCCAGTATGGTGTGTTTATATTGCTGTATTTGATCGGGTCACCGGCATGGATCATTATTCCGTTACCACAGTAGATACCCACGTGTGAAACCGGGTTCCCGGACTTATATGTTCCGGTAAAAAAGATCAGATCCCCCGCCTCGACATCTGCGGCATCTATTGGCGTGCATCTGTTGTATATTCCCTGAGCCGTAGTCCTCGGCATATTTGCAAATCCGCTGTTTGTCAGAACCCAGCACACAAAGCCGGAGCAGTCGAAACTCGTTGAAGGATTGCTTCCGCCCCAGACATAGGGGTATCCGAGATAGTTCTTTGCTTCATTAAGAAGCGCAGCCACATCCGCATCAGACGGTGCATCCGGAGCATCACTGTCATAGAGGCTTCCTTCCCCGTTCTCGAAATAAAAAAGGGGATTGTAATACTCCCCGTTATAAAGACATTCGATATGAAGATGACTGCCTGTGATGCTTCCTGTACTTCCGGTTTTCCCGATATACTGTCCATGACGGACTGTATCCCCTGCATTTACGCTCCTGCTTTCAAGGTGTGCATACTTCGTCATGTAACCGCCGCTGTCCGCAATGACTATGTAAATCCCATAGTCCTCGTCATAATCAGCAGTCACAACGGTTCCGCTCTGGGCGGCATAGACATTGGTTCCCTCCGGCACGGCTATGTCCAGTCCCCTGTGAAACTGCCTCGCTCCGGTCAAAGGATTCTTCCTGTAGCCGTAATAGCTTTTGATGCAGCTCCTCCAGTCCAGGTCAAGGGGAGTATAGAATTCCTGCCTCGCCCCCTCAGTCTCCCTATACATTTCATAAAGATCTGCCGCATCAGCTGAGAGCCTTCCGCTTATAACGGTCTCTAAAGGCGTTGAAACAAGCGTCACTTCAAGGATCGTTACTGTATACTCTTCTTCCTCTTCGTACTCCTCCTCTTCCTCGTACTCTTCCTCAACCTCTTCGCCGGTATCCGGATCAGTTACGGTCCGAGTTTTAGTTACAGTCCTGGTTTTTGTCACCATCCTTGTCCGGGTTTCTTCCCTTTCGGAAATATCCAGGTCATACATGGCATCAAAGAGATCCTGTATCTCACTTTCCACATCAGCAGCCAGAAATTCCACGTACTGCGCTGACAGGTAATTAATCAGCGTGTACGGGTTATGGCCCATGGTTGCAAGGTTATAGCTGTATTCGTCATAGCCGGGATAATCTGTTTCGATCCTGTCAATCTGCTCCTGCAGTTCCATTTCCTTTAAGGTCATCGACTCATCCGCCTTATCCAGTTCTGCCGGAAGACTCTGGTAGGTTCCAACCATCACATCTGTAAGGCCTCCACCGAACATGGCGGCACATGATGATATCCCGGTCATAATGATCAGAAGCAGGATAAAGATCACTCCAAAAACTATCAGTACATGGGCGTGCGTTGCTGCTGCCTCTGCCAGTTTCTTTGCTGCTACAGCAGTGGTCTTTGCAGCTTTCTGTGCGGTTCTTACCGTCTTTTCTGCAGTCTCCCTCGCTTTTCTGTAAGCTTTCGCATAGTCCCTTTTGATCTGCTTCTTCTGGAACTGCTTTCTAAACTCCTTTTCACTCTTTCCTGGATCGGTGCCCCCGGCTTTACTGTTGAAGCCGTTGTCCTTATAGAACCGGCGGTCTGGTTTTGTCTGGGCATTCCGGTTTTTCCCGCCTTTCTTTTTCCGGCTCTCGGAACGTTCTTTCCGGGATCTTCCTTTCTGTATCCGGTCACTTACAAAATCCTGTGTCCGGCTTGCTGCCCTTATGGAAGATCCTGCTGCTTCGGTTGCGCTGTTATCATCTTCCTGACCGTTCACTTCATGGAAAAAATCGTTTGCAGCTGATACCGTCCTTTTCGCACCTCTCCATGAAAAGCCGTTTCTATCTGCCTTTCTTCCCTTGACATAAAGAAACCGCCTGTAGGCTGCTTTCCCGGATACCGGGTTTTCTTTACCTTCCAGACGGTCTTCCTTATGTTGGGTGAAATCAACGGTGCTTTGAACAGATCTTTCCTGATCATGTTTATCCTGATCTGTAGCGTTTTCACTTATGTAGTTTTCTTTGAAAATCCTCTTCCGGCTTTGCTTTTTCTTCCACTCTTTCCGGGAAATGCCGGTATCCCGTTCCAGGGCAGGAGCTGCCCTTTCCCGGATAATCTTTCTCAAAATGCTTTTTTTCTTCTTTTGTGTCATTATTCCCACTCCGAGTTAAAATTTTCACTTATTCCAGTTCTCAAAAACCACTTTCAGGGGTTATATGGGTGTTATCCTCCACTTTTCCATCATCAATTGCCACTTCCGTCATTTCTGCAGGTTCTTTCGCCGGATGGTTATTAAGCCATTCCCTCTCTTCGGGATCAAGTTCTTCAAGGTATCCCTCATAGGCATCCATGAATTCCTTGTCCAGCTTTTCCTTCTGCTTTTCCCACTTTTCCTTATCAGAACCCTCAGAAGAGGTTTCCTGTATACACTTTGTTTCTTCTTTCACTTCTTTTTCCTCTCTTTCTTCCCACTCCACATCGATTTCAGTATTCTCCCGGGGTTTGGTATCCATGATCTTAAAGGTCAGGGTATCCTGGGGATATTTATCAACGAAGGGGATTGTCACGTCATTGAACCTTATTAGTCCGCAGCCGGGATCTGCATTGGTTACGTATTTCAGCTGCTTTTCAGATAGTTCCAGTTTATCCGCAAGTATCTCCTGATCCTTGGCATTCTGGTTTAAGAGATATATGAAATCAGAGTTTCCAAGGATCTCCTCAATCTGCGGGGACAGAAGAAAGTCCTGTACGTTCTGGGTAAGGCCTGTCGGGATCCCTCCCCACTTTCTGAACCTCTTCCACATTTCCACCGAATACTGCGCTGTCTGGGGATCCCTTAAGAGCAGGTGGAACTCGTCACAATAGTAACGGGTTGCTATCTTCCTTTCCCTGTTCCGTGAAACCCTGTTCCAGACCGCATCCTGTACTATAAGCATCCCAAGATCCTTAAGCGTTGCACCAAGATCCCTGATATCAAAGCATATGATCCTGTTACTGGAATCAACGTTTGTGTGGTGGTTGAAATAGTTCTGGCTGCCATACACATAGAGCACAAGGCTCTGGGCTATCCTTGTGGCTTTCGCCTTTGCGTCCATTGCAAGAGCCGGATCCTTAACGTCCTTCGGCTCATATGCGATCAGGGCATTATAGAGGTCTTCCAGTATAGGCATCCGCTCCGGAGTGGGATTCCTGAAGTAATCCTTATAGATACCCTCAATGCAGCGGTCAACGATGCCCTTTTCATCATTGGCAAGTCCTTTCCCGTCTCCGGCGATCATGTCGCAGAGTGTTATGATAAAGTCGGCTTTCAGCCGCAAGGCTTCCCTGTCATTCTTATGGGAAAGCTGTATGTCCATAGGATTAAGGTAATCCGTGGAATCTGCCGCAAGCCTTATGACTTCCCCGCCCAGTTCTTCAACTACCGGATAATACTCAGATTCCGGATCACATATGAGGATGTCATCCTTTGTCACAAGATAGGCCCCCAGTATTTCCCTCTTTGCCGAGAAGGACTTCCCGCTTCCGGGGGTTCCGAGAACCACGCCGTTCGGTGTCCGGAGCTGCTTCCTGTCAGCAAGGATCATGTTATTGGTTATGGCGTTAAGACCGTAATAGAGCGCATCCCCGTCCATAAAGAGTTCCTGTGTATTGAACGGGATCAATATCGCACTGCTGTTGGTGGTTAAAACCCTCTCAATACCGAGATCATTTACTCCTATGGGAGCCAGAGCATTTATTCCCTGTTCCTGCTGGTACTGTAGGCAGCGTAGATTGCAGTTTGCCTGCTGGATTATCCCGGACACCCTCTGTGTCAGGGTTTCCATCTCCTTCCTTGTCCTGCCGAAGCAGCCTATAAGGAATGTCATCCGCACCAGCTTCTGGTTACTGCTGTTCAGGTCATTCAACAAATCCAGGGTGTCTTTTTCATACGTAACTATGTCAGTGGGGATTATGTCCATGTCATAACCGGAACGCACCGCTTTTTTCTGCTCCTCGATCTTCATCTTCTGGATATTGGAGAGCGTGCTTTTCAGCATCTTCACCGCCTTCACGGGATCCATGGTCTGCATATGCATTGAAACCGTGACATTTGCATCAATGTCGAGGATCCTTTTTAAGAGTTCATCATTCAGGCTGGATGCAGTGATATCCACGTAATACACGCTCCCGAACATCTTCCCGCACTTGAACCTTGATGGATAGCGGAAATCAAAACCCGAAGGAGCGATATAATCCTTGACGGATTTCCCTGTCTTCGCCATTTCCTCAAATGAGAACCTGAAAGGCTCCATGCTGTCCTGATGGAAGAATTCATGGAGAAGCTGTAATCTCTCCTCGCCCTTTACAGGAACGGCATCAACTCCCATGGTGGCGAAATTATTGATGACATCACGCTCTATGGGATCAAACTTCGCCCTGGCTTCCTTTACACTCTTTGCTTCGGTACCAAAAATATAGTACTTGTCCTTCCTCACTCCGTTCGTGACACTTGAGCAGAAGGCCTTTTCCACTCCTGTGTACTCGTCCCTTATGACTTCATTCCCGTCATTATCCCAGGGAACATCAAAGCGTTTTAAGAGGGTATCCATATCCACCTGCCTGTTAAAAAGGAAAGGCTGCACATGGATACCGGGATCGAAGTAATTAATAAACTGGGCGTAGAGCCCGAGAATAACTGTCTGGTCCGCCTCATCCTTCAGCACATAGTCCAGGTTCTTAAAGCAAACCATCTTGGTGTAATAACCGCTGCGGACTTTGCAGATCCCGTCACGGTACATCTTTTCAAGCGTTATGGTCTTCTGGGCTGTGTCGGGGATCCTTCTTGTGATACCCCCACCGTTCAGCTTCTTTTTCAGGTTCCTTAAATGCCGGATTTCATTGAAAGAAAGCCCGGTAAAGTACCTGAATAAAGAAAAGCCGGGGTTTGCTTTACGCTTCTGCAGCTTTTTTGCATTCCCCGGCTTTTTTGCCTTGTTTTTGGTTTTTATATTCCGGACTGTATTATCCCCGGTTCTTTTCTTCTTTGTCGCTTCCGGCTTTCCTTTTGCAGGAACCGCCTTTTCTTCTTTCAGCCTTAGTTTCAAGTTCAGCCACCTCCCTTCTGATCCTGTCCTTTTCCTCCATCTTTTCAAAGAGGTTTTCAGACCTGTATCTCCGTATCCCCGGCAGGATGTACCTCTGCCGGATTATCATTCCAAGTATCTTTTCTGCAGGCTTCCCGTCCTTCTCGTACATTGCAAGGATAAAAAGCGGAACCATCACGATCATCATAAGGATCGCTGATATGTCATTCCCAAGGAATCCTCTCGTTCCGATATATAACGGGACACCCACAAGGGCAGCTGCGCCGAAGCATATGAGCTGCCTTTTGGTTAAGTTTAGCGCCACCTTCGTCTTGTTACTGATCTTCGAAAAGTTCTTCGGCGCCTTTGCTGATATAGCCATTTTTTGTCCTTTCCTTTCATCAGTGCGCCGAGAAGCAGCTCTTGGCAAGGCTTCCGGTCTTGAATAGACTGAAGCACAGGATCACCGTGTACCCCATCACTTCCCATAATGCGGAGTGAAGGTTCGCTGCCACGCTGATCCCTGAAACCAGCACTGCATATATCCCTACGCATATCATTATGAAAAACCCCTGTACTGCGAGGGCCGCCACACCTTTCAGGTAGTTGGATCCTATGTTGCTCCAGTCCCTGTTGGTGAAAGTCGCAAAGGGTATCGGAGCCACGGATACATAGCAGTAGATCTCGATCATCCTGCCATAGAGGATAACAGTGATCAGAACGCTCATTATCTTCATAGCGAAGCTCACGATCATGGTTTCCATCCCCAGCCCGATCAGCTCCCCGATCTCCATAGTCGATAGCTGGTTATTGAACATAGTAGTAAGCGTAGCCTCCACATTTATGCTGGTACTGCTGCCGATAACCCCTCCTGCGCTTGTCACAAGGTGGCTCCCCACATCAAAGATCCCGAGGACGAAATCCGATGTGTGGCTTACAAGCACTACTGCTATACATGCCTTGAATAGATACTGGAAAAGCTGTGCGCTTCCGATATCGTGCATGTTGTTCTTCTCAACCACCATGTTTATAAGCTCATAGCACAGGACAAAGGTAATGACCATCCCGGCTATCGGTACCACCACAGTGTCCGAAAGGTTCTTCACCATATTGAATATCCCGGAATTCCATGAGCCCGGAGTCTTTGATACTTCCCCGGCGATGCTGCCAACCTTTGTATTCACGTCAGTGAACATGTTGCTTAAGTTGGACAGCACCCAGCCCTGGAGCATCTCCTTTATGAAATCCGAGATTTTATCTATTATTGCTCCCATAGGAAGTCCCTCTTCTTAGAAAAGAGTTGAAAGGAGCGGTATTACCTGTGTGGCGATAAGTATCACTCCTCCACCGGCCATGAGCTGTTTGATACCCTGGCTCTTAGCTCCGGGGTTGTCGTTACCGTATCCTTCAAGCAGGTTTATTACGCCCCAGGCAGATAAACCTCCGCCTATGGCGGTCACGACTGTCTTGAGGGTATTGATGCTTTGTGTCAGGAAAGCGTTCATAGTTATGTAAACCAGAAAACGGTCGAACCATCTTCTAAAGCTTACGGACTCCCCAAAGAAAAAAGAGATACCGTTTTCAGTACCTCTTCCACCGTTTTCTGGTCTCTCCTTTCAATGATCTTGTGTCTCCAAGGAGTCCGTTTGAAAAAGTTTTCACCATAACGTCCTCCAGATGTGTTAAAATCATCTGGGATACTTTGGATCCTGCATCCGGATACTTCAATTTGCCGATTGCTCTTCTTAAGAGGGGCATTCTGCATCGCCCCTGGCCGGGCGATACAGAATAAGTTCCGGGTGCTTTTTTATGGGATTTCATTTTCTGTCCATTATTCAGTTTTTCCTTTATTCAGTTTTCACGGTATTCAGTTTTTCTTCCGCTCAGGCGCAGTATTCATATTCATGCATAACCTTCGGGAATTTCTTTATAAGGCCGTTCTTCTTAAGGATCCTGCATATCACCTCCTCATCTACTGCATTGAGTTCTGAAAGAACCCTGATCATCTTCCTCTTTTCCCCGTTCCTCTTATAGCGGGAACAGATCTCTTTATCTGTCATCTCCATTTTTCTTTGTTCTCCTACATAGTTCCGGCATCATATGCCTGATCCACTCTGTCATTAGGCTTAAAACTCCCATGGAAGCGGTTCTTTATGTACTTTTCAATATTGAAGGCATTCTTCTTATTGGCATCCGAGAGTAGATGGTAGTTCCTGTGCTTCGTTATGTCGTATTTATCCGAGAGAAAAGGTCTCACGCCCCTAAGCTGCAGGATACATTTGCCTCCATCCAGTACTGCAAGCTCGTCCTGACTCATAAGCTGCTTCCCTGTTTTCTGATAATTAAGCCCGTATGACCGGCTGGTTCCTCTTGTGTCTGATGTGTTATAAAGGTCTATTGTTTCTCGTCCAAGGACTGCTTCCAGTTCCTTTAACGTGGTCTGCTCCTTCCCACCGAGGAAGAGCGTGCAGTCGGCATTTCCCTCAATCGTATCCGCATGGTCTTTATAAAGAGCCTTCAACTGGGACTTTGACTGCAAAATAATAGAAGCTGATATATTCCGCGATCTTATGGTCGCTATCAGCTTCTCAAACTGAGGTATCTTTCCCGTGTTGGCAAATTCGTCAAGAAGGAATCTCACGTGTTTCGGCAGGTGTCCCCCATATATGTTATCCGCCTGTTCGCATAACAGGTTGAATAGCTGCGCATAAAGGATTGCCGCAAGGAAATTAAACGTATTATCCGTGTCCGAAATGATTACGAATAACGCTGTCCTCTTTGTTCCAAGGGTATCAAGTTCCAGCTCATCTTTTTCCGTGATATTCCTGACTTCAGCAATGTCAAAGGGAGCCAGCCGGGATCCGCAGCTTACCAGAATGCTTTTCGCTGTCTTCCCGGCCGCAAGCTTGTACTTACGGTACTGCCGGACTGCAAAGTGGTCAGGATCCTTCATTTCCAGTTCCTTGAACAGCCCGTCTATCACGTTTTCATAATCTTCTTCCTCCTCCTTTGTCTGGCTTAAATCAATCATGTCGATCAGGGTCTCGAAGTTCTGCTCCTTTGGCGGAGCCTCGTACCAGATATAGCCTATATATGCGGTATAAAGAAGCCGTTCTGCCTTGTCCCAGAAAGGATCCCCGTTCTGCGGGCCATCGCCTTTTGTGTTTTCCATAAGGGTATTGACCATCTTCAGGATATCCTTCTCGCTTTTGATATAGGCGAAAGGGTTATACTTCATTGATTTATTGAAATCTATGGTATTGAAAACCTTTATTTCATAGGGCTCATAGACCGTCTTTCCCTTACTGTCCTTTACCGGCTTATCATTTACAATTTTAGGAACTCCCCTGCGTAGCATCTCCCCGCACTCAACAAGGATCTGCCCTTTCGGATCCGTAACAACATAGGAACTGTGCATCTGCATCAGCTGGGGCTTCACATAAAAGCGGGTCTTCCCGGAACCTGAACCGCCTATAACTATCACGTTTTTATTGCGCCCGTATTTCGGATCCTTTACTATCCTTGCCATTGTCAGATATTCAGTCTGGGTAAGGATTATGTTGTTTTCAAACACGGGATCCATGAAGGGCAGGATATCCTTACGGGTTCCCCACCTGGCTGATCCGTACTCTATCCCATTCCGGAACTTTCTGGCATTTTTCATGCGGACATATACAATGATCCGCAGAATAATGGCTCCTATGACTCCGGCTAATATATCCCGGATATTGAAGCTGGGAAGCGGATTCCTGAATGCAATGTTCAGCTTCTGTATAGTATTCAGAAGCTTCTGGATCAGGTTTCCTTTCATATGCCTGTAAACAAAAGAGACCTTATCAAAGTAGTAACCGGCTATCACGTATGGGATGGACATCTTTGCGATATGTGCCTTGTCTAGGTTCCCTATCTTCTGTCTCACTATTCCCGGTATGCTTTTAAGGTCTCCTGTTATGCCTTCCAGTATCTTATTCAGTTTTCCGGTATTTACATTGTCCTTTTTATGCTTCCCTCCTCTCTGTTTCTGGCTGTCCTTATTCATAGGCTTGCCTCCTTGTCGATTTTCTTTTCCCTGACTCTTTCCTTATCAAGCCCCATGGGTAGTATCGACCTGAAGTGCTGCAGTTTCTGCCTGAGTGACGGTCTCTTACTCTTTTTCTCTTCAAGGTTCAGGAAATCCTTAAATGCCGCAGAAATAACATCCGCATCCCTGCCCTTGAAAAACACTACGTATTTCGGCGGTCTTTCAGACTTGTCCTTTTTTATGGCATAGTCGATATTGTATTTTGCAGCCACCCTATCAAAATCCCGGATGTTCCCGTTATTGATATCCATGGTGTTCGCTCCCTGATCCTTTCCCATCAGGTCTCTAACGGACATCTTCCCATGTTTTTCCGGCACATCCTCATAAGCCAGATCATTAATATAAGCCATGATCATCCTTTTCAGGATCTCTTCCGTCAGCTTCGCCGTCCTCACCACCAGGGCAATCGTCCTCTGGGTACTCTCTTCCTGCATCTCTTCCCCTCCTTTCCTTTGATCCCGGCATTCCGGGGATAAAAAAACGGCTTCCAGTTTTTATTCTGAAAACCGCTTATCACCTATATTTTTGTTTGCTTTAACTTCCGGTTTAACTCACCATCCGACAAAACGGAATTTTACAGTTCAACAGATTCCAAATCATCTGGAATAAGCAGATTCCCATGATAATAACTGGATCCTTCCTTAAGATAGAGTTTCTTCCTTACATCCAGATTTTTGTCTTCTGTATGATATAGTATCAGATTCTTTACTTTTAATCTTTCTGCAAGTTCTGATGCATCTTTCACTGTTGAATGATGCTTTTCATACGGATCAAAAATGTCAGCCAGTGAATTAAGGCAGAATGCTTCATGTAACATCCAGTCACTTTCTATTGCATATTTTTCTACTGGTTCTGTTAAGGGTTCATCACCACAGCAGGTGAAACACCTACCATTCTCAAGTTCCATACGATATCCAAACTGTTTAGCCTTTGTAGATTGAATATCAAAAAATGTAAACTTATGTCCTATAATCTCTTTGGACTCTCCATCTGATACTTCTGTCAAATGAAGTCTATCATCTATAAATGCAACTTCCTTCTCAAGCAGAAGTTTACTTGACATGTTACGAATCAGATCAAGAACTTCTTTATGAGAGTATATAAATGCCTCCCCTTCGTATTCCCCATGATTCATGAACTGACATATCATTCTGACCATCCATATAATTCCCATAAGATGATCTAAATGCTTATGCGTAACAAAAATATGACGTATATCCATCCAGTCATATCCGGCACGCTTTATCTGATGAAGTACTGTATTTCCACCTCCTCCATCCGTCATAAATAGTTCCCCATTATCCTCTAATATAAAGCAAGTATTATAGCACTCTGTTACAAGAGCATTACCTGTTCCAAGCATAGTTAGTTTCAATGTATTCACCTCTTCAACTCACGATTGGCCCATGGTCAATAAAACTGAAAGATAATCTACCTATCTATTCTTGTCCTGAATAATAAACAACTCATCGCGTTCTGGATCATACTCGGCAATTTTTGTCTTCCCGATTAAATGCTTATTTGTCCTGTAATAATACTCGGCAAGGCTCTCATTTCTCTTTGTATGATACGAGCGGAGCATAACAATATACTTTTCAAACTCCTCTGGCAGAAATGAGAGATAGAATGCGGCTTCATTTGTAAATCCCATCTTTGCGCTTGGTATATTCCCCGTTTCAGTCCATGTATAGCGTTTGCACTCGATGGCTATTTTCTTATCAAGATTTACAATATCAAATTTATGATCCTTCGCCGGATTCCCAATAGGGATCTTCGTTTCAAGTTCAAAGCCTTGTCCGTATCTTCTAATAAACCAATTCTGAACCTGCCTCTGAAATGTTGCTCCATTCTTGGGGTTCTCAGAATTACTTGCCGCCCTAATATGCGTCAGTTCCTGTATCCTCTTGATGATCATATTGAACCACCGCATCGGCTCTTCATCCCGGATACTCTCACCCATAGCCCAATGATTGTAATACCGCCACTGTGAGAATATGGCGGATCCCAACAGCTGAATATCGTCGATGGAATCAATGACCTTCTTCAGGGCATCTGAATTCCTAAAAACGTCATGACCGTACTTCTCCTCGAAGGCATGACCGCAGTCCATGTCAAAGCCGAGGTCTCTGAAAGCATCTCCGATGGCGGGGTCATCGACTATCTGATTATCCGTCACATTTCCGTCATTCAGCATATCCGCAAATTTGCTTATGTAGTCACTTATCCGTCTATTATCCATTCTGTATCCCCCCCCGAAAAAACACCCTATGTTTATTTGGTTAATCTGGAATTGATCCTACTAGTAATTCTTTGCTTCCTGGATGGTTCCATATGTATGGCCGCTGGCTATTGTATGTGTATGAAGATCCGCACACAGATTCATTGTAACAACCTCATTTTTCAATCAGTATCCCGGTGAGTTGTCTCACCCACCGGGACATTTTCACCGGGGCACACTCGCACTCAGTGCTCGTGACGTGCCCGTAGAATGTCCACTGGACATTCTACCATATTTAAGGCTTATGCGAGTATTATTTCATTACCGTATCCGCCGCCTACTCGCTTCTCTTCACTATGGATAAAGTCAATAAAGTCCTCTTCGGGGATGGGTTTCATCAAATAATTACCCTGGATGTACCTGCATCCGTTGCATGCCATGTTTATTGCATGCCTTTCGTTCTCAACTCCCTCGGCAACAGCCCTCGCCCCGAGGTTGTCGGCAATCTCCACTATTCCCCTTATGATGGCATCGGAATTATCAATGCTGGTATTCTGGACAAATGACCTGTCGATCTTTATGGTATCGAAATCAGCTGTCTTTATAAGCTTAAGGGAATTATAGCCCTCAGCAAAATCATCAACCGCAACATGGAACCCCTCACCCCTGAGCCTCTTCATCATAAAAGTGAGAAGGAAATCGTCAGCCTTATAGGTCTCTGTGATCTCAATCTCTATCTGGTCATGATCCAGATAATATGAATCCACAATGCTGCAGAGACGGTCAACCGCATCCCATTCATTGACATGGCAGGCAGAAAAATTAACAGAGATCACTATGTCAGATCTGGTCTCCGCATTGATTTTCAGAGCCATTGAACAGGCCTTGTCTATCATTATCCAGTCGAGGGTACAAATTTCACCTGTGCGCTCCAACCCCAGAATGAAGTGATCCGGCGTAAGGATTGTCCCGTCCTTTAATTCCAGTCTGCATAAAGCCTCAGCTGATATAACCCTGGGATTCCTGCTAAGATAAAACACAGGCTGGTAATAAGCCTTAATCCTGTCATGACAAATTGCCTCGTAGTATTCCTTCATGATATCTATATTTTCCATAACGTAATTCCTCCTACTATTGAATTTATTAAATTGTTGACGCATCAATCGCTTTACTTACCCCTCTACTGAAAGGGATCCGTCCGTGTTGAGAATTATGTTCACGGTCTTTGACCGGACTGAATCCTCGCAGTCGTATTCATCCACATCATCAATGTACAGGCATGATACATAATTATCGCCGCCGGATGGTTCCACCATCTCTTTAATGGTGAAAGTGTTGCTTCCCGGCTGGTAGACCTTTGCCAGGACATCGACTGTGTCTCCGTTTTCGGAATTGTAAATCCCGTATATCACTTCCTTATCATCGTCCAGTTTGATCCCGAACATCCCGTCTTCCAGATCCTGTCCTTCCAGTTCTATCTTTGACCGGAGTGTTACGTATCCTAAAAATCTGTTTGAGTCCTTAAGGCTTGGGAATACCGCATCCTTGAATTCCTGCGACAGGGCACCTTCTATAGTGAGAAGTTTTCCCCTGTATTCCGCCACATAGAACATTCTGCTTCCGTAACTCGGCTTAAAGTCGCTAGAAACCTTCACCTTTTCAAGGTTATCCGTCCTGAAAAACATTTCCGTGGCACTTGGCGTTGCACTCCCCCATTCAATGGGAGTCAGGTCAATCTCCTTTAATCCGTCACAGTACAGGAACATGTTATTAAGCTTTGTTGCACTGCTCATATTGAACATCCCCATATCTATGTTTTTCAGCCCATGGCAGTTTGAAAACATATAGCTGAAATCCTTTACCCCGGAGAAATCCAGACCGGTAATATTCACTTCTTCCAGGCTGGTACAGCCGGAAAACATACTGTCTGCATATGTGAGCTTCCCGTTATTGGATCCGCTACCGTTGATGGTCACCTCTGTAAGGCCCTTGCAGTTCTTGAACATATCCCTTGTATTTGAGGCATTATTGAGATTCACGGTTATTCTGTTAAGGGATTCGCAGCCCTGGAACATCTGCTTCAAATTTGTGCATTTACCAAGATCAAGATCCTCCACATCCACATATTTCAGTTTTTTGCAGCCCTCAAACATGCTTATGGCTTCTGTTACTCCATCGGTTTTGAAGTCACCCCCAAATATCACTCCCTCCAGGTTCTCCATACCATAGAAAAGATCCTTTATCCTCCAGTTCAGTTCCGGGCGCACCGGAGTGCCGTCCACGGAATAAAAGGTTATCTGATGCAGATTCTTGTTTCTGTTAAGACCGGTCTTATAATGGGTGCTGGTGCTTTTCATTTCAATGCAGACCGGATAGTCCACGCCGTCAACGGTAGCCTTTCCCCCGATTGAAATATCCGTTTCCGTTCCCTTGTACTCTTTCAGATAGATGAATTTCCCGTCATAATTAAGGTCATCTATCGTATAATCCCAGTCATTGAGCCAGGCATCCGTGTTTGACGATCCAAGAAGCCGTGTGGGAGAACCGCTGCTCCTTAAAAGCCTGGGCTTTTCTTCCTTTTCAGGTGATCCGGTTTCTGATATTTCTTCCTCATCAGGTGCTTCACCATCCTCATCTTCTATGGTTTCACTCTCTTCAGAAGTATCAGCCTCTTCCTCTTCAACAGTCGGTTTTTCTTCCGGATCCTTATCATCCTCCAGATCCATTTCCTGCTCTGCATCCATTTCCGGATCCTGTATTTCCTCCGCCGGAAGCTCCGGCAGCTCCCCTGCAAATGCCGGAGGCAGCATAAGTGCCCCCGACATAACTATCGCAACAAAAAATGAAATATACTTTTTTACCACAGTGCTTCCTCCCTCTCTACGCTTAAAGTTCCGTCTTCATTGAGTTCCAGAGTGATCTTTTTATTTAAGTTCTCCGTTTCGGATGTCACGGTATCATCCTCTGTCATTCTTGCCACGAATTCCAAAGACTTTGAAGGATCGTAAACCTTTACACTTCCGAAAGAGATATTTCCGTCCGCATCATTTTTTACAGTGGAAATAATAGTGTCATCTGCTATTCCGCCGTCATAAAGGGTGAACTCAAACATATCCGCTTCCAGGTCAGCTCCGTCCAGATCCACATGGGCTACAATGCTTACTTCTCCCAGGTATCTATTATTGTCTTCAAGGATCGTAAACACCCGGTTCCTGAAGGTCTCGGAAGGGTTTCCTTTTACGGTCAGTTTTTTTAGGGTATCCGTCTGAAACATTTCCGCACAGCTGGTACTGGGTTCAAAGTCATTGGGAATGGTTATCTCAGCAAGTTTTCCATCCCCTGCAAACATCCTGTTGGTGTTCTTTTCAGTATTTCCCCATAACGGAGCGCTTAAATCTGCTGATGTAAGGGAAGTACAGCCTTCAAACATGCTTGCCGCTGTTCTGAGATTCCTGAAATCCACTCCGTCAAGGCATATACCATCCACGTTTGTGCAGCCCTTAAATACCCTCTCCGCTTCCTCGCATTCACTGAGGTCAAGGTCTGAAAGATCTGCTTTTTCAAGAGCTGTGCAACCCTCGAACATACCGTTTATGGAATAAAGCTTATGGGATCCAACTGCCACAAGGCTGTCATTAAAGACCACTTCCTTCAATGCGGTACATCCCTTGAACAGGCTGTCTGCGCCAAGACGGGTACTGCAGCCCACCGCCATATCATCTACGGACTCAAACGTCACCTTTTCTAAGATCGGGTTATTCTCAAAAAGGGAATGATGCTGTTTGCTTTCCGTGTCATACCTTATTCCGAGCAAAACTCCATATTCCTTTCCGCCTTTCTTGACCTTGCCCTTGATGGTGATCTCCTTATCTGTGCCGTTATATTTGTCCAGCACGATATAATCTGTACCGTCATTATTGGTATACTCATAATCCCAGTCCGAAAGCTTAAAGCTTCCTGCAGGTGCGTTATAGACGTTATGGAAGGTACCCATATCTATCACCGGGATATCCGCCGCAAAAGCCGTAAAGCTCATTGTTATCATCATTACTGCTGCCAAAATCATTGAGATTGCTTTCTTTGCTATATTTTTCATAATTCTCCTCCGATTATTTCAATCCTTTTACTGTTACTTCGCACTCAGCTGTCACGTTACCGGACTTACCATAGACTGTGGCCGTGCCGTTTGACACGGGAGCCGCATATCCGTCTTTATTCATCTTTACCACGGCGATATCCGATGATCTGTACTGTACTGCTGAGTTATTTGATACGTTCTTCATCTGAAGCTTTACCGGCTTGTCCTTTATTGTGATTTTCTTTTTCCAGAACGCCGGGAGTTTTGCTTTGACATTGCCCTTTATCTTCCTTTTCCCGAAACAAAGGGTCACCTTTGATTTACCGTCTGCTTTCACGGTAATGCTTCCATCTGCGCTGACTGTGGCTATATCTGCCTTTTTTGAATCAGCGGATGTGGGCTTTAAGTACTTAATCCCGGAAAGATAGGCGTTCATTGAGATGGTTTTCACATCATTGACCACCAAGGCATTCTTTTTTACCTTAGGATCCTCTGCATAGATCAGATATTCTTCCTTTTCCCCTGCGGATCCTTCAAGGGTTATGATCACGGTTCCGGGTTTCTTGACATTTATGAATCCGCAGTACCACTTGTTTCCCTTGCTGGAACGGAATTTGTCCTTCTTCTTTGATACTTTTATGGCTCTCTGATCCGAAGAATTGACTCTCGCCACATTGAAGGACGGGGTTATCCGCCACTTGGTTTTAGTGGGAACCACTGTTTTGGGACCAGTAATCACATCCCCTGTGGCTGGAGCCTGGGCGATATAGTCAGCGGATGTGCTGTTCTTATCCTTATCTCCCGTCTCCGTTCTGCTCCCTGAACTGCTTCCCGGATCATCTTTTTTCGTGGGATCGTCATTTCCGGGATCTTCATTATTTCCCGGGTCATTATTCCCTCCGGGATCACCCTTCCCGGAAACAACATAAAATGTCCCAAGTTCAACAGTTGTCAATGGAGCCGCCATTACTGGCATACTGGGCATTGATATGATCAGTGCCAGCACAGTCAGTTCAGCAAGCCTCTTTTTCAAATGTTTTTTCATAAATATCACTCTCCTTACTCTTCTTTATCCTGTCCATCAGGATCTTCTCTTTACGCTCCTCGATTTTCTCGGCGTTTACATAGGACAGTCCGTCTATCGTGCCTTCCATTCCGAACTCGTATTTAAGCCATCCCTCGGATCCTCTGTGTACCCTCGGAAAATTTCTTGCCTTCATGCGGACCATTATTCCCATGTGGTATGCGCTGCCCCAGAACTCAATGATTCCTTTCTTTTTTCTCTGGAAGAGCCTGCCCATTGAGCCGCTCTTTACCATGATCCTTATCCGAACCTTAAGGCCGTTATAGCTGCCGCTGTCCTCAAGGACGTACCAGTTATCCTCCCTGGTGAAATCAGCCAGGGACAGGTTATTTCTCCAATAGCAGACCGCCCTGTTTCTCGGTGAAATCTGCCTTATCTCAGCGAACCGGTCGCTGTATTTTACTCTTGCCATAGGTATTCTCCTTTTCGTTATTGCCGGGCTTTTCCCGGCGATTCGGAAAAGTGGCTTTTCCGAATTTTTCATAAATCTCCTGGAAATTAAAAAGGGGACGGTGTTGAAATTGAAAACTTCAAAACCGTCCCCGAAAAAAGGAGGAGAAAAAATGAAATAGTGACAAATGATCATTGATCCTAAGGCGGGATCCCGGCAGGATTATTGCAAAACCCTGTAATCATCCGGCTTTCATTGCAATAAAAAAGACCGTTCCTGTTATTATGGAACCGTCCATTGAGCTGTCTGTATGCTTTTACCCGGATCTTACCCGGACTTTCTTCTCTCAAACCATCCATCCCCTTCCTCGTTGTATTCGCATAGCTGCCTGTAATACTCTGCCATAGTCTCCGGCGCATGGAAAAGCGTTGTAGTCATATACGCCTTCATGTTGTGGATCTTCTTTGCTTCCTTCTCCACCCGGTCCTGGGCATAGTAGATATGCTGATCATTAAGGGACAGAAACCTCTCCCTTACAAAGCTATACGGATAGGTAGCATCCCCGATCCTTACCTTTTCCCTTTCACCAATGACCATCCCCTTTATGAGCTCATAATAGTTCTGCCAGCTTTCCCTGTCAGAAATGTTGTCATGGCTCATATGCCAGTCATACTGGATATTGTCCTTTATTTTTCTGATAAGAGGATCCTCATCAATCCTATCCATGTCCTCAACTGCACTCTCTTTGCAGGAGTCTGTCATACCCCTGCAGTCAATGAGCTTTATTGGCCTATCAAAAGATATGGATTCGATAAGATCTGTATCGTTATACTCTGTATTATTTATATTTGTATTATTAGTGCCGGGTTTTACGGCATCCAGATGTCGTGATTTGCCGCAACCGGATGTCGTAATTTGCGGCTTCTTGATGTCGTATTTTACGGCTTCTTGATGTCGTAAATTGCCGCAACCGGATGTCGTAATTTGCGACATCTGTGTATTTTCAAGGGTTTCAGGCACTTCTCCCGTTGTGGATAACTTGTGAATACTGGGGTTATCCACTATTTCATTGTGGACACCGTTATCACTGATACCGGAATTTACGACAACTGGATGTGCAGTCCCGCTGCATTTTTCTGCATCATTTGTTTCTGATGGATTTTCAACTCCGTTTCCATCATCGTCTTCTGTTATTCTGACAAAATTCTTCACGTACATGATGTCCGGTCTCCCTAGACCTCTTCTTTTTCTTTCCACCAGTCCAATGCCTTTCGTACCGTCCAGCTCCGAAAGGATCCTCCCTGCTTTATCCCTGCTACATCCGATCTCTTCAGCAAGGGCTGCAACTGTAAAGCTGATATAAACCTTGTTATCCTCATCAATCCATCCGTTCTTTATGGAAAGAGACATGCGGTCAAGCAGTATCCCATAAACCACCTTTGCCTCAAAAGACAGGCTCCTGAAGTGCCTGTCCGTAAATAAGAGCTTTGGAAGCCTTATAAAAGAAAACTGCTCTGCCTCCGCTCCATAGAAATAGTCAAACTCCACGAGCCTGTTCATGATCATTCACGCTCCCTTCTGGCTCATATACCACTCTTCCAACACCCTGTATATGGTGTCTTCTATTTCCTTATCACTCATATCCGAAGAAAAGAACTTCATGATCTTTTCCTGTTTAATTGTCACGCTCCGGTCTTTCACTGGGGCTACTGCGAGTATTGCATGTATTGCCTCCTTGGTGCACATCCCCTCGCTACTAAGCCTCTTTATCTGCTTTGCCTGGTAAAGGGATGGTATCGGGCTTCCCTCTCTTATCTCTTCCAACAGGGCTTTCTGTTCATCCTCAGTTATATAGGAAAGTTCCACCGCTGGGTTGAGTTTTAATTTCTTTTGGTCTGTCATATCCAGCAGATCGGGGATCAGTTCTGTGAGTCTTATGTATCTTTGGATCTGCTTGTAACTTTCACCTGTTCCCTCGGCAACTATCTCCGTGGATTTCATCCCTTGGAATTCAGGGACAACTTGTCCCTTTTTTGGTCGTCCCATTTTCCGGTCAATGGCCTCCAACTTCATCTTATAAGCGAAGGCTTTCTCACTTGGCTGGATCTCCTCTCTCTGGAGATTTGCATCGACCATGACCACTATTGCTTCATCATCCGTAAGATCCCGGATCACCATCGGCATGGTCTCAAGTCCCGCTGCCTCTGCTGCATGTTTCCTTCTGTGACCGGATATCAGTTCGTAGCCGCCCTGATCCCTTGGTCTTGCCAGTCCGGGATGGATTATCCCATTCTCCCGGACACTCTCTATCATCTGCTCCATCTTTTCATCATCCAGTACCTTGAATGGATGGTTTCTGAATCCATGTAATTCACTTAACTCTACCTCAACAACCTGCCCTGCTTCCTCGTCAATATCAAAGAGGTTGCAGAGCTTCTTTGGTTTTGACCTTTCCGGAAGTCCTTTCTTAGCAGGCATTCTTAAGCACCTCCTTTGACAGACTTTCAAATCCTTTCGCAGCCTTTCCGTCCGGCTCATACCGGAAGATGCTTACACCGTGCGCCGTGCATTCCCTCATCCTTACTGATTTCGGGATCATTGTCTTAAATATCCGTATCTTATCCCCGTATGCTTCCTGCAGGTCTGAAATATTCCTCTGGTCTTCTTTCTGACGAAGTTCCACGTTATTTATAACGATCCCCTCTATCTTAAGTTTCCGGTTAAGTTTCTTCTTCATTGACCTTATAGACTCAATGAGGAGTTGAAGACCTTCAATTGAAAGTGTCGCAGGTTCCACAGGTATGATCACCGAATCGGAACAGGTCAACACGTTGATGGTCATAAGGTTAAGCGACGGGGAACAGTCTATAAGGATATAGTCATAATCCTTTTTCAGATATTTAACCAGGTTATCCAGCATATGCTCCCTGTTATAGGCAGTCATCATAGCGTAGTCATAACTTGCCAGTTTTATGTTGCATGGTATTATGTCAACCTTTTCCTCATTGTGGATCACATAGTCCTGCGCCGGTATCTGGTTCCCGTTTATCTCCCGGTCTATGAAAGAACTCACCGTGTTTTTAAGCTTATCCCTGTCGTCTATTCCAAAACTGAAGGTCGTATTTCCCTGGGGATCAGTATCTATAATACAGACCTTCTTTTTCTTCCGGGCCAGCCCTACACCAAGGTTGCAGCTTACTGCTGATTTCCCGACTCCGCCTTTTTGGTTGCATACTGAAATAACTTTACACATAAATCATTACCTCCCTTTCACCTTGAATTTCTTCAGTTTCTTTTCTGCATTGATCCTGTCCTGCGGGGTCAGTCTTCTGTCATACTTGACGATCAGAAGATATGTCCCGGCCATTTCCTTCATAGGGATCAGATCCGAAATGCTATGAATATCTATCATCTGATCCTCCATAAGCCTGTTTCTCTTCCATACTATGTTCTTCTTGTTTCCGGTTATCTTTTCTACGATCAATTTTTACTCCTTTCTTTGAACTGAAAAAGGCATCCCCGTTTTATTTGGAAATGCCTTTACGATATCGTTACCGATCTGAACAGATTACCTGTCCATACGATAATAATATTCAATTTGCCAACCTTAACTGACCCGTTAGAACGCCGGAACCGGCTTTCTGAAGTACAGGCTCTGAATCAAGGTATTAGGTTTCAAAAATAACAGCGCTGCCTTTTCGAATATCCCGGCAAGGCATTTTGTAACTGTATTTTTTGGTCGAAAATCAGTACACTTTTGCCAAGCCCCTGTATTTTCAAGGCTTTTCTGACTTGGAGATATTATGACACAATCATCCACAAGGATATCCGCTTTATTGGGCTTAACATAGTAAAGATATGAGATCATCCGTCTCATTGCCTTAGGGCTCCCCAGTATCTTTGCTATCTCTGAACCAAGTTCTTCGGGAAAGCCAAGATCCTTTATCACACTGACAAGTTCGTCTCTGGTCCTGCTCCATTCCAACTGTTCAGGTGTCATATGACGATCCTTTCAAGATTTCGTATCATTTCACAGATCTAGCTTTATCTCCACCTTAACAGGCTCTTTCACATTCGCTACAAATGTCTCCTCGTCAGCTTTTCCTCCGACTACACTTCCATAATGTACCGGAATAGCGATCTCCGGCTGGATCTCATTTATCAGTTCTGCAGCCTGCTTTGCGTTCATTGTGTAGGTTCCGCCGATGGGAACAAGGGCTATATCGCATCTCACAGCCCGTGCTTCTTTTGTAACATCAGTATCCCCGGCGATGTAGATACGTCTCCTGTCCAACCGCAGGACATAACCTACCCAACCGGCACTCTTCATATGGAAGGGTTTTATCGTGTTATAAGCAGGCACGGTGTCAAATTCCAAGCCGTCGGTTTCGTAAAACATACCCGGCTTAACTGTTTCGACCTTACGCATTTTTCCGGAAATACCGCTGATCTTACCTTCCATCTTTTCAGGAATTATAAGAACCGTGCTCTCTCCAACCACTTTCAGGATATCATCCGGAGAATAATGGTCATAGTGATCGTGGGTAACAAAGATATAATCCGCATCATGGGGCTCTTCTTTCATCTCATACGGATCAATGTATATCGTCCCGATCCTGTCCCGGATCCTTATGCTGTTATTGATAAAAACTTCAATATTCTCAGTCATTATGGTCACCTTCTATCCTCTCTAACAGTTCCTTATTCCTCTCGAGTACATTGTAAATCCCATCCTCAGACAGCACCCCTCTCTTCAGATTACCAGAGAACTCCCCTGCTTCGTCCATTGCATAGTCATCCTTCCACTGCCGGCTGGCATAATACTCTTCCAGTTTCCTTATTTCAGACTGAAAATCCTCATAATCCGCAATCTGCTTTTCCAAGGCATCCATTTTCCGGATTGCTTTGTCAAGAATGGCTTCCATCTCATAAAGATGTTTTGGAACATCGCACCTAATATCTATCTGGTTTTGCTTCATTTTTCTTTTCCTGATTCCCTGTCATTCGGAATAATATTGACTTATCTTCCCGATCTCCTCGCTAAATCTCTTTACTACATCCTTAGGTCCCGTGATCTTCACCTTATCCCCCAGTGCAAAGATCCATCCGAGGAACTGGTCGCTCATAGCTACATCCACATTTATCTCCGACCAGCCTTTTTGCTTAGCCGGACGGATGGTAATATCCTTTCCGAAGCGGTCTATCATGACACCAACCATAATGTTGTCAAATTCCAGCTTCACCTTTGTCTTTTCGCCACCGAACATCCCGAAGCTCATTTTGGCATAATCAGCAATGTTAAAATCCCTGAATTCTTCCCGGCCTTCACGCCTCATATTCAGGATTCGGATGCCCTTCATCTTATCGACACGGTAATGCTTTATTTTACCGGCCTCGGCATCATAAGCGATCATATAATAGTTCTCATCGTCCCAAGTCAGCGCCCAGGGGCTTACCACATAGGGCTTCTCTTTCCGGGGCTCCATTTTCTTTTCAAGGTTCCATCGCATGTAGCTAAAGGATATCTGCTTATTTTCGGCTATGGCTTTATGAAGATCATCCACAATATAGTAGATACTCTCGTTCATGGTCTTTACACGGCCCTGAACCACCACCTGTCTTTTCAGCTGAGAAGCTTCATAGTCACTGGCCATTCCGGTGAGTTTTTTGATAAGCTCATTGGATTTTTTCTCCGTAATAAACTTAGAGGACTGGATGGCATCCACAAGAAGCTTTAATTCGGCAATATCGAACTGCTTCTTCCCTACATGGTAATAAAAGTTCTTGCCGACTTTCTCTCCTATGACATCAATTCCGAGAACCCTGAGAGCTTCCATATCATCATAAAGGCTCTTTCTGTCAGCAGAGACATCATATTTGGCAAGCTCCGCCTGAATTTCCGGCATTGTTAAGAAATGCTCATCATCTGTCTTCTGCGTCATGATCTGGCTCAGATAATAGAGCTTCAGCTTCTGATGTGATCCTTTAGGCATGATACCCCCTCCTTATAATGAAGTGTAGCCACTGGACATTATCACCGGGGCACTCTCGCGCTCAACGCTCGAATACGTGCCCGTATAACATAATGACCAAAAATATACCTGTTTTTGGTCATGTGTCCACTTGACATTATCACCGGGGCACTCTCGCGCTCAGCGCTCGAATACGTGCCCGTATAACATAATGACCAAAAATATACCTGTTTTTGGTCATGTACCCACAGGACATTATACCATCATTTCACATAAGGAGGGAGCTTTATGGGATAGACTGTCTATTCCAGCACACCATCATTCTTACACTTCTCATAATGAGGACAGGTAACGCAGAAGCTCCTGCAGAAGCGGCTTTTTCCCCTGATACACTTCCAGATCCAGTATAAAAACTTTTCCATAACTCAGCACTCCCTTCATTTGGTATTGTTTAGGGATTTCTTCAAACCCTATAAACACAGTATGGGGGAATAGCTGTACTATAAAACACACTCTTGCTTATATAACGTTACTATTCACAGTTTTCAAGATATAGTATCTTTCACATAAAGAGATTTCAGTTGCTTCGAAATGCCAAGAAAGCTAGAAAAATCTAACTTTATTGGCATTTTTTGTTGCAATTATCATCTTTATGTGTTAAACTATACACATTAAGATAAAGGAGGCATACTATGGGAATTGTATATCAAACCGATAAAAGATCCGGCATTACTTATGCATATGAAAACCAGTCCTTTTGGGATCCGGAACTAAAACGTTCCAAATCCAAAAGAAAGCTGATAGGCCGCGTTGATCCTGTTACAAAAGAAATAGTTCCTACTGATGGAAGATGCAAAAAGCGCAGCCCTTCCTATGAACCCGGGAGTGATGATTATGAAATACCTAAGACTATGAAAGGTCTTAAAGATGAGGTTCGAAGGCTCCTAAAAGAAAATCAGGAACTGCGGGAGCAATTAGAAAAATATAAATCATAATGATGGTTGGGGATTACCGGGGATGGACTTAAAAGGAGCTTATGAAGTTATAAAAAAAGAATGGCATGCTGCTGAACGCAAGTCAAAAAAACTCGAAAAAGAGCTTGAAAAACTCAGAAAAGAAGGTGCCTCAGACTCCCGTGTACAAAAGCTTCTCAGCCAGATACAAGGCCTTAACAAAAAGATTTCACAATATAAAGCCCTCGCTGATCGCTATCAGGAACTCTATGAGAAAGAACGAGCCAAAGTCAAAAAACTTGAGAACGATAAATACAGTCTTGAACTTGAAAACCTGCATTTAAAGGATAAGCTGGAACTTCTGGAAGAAGGTTCTTCCGAAAAAATCACAGCTTCAAAAGAAGCATAAGCTCAGATTGCAGCGCTTAAGGATGAAGTAGCAAGACTTACTGCAAGGCTCAATAATAACGGAACCAATACCGGCACTCCTACATCCAGGACAGCAATTGATCAGAAAAAAGTCATCCCAAACTCCAGGGAAAAATCAGACCTTTCCAAAGGCGGACAGCCAGGTCATAAGAAATATGAAATGGCACAGTTTTCTGAGGAAGAGATTACTGATACCATTCCACATGAGCTTTCTGAATGTCCCAACTGTGGAGGTCACAACCTTGAAGAAATCGAAGTATCTGTCAAGGATGAATT
>Ga0310695_10002645_pt1 | contig 37200 bp, 41 predicted proteins | sample RumenRJG_04DNA_FD_203882 | JGI IMG/M metagenome (GOLD analysis project Ga0310695, IMG submission 203882) | Bovine rumen microbial communities from Lethbridge, Alberta, Canada - RJG_04 (v2) (version 2) | ecosystem: Host-associated > Mammals > Digestive system > Stomach > Rumen | place: Canada...
GATCGTTAATCCAGGGTGTCTGCGAACAAGTTGTCTTAACGACCGTATCAAAGGACTTGTTCGCATTTACGATTATAACATATTTATTCGATGGGTGTTTTTATCACCAATTTGGTGTGCTGCTAGATAATTTTTACATTCATAGTTCGGGCAAAATAAAAAGGTTAACTACTGAAATTTGTAATTAACCTATTTTTTCAATTATTTAATATTTAAAGCGTCCTTATATACATCGATGTATTGGTTAGCGCTCTTACCCCATGAGTTATCAGTTCTAAGAGCGTTTTTCATAAGTTGTTTTCTTACTGGTAAATTCCAATATACATCAAATGCGAAGCTGACAGTTTTAATAAATTCTTCAACACTGTTAGCGGCAAATCCAAATCCGTTAGCGACATCTCCGTTTTGATTGTTATAACAAATAACAGAATCTTTAAGTCCTCCAGTTTGTCTAACAATTGGAAGTGTTGCGTATCTTTGTGAAATCATTTGGCTTAATCCGCAAGGTTCAAATAAGCTAGGCATTAAGAAGAAATCACTACCTGCGTAGATTAAATGAGCTACTTCGTTGTTATAACCAATATAGATTCCTACGTTATATGGGAATTCTCTAATTAATTGTTCAAATTGTTGCTCAAGTTCGTATTCTCCACTACCAAGAACTACAAAATGGCATCCTTTCATAACGAGATTTCTAATCATTGGAATAACTAAATCAATACCCTTTTGCCAGGTTAATCTAGAAACAATACCAAAAACTGGTAAACCTAAATCGGATAGACCAAATCTTCTTAACAAAGCTTCTTTATCTAATTGCTTTGCAGAATAGAAATCATCGATATTAAATGTTGAAGGGATTTCTTTATCGATTTCAGGATTAAATTCGTTATAGTCGATACCGTTTAAAATACCAACAAAATCATATTCTCTAAGTCTTAAAGCACCTTCAAGCCCCATACCTCCTTCAGAAGTTAATAATTCATACCTATGTGTAGGAGATACAGTAGTGATTCTATCTGCATACATGATTCCGGCTTTTAATGTCGAAACACTATTATTTAGTCTAATAGCCCCATCGTCATAAACATAACTAGGCAAAGAATAGATATCTAAGATGAAATCTCTACTATAAATGCCTTGGAAGGCTGGATTATGAATGGTAAGAATAGTCTTTGTTTTTTCAAAATCAGCACGATATCTTTCTCTAATTAAACAAGGAAGCATACCAACTTGCCAGTCATGTACATGAATAATGTCTGGTTTAATCTTTAAGAATTTCATGAGTTCTAAAGAAGCAACAGTAAAATATGCAAATCTTTCACCATCATCATTTTCTCCATATAAAGACCTACGAGCAAAATAACGATCATTTTCAATGAAATAATAATTAATGTTGCGGTAAACAACTTTACAAGCTTTTGTGTCTACTTTTCTCCATGACATATCTACTTGGAAATTTCCTAAGTAATCCACTGTCATGTTTAAATTTTCTTTAATTTTTGAATAGAAAGGTAAAATGATATGAACCTCATGACCAAAACTTACAAATTGGTCAGCTAAAGAATAGACCACATCAGCGAGCCCACCGGTTTTAATAAAAGGATTTCCTTCACTAGCAACAAATACAATTTTCATTAAATTTTTGCTCCTTTAGAAATAAGTAAATAGTCTTCTTGATCACCAACAAGATTTTTTACATTATTAATCTCAACATCTTTATCGGTAATGACATATTGAAGTTTTACATCTTTACCGACATGAGTCTTAGTAAATAAGATACAGTCTGATATTTCAGTTCCTTCATCAATATAAACATCACGACAAATGATTGAATTTCTAACTTTACCTTTAATTATCGCTCCGTTAGAAATAAATGAATTATTTACATCAGCGAAAGGTCCGTAAAACGCTGGAGGAGTATTGTGAGAAGTTGTATAGATAGGCCAATCTGGTAAGAATAGACCTTTTCTTTGATTGAAATCTAAAAGCTTGAATGATTGGTCAATGTATTGTTTCAAGCTTAAAACAGGGAAGACTTTTCCTTTAAATTCATAAGCATAGACCTTAGTCATTCTATTGTTTGAATATAATTCCACCATTTTCTTGATGGTGTCACTAGTATTTGAGATTTCTCTAGAGAAACGAATTAAACCAGTAAATACATCTTTATTGATTACATAAGATTCTAAAGAAATATTACCAACTTCATCTTCTTTTGTTAATTTAGAAAACCTTCTAACTGTCCCATCTGGATCAATTAAAAGATTGTCACATCCTGGGTATTCACTGAGCTCTTTTGTCTTTTTATAAACAATAGTAATACCTGCCCCTGCATCTCCATGAGCTTTTAATACATCACGGTAATCAATACTCATCAAAAATTGAGGAGAAGCAATAACTACATAATCTTCAGTAAGAACATCTTTTGGAACATTTTCAATGATGTTAGCGATGTCAGTATTTTTCTCTGGATCAATCAATCCATTTTCATTAATGACCGCTCTTAAGAAGCCAGTTCTTGTGTTAGTAACCCAAATGTTACCGTTTAAAATATGACTTCTAATTGAATCTAAACGTCTTTCAGTTAAAATTTCTGTTTTGTGAATATCAGAGTTAGAAAAATTACTCAAAGCAAAGTCAATTAGAGCATATCTACCTAGAAAACTAACAGTGGCTAAAGGCCTTTTATCTGTAAGTTTTCCTAATTGAGGATTTCCATGTAAATCAATAATACCAATAGCACTTTTCATATTAACTCACCAAGATGACTGCATTCGAGTCAACGTTCACTTTCTCATTCTTTTTTATATGAGCATTAGGCCCAACAATAGCGTTATGGACTATAGCTCCACTCTCAATGACAGCGCCTGCCATAATAACACAGTGATCGCATTGAGCTTTTTTATCGATGAAAACTTCATTTGATATAACACAGGCATTAACATTACCTAAAATGATAGCGCCTTGGTTAGCAATGGAATTTATAATATGACCTTGCTTACCAATAAATTGAGGTAAGCTAGGTGTATCTTCTGTAAAGATTCTTGTATTAGGGTCCCAGTCATATAAATTCAAAGGGGCTCTATTTAAACAGATATCCATATTAGCGGCGTGTAAACTTGCTAAAGTTCCTACGTCTCTCCAATATCCTTTGAATCTATAAGCCACTAATTTTTTATTGTCTTTAAGCATTGTTGGAATAATATCATTACCAAAATCGTGATCAGAATTTTCTTTCTTTTTGTCACTTAATAAATATTTCTTTAAAGTAGACCAAGTAAATACATATACGCCCATGCTAGCTAAGTTAGATTTAGGTTGTTTTGGTTTTTCTTGGAAGTCTATGATTCGGTCTTGTTTATCAACTTCCATAATGCCAAATCTACTAGCTTCTTTAGGTTCTACTTCTAATACAGAAATAGTAGCATCAGCCTTAGAATTGAAATGCAGGGATATCATTTTGTTATAGGTAGTTTTATAAATATGGTCACCAGAAAGAATGACAACTGCATCAGGATTTTGTTTATCGATAAAGTCTATATTTTGAGTAATTGCGTCAGCAGTTCCTTTATACCAAGAAGCTCCTTCCTCAGTTTGTCTAGGAGCAATAGTGTTCATAAGACAACGGACACCATTAAGGCCCCACTTGTCTCCATTTCCAATATAAGATTCTAACTCTGTAGACTCATATTGGACCAAAACTCCAACGGTATTAATTCCACTATTTGCACAATTTGAAATAGGGAAGTCGATGATGCGGTACTTAGCTGCAAAACTAACTGCAGGCTTAGCGTTTTTCTTTGTAAGGTTTTGTAATCTGGTTCCTTTACCACCGGCTAAAATCATAGCCACAATTTTCTTATCCATGTCTCTATTATACACTAGACACATTTATTTATAAATCAATGTGTGAAGAAAAGGAGCGAAAAAAGACTTTATTTTTAACTTTCAATTTCATATAACATCCAATATAATAAGTATTTTAGTCAAAAATCATAGAAATTTGTCTTATCTAGACAATACCAATCAAATAAGACAATTTTCTTTATTTAATATAATATAAATTTCTCTTAATCTTCTTTTATTAGCCTTAGAAGATTATTGATAATTATTATCTTTTAGGGAAAATTCTTTTTTTTCATTAAAACACTTTTTATAATATAAAAACGAGGATAACATATGAAGAAGATTCTATTATTTATCGTTATAATTGGGGGTCTTGTTCTTACAGGTTGTGGTTCAAAAGATTCAAACGTTGAAAAAGCCCTTTCTGGAAGAATGAAAGACTATGATTATTACGAATACACCTATATTACTGACAATATTATTTATTTCAAATTTTATCATGTATATGAATGGGGTGATTTTGTCCTAAAAGAACAAACATATAATTGCACAACTGGTAAATGGGTAACTCATGCTAAATAAAAAGAAAGGGACTATTTATGGCAGAATCAAATATTAACTGGGATGAATATTTCATGGGCTTAGCTTATTTAAGTGCATGGAGAAGCAAAGATCCAAACACCAAAGTTGGAGCGTGTATTGCAGACCAAAATCATAAGGTTGTTTCTATTGGGTATAATGGAATGCCTAGAAACATTAAAGATGAAGACTTATCTTGGAATAAAGGTGAAGGGCTTGATAGTAAATATCTATATGTCTGTCACGCTGAATTTAATGCAATTTTAAATACAAGAGATGGTGCTAGTTTAAATGGATGCACCTTATATGTCACTTTATTCCCATGTAATGAATGCGCGAAAGCAGTTATTCAAACAGGTATTAAAGAAGTTGTCTATGCAGATAATAAATATAAAGACACTATTGGAGTACAAGCTTCTAAAAAGATGCTCGAACTTGCAGGAGTTAAACTTAGACAATATGATGGAAGAAATCCGGAGATTAAATACTAATGACTATTAAAGAATATGTTGCATACAAAAAAGAAGAGTTAAAAACCCAAATCTCTTCTTTAGAAATCAAACCACATTTCATCATCATTCAAGTTAACGAAGATGAAGCTAGTAAAGCTTATATCAAGGGCAAACTTAAAGATGCTGAGGAAGTTGGAATTGAAGCAGAATTAATCAAATATCCTTTGGATATCAGTGAAGAAGAGCTCATTGCAAAAGTTAAAGAACACTGTGCAAGAAGCGATGTTCATGGATTAATTGTTCAAATGCCTCTTCCTAAACAAATCAACGAAGAAGCAATTAAATTAGCGGTTGATCCTAGAAAAGATATTGATGGATTCCATCCTTTATCAAATATGGACCCATGCACCCCTAAAGGAATCATCAACTTCCTTAAGGATGAAGGCTATCCTTTATTAGGCAAAAATGCAGTTGTTATCGGAAGAAGTAATATTGTTGGTAAACCAATGGCCAAGTTATTACTTAAAGAAAGTTGTAATGTTACTGTTTTACATAGTAAAACTACTAAAGATGATATGACTAGATATATCGCTAACGCGGACATTATTGTCATAGCAATTGGTAAAGCAGGATTCTTAAATAATTCATTCTTATATAAAGAAACTGCAGTCATCGTAGATGTTGGTATTTCTAGAATAGATGGGAAGCTTCATGGAGACGCCGAAAGAGACTTACCAGTTAAGTTCCAAACTCCTGTTCCAGGGGGAGTAGGATTACTAACTAGACTCACACTTCTTACAAATCTCATGGAAGCATATAGAAAATTAATTAAATAATTTTAAATAAATAATTGAAGCGAATTTTATCTTATGATAATATTTGCTAGGTTAAGGAGGCTTAAACAATGGCAAGAAAATGTCCAATTACAGGCAAAGGACCAGTCAGCGGTAACAACCGTTCACACTCAGTGAGAGCTACAAGACGTAAATGGAATGTTAACTTACAAACATACACTATTAACGGACAAAGAATAAGGATGAGCACAAGAGCTTATCGTAGCCTCAGCAAGTCAAACGCTAACGCTTAATTAAAAATAAAATTGTCCTTGAGAAAGGACTTTTTTAATAGATATGAAACACTACAAAGCTTATATCTTAGATTTTGATGGAACCTTAATTGATAGTTATGATGGACTATCAATATTTTATGATGAAGTTTTTGGAGCTATTGGTTATCATGTTACAGAAGAAGAAAAAAGATATTTCCCTAAGATTTCTTTACAAGAAGCATACGCTAAAAAAGTTAATAGACCTGAACTATTAGATGATTTTACTAAAGCAGCTTGGAATCTTGTTAATAGCGGGGTTCTTCTTAAACATAATAAGCTTTATAAAGATACATTACCTTTTATTAATTATCTTAAAGATAATAAAATACCTAATGCGATAGTTACGGGTAACGCAACTAAACATGTAAATATGGTTTTAAATAACCTTGAAATTAATCATTTCTATGATACGATAGTTTGTTCAATTGATATCAAGAAACAAAAACCAGATCCAGAAGGAATCCTTTTAGCAATTAAAAGACTTAACTATCAAGGCGATTTAAAAGATATTTGCTATGTTGGTGATGCATATAACGATTATTTAGCCGCTAAAAGAGCGGGTGTTACTCCAATATTAATCGATAGACATAATGAGTTCGAAAAAAGTGACGAATATATTCGTATCGAACATCTTGAAGAATTAATTAATAAATAAATTTATTTATAAGCACTACTGCTTGAATAAGAATTGATAATAATATTAAACACCATTCAGTGAAGGCCAAAACAAACCATTTTGGTCTTTTATATGTTTTAGTCCCATCTGGTTCAATGACCTCCTCTAACTTTGCCCACTTATTAATTTTAGGATTAATAATTAAAGCCATAACGAATAAACAAATAACTACTGCCATTATTAAAGGAATTAATAAGACACCATTATGAGTTCGATTAAATACATTCATTGCGTTTAATGCAATTGAGAAACTTGATAAGAATGAAAATACAATAACAATAACTGTATAAAGAAGATGTGTTTTAAGCACTTTCATCGGTACAAAAATCATAAAAGAAATGGAGATTGAATACAAAATCCCTGCAATTCTTGTAAATAAATAATATCCATCCCCAAAATTAGGCTCAAAGAAAACGTAGAACAAAACAGCACAAACGCCCATTATTGTTCCGCAAATATTTCCAAATAAATTATCAGAATAACGGCCTTCAAAATTTAGTTCATAAGGAAAGTGATTTCTTAAATCATACTTTTCTTTAAATCTGTTTTTATAATTAATGCGAGAAAAAATAAGAAAGCCAACAAGGAAAATAGTTTCTACTACTAAAAGTCCTAAAGCAAAATTCTTATTATTCATATTTATTCTTCAATGGATTCTTTTTGCTTAGGTTGTTCTGGTTTTTCAATAATCACTTCTTCAAAATCAGGTCCTTCAACCTTTACTTCTTCAGGTTTAGCGTTAGTTTCTTCTTTAACCTCAACTACTTCTTCACTTACCCCAGGAATGTCAACCTTAGCTTCATGGATATCCTCTTCGATAGGAGTTTCAGGAGCGTTTTCTTCTTCACGTACCTCTTCTTTTTCTACTTCAGGAATATAACAAGGATCTCTAGGAGCAGCAACTTCACTAACATGTTTATTAGCTTCCACTGCTTCTTCAAGTTTTTCAACTTCACCTTCTTGCAAACGGAAGTTAGGGTTATATTCAACAATTGGATCAACAATTTCCTCACATATTGGTTCAACGATGTAGGAATCTTTTAATAAATCAATACGTTTCTTCATATCATCGTGGCCAAATAAATAGCTACCTGCTACTAAGATATCAGCACCAGCATCAACACATTGACGGCCTGTAACATCATTAACACCACCATCAACTTCAATTAAAACGTTTTTATATTCATTAGCGACTAAATATTCTTTCAATTCTTTTATCTTTGTTAAAGCTCTAGGATCAAAAGCTTGTCCTCCAAAACCTGGTTCAACAGACATAATTAAAATCATGTCTACGCTACCTAAGAATGGAAGAATCTTTTTAACGGGAGTATTTGGCTTAATAGAAATACCAGCTTTACATTTAAAGAAATGAATATAATCTAATAAATCGAATACTTCTGTATCTTTTTTACACGTTTCGTAATGGAAAGTAATAATGTTAGCGCCAGCTTTGGCAAAAGCTCTTACATAATGGTAAGGATCTTTAATCATTAAGTGAACATCGTTCACTAAAGGATGTTTATCATGACTAGCTTTGAGAATAGGAAGACCAAAAGAAATGTTGTTAACAAATTGACCATCCATAACATCGTAATGGATATAATCTGCCCCAGCTTCTACAGCACGTTTGATTTCTTCTTCAAGATGATTGAAATCAGCAGATAATAAACTAGGTGAAACTAATGTTGCCATACTAATACCTCCTACTCGTATTTGAAAGCGTATTTAGAAATTTAACATATTCATTATATATTTCCTTTGGAAGTTCTCCAACCTCAACAGCGTTTTTAATACAACATTTTTTCTCGCTGATATGTAAACAGTTGCTATAAAAGCAATGATTATGTTTTTGATAACAACCTGGATAGAACTTTGCTAGGTCCTCTTTTGTGATATCTAGTTCAATATCACTAAAGCCTGGAGTGTCCGCAATATAGCCTTCGTTAAAAGGTAATAAAACTATCTCAGTAGTCTTGTGTTTTCCTCTGCCTCGATTTATAGAATATTCTCCTTCATCTCTTGAATAAGAAAAATCTATTGCGTTCAACAAGCTTGATTTACCAACTCCACTTTGGCCAACTAAGGCAATTGTTTGATACTTCAAATCGCTTACTAACTTATCAATTCCTTCTTTAGTTTTATTATTAACAAAATAAATTTTTATGCCGATTTTAGAGAAAATATTCGTAATTTGCGCGATTTTTTCTTTAAAATCTCCTTTATCAATCTTGGTTATAACAATAGAAGCTTTGATATCATTCATGTTGGCATAAGTTAAATATTTTAATACTAACTCAAGAGAAAAATCGGGCTCTACTAATGAGTGCAAAATTAAAAGTTGATCAATATTTGCAATCCTAGGTCTTTTAAGTAGCGAGGTTCTATTTACTACTTTTTCTATACTTAAGTCAGTTAAAGAAAATTCAACGTAATCTCCAACAGCAATAAATGTTTTATTCTTTTTTAAAATACCTTTTAATGAAAGGTCGTATATTTTACCGTCACAAGTAACTGTATATGTTTTACCGTTTCCTTTAATTATTCTACCTTGCATTATTTGAAACCAAATATCTTTGAAAGTAATCCACGATGGTCTTTTAATAATTGAGGGTTAGCTTTAATATCCAATAAATCTTGCTCAAAAGCTTTAGCGGAACTATAACGTTCATCAGGATTTTTCTTAGTGGCTTTAAAGATGATTCTTTCTACTTCTTTAGGACAATTAGGAACAAAGTTCCTAACACTTGGAAATTTATCCCTAATATGTGCAACCGCGATATTAACTGCAGTATCTCTTTCAAATGGTGGGTGACCAGTTAAAAGTTCAAAAAACATTACACCGGCTGAATATATATCACTCTTAGTAGTAGCGGCTTCGCCTTTAGCAATTTCAGGAGCTAGATAATGGACAGAACCAATAATTTCACTGGTTTTAGTAAATCCGGAATCAATTCCTTCTGCTTGAGCAATACCAAAATCACCTAACTTAATAGTGCCATCGCTCATAACATAAATATTTTCAGGTTTAACATCTCTATGGATAATTCCATGAGCGTGAGCGAAAGCTAAAGCATCAGTTAATTGAATCATACAATCAATAGTTTCAGCTAAAGATAAAGGACCTCTAAAATCTAAAACATCTTTTAAAGTTTGTCCTTTTATATATTCATTAGCCATATATGGAACTCCGTTAAGAGTACCATGGTTATAGACTTTAACAATGTTAGGGTGATTTAAAGAAGCCGCGATTAAAGCTTCGTTTTCAAAACGTTTAATATTAATTGCGTTTTGCATTACTTCTTCTTTGATAAATTTAATTGCTACTAAATTTTTATTAATAATGTCGGTGGCTTCATATACTTCGGCCATACCCCCATGACCAATACGAGCGTTGATACGATATCTACCATCGACAAGTTGACCTATCTTAGCCGCCATATGTTGCCTCCCAAATAACAATACCGATGTTATCACTACCCCCGTTATTGTTAGCAATTGTAATTAATTCATTTATTTTTTCTTCAGGTGAATCTTTACCTCTAATAATTGAGGAGATTGTGGATTCATTTACGTTATTATATAAGCCATCGCTACAGAGTAATAATGTTTGACCTTTGTATGGTTTAATTGTTAAATCAATATCTATGCTTGGTAATGTACCTAAAGCATTTAATAGCATATGTCTTCTAGGATGGGTTGCCATCTCTTCTTTGGTAATCTGCCCAGTGTTATATAAGAACTCAACATATGTTTGATCTTTAGTGAGTTGAGTAAACTCTCCATTATCAATTTGATATACACGTGAGTCACCAATTTGAGCAATGACCATAAATTCACGATAGATAATTACCGCACTTAATGTGGTACCCATGCCTTTATAAAGTGGATTTTTTCTAGCCTCATCATAGATGTATCTATTAACCGCTCTTATCTTGCGGTTAAGCCACATTTGAGCACTTAAAACATTTAAAAAGCGAGCGTTAACGAAGTCTTCTACCAAATGGTTGACCGCAATAGAAGAAGCTAATTCTCCTTTATTTTGACCACCCATGCCATCACAAACTACCAAGAATATATCGCCACGTGAATTAACTTTGGCTGCTACATGATCTTCATTTGTAACTCTTACTTTACCAACGTCAGATTTGCATGAATATCTACCAATAGGTACTTTTTTAGTTTTCTTCTTAAATAGCATTCCCTTCTGACCTCGCTTTCAATTGTCCGCATGCAGCATCAATATCGGTTCCAAATTCTTTTCTAATTGTTGCGGTTACTCCACCTTTGGTTAAGTAATCGAGGAAAGCATGAATCCTATTGCCGCTACTACGTTTATAGTCACATAAACTAGTTTCATTATAAGGGATTAGATTAACATATCCCATAGTTCCTTTAATTAAATTAATTAATTCTTCAGCGTTTTCTTTTGAATCGTTAATGCCCTCAAGCAATAAATATTCGTAAGTTACACGTCTTTTGGAGATACTTTCATATTCTTTTACAGCTTCAATAATATCTTCAATCTTATATGTTTTAGCGACTTTCATTAACTTAAGTCTAATTTCGTCATTAGGAGCGTGAAGAGAAATAGCTAAGTTAGTTTGCAATCCTTCTCTAGCGTATTTCTTTATTCCTTCAATTAAACCACATGTACTTACAGTGATGTGTCTTGCGCCTATTGCTAATCCTTTTTGAGCGTTTACGATACGGATAAAGTCAATGACATTATCATAATTATCAAAAGGTTCTCCCGTACCCATAACAACGATATGAGTTACACGTCCCCCTTTATTTTCTTCTTTTAAGATATTATTTAAGACCAAAATTTCTCCCACCATTTCTTCAGGAAGGAGGTTTCTTTGTTTACCTAATAAACCTGAAGCACAGAAAGAACAGCCCATGTTACAGCCGACCTGGCTAGAAACACATGCAGCGTTTCCATAGTTATAACGCATTAAAACAGTTTCTACTTTCATGCCATCATTAAGTTCAAGTAACAATTTAACCGTGCCATCACTAGAAATCTGTTTTTTACTTATCTTAGGGATTTCTAAACAATATTTTTCTTTTAAAACTTCACGGAATTTAATGGATATATCAGTCATTTCATCAAATGATGTTGCTCTTTTTTCATATATCCAAGTATAAAGTTGGACAGCTCTAAACTTTTTCTGTCCTTCTTCTAACATTAAATTTTCAAGTTGGGTTAATGTCTTTCCGTAAAGGTTGATCATTTTATTTTGCTTTCTTAATCATTCGAGCAACGTACAATGTACTTCCAAATTCTTCAAATGGGAAATATTGCCTTTCTTCTAACAATGAGAAAGCAGGATATCTGAGTAAAAATTCAGTAACAATTTGTTTACTCTCTTTCTTATTTAAAGTTGGAATCATGTAAATCAATTGACCATTATCATTAAGTAAACTTGCTGCTTCATCTAATGAGTAGCGTTGCTCATTCATAATAGTATCAATTTCATTACGATCGAATCTTAAGAAATAGTCAGCATTAGTTCTAAGTAAATCAAAGTTAGAATTTCTTGCCAACATGAAGAAATAATCTACTTTATTAGAGATACAAGCTAGTAAACTAGCTGCTTTCTCTTGGTATAAAGCAGTGTTTTTAAGACCATAAATACTAATAAGGCGCTTCGCTTCATTATATGTAGCCATATCTGGAGTTACTAAATCGACATGGGTTTCAAGTGATAATCTTTTCACCAAATCTACATACATTGTATTGTTATAGCCAGAAAATACAGCGACGTTTGAAGCTGGTTTAAAATCAATCTTATCTAAAGTAGCTTTAAACGCCATCTTTTCTGGTAATAAGTTTTTATTCTTATAGAATGTAGTGTTTTTAGCGGTGCCTTTACCGACATACACTACCATTCCATCAACTGGAGCAGGTGCGAAATTGTTATCCAAAAGAACTTTACCAATTTCAATACCCTCCACTTTATATGATTGAACTACTGGTTTTGTGTTAGCTTGCAAAACCTTGAAAGCTAATCCTCTACCATAGTGTTTAATAAGCATTTTTACTAACCACACTGGGCAATTGTAACGTAATGATAAATATTCAAAAGTTCCTTTTTCGTATTTAGCAGGAATTAATTCATTTTTATCGTTATGAGAATTTAAAAAATTCTCCAATACTTTTTTATCTATCTTAGTGGCTTTAAAAGTTAAAGCAATTACTTCTTGTTCATCAAATTTTTGATAAAAGTGATGATTTGCTAAAGCAAGTAAAATGGAAGTTTGATTAACTTCACTAGCTTCTTTTAAATCCTCCTCAATTAAAGTCTTGAATAATAAGTGATGACGTAATTCGCAACCAACGATGCCTGTAATAAGCGCTCTATCTTCTTGAGGAACAGAGTTTTTATCGAGAATGCTTTTAGTTGCAATGTTAAACGGGACTTTTTTATCGAGAATTTCTTCTAAAGTTTCTCTAGCAATATCAAACTTATGCATAATTAATCCTTGTTGAAGTCTTCAAAGATATCCCCTGTATAGACTTCATCCTCTCCTTCGCCTTCTACATAAACGGATTCATCATAATTTTCAACATCCACTAAATTGTCGTCCGTAATAAAACGAGGATATTCGTTATTAAGCTTTTCATAGCGGTTATCTTGTGAGTAATAATAAAACTCAACAGCCACATTAATAGTAGGACCTTGGACCATTTGCATAATAATTTCTGCTGCCTGATCTTGTAAAACCAAAAGCTTCTTAGGTAAATTTACTCTAATAATTGTATTCCAGCTTGTTTGATCAACGCCTTTGTGAAAAACCATATTGTTTGGTGCAACAAAATTAATCTCATCTTCACTCACTTCATAAAGTTGAGCGAGATTAGGTGTCATCTCTTGGGATAAGTGACCAACAACGTATGGGTCAAGACCGTAAACTGTTAAAGTAATCATGATGTTCCTCCAATAGCTCCCTACTATTTAAAAATTGTAGGGGTCTACATTGAGAAATATATTAACATTACTTTGTCTAGAATGCACATTAATTATTTCTTTTAAAGAAAAAATTATTTCTTCTTTTGAGCGATATTTTACGATGATTGACAAAATATGTCTACCATTTGAATAAGAGATAAAAGGCTCGTTTGGACCTAGGACCACAACACCATTTTCTTTCTTATTTTTTAAATACTCAGCGATACCTATTGCGGCCTTCTTTACCGTATCAAAATTCTTTCCTGTAACACTAATATTTACAATGTAACAATAAGGAGGAAAATATGTGTTCTTGCGGTTCAACATTTCAGTCTTATAAAAGCCTTCATAATCCTGTGCTGAAGCTAAGGTAATTGCATAGTGATTTGGAAGGTATGCTTGAATATATGCTTCCCCTAGTTTATCGCTTCTTCCGCTTCTTCCTACAGCTTGAGTAATTAGTTGGAAAGTACGTTCACTACTACGATAGTTAGGCATATTTAAACCTATGTCTGCAAGAACCACTCCAACAAGTGTAACTAAAGGAAAATCATGGCCTTTTGCAATCATTTGCGTACCAATTAAGATATCAGCTTCATGGTTTGAGAATGATTCTATTATCTTTCCAACCCTAGTTCTTACCTTTGCAGAATCACTATCAAGTCTTAAAGTTCTAGCCCGAGGAAATAGCCTTTTTACTTCATCTTCTACTCTTTCGGTTCCGAACCCAATTTTAGATAAATATTTAGATCCACATTCAGGACAAACTGGAGAGCAAATTTCTACATGTTCACAATAATGACATTTAAGCATATTGTCTTTTTTGTGATAAGTGAGTGCAATACCACAGTTTGGACACTTAAAAACATGCCCACAATTACGACAACTTACATTAGTAGAAAACCCTCTTCTATTAAGTAGCAAAATAGCCTGTTCATTCCTATTTAAAGTTTCTTCAATTCCAGCCCTTAATTGACGCGAAAAGATAACTGAATCTCGGTCGATATTAGAAAAGTCAGTCATATTGATAACAGTAGTCTTTGGAAGTGGTTGATTATTGATTCTATGAGGTAGTTTTAAGAGATGATATAGTCCTTTTTTAGCTCTTGCCATACTTTCTAAAGATGGAGTAGCACTACCTAAAAGTACTTTTGCATTGTGCATTTCACTACGCATTATTGCTACTTCTCTGGCATGGTAAAATGGCGGAACATCTTGTTTATAAGTTTCTACATGTTCCTCATCAAGAATAATTAGTCCAATATTTTCTAAAGGTGCAAAAATCGCACTTCTTGCCCCTATAACAACATTAATTGAACCACTTGCAATCTTTCTATATTCATCATATTTCTCCGCTGGAGTTAATTCGCTATGTAAAATTGCGACTTTATCACCAAACCTTTTGATAAAATACTGCATTATCATCGGTGTTAACGATATTTCAGGTACTAACATTAAGACATTTTTCTTTTCACTTATCATTTTTTCAGATAAAGAAAGATATACCTCTGTTTTTCCACTTCCCGTGACACCTTGAAGCAAATATATTGAATCGTTGCATGAATTAAACTCATTTATTACATTTAATTGATCCTTAGTCAGTTCTTTAGGCTGTTCAATTTCGTATTCAGGAAGTTTTAATCTTCGTTTCTCGACTTTTACTTCTTTTAAATAACCTTGTTCTAATAGCTTCTTGATAATGCTCTTCTCTTTAATCTCGCTTTTTAAAACACGTCCCTCAGAAGCTATAAAACGCATCACTTCTATTTGTTTGTGGGTTAAATTCTCTTCGTTATAATCATTGATATAGACATATTTATCATAAGCAATTTTAGGTGCTTTTAATGTTGAGGAACGAGGTGATAAAGAAGCTGGTAACATAGTTTGTAAAACATTTATCTTACTAGCTAAATAATATTCTTGAATACGATCTGCTAATTGCATCAAATCAGCATTTAATAAAGGAGCGGTATCTAATACATCAATGATTTCATGTACATGGTACCCATATTCTTCCTCGATTAACGATAAATCTTTGGAAGTCTCTTCAACATTTAAAACATATCCCACTAGTTGTTTTTTATTAAAAGGAACAATAACTCGATATCCTTTATCAATTGGTTTATCTAAATTATAGGCATATAAAAAAGGACGGTCTAAGGAATGAGACGTATATTCGATTAAAAGATTAACAATCTTCATATCTTATTGTTTAATCTTATCTTTTAATATTGCAATAATTTTATCGCCTGCTGATTTAACTTTATCATTGACAATGACAAAGTCATACTTGTCAGCTTCTTTAATTTCGCTGAGGCCTTTATTTAACCTCTTTTCAATAATCTCAGGAGATTCAGTTCTTCTTCCTTTAATACGTGCTTCCAATGTTTTTACACTTGGTGGTATCAAAAAAATACTTACAACACGATCATCTTTTACTTTACTCATAACTTGAGTAGCGCCTTTAACTTCTATCTCAAGAAATACATTTTTTCCTTGGTTTCTTAATTCTTCCACTTTTGCCTTAGGAGTACCATAGCTATTGCCAATAAACGATACATGCTCTAAGAAACCATCTTCTTCAACAGTTTTATCAAATTCTTCTTGGCTTACAAAATAATAATGAACCCCATCTATTTCACCTTCACGAGGTTTACGAGTAGTCATAGACACAGAAAAAGTTAAGTCAATTTCATTAGTGTTAACAATATATTCTCTAACAGTGCCTTTGCCAACACCACTAGGACCCGACAGGATAATTAATAAACCTTTTTTCACTGATTAATTATAACCTATAACTTTACATTGGTCAAACGAGTGTTTAAGATAATGTTATGAAATCTTTAAATTGCAAACAATTAGAGAAACTTACTGAAGAAATTAATAGATATATTAACGGTAATCATATTGCTAATATTTCTTTAATAAACAAGACCGATATTTTATTAAGTTTTTCTTTTAACCGTAAGCAAAAAATGTTAATTAGTTTAAACCACAATTCACCTTTTTATGGTCTAGTGGATGCTTCTATTTCTTTGCCAACAATCCTAAATAAATTAAATGAAGAATTAAGAAAAGAGGTGAAAGATGCCTTTATTACAAACATTACCTCAATTTCAGGAGAAAGAATCGTTTTCTTTACCCTAAGAAAAACTGATGAGTTCTATCGTAAAAAAGAATATTTTCTTGTACTTGAACTTATACCAAGAAATCCTAATCTAATTTTCTTAGATGAAGAGTACAAAATCATCTTTGCTACACACACTACCACACTAGAAGCAGAACGAATTATCATCAAAAATATGAAATACAACTTACCTAGAAAAGTGAATTCAAATATTGAATTTAACAGTGATTTAGAAGGTTTTTATAAAGATTTAGAGGATTATTTATCAATTTCTCTTCAGCAAAGAAACAAAGAGAAATATGAAAACCTCATCAAAACAATTAACCATAAGTTCAAAGTTTCAAAAAAGAAAATTGAAGTATTATCTAATGAAAAAGAAGAAGCAAAAAGTAAACTTATCTATAAGGAATTCGCTAACTCTTTATATGCTTTAAAAGATGATGAATATCTTTCTACTTACATCAAAGAAAATAACATCCCTTATGATGAAACTAAATCTTTAAGTGATAATTGTAATAATCTATTTAAACAATACAAAAGAGCAAAAGACACAATTAAGCACGATGAAGAACAATTAATAGAAAATGATAACTACATTAAAGAGTTAGAACATGATTTATCTTCTTTAGAAAATGATAATGATGAATCCATATATTTAGTTTTAAGTAATAAATATCTAAATAGTTCCATACCTAAACATGAAGTAAACAAAATTACTCCTTATTATATTACTGTTGATGGCGCTAAAATTGGATTTGGTAAAAACGCTAATCAGAATAATCTTTTAACATTTAAAAAAGCAAAAGAAGATTACTATTTCTTCCATTTAGAAAATATCCATGGGGCCCATGTAGTTATCCTTAAGAATAATCCAACTGATAACGATAAAGAAAATGCCGCGATGTTATGCCTAGCTTTAGATAATAAAGAAGCCGGAAATATTCAAATGGCTCAAATTAAAGATTTGAAAAAAGGAAAAGTTCCTGGTCAAGTATTCTTTGATACTTATACAACTATAAAAATTAATGAAGTAAAATCCAAAATTAAAAACAACTTATTAAAAGCCAAAAGACTTACTTTTTGATTTCTTTATCAAGGAAGTTTTCTCCCTTGATGCATTCACTAGTTGCCAGATCAGTAAAATTTTGCTGTCTTAAAATTTCATAACTAACTAAAGCTACACAATTAGATAAATTTAAGCTTCTTGCACCTGGAACCATAGGGATTCTAAATACATGGTCACGGTGTTCTCTTAATATATCGTGTGGAATTCCAGTAGATTCTCTACCAAACATCACATAATAATCCTTGACGGAATTTGAATAATCGATATTGCTATACACTAAATCACCGTATCTAGAGATGTAATATATTTCTTTATTATGATGTAATTTATCGAATTCTTCGTAATCATTGTAGTAGGTTAACTTTAAATCATCAATATAGTCCATACTGACTCTTTTTAAATCTTTACTATCAATAGAAAAAGTTAATGGTCCAATTATATGAAGATGAGCATTTATTGCAACGCAAGTCCTCATTATGTTACCAGTATTTTGAGGTTTTTCAGGTCTATATAAAATTATATGAATCATTTTTCATTAGCAACTTCGATACGAACTTCTGCTCTTTCTAAAGAAGATTCTGCTCTTTTAAGATTGCCTTCATTATTTTCAATTCTTTTAAGGGCTCTTTCTTTACTTCTTTTAGCTCTAGCCACATCAATTTCATCGCTTCTTTCAATTGTGTTTACCATCAAGGTAACACTCCCATCTTTTTTAACATTTAATAAACCACCACTACAGGCATACACATGTTTATTACCTTTAATGGTAATTTTGATTTTTCCTAATTTAACTGTACTTATAATAGGAGTGTGATGAGGTAAAATACCTAAAACTGAGTCTTCATTTCTTACTTCTAAGTATGAAGCCTCACCTTTATAGTAAGTCCCAAAAGGAGTTAATACTGTTAAATTAAACGAACTCATTATTTTAAACTTTCAGCTTTCTTTCTTGCTTCTTCAATTGTGCCTACGTATAAGAAGGCTGCTTCTGGTAAATCATCAGCTTCACCATCTAAAATGCTTTTAAAGCTTCTTACAGTGTCTTCAATCTTAACGTAAATACCTTCAATACCATTAAATCTACTAGCAACATGGAATGGTTGAGATAAGAAGTTACGGATTTTTCTAGCTCTCGCCACTACTTTCTTATCTTCTTCACTTAATTCATCCATGCCTAAAATAGCAATGATATCACTTAATTCTTTATATCTTTCTAATATTTCAGTAACTTTACGAGCCACATCATAATGTTCTTGGCCAACAATCATAGGTTCAAGCGCAGTTGATGAACTTGCTAAAGGATCAACTGCAGGGAAAATACCTAAAGCCGCAATTCCTCTATCAAGAACTGTCTTTGCATCAAGGTGAGAGAATGTTGTAGCAGGAGCAGGGTCAGTTAAGTCATCTGCAGGGACATAAATTGCTTGAACAGAAGTAATGGACCCATCTTTTGTAGAAGTAATTCTTTCTTGTAATTGGCCCATTTCAGTAGCAAGTGTTGGTTGATAACCAACGGCACTAGGCATACGACCTAAAAGCGCACTAACTTCACTACCAGCTTGAGTGAATCTAAAGATGTTATCGATAAATAATAAAACATCTGAATGTTTTTCATCACGGAAATATTCCGCCATTGTTAAGCCAGTTAAGCCAACTCTCATTCTAGCTCCTGGAGGTTCATTCATTTGTCCAAAGACTAAAGCGGTCTTTTGTAAAACTCCACTTTCAGTCATTTCACGATATAAATCATTACCTTCTCTACTTCTTTCGCCAACACCAGCGAATACACTGATACCGCCTTTTTCATTAGCGATATTATTCATTAATTCTTGAATTAAAACTGTTTTTCCAACACCAGCACCACCGAATAAACCGATTTTACCGCCTCTAACATAAGGACAAAGTAAGTCGATAACTTTAATACCAGTCTCAAATATTTCAGTTTTAACTGATTGATCTTTAAATTTAGGAGCAGGGCGATGAATGCTCATCTTTTTAGCGTTTTTAAGTTCTTCGTTACCCTTATCATCTAAAGGTTCACCTAAAACATTAAAGATTCTTCCAAGAGTGGCTTCTCCAACAGGTACTTCAATAGGTTTTTCTGTTGAAATAACTTCCATTCCTCTAACTAATCCTTCAGTTGGTCCCATGGAAACACATCTAACAATGTCATCTCCAATATGTTGAGCAACTTCTACAGTTAAAGTTTTCTTTTCATCTACTTTAATTTTTAAAGCAGTTAAAAGTTCTGGGAGATGTTGGTCAGTAAATTGAACATCGACAATTGGTCCGACAACTTGAACAATTTTTCCTTTAGTTTGTAAATTCATATTCGCCCTCCTATAAAGCATTCGCAGCAGCTGCGATTTCAATAATTTCTTGAGTAATAGCACCTTGTCTAGCTTTGTTGAATTCAATTTGTAATTCTTCGAGTAATTCTTCTGCGTTGTCAGTTGCATTCTCCATAGCGTTACTTCTACTAGCTTGTTCACAAACTTCGCTTTCAAGTAAGCATGAGAATACAAGATTAGAAATTACAAATGGTACAAGACTTTTAATTAAATCTTCCTTATTAGGTTCTAATAAAGGAGGATAACCGAGCACATTCTCTTTACTATCCACATCTGCGAGTGGCAAAAGTTTTAAATCTTTACTAGTAAAGACAATTGGGTTTTTGTATTCAGTGTAAATAATATGGATTTCTTTATATTTTCCTTGTAAGTAGATATCTAAAAGATAGTCACTGATAGCTCTAACAGTACTTCTATCTTTTATTGATTCATATGAAGAAAATTCATCAATCTTTTTAAATTTTGAATCATTAAAGAAAACTAAACCTTTTTTACCTAAAATAATTGCATCATCTTCTTCAGTAATTGTGGATTCCGCCATTTTAAAGATGTTGGTGTTATAAGCTCCACATAAACCCAGGGAAGAAGAAACAACTAAATATAACTTTTTGTTAGTATTAATTTCTTCATCCATCAACAAACTATTAGAATTTGGAATGTAATTGAAAACACTATCGGCAGCTTCTTTCACTTCTTGAGCGTAAGCTTTGTTAGCAATCATCTTGGACTTCCAAGTTTTAAGTTTAACTGTCGATACGAGTTTCATCGCACTAGTAACTTTATAAGCACCAGTTACAGAACGAATTCTAGTTTTAATTTTGTTGATTGTTTGGCTCATTATTCTAAATAATCTTTCTTATAAATTTTTAAGAATTGTTCGATATTTGCAGTCATTTTCTTCTCAACTGCAGGGTTTATCTCTTTTTCTTTTCTAATTGAAGCAAGGACATCTTTATCCTTATTTATTAAATATTTATAACCTGCTTCAAGGATTTTTTTAATGTTATGTAATGGAACATCATCAAGGTATTTATTCTTAGCAACGAATAGTTCATAGATCTCTCTTTCCATATCGTATGGAGCGTATTGACCTTGACGTAAGACTCTCATGAGAACTTCACCATGTTTGATAATGTTTTGTGTAGATTCATCTAAGTCACTACCAAATTGGGCAAATGATTTCATTTCATTAAAGTTAGCAAGTTCAATCTTCAAACTACGGGCAACTTGTTTCATAGCTTTAGTTTGAGCGTCTCCTCCAACTCTAGAAACAGATAAACCAGCATCAATTGCAGGTCTTTGACCAGCATTGAATAAATCTGTAACTAAGAAAATTTGTCCATCAGTAATAGAAATAATATTTGTAGGAATATATGCAGAAATATCTCCAGATTGAGTTTCTACTATTGGTAAAGCAGTAATGGAGCCACCTCCGTTTGCTTCATTAAGCTTACACGCTCTTTCAAGTAAACGTGAATGGAGATAGAAAACATCTCCTGGATAAGCTTCTCTACCTGGGCTTCTTTTTAAAAGTAAGCTTAACGCACGATAGCTAACAGCGTGTTTACTTAAATCATCGTATATGATTAAGACATCTTTACCTTGAGACATGAACTCTTCTGCAATCGCACATCCTGCATATGGGGCAACATATAATAATGGGGATGGTTCGCTCGCAGTAGCGGCAACAACAATGGTATAGTCCATTGATCCAAAGCTCTTTAATTTATCCACGATTTGGGCAACAGTAGAATTCTTTTGACCGATAGCAACATAAATACAAATGACATCTTTGCCTTTTTGATTGATGATAGTATCAATAGCAATTGCGGTTTTACCAGTTTGACGGTCGCCAATAATTAATTCTCTTTGGCCTCTTCCAATAGGAGTTATAGCGTCAATCATAGTAATACCAGTTTCAAGTGGAGTATCAACACTCTTACGAGTCATAACTCCAGGAGCGATAACTTCAATTGGTCTAGTTGCATTGGTTTTAATGTCACCTTTACCATCAATTGGTTGTCCTAAAGCATTAACAACTCTCCCAAGCATAGCGTTTCCGACTGGAACTTCCATAACTCTTTTGGTTCTTTTAACAGTATCGCCTTCCTTAACAAGAGAATCATCACCAAGAAGAACTACACCTACGTGATCGATTTCAAGATTCATAACTAAACCATAAACATCATGAGGGAAAATGAGTAATTCTCCATTCATCACATCGTCTAATCCATAAACAATAGCGATTCCATCTCCAACGGAAATGACACTACCGACATCGCTTGAATCAACTTTGTTTTCATATGATTTAATTTGCTTTTTAATTAAGGCACTAATTTCATTTGCGTTTATTTTCATATTTTGCCCCTTATTTTAATAAACTTTCTTTTAGCTTAGTGAGACGTGATTTGATGCTTCCATCATAAATATGGCCATCAATAACAACCTTGACTCCTCCAATTAATGTAGGATCAATAATGTTATAAAGTTCAACATCAATTCCTTCCACTTTACTAATTTCAATGCGGATTTTTTCTAAGGTCTTTGTATCTAATCTACTTGTGGAATAAATCAAGCCTTCTTTTACTCCTCGATAAGCGTTACATAAACTATTGAAAGCTTTCAAGATATCTAAAAGATATCTTTGTCTATGGTTCTTGATTACTAATTTCATTAAGTTCACTATCTCTTTAGAAACAGAAACAAATGTCTCATCTAACATTTTTTCTTTATCTTCTAAATCGAGAAAAGAACTCGACAAAACATCAAGAAATTCTTTGTTTTCAATAAGTAACTGGTTAATGATTTTTACTTCATCTTGCCATTCATTAACTTTTTGTTCTTCTAAAGCAAGTGAGTATAATCCATTAGCGTAACGAGAAGCGATTTCGTTCATTATTTCTTAACACTCCTAATAAAGTCATCTGCAAGTTTAGCGTTATCTTCATTATTTACATTACGAGATAAGATTTCACTTGAAGCATCTAAAGCAAGATCGACCATCTCTTTACGGATATCTTCGATAGCATCCGCTTTTGATTGTTCAATATCTTTTTCTGATTCAAGTTTCAACTTTTTGACTTCTTCTTGAGCCTCTAAAAGAATGGCCTCTTTTTCTTTCAAAGCTTCTTTTTTAGCTTCTTCAATCATTTCATTTGCTTTTTTGTGTGAACTAGTTAATGTTTCTTCGCTCTTAATAACATTATCTTTAGCTCTAGATTTAGCAATCTCACTTTGTTTAATGTTATCTTCGATATAGTCTTGGCGTTTCTTAATAATCTTCTTAACTGGTTTATACGCTAAGAAGAAAACAATTGCGATTAAGACTAAGAAAGCAGCAAGTTGCGTAACAAAACTTACCCAGTTAGGTATTAACTTATGGATAATATCGTCGCCTGATATAGCGGCAAATGTTGTTACTGGCATACTAACTCCTCCTTTTTATTAGTGAACGAATAAACATAAAATTGCGACTAAAAGTGCGTAAATCGCAGTTGTTTCAACAAGAGCACAACCTAAGATCATGGTAGTTCTAAGTTTTCCATACATCTCAGGATTACGGCTCATTCCATCAATTGCGTGGCAGACAACAAACCCTTCACCAATAGCGGAAAAACCAACGGATAACATAGCAACAGCAGCCGCTAAAGCATAACCCCATTCCATATTAGTTACCTCCTTTCACAGAAATTGTATCTATATCTTCTGGTGCTTCTAGACCAATATTAATCATCGTTAAGAAAATGAAAATCGTGGTCTGGATGAAGCCAGAGAATAAATCAAAATATAAATGTAATATAGGTGTAGCAATTGGAGCAAAGAACACTTGATTCCAAGGTTCTACAACAAAAGTAAAGACCGCTCCACTTGCGAGTTGTAAGAAATAATAAACAATACTCATTAAAGCCCATCCACTGATCGCGTTACCAAATAAACGTAAAGTCATACTTAATAAAGGAGCCCACATTGTTAATAAATTAACAGGTAACAAAAATGGGATAGGTTCAATATAACGTTTAAAATAATTAAATTTTGTGTATCTAATACTTGTTGCGTGTATTAAAACGAATGTACATAAAGATAAAGACAAAGGAACTGCAAGGTTAGTGACTGGGCTAGGTAACCCAGTTAAGCCAAAGATAAAAGCGATGAATAAATATACAGCGACCGCCATAATGTAGCCACCGAATCCTTTGAATCTAGGACCCATCATATCTTCAACTAAACCATCAAAGAAACCGCAACCGGTTTCGGCAATGAAAAGTAATCCTTTAGGTTTTTTTAAAGGATCATGAAACTTAGCTTGGATAAAAACAATGATAGCGAGGATAGCAATAATCCCCATTACCATTAATGAAGCTAAGACTTCGCCGGATAGTCCGGCTGATGTATCTAAGAAATTCTTAAATATCTCCACTTTTATTTTCCTTTTTATATTCATCATAGTAGAGGGTAAGCAAGAAGAGTAAGACTAGAAGATACCCGCCAACATATGTGAATAAATTAAATAATTTAATTCCTATCTTATAGTAGCATATAGCAATCAAAATTAATATACCTGCAAATAGCAAAAATCTAGTTACATTTAATACGATTACCCATATGTGACTTTTCGGAAATTTTAGTTCAAGAATTCCAGTAACTACATAAACTAAAATTCCGACTACTAAGCCGAGGTTAATTCCTAGTGGTAAGGAGAGTTCTCCTACCACATAACAAGGAATAAAACCTATATTTATTAATAAAAAGAAAATGGCCGATAAAGTTGAACACTTCAAATAAATATTCAATTTATCAAACCATTTATTCATTATTATTTAACTCTTACGTATTTAAATTTACTGACTTGTGCTAAGCCGTCTTTGCACTTAATATCGATTTCGCCTTGAACGAGTGGTTTTAAATATTCACGGAATGCATCACTCATTCTTGTCTTATCAAACTTATAGTTTTCTGGAACACGTGCTTCTGCATTAGCAATTTTGCTTAAGTCAGCAAGAGCGAATTCAATCTTATAAGGGTTTTGAGAGACTCTCTTGAAGATAATCATTTCTCCAGTATGTCCTTCTAAAGCAGCTTTAACTGCAGTTTCACCTGTTTTGATTGCTTCTTCTTGGTCAACTTTAGAGATAAATACTGGAGCGGCTCTTTGGAGTAATGAGAATTCAATAGCTCTTGTTGGTAAATTGAGTTTTGATTCAATTACATCGCATAAATATGCTGCAGCACCACCGAGTTGAGCATGACCGAAGCCGTCGACTCTAACGTTAGCGTTATCTCTTTTAATGTTGATACCTTCACTGATAGCGATAAGACCATAGCCATGTTCTTTATAGACTTTTTGAACATCCTTTAAGAATTCATCCATATTGAAGTCATCTTCTGGAAGATAGAATAAATGAGGTCTAGTGTCTTCTGGTAATAAGTCAGGTGCAGCAGTTAACCAACCTGCGTTTCTACCCATAATTTCAACAACGTGAATCTTACCGACTTTGAAACATTGTGCATCTTTAGCGAATTCATTGATGCTGTTAATGATGTATTTAGCAGCACTTGGGAAACCTAAAGAGTGGTCTGTACAAGCTAAATCGTTATCGATAGTCTTTGGGACACCCATGACCTTGATATCTAAGCCAAGTTCTTTAGCAAGTAAGCTTAATTTGTAGCATGTATCCATGGAGTCATTACCTCCGTTAACGAATACATAACCGATGTTGTGTTTCTTAATGTTTTCAATGATTTGATAATAAACTGGATCGTGAATATCCTTAGGAAGTTTTCTTCTTGTGGTACCTAAAATAGAACCAGGTGTTTGTAATAATAATTCGATTTGTTCATCATCCTCTTGATTAATATCAATGATTTCATCATCAATTAATCCTTCGATACCATGAATTGAACCATAAATATTTCCAATTTTATCAGGGTGTCTTCTGGCTTCTTTGATTGCTCCATAAAAGGAGGTGTTAATGACACTTGTAGGTCCACCAGATTGGATATAAACCATGTTTTTCATTTTCGATTTTCCTCTTTTCCGTCAATAATCTTATATTAATATTTATAAAATATTCAAGTATAATGATTATAGAAAGAGCAATAATTTAATTTATTGGGTAAAAGCTTATGAAAAATAAAATTGTTTATCTTGGAAAAGAAATCTTTGTTGATGGACCTACTTCAGTACTTTCTATAGTTGGAAATAGTCATGAAATTTTCGCCGCGAGAGTAAACGGAAGACTAAGGGAATTAACATATGTTTTTGACTGTGACGCTACTATCGAACCTCTTTCAAATAAAGATAGAGATGGTAAATTCATTTATGAAGCATCTTTAAGATTTATAGTAGCGATGGCTATAAATAGAGCTTTCCCGAGCGCTAAATATAACCTCTCTTATAATATAGCGCGTTCAATTTATCTCACTATCACTTCAAAAGAAACGGAAGTTAATAAAGATATGGTTAAAACTTTAGATAAAGAGATAAGAAAAATTGTTAACTGTGATTATCCTTTAACAAGATATAAATTACCAAAAGATGAAATCATACAAATATTCCAAGATCATGGTTTTTATCACAAGATTGAATTATTTAAATATCGACCAGAGGAGACCGCCCATATCTATGAATGTAATGGATACTATAACTACATGTATTCTAGAATGGTTCCTTCTACAGGCTACATTGAAAAATGGAATTTAATTGAATATAAAGGCGGCATCTTAATTCAATATCCTCGTCCTGATACAGATGGAAATATACCAGAATTTAAAGACTCTCCAGCATTCCATGAGGCTTTACATAAAGCAAAACAGCAAGCCCTTATCACAGGCGTTGATAGTGTTATTGGTATCAACAAAAAGTTAGAAAGAGAAGGGGATATAGAGTTTATTAATCTTGCCGAAGCTGTCCATTCTAGACAGTTAGCGGAAATAGGCGATACTATTCAGAAAAACATCGATAAAATTAGACTTATTTGTATTGCCGGACCTTCTAGCAGTGGCAAAACAACTTTTTCAAATAGATTAAGAATTGAACTACTTTCTCGAGGAATTAAGCCATTATCTATTTCTTTAGATAATTATTATGTTGATAGATCAATCATGCCAAAGAATCCTGATGGTAGTTTTGATTTCGAAACAATTTATAGTTTAGACCTTGAACTTTTTAAGCAAAATATGTCAGAACTAATTAAAGGTAATAGTGTTACTTTACCATACCATAATTTCAAGACTCACAAATGTGAATTTCATAAAGCTGTACATATTGAAAAAAATCAACCAATCATCATTGAAGGTATACATGCATTAAATGAACTCATGACAGAAGGTATATCTAAAGATAGCATTTACCGTATCTTCATTGCACCTTCTTGCCAAATCTCTTTAGATAACGATAATCCTTTATCATTTACTGATTTAAGATTATTAAGAAGGATTGTTAGAGACCACAAATTTAGAAATACTCCAGCGGTAGAAACTATGGAAATGTGGGATGATGTAAGAAAAGGTGAATTTAAATGGATTTACCATACTCAAGAAAATGCAAATTACATCTTTAACTCATTCTTAGCATACGAATTATGTGCATTGAAGAAGCATGTTGAACCTATCTTAAGAGAAATTAAAAAAGAAAGTACATACTTCCCTATTGCTGAACGTTTATTGAGATTACTTAAGTTCTTTGATCCAATCAGTGAAAAATGGATTCCATGTAACTCTCTTATAAGAGAATTTATTGGTGGATCTTGCTACGAAGATTAATTCTTCTTATTTAATTTACTTTTTTCAGAATTATAAATTCTAACTAAATAACTGTAATATAACTTACGCATTTTTAGATACACGTCTAAGCTATTTTTGTTAACACGTGGCACTATAAAATCAATAAAGATCTTTTCTAATCTAAAGAATGATTCATAAATTAATATCAAAGTAGAGATATATAAATTGCTATTATTTGCATAAAGCATTAATGGAGTAGCGTGCACTATTTCGCTGGAAATATTATAAGAAGTTCCATAAGCATCTAATCCACTTACTACTTCGAGTCCGTCTTTAAAATTCAATTTACCGTTTGGAAGATCATTGAATTCCTTTAAATCATAAAGCCAACCATACTCGATATACTTCTTCATGTCTTTACTTTTTAAACCATGATCCGCCATTTCTTTTTTAATTTGAACAAAGATTTGGTCTTGCTCTTCTTTATTAGCAATGCCATCTTTATAAGCAATTGCATATTTCATATGTTTTAAATATGTATCAATTAAGCTACCGCCATACTTATTTAATAAGATAATTGTACACTCACATTCATGGAGTGTTCTCCATGTGGCAAAAGCTTCAGTAAAATAACCATCAACTAATAAATTCAAAACACATCTAGAAATAGAAATAGATTTCACAAGTAAATCAATAACTAAAGTTGTGGAAGGGTCTTTTTGTTGATAATTATTCAAAACATTGAGAATAAAGTTGTAATAAAGATTTAATGTAGAAACAGGAGGAAGATATTTATTCGTTATTTTTTTCTCGTGGTAATTAAACATTGAGAAAGAAAGATATTTGTCGGCAACAAAAGAAGCAATGGTAGTTGCACTATTTTCATCAGAGTTAAATTTTTCAATTTGTTCTTTATTAAAATTCCTAGTTATGTAGATATATTCACCACAAATATAACTAATTATGTCAAAGTTGTTTATACCATTTATTTTAGCAAAAACATTACTATCATTTAGCTCACTAATTCCTTCAACTGTTTGTGAATAAACATCATAAATAAACTCGTAATTCTCTTCTTTTAATGGAGTATTGAGGGATTTTATAACTAAATAAACTTGGTCTTTGCTTAATATATTCATTATTCAAAAGTCCTCGTGGAATCCACTGCTTTGAGCCATCCCTTATATTTTTCTTCTACTAGAGTTTTGTCCATTTTAGGAACAAACACAGCTTGATGGGTATGAATCTTTTTAATGTCTTCTATTGATGAATAAAAACCGGTATGTAACCCTGCCAAATAACTAACACCTAAAGCTGTTGTTTCTAAACATTTAGGAAGGAAGATGTCGATTTGTAATAAATCGGATTGAAATTGCATTAAGTAGTTATTTGCGGTAGCCCCACCATCGACCTTCAAAGATTTAATCGATAGACCAGTATCTTTAGCCATTACTTCAAAAACATCTCTACATTGATAAGCAATAGATTCTAAAGCCGCTCTTACAAAATGGTTCTTATTAGTGTCACGTGATATTCCAAACACTGCACCTCTAGCGTGATCATCCCAATATGGAGTGCCTAGTCCAACAAAAGCTGGAACTAAATAAATACCATAGTCATCATCACATTCTAGAGCCATTTTTTCACTTTCCTTAGCGTTACCAAATAAACCTAGTTGATCTCTAAGCCACTGAATTACCGCTCCACCTATAAAAACACTACCTTCAAGAGCGTATGTAACTTTATCTCCAATTTGCCAAGCAACTGTAGTTAATAAACCGTTTTTGCTTAAAGGGATCTTATCTCCAACATTTAAAAGCATAAAGCATCCTGTACCATAGGTATTTTTGCTTTCACCAACTTCAAAACAAGTTTGGCCAAATAAAGCAGCTTGTTGATCACCTGCAATACCGCATATAGGAATAGATATAGGAAACAAAGCTGTATCACCAAAATGATACGAGGAAGGTTTTACTTCTGGAAGCATACACATTGGAACATTGAAAAGTTTGCATAATTCTTCATCCCATTTCATATCTTTGATATTAAATAGCATAGTTCTAGAAGCGTTACTTACATCGGTAGCGTGAACTTTACCACCAGTGAGTTTATATAAAAGCCAACTATCGATTGTGCCAAATAATAATTCACCTTTTTCCGCTCTTTCTTGACCATTATTAATTGCATCAAGAATAAACCTAATTTTACTAGCGGAAAAATATGGATTTATCAATAAACCGCTTCTTTCATGGATAATATCTTTTTTATCCTCAAACTTTTCACATATTTTCATCGATTGTCTTGATTGCCAAACAACTGCGTTATAAACAGGGAAGCCAGTTTCTTTTTCCCAAATAACTGTTGTTTCTCTTTGATTAGTAATTCCAATAGAATCGATATTGTTAAAATTATTATTTGATTTAATTAAAACTTCAGTAATCACATCGATCGTTGATAGCCAAATTTTATTTGCATCAACTTCGACCCATCCAGATTTAGGAAAAATACATTCAATTTCTTTTTGCGCTTTAAAACATGCTTCACCAGCCCTGTTAAATAAAATAGCGCGTGTAGAAGTAGTTCCTTGATCAATTGATAAAATGTATTTTTCCATAAAGATTTTATTTCATTTTTGTCATTAACTTTTCGATATCTTTTACTTCTTTTAGAATACCGCTTGTTAGAACAATGCTTGGGCCTTCAGTAATTAAAATATCGTCTTCAATTCTGACACCAATTCCATACTCTTTGAAGTATAAGCCTGGTTCAACAGTGATAACATTTCCTTTTTCTAAAGGTTTACTTCTATCGCTAGCGTCATGAGTGTCTAAACCAAGATGATGGCTTACTCCATGATAGTAAACTCTTCTTATATCATCTTCTTCTTTTAATAGTCCTTCTCTAACACATTCATTTTTCAAAAATTCTAAAGTAAACTTTTGTAAATCTTGAATTGTTAGACCTTCATGAGCGTATTCAATAACAGCTTTATTACAATTTAATACCGCTTCATAAATCTTCTTTTGCAATGGAGTAAAAGTACCATCAACTGGGAAAGTTCTACTTACATCCGCACTATAACCGTTATGAGAATAACCTAAATCAAATAAGATTAAGTCACCTTTCATAACTCTTTCACTTTGGATTGGATAATGTAAACAAATAGCGCTCTTTCCGGAAGCAGTAATGGTATCAAAAGCTAATCCGTGGCGGCCGTTACATTTACCAAAATACTCGAAGTCATCGGAGAGTTCGTATTCATATTTACCTTGTCCTAATTTGCTAACTAAGTCTAAGATACCACTTCTAGTTAAAGTGATAGCTTCTCTCATTTGTTCGATTTCATAGTTAGATTTAATCATTCTTAATTCGGTAACTAATGGGTAAATATTTTCAACAGTGATATGAGGGAATTTTTCATTAACACTCTTTGCTAAATCGTTAGTGCTATAAGCTTCTTTAATCTTTAGTTCAGGAGTTTGATCAATATAAAGTTTTTGAATCGCTCCATATTGATTATTCTCTTTAGCTAAAGCCATTTCAAAAATGGATTCAAAATCTTTTGAATGATAAATAGAATCGATATTACTTAATTCTCTAGCTTCATCATCAGTTAATGTTCTACCAAACCACTTTTCTTTAACTGGGTTATATTCATCAATAAATAAATATGTTTTGACTTCACCAATTTCCTTGATGATAAGCAAAATTGAATTCTCTTGTTTAATGTTAGTTAAGTAGAAGAAATGATTATTTACCTTAAAAGGATAAAACTCATCTTCTGTAGCAATTTTGCTGACTCCAGAAAAGATTACAGCAACAGAATTTTCTTCTAGTTTTGAGATTAATTTGTCTCTTCTAATAACATTCTCTTCCATCTTAGATACCTGCTTTCTTTAATACTTCTATTCCGCTATTAAGATAGGTTCTCAATAACTTAGATGCACCTAACAAGGTGCCTCCAAAATATCTTACTACAACTAGAGCGATATTATTTACATCTTTTTTCAAAAGAAGTTCTAATAAAGGTCTACCTGCTGTGCCTTTTGGTTCTCCATCATCAGTGCTTTTAGTTATAGTGTGTATACGATATGCATAAACAATATGGCGAGCTTTATGATTTTCTTTTTGAATTACTTTAAGCCTAGTTTTAAATTCTTCAACAGAATGTATAGGAAAAGCAAAAGCGATGAATTTTGATTTCATCTCTACAACCATAGCTTGATATTCATTATTAATTTCATTCATGTCTACTATTTTATCAAAAATAGTGTATATTTTTAATAACAAGGGTAAAAAATGTATTTTAAAAAGAGAATTTGTCCAAAATGTGGTGACACACATGATGAATTATTGGATTATTGTCCAAAATGTAAAAGCAAAAATGAAGATGATATCGAAATAAAAAGACACTTTGCTGTCACATTCCTTAATCCTTCTTATGAGATCTTTTTGATTGTTCTAGGATTAGCGGGTTTTACTTTATTCGATTTCATATTTGCTCTTATCTTTAGAAACATTTATATAGCCAATAATTTACATGGTTTAATGCTCATAAACGTTGCATCATATCTTGTCTTTTTTATCTTCATTCTTTTTGTATTTTTTAGGTTTTTAAAGGCTTTTTTAGATAAATTTAAGGATTATTGGTCTTATTTGTATGGAATAATTGGGGCGGTTGTACTTGCTCTAGGAACAATTATTATTAACTTAATTTTTAATCTTATTTATCCTCATTCTGGAGATAACGTAAACCAAACTGCTCTTGTTAATATTTGTAAAATGTATCCTGCAATTTCAATTATAGTGTTTGGAATTATAGGGCCTATTTGTGAGGAATTTGTCTATCGTGTAGGATTATTTTCTTTCTTAAAAAGAATCCATCCTGCTCTAGCTTATGCTGGAACCGCTCTTATCTTTGGACTTATTCATATAGATTTTGGCGCAAGCGACATGGTTTTAGAAATAATCGCTCTTCCTACATATATTTGGGGTGGACTATGTTTATCCTTTATTTACGAAATTAGAGGGGTTGCTGCTAGTTGCACTTCTCATATCTTAAATAATGTATACTCATTTATAATGATACTGGTTTCATAAAATGAAGAGATTTAATGTATTAGATTCATTTGCCATAAAAATTATTGCCATGATAACCATGGCTTTTGACCATATCGGAGTAATTTATGGTGCCTTATGGAATCAAGGCATGGCTAGTCCTTTTTATGTTACATGTAGATATATAGGGAGAATCGCAATGCCTTTATATTGTTTCATGCTAGTAGAAGGGGTTTTGCATACACGTAGCTACAAAAAATACGCTGGTAAGTTATCATTAATAGCTCTTCTTATTACTGGATTCTTGATGTTTTGCTACTTCGGGCCTGTTCAAGAATTATATGGTATTTCCAGTCAAGGAAACATTTTCTTAGATTTATTACTAGGAAGTTTAATGATTTATGTTTTGAATCATAAAAATAACTATATAAAGCTAATAGCCATCATTCCTATTGCTATTTCTATACTCTCATTTACTGCTAAATGTGTTGAACAAGCAAATAGCTGCCAAGGATGTGCATATACATTCAACGTTTTGTGGTATCCAAAGTTCCTGAGATTACAATATGATTGGCTTTCTTTAGCTTTAATGCTTTGCTTCTATTTTGCTTATAAAGGCGCTAAATTATTCTACAAAATTAGAGAAGAAGCTTATGGGATACTTGCAGATACTGTCGAAGGTACTAACGAATATAGAATAGCCACTAATATTATTGGATTGATTTTATCAATGATTCCAACTGCTGGTTATTATATGATCAAATATTTTGCTCCTAATATTGTTTGGTGGGCACCTAACATTCAGATTTTTGCTATAGCTGCAAGTGTAATATTACTTTTCTATAGTGGACAAAGAGGATACAACAAAAAATGGTTTAACATATTCTCTTATTTGTATTATCCGGTGCATATCCTTTTGATTTATGGCATTTGTTATTTAATATATTTAGTGTAAGAAAGGAATTACTATTATGATTATTGAAATTAGACACCCTGAAGAATTCGAACAATATGTATCTAGCGGATTAGTACTTGTTGATTTTAACGCCGTTTGGTGTGGACCATGCAGAATGTTACATCCAGTTTTAGAACAATTAGATAAAGAAGGAACATTTGAAGATTTAAAGATATTAAGTGTTGATGTTGATAAAGTTCCTCAAATTTCTGCAAGATTTGGTATCCAACTTATCCCTACACTATTCCTTTATAATAACGGAAGTAGAATCAATACTGCTCAAGGATATAAATCTTTACCTGATTTAAAATCTTTTATTAGCAATTCATTAAAATGATTGCACTAAATTAGTGGAAGTTTTATAATAATTTTCGCTACATGCAGGTGTAGTTTAATGGTAGAGCATCAGCCTTCCAAGCTGATTACGCGGGTTCGATTCCCGTCACCTGCTCCAAGCGAAAATAAAACAGTGCTAAGCACTGTTTTTTATTAAAAATATAATCGTTGACCTAAATAATCCTTTAAGACTTTATTTGCCCTTTACGGAATCATATACCTCTTTGAGATTTAACACGATAATAGATAGAGATAATAAAAACCATAAATATTTGTCATATATTTCTACCTATAAAGCAAATATATTAATGCAGAACAATAATTCCAAATATATACTTAATATCTTTTATTTAATAAGCAAAAAATGTATCTATTTCATATAGTTAATTCATTGATTTTAGAGTATTTTATTATTATGGAAAAAGTAAAATTTGAATTACTTGCAGCAACAAATAATGAACATAAATTAACTGAAATAAGACAGATACTTTCTCCTTATGGAATCAAAGTCCTATCTTTAAGAGATAAAAATATAGAAATAGACGTAGAAGAAAACGGAACTAGTTATAAAGAAAATGCATTAATTAAAGCAACTGCTTTAAGTAAGTTTACTCCTATGCCTCTTATATCTGATGATTCAGGAATTGAAGTAGAAGCTTTGAATAATGAACCTGGTATCCACACCGCAAGATATGCAAAGCAAGTTGGTGGCTATAATGAAGCATTTAAAATTATTATTGAAGAATGCAAAAACAAGAATAACTATAACGCTTTGTTTAATTGTGATATAGCCCTGGTAAATTATAAGACAGAACCTATCATTTTTGAGGGCAGAGTTCCTGGCAGAATAAGTTCTATCCCAACAAGTGAAGGAACAGGGTTTGGGTTTGATCCTATTTTTATTAGCAACGAAACAGGCAAAACAAATGCTTCTTTAACAGTTGAAGAAAAGAACGTTTTTTCTGCTAGAGCTAAAGCCTTACAACAACTTATTAATTATTTAAAAGAAGAAAAAATAATTCTATAACCTACTATGAAAATTAATCTCAACAATGATGATACTCAAAAACTATATAAATTATTAGAAACCAAACAAGACAATATTTCAATTGCGGATTTGCTTAACAATTTATGTTTTTCTTTTGAACCTCATCCAAATATTTACGAGAATGGAATTAATGATAAAGATATTAACAAAAACTCTATAAATCTTATTTATGATTTATTTGAACTAGATCCAAATAATTCTGACAATGCTTCTGTAATTAATTCTTATTTGTCAGATTCTTTTAAACACATCAATCTTAACGAGTATAATGATAATCCTTACAAAAAGTCTGTAAAAATTAAAGAAACTACGCAAAACTCATATAAATTACATTATTTAACATATAATAAATTTTCATATTTTCCTTATAAAGATGTAGAAGTAGATGACTCAAATTTTTATAAAGAAAAAACTACTATAGGAATAAGCAATGAAGACTATAGCTTTTTAACTTTATCAAAAAACAACAACATATGGATGTGTATAACACCTAATGAAATTAATACTATGAAATACTCTATTAATAAAGCTCACGATAACGTTATAACCTTCGGGCTTGGTTTAGGATATTATGCATACATGGTATCACTAAAAAAAGAAGTAACAACAATAACAATTGTAGAAAGAGATGTAGAAATTATTAACCTATTTAATACATATATACTTCCTCACTTTGAATTCAAAAATAAAATTAAAATAATTAAGGAAGATGCAATCGAATATATTAAAGAAACTAAATTAGCAAACTATGATTATGCTTTCTTTGATTTATGGCATAACGCTGAAGATGGACTACCTCTTTATTTACAAATCAAAAAATTAGAAATAATTCCTCCCCAAGATTATTGGATTGAAGAATCATTAATATGCATGTATAGAAGATGCTTACTTACAGTATTTGAAGAATCATTATACGAATATAGTGATGATGCTTATAGAAAAGCCAAAAATTCCATTGATAAAATAATTAACGAACTATACTTCAAAACTAAAAATATTAGATTTAAATCATATGAAGAAATAGACAATTTTATATCCAAAAATAATCTTCTAAAATTTATGCAAAAATAAAAAGGTGGTCAGCCCACCTTTTTCTCTTATTAATAAATTAATAATTTTCTGCCATGATTTCAAAGAATGATCTTGCATGAGAACAGCATTCACAAACTTCTGGAGCTTTTGTGCCAACAACAATATGACCACAATTACGGCATTCCCAAATCTTAACAGATCCTTTTTGGAAGACCTCACCATTTTCAACATTCTTTAACAAAGCTCTATATCTTTCTTCATGACGTTTTTCAATAGCTGCAACTAATCTGAATTTTTTAGCAATTTCCTTAAAGCCTTCTTCTTCTGCAACTTTAGCAAAACCTTCGTACATATCTGTCCATTCATAGTTTTCGCCTTCAGCAGCTGCTAATAAGTTAGCTGGAGTGTCTTTAATAATTCCTAATTCTTTAGCCCACATCTTTGCGTGCTCTTTTTCATTGTTTGCAGTTTTTAAGAATAAATCTGCAATTTGTTCATATCCTTCTTTAGCTGCAACTGAAGCAAAGTAAGTATATTTATTCCTAGCTTGTGATTCTCCTGCAAAAGCAGCAGCTAAATTCTTTTCTGTTTGAGTTCCTTTGATACCATTTCCGCTTGGAGCAACAACAGGTTCCAATTGATCAATTCCTGCTCCACATAAAGGACAGATAGGTTCTTGTCCATCTTCAACATCAAAAATTGCACCACATAATTTACATTTGTATTTCATAGTTTTCCTCCTTTAAAAACATTATAAACTAAATGTATTCTTTATAAAATTAATTTATAAATATTTAAAAACCACTTACTAAGCAAGCTAAATAACCGCTCACAATAGAAATAACAAAGCAAATAGACAAGATGATTATCACATCTTTCGTTGTTTTTCTA
>Ga0310695_10002646_pt1 | contig 37153 bp, 26 predicted proteins | sample RumenRJG_04DNA_FD_203882 | JGI IMG/M metagenome (GOLD analysis project Ga0310695, IMG submission 203882) | Bovine rumen microbial communities from Lethbridge, Alberta, Canada - RJG_04 (v2) (version 2) | ecosystem: Host-associated > Mammals > Digestive system > Stomach > Rumen | place: Canada...
TAATTTTGCCCATGTGAGGTTTTTTTTGATTTAGCACTACAAAAGTAACACTTTTTTCTCTGATTACCAAAGGATTAGTGTTATAAAACCTCACATTTTTCATTTTAGTATGAAATATTCAGGCTAATATAAAGTGTGCCAAGGCACACGAAGAAATTTCTGCGCATTATGATAATTTCTTTCCTTTCCCGCACCGTAGGTGCAATTCACACCCTTTTTCCCCTTTTTGAGAGACGCTTGCGTCTTTTTATTGCTTTGTTTTTTGTCCACCAGTGCTTCAAAGATTATTTTTTAATCCTTTTTATCCTTTTTATTAAGCAAAGCGTTTTTTTATCTTTATTATTTCTGTTTTATCTCATTTTTGTTTGTCATAGCAATGAGGAATTCTCTGTAATCTTAGTCGCTCTTATTTCTTTCCCTTGAGGGGATTCCAACCTTGGGCCTTGATCTCCATCTCGCTGTCGCCGCGGGTGATGAGGTAGCAGCCCAGCTCGGGCTTCGTGATGTGTCCTATCACACGGATGCCCTCCAGGTCTTTCACCTTCTCATAGTCGCCTATCCGCACGGTGAAGAGCAACTCGTAGTCCTCGCCGCCGTTCAGCGCGCAGGTGGTAACGTTCAGATTCAGCTCCTCGGCCATCACGGCGGTCTGGTAGTCGATGGGCAGGTGCTTCTCGTAGATGCGGCAACCGCAACCGCTCTGGTGGCAGATGTGCAGCAGCTCGCTGCTCAAACCGTCGCTGATGTCCATCATTGCCGTGGGGCGGATGCCGTTCTCACGCAGCAGTTGGATGATGTCGCCGCGGGCCTCGCTCTGCAGCTGACGCTGCAGCAGGTATTCCTTCCCGGCAAAGTCGGGCTCAAACTGCACCATTTGGTCCAGCTGCTCGCCATGGCCCTTGCGGCGGGCCTCGGCCACCTGCTGATAGTAGACGGACTTCTCGCGCTCCAGCAGCTGCAGACCCAGATAGGCGGCACCCAGGTCGCCGCTCACACACACCAGGTCGGTGTCCTTGGCGCCGTTGCGGTACACGATGTCTTCCTTCGCGGCCTCACCGATGCAGGTGATGCTGATGGCCAGTCCGGTGAGCGAGGTGGTGGTGTCGCCGCCCACTATGTCAACGCCCCATTTGTCGCAGGCCATGCGCAGCCCCTCGTAGAAGTCGTCCAGGTCTTCCACCTTGAAACGCTTGCTCAGCGCTATGCTCACCAGCATCTGGCGAGGGGTGCCGTTCATGGCGAAGATGTCGCTGATGTTCACCATGGCCGACTTATAGCCCAGGTGCTTCATGTCGTAGTAGGTCAGGTCAAAGTGGATGCCTTCCATCAGCATGTCGGTCGTGATGAGCACCTCGCGGTCGGGGTAGTGCATCACGGCGCAGTCGTCGCCCGCAGCCTTGATGGTCGATTCATTGTGCCGCGGCAAGTCTTTCGTGAGTCGGCCTATCAAACCAAACTCTCCCAATTCTGCTATTTCCATATCTTTATTTTTACTTAAATCTTATTTATTCTAATTTACCAATCTTCAAACTACGGATTTATCTGATTTATCTGATTTTTTCTGTAGTTGAACAGGCGCTCTACCTTCAATGGAGTTTCACCGAAATTAACCAATAAACCCAAATCTAGATTTGTTGCTTTTAGGTAGTTGAATACTTGGGAACGATGTATATCGGTAAGTTCTGAAACCGCTTTAAGTTCGACTATTATTTTCCCGTAACAGATGAAGTCTGCTATATATTCTTGTTTCAACTGTATCCCCCGATAATAAAGCCGAGAAGCTTTTTCTCTCTCATAAGGGATGTTTCTTGCTTTTAGCTCCAATTCAAAAGCCTCTTGATAGACCTTTTCCAGGAAGCCGCATCCCAATTCATTGTATACACTCATCAGAGCACCCCTTACAGCGTATGTTTCTTCTTCTAAATAATATTTCATTCCATATCAGATAAATCAGATTAATATCAGAAAACTCAGAAAAATCCGTAGTTTATAATTATCAGAAAATTCAGACAAATCCGTAGTCCAAAATTCCCAATACTATCATTGTCACTAAACCATCAGAAAATTCAGAAAAATCCGTAGTTTTTATTTTAACCCTCAGAAAACTCAGAAAAATCCGTAGTTTATAATTATCAGAAAATTCAGAAAAATCCGTAGTCCAAAATTCCCAATACTATCATTGTCACTTTACCATCAGACTAATCCGTAGTTTTTGATTTCTTCGTCGAAAGTTTCCCCCTGCCCGAAGAGGAAACGGATGCGGATGGGAAGCGTGTAGCCGTGTTCCCGCAGAGTAGGGGGCAGCAGCCCCGTCCCTTCCAGCCGGGCGGCGTCTTTCTCCGTCGTCACCAGCAGTCGGGGCTCAGCCAGCGTGCCGAAGGCGTCTGCCACCCGCTCCATGTCGGAAGCACTAAAAGTGTGGTGGTCGGCAAACTGCATCGTGCGCACCTCACCGGCGTGGACCTTGAGGGTGTTTTCCAGGGGGGTGGGGTTGGCTATTCCGCTCAGCAGCAGCACATGATGCCGGCGCAGCGCCTCCAAAGGTAGAGCCGGACCGCCGGCCAGTGGCTCAAGCGGGGCGTAGTCGATGCACGAGAAGTACAGGTGCTGGCGCGTCTCGAGGGTGAGCTCGCTGGCGATGGCCTGGCGCTCCGCCTCGCTCATCGTGGGCGGGCACTTGGTCACCACAACGATGTCGGCGCGGCACTTGCCGCTGCGCGGCTCGCGCAGTCTGCCGGCAGGCAGCACAAGGTCGCGGCTGAACAGGCGGTGGTAGTCGGTGAGCAAAATGTTCAGCCCGGCTTTCACGTAGCGGTGCTGATAGGCGTCGTCGAGCAGTATCACACCGGGCCGGGGCTCCTGTTGCAGCAGCTGCTCGATGCCGTGTCGCCGGTCGGCATCCACGGCCACCGTGATGTCGCCGAACTTGCGGTGCATCTGCAGGGGTTCATCGCCGATGGTAGCGGCGGTGCTTCCGGCATCGGCCAGCACGAAGCCTTTCGTCTGCCGGCGGTAACCGCGGCTCAGCACGGCCACCCGTGTCTCGCCGCGCAGCAGCCGCACCAGGTGCTCCACATGGGGGGTCTTGCCGGTGCCGCCCACGGTCAGATTGCCCACCGTGATTACGGGCACGTCAAACTGCCGTTCCTCCAGTACGCCCCAGTCGAACAGCAGGTTCCGCCCTCTTGTCACCAGGCTGTAGAGCCAGCTCAGCGGCAGGAGGGCGGGATAGGTCTTCACATCACCGGATGCCATGGGCATTGCGGAGCTGCGGGGGTTAGTGGATGTTGGGATAGAAGGGCAGACGGGCCTGGATGGCCTGACGGTGCGACAGGTCGCGCAGCAGCATCACGGGCTGGTAGAGCTCGCCAAGCTGCAGGCGCAGCTGCTCGTCCAGATAGTTGCCTTTCTGCGCGGCGGTGTTGGCCATCAGCTGTTCGAAGAAGTCGGGCTGGCCGGGATAACCCACCGTGTGGTATTTCTCGAGCTTGGCCAACTTGGCGGCCTTGGCAACGGCTTTCTCCAAACCGCCCAACTCGTCGACCAACTTGATGCCGAGGGCGTCCTGACCCAGCCATACATGGCCCTGAGCCACTTTCTCCACTTCCTCAACGGGCAACTTACGGCCGTCGGCCACACGCTTGCGGAACAGGTCATAGCCGCGCTGGATGTAGGTGTTCAGATAACCCATCTCCTCGTCGTTGAACGGACGGGCACGGGTGCCGAAACCGCTGTTGCGGTTGGTTTTCACCTCGTCAAACTTCACACCGAGCTTGTCGGTAAGCAGACCGCTCACGTCGGGGAACATGCCGAAGATACCGATGCTGCCGGTCAGCGTGGTGGGCTCGGCCACTATCCATTGACTGTTGCAGCTGATGTAGTAACCGCCGCTGGCGGCCATGCCGCCCATCGACACCACCACGGGCTTCTTCTGCTTCAGCAGCTCTATGGCGTGCCATATCTGCTCCGAGGCGTAGGCGCTGCCGCCGGGACTGTTCACACGCAGCACCACGGCTTTCACATCGTCGTTGTCGGCCAGGTCGGCCAGGTCGCGGCACACGTCCTTGGCCACAATCTGCTGCTCGCCGCCGGGCATCATGCCGGTCACTTCGTCCACTATCTCGCCCACGGCGTAGTAGACGGCTATCTCATCGCCCTCGCTATGGCCGCGCTTCACATTGCCCATGTCGGCTATGCTCAACTGGTGGATGGCGTCGTCTTCGTCTATCTTCAGCATCTTGCGCACTTCTTCCTTCACCTGCTCGCTGTACATCGTGCCGTCTATCAGCTTCAGCTTCTTGTATTCTTCAGTCGTAGAGAAGGTAATCAGTCGGTCGGCATAGGCGTTCAGACTGTCCACACTTATCTTGCGGCTCTCGCTCACGTCCTTCACCATGTTCTGCCAGATGCCGGTTATGTAGGCGGTCACCTGCTCGCGGTTGGCGTCGCTCATCTTGTCGGCCGTATACATCTCGGGGGCACTCTTGTAGGCGCCCACCTTGGCCAACTGCATCTTCACACCGAATTTGGCCATCGCGTCTTTCAGGAAGATGGGCTGCGAGGCCATACCGTGCCAGTCTATCATGCCCTGGGGGTTCACATACACCTTGTCGGCCACTGAGCACACATAGTAGCTGCCCTGGGTATACTGGTCGCCGTAGGCGATAATCCACTTGCCGCTCTTGCGGAAGTCGGCCAGCGCCCTGCGGAGGGTGGTCAGCGAGGCGGGACTGTCAGACATGAACATGCCGGCCTCTATGTAAATGCCTTTGATGTCTTCGTTCTCCTTGGCCTTGGCGATGGCGTCGAGCACCTGGTCCAGACCGATGTTCTCAGTGTTGTCGCCTTGCAGCATGGCAAGAGGGTTCATGCTCTCGGCACGCTCGTTCAGCGTGGCGTTCAGGTTCAGCACCATCACGCTGTTCTTCTCCACACTCTGGGTGCTGCTGCCGGAGGCTACCATGCCCACCAGGCTCATGGCAAAGAGAATGCCCATGATGACCATAAACAGGATGATACCGGCCACCGTGGCAAATGTCATTTTGAAAAATTGTTTCATAGGGCGTTGTATGATTATTGGTTTGATTCGGCTAATGCTTACAAACTGCAAATCTACAATATTTTTTTCATTTCACCGCCGTTTGTAGCGGTGAAATGAAAAAATATAGGTAAAAATCATTACCTCTCTCCTTTCAGAAATAAGACGAAATAAAAGATATGTCCCTTTAACTTCCCTTTAACTTCCCTTTAACTTCCCTTTAACTTCCCTTTATAACTTCCCTTTAACTTCCCTTTAACTTCCCTTTAACTTCCCTTTAACTTCCCTTTAACTACCCTTTAACTTCCCTTCTTTTATGCATTCTTCTTGTAGCTGCGCACGGCCAGAACGGCCATGATCAAGGCAATGCCGCCCAGCGCCGCCACCTGGTGGGCGATGCTGCTGAAACCGCCGCCGCGGATGAAGATGGTGCGGATGGCGTCGATGAAGTAGTGCATGGGGTTCACATAGGTGGTGGTGTAGGCCCAGGTGGGCATCGAACGTGTGGGGGTGAACAGACCGCTCAGCAGCATCAGTATCACCACGAAAAACCACATCACGAAGATAGCTTGCTGCATCGTGTCGCTGAAGTTGCTCACCAGCAGACCGAAACTGCTGAAGAAGAGGGCCAGCAGCAGGGCCAGCACATAGACCAGCCAGAGCGGACCCTGGCAGGTGATGCCGTAGACGGCCCACGAGAGCAGCAGGCACACGGTGATGATGAACAGGGCTATCACCCAGTAGGGGATGAGCTTGGCCAGGATAAAGGCCCATTTCGACACGGGGGTCACATTGATCTGCTCTATCGTGCCGGCTTCCTTCTCGCCCACGATGTTCAGCGCGGGCAGAAAACCGCACATCAGCATCAGCACAATGGCCAGCAGAGCCGGTATCATGTACACCTTGTAGCTCTGGTGCTTGTTGTAGAGGTTCAGCGTGCTCACCTGCTGCTGAAGGGCGCTCAGGTCGGCACGCGCCGTGGCGGTCACTATCTGCGTCAGGTACGAGGCGCCTATGGAGCCCTTCGTGCCGTTCACGGCATTGGCGGCTATGAGCACCTGCGACATGCCGCCGTTGGCGGTCTGCTTGCCGTAGCCGCGGGGTATCACCACGGCGATGTCGGCCTCCGACCGCTCTATCTCCTCGAGGGCGTCGGCGTAGGTGGCTTTCTGACCGTTGAAGTGGAAGTAGCCCGAGGCTTCTATGCGGTGCACCAGCCGCTGCGACAGGGCCGAGCGGTCGTTGTCCACCACGTCTACCTTCACGTTCTTCACTTCCTGGTTCATCACCCAGGGCAGCACGCACATCACCACGATGGGGAACACGAGGATGAGGCGGGGCAGAAAGGCGTTGCGCCGTATCTGGATAATCTCTTTCTCTATAAGGTATCTCAGTGTCATCTTATTCCAGGCGTTTTTTGAAGGTGGCAAGGGCTACACCCAGCAGCAGCGCGGTCATGGCCGTGAGAATGGCCACCTCGCGCAGCACACCGCCTATGCCCACACCCATAATCATGAGCTTGCGCATGGCCGATATGTAGTAGCGGGGGGGCATCACGGCCGATATCCACTGCAGTATCGTGGGCATCGACTCGATGGGGAAGAGCATGCCGCTCAGCATCACCACGGGCATCAGAAGCACCATGGCAGAGAGGAGAAGGGCCACCAGCTGGGTCTGGGCCACACTCGAGATGAGCAGGCCCAGCGAGAGGGCCAGCAGTATGTATATCACGCTCACCAGGAGTATCCACACCAGCGAGCCGGCCACGGGCACCATGAGCACAAAACGGGCCATGAGCAGTATCACCACCAGTATCACGAAGGCAAGCGCCAGATAGGGTATGGCCTTGGCCACGATAATCATGAGGGGGCGGACGGGCGATACCAGCAGCACTTCCATCGTGCCGCGCTCTTTCTCGCGAACGATAGAGATGCTGGTCATCATGGCGCATATGAGCATGAGCAGCATGCCCATGATGGCGGGCACAAAGTTGTAGGCCGACTTCATCTGGGGGTTGTAAAGCATCTTGCTGTTCACGGCACTGCTGCCCGAGGGGGCGTTCAGCAGGGTCTGCGTGGCGTAGGCGGTCCACTGCTGGGCCATGTTGGGGTCGCTCCCGTCTACGATAAACTGCACACCGCTGTGCTTGGAGGCAAAGTCGGGACCGAACACGATGGCCAGGTCGGCGCGCTGGCCGCGGATGGCGCGCTCGGCCTCGGCGGGGGTGGCCGCGGCGCCGGTCACCACGAAATATTCCGAGGCGGCCAACCGGTCGATGGCGCGCTGCGTCTGGTGGTCGGCCGAACTGGTCACCACCACGAGGCGCACGTTGCGCACATCGTTGGTGATGGCGTAGCCGAACAGCAGCATCAGCACCACGGGCATGCCGAACAGAATGAGCATCGTGCGCTTGTCGCGCACTATGTGCTTGGCTTCCTTGATTACAAAACTTACAAACTCTTTCATGTCGCTAATCGCTTGAACGGGTGGCCTGGCGGGCCAGATAGGTGAACACATGGTCCATGTCGGGCTGGGCAAATTGCTCCTTCAGCGCCGCCGGGGTGCCCATGGCCTTGATCTTGCCGTCTACCATGATGGAGATGCGGTCGCAGTATTCGGCCTCGTCCATGTAGTGGGTGGTCACGAACACGGTGATGCCGCGCTCGGCGGCTGCGTAGATGAGCTGCCAGAACTGGCGGCGCGTGGCGGGGTCCACACCGCCGGTGGGCTCGTCCAGAAACACGATGTCGGGCTCGTGGAAGATGCTGACGGAAAAAGCGAGCTTCTGCTTCCATCCCAAGGGCAGACTCTTCACCAGGTCGTCGCGGTGGGCACTGAAGTCGAGCTCCTCGAGCACACGCTCGGTCTTCTTGGCTATCTCGCCGCGCTCCATGCCGTAGATGCCGCCGAAGAGGCGGATGTTCTCGGCCACCGTGAGGTCTTCGTAGAGCGAGAAGCGCTGGCTCATATAACCTATGTGGCGCTTTATCTGCTCGTGCTGGGTGCGTATGTCGTAGCCGGCCACACGGCCGGTGCCGCTCGTGGGCTGGTTCAGACCGGTGAGCATGTGCATGGCGGTGGTCTTGCCGGCACCGTTGGCGCCCAGGAAACCGAATATCTCGCCACGGCGAACGGTAAAACTGATGTCGTCGACGGCATGGAAACTGCCGAAGGCTTTCACCAGATGCTCCACTTCTATCACATTCTCGCTCTGCGCGGCCACCGCGCTGCCGTGGCTGATGCCGGGGGGATTGAAGATGGAGGCAAACTGGGTCAGGATGGCGTCGGGCGTGCCGATGCCGCGCACCTGGCCCTTGTCCAGAAAGGCCACACGGTCGCAACGCCGCACCTCGTCGAGATAGGGCGTGGAGGCGATGATGGTGATGCCGCGCTCGCGGAGCTGGCCCAGCATGTCCCAGAATTCCTTGCGCGACACGGGGTCCACACCGGTGGTGGGCTCGTCGAGCACTAGCACGCTGGGCTGGTGGACAAGGGCGCACGAGAGGGCGAGCTTCTGCTTCATGCCGCCCGAAAGGGCACCGGCACGGCGGTCGGCGAAGCGCTCTATCTGGCTGTAGATGGCCTTGATGGTGTCGTAGCCGTCGGCCACGGTGGTGCCGAAGAGGGTGGCGAAGAAGTCGAGATTCTCCCTCACGGTGAGGTCCTGGTAGAGCGAGAACTTGCCGGGCATATAGCCCACACGGCGACGTATCGCCTCCATCTGGGTCACTACGTCGTAGCCGTCCACACGGGCCTGGCCGGCATCGGCCAGGAGCAGGGTGCACAGTATGCGCATCAGCGTGGTCTTGCCGGCACCGTCGGGGCCTATCAGGCCGAACACCTCGCCGGGCTCCACGGCGAAGGTCACGCCGTCGAGGGCTTTCACCTTGCCGTACGATTTCGACACGCCGCTCACTTCTATCGCTTTCATCTGGCGCTGCTTTCGGGGTTATTCAAAACTTACTGTCCCGTACATGCCCATCTTGATGTGGCCGTCGTTCTTCACACGCACTTTCACGGCATATACCAGGTCGGCGCGCTCGTCGTCGGTTACAATGGTCTTCGGGGTGAACTCCGACTGGCTGGATATCCAGGTCACCACGCCGTCGTAGGTCTGGCTGCGGTCACCGCCGTAGTCGGCCGTCACTTTCACAGCCTGGCCTACCTTCACCTTCTCCAGCTGGGCGGAGGTCACATAGGCGCGGAGCGTCATCTCCCGCACATCGGCCATCTTGAAGAGGGGCTTGCCGGTGCTCACAAACTCGCCCTGCTCTGCGTATTTCTCCAGCACGGTGCCGGTGATGGGGGCCTTCACTAAGGTGTTGGCTATCTGGTCGTCGAGCTGGGCCTGCTGAACCGTCAGACTGGCCTGCTGGGCGTCGATGCCGTCCATCTGGGCGCCGATGCCGCTGCTCTGCTGGGCCAGACTGGCGTTGTTGCTCTTTATCTGCTCGCGGGCGGCGGCCAACTGCTTCTCCAGCACCTTTATCTGGTAGTTGATGTCGTCGAGCTGCTTGCGGGGCACGGCACCGTCGTTCACCAGCTCGGTGAACCGCTGACGCTCGCGCTGGGCATTGGCTATCTGCTGGCGGATGGTGGCCACCTGCATCTCCAGGTCGAGCTGCTTGCTGTTGGTGGCCTGACGCGAGGCGGCCAACTGACGCTTGTTGGCGTCGAGCTGACTGCGGGTGGTGGCCAGCTGGTCTTTCTTCAGCTGCAGGGGGTAGCTGTCTATGTGGCCCACTTCCTTGCCTTGCTCTATCTCCTGGCCTTCGCTGATGGCGAACACCTGCAGCTCGCCGGAGCTTTTGGCCGAGACGGTCACCTCAGTGGCCTCGAAGGTGCCGGTGGCCTCGTTGTGGTTGTTCTTGTCGCCGCAGGCGGTCAGCAGCAGGGCGGCGAGGGGCAGTATCATTCTTTTCATTGTCATGGTGCTTATAGGGGGGATGTGGTTACGGGTTGATGGTGTATTTCTGGTCGTACAGCTCCTTCAGGAGGTTGATCTCGTGCACACGCTGCTGTACCTTGGCGGCGTTCTCGTTGTTGATTTCTTTCACCAGGTCGTTCACGGCGATGATGCCGTGCTGTAGCTTCGACTCGGCGGCCTTGCGCACCTTGGTGCGGAGGGCGATAATCTCGGCGTCGTCGGCCATCAGGGCGTTGTAGCGCCTGATGTTCTCGTTCTGCTGCAGCTGCTCCAGGCGGTTGTTGAAGAGAAACACCTCGCGGCCGTTCTCGGCCTGGTCGCGCAGCAGCTGTATCTTGGCCTTGTCGTTGTGGCGGGTGTAGAGGGCGCCGATGTTCCAGGTGAGCCGCGCGCCTATCATGCCGTTCCACGACCAGTCGTGACGCATCATGTCTTCAAACATGTTGTAGCCGGGATAGCCGTAGAATCCGCTGGCAAACACGCTGAGTTTGGGCAGCAGGGCGGCGTTCAACTGCCGCTCGCGGGCGTCGGCCAGACGCAGTTGGCTGTCGGCCAGGCGCAGCTCGGGGCGGTGGCTCTCGGCGGTATCGTCCAGAGCGTCGTGGGGGGCGGGCTTCACGGGGGCTTCCACCGCTATGCCGCAGAAGGTGCTGAGCATTCGCTGCAGGGTGGAACGCTCGGCCTGCAGATTGGTGAGCTGCTGCGTGGTGTTCAGACGCTCGGCCTTCACATTGTTGTAGTCGCTCTCCGAGGCGGTTCCGCCTTTGTACATCGAGGCCAACTTGCGCTCGTTGGTGCTCAGCAGCTGCTCCAGGTCCTGGGCCAGCTTTATCTGCTCGTCTATCAGCAGCAGACCGAAGTACATCTCGTTCACACGCTTGCGAACGGCGTAGAGATTCACCTCGTTTTGGGCGGCCTGCACGTTGCCTTCCTGACGGGCCACTTCCTGCTGACTGCTGATGGCGCCGCCGTCGAAGAGGGTCTGGCTCACGTCCAGTCCCACACGGTATTGGTCTTTCTTCAGCCCTTTCACGTCGAGGCCGCTTTGCTTCAGCATGCCTTGCATGGCGTCGGGCCAGGCGGTCACGTCGCTCTGCCAGGTGGCTTGGGCTGTGGCCTGCAACTGGGGCAGCCAGCCTTTGGCCAGATTGCTCACCGTGAGCTGGGTGGTCTTCTCTATCAGGTCGTACTGACGGATTAGGGGGTAGTTCTGCTCGGCGGCCTGCTGGCATTGCTCCAGGGTCTGGGCGCCGGCGGGCAGCAGCGTGCCGAGCAGCAGCAGGCTCAGGAGGCAGCGCCGCTGCTTGTTTCTCACCTTGTTTTTATAGATGGCTCTCATAGGGTGGATGGGGTGTTTTTTTTGTTGTTGGGTCGTCATTTTGGTTTCTGTTTGCAAAATTAGTGGGTTTTTCCCGACTCGTCGCTATCCAAAATGAAGAAAGAATGTTCTTTTCGTACGATAATATGCATTTATTGAACTAAATATCCAATATTTTATTATCTTTGCGTCGGAAATCGATTGTTTAACGTTTTAAATATAACTATAATGAAGTGTCGGTGCAAAACTATGCTGAAAAAGTGTGAAAACCGCATATGTCCCTTTAACTCCCCTTTAACTTCCTTTTAACTTCCCTTAATCTCCCCTTTACCTTCCCTTTAACTTCCCACAAATGTCCCTTTACCTTCCCTTTACCTTCCTTTTAACTTCCTTTTAACTTCCCTTTAACTTCCCTTAAAACTATGCCCCAACCACAGACTTTCACACTCGCTGAGCTCAAACAGCTCCTCGATGGCCACAATGAGCATCTGGCCAACAACTATATCTCGCAGAACCTGATAGTGGCGCGCCATGTGGTGCCGCAGGTGGTGTCCGACCGGCTGGCTCAGGGACCGCTCCTTATGCCGGAAATGAGGGTGCTGGTGGTCAAGAGCGGAGGCTCTGACGTGGTGCTCAACTTGCAGCCGCGTCACCTGGAGAAGGGCATGCTGCTCTTTCTGGCGGAGAACAGCGTGGTGGAGTTCCAGCACATCATGCCGGAGACAAGCGGCTTCGGACTCTCGCTGAGCCACGACTTGTTCAGCCTGGCGCTGGGCAACCATGTACCGAAGGCGTTCGACGGACGGCTGCGCGATTTTCATCTGCGGCTGCAGCCGCACGAGGTCGATGTGCTCGACCGTATCCACCGGCTGCTCTACGATGTCACGTCAGGACCTGATCACAGCGCGCAGGTCACACTGCACCTCATCGGCAGTTTTCTGTGCCAGGTGGATCATCTATGGAGCCGCTCCGAACAGGTGAGCCGCGAGGGGCAGTCGCGCGAGCAGCGCCTCTTCGCCGATTTCATCCAGTTGGTCAACGCGCATGTGGCGGCCGAGCACAATATCGAGTTCTATGCCGACCGGCTTTTCCTTTCGCCCCGCTACATGAGCACGGTGGTGAAGAAGGTGAGCGGCCGCTCGGCCAAGGAGTGGATAGACGATGCGCTCGTGGCGCGCATAAAGGTGGCGCTGCGCTATACCGACCGGCAGGCGGCGCAGATAAGCGACGATTTCGGCTTCCCCAACACGTCTTTCTTCAGCAAGTTCTTCAAGCGCCTCACAGGGCTCACACCGCTACAGTACCGCCAGTCGTAGGTCAGAACTGTACCTTTTTCGCTTTCCCGTTGTATTTCACGGTCTTGCGCTCACCGCCCGGCAGCGTCACGCTGAAGGTGCGCTTCCGTTGCATGCCTTCATAGCTGCCCTGGCGCTGGTCGATGCGCAGGGTGCGGCGGGCGTCGTCCCAGTGCAGACGGATGCGGCTGCACTGCCCCTGCTCGTAGCGGGTGGTGGTGCCGTCGTCTTCATAGAGGGTGAAGGTGGCGTCCTGTCCGGGGTAGACGCGCAGCTCCATGGGCTGCCCGGTCTCCTCGGCGGTATATTGCTTGCCGCTGCTCAGGGGCAGGATGGAGCCGCCTTTCACATACACGGGTATACGGTCCACGCCCACAGCGCGCGTCACGTCGTGCCCGCCGCTGTGGTGGCTGCCGTCGTAGAGGTCCCACCACCCGGCGGCATGGCGGGGCAGATAGGTGGTCCAGCTGCGCACGCCGGGCTCGGTGACGGGACTCACCAGCAGGGCGTCGCCCAGCAGGTATTCTTGCTTCTGCTCCAGAGCGCGGGGGTCGTCGGCGAAGTCGAACACCAAGGGCCGCATCAGGGTCGAGCCTTCAAAGGTCACCTTGGCGGCATGGCTGTAGAGATAGGGCAGCAGCCGGTAGCGCAGCCGCAGGTTGTCGGCGATGATGCGCTGTGCCTCGGCGCCGTAGCGCCAGGGCTCGGTGTCGCTCATGTAGCCGTGCACGCGCATCAGCGGCAGGAAGACGGAGGTTTCTATCCACCGCAGCATGCGCTCTATGTAGGCGGGGTCGGTGTATTGGTTGGAGGGACGGAAGAAACCGCCTGCGTCGTAGGTCCACCAGGGCACACCGGCGGCTTGCATGCCCAGACCGGCGGTTATCTGCCGCCGCAGCGTCTCCCAGTCGTTGCCCACGTCGCCGGACCACAGGGCGGTGCCGTAGCGCTGTATGCCGGCAAAGCCGCAGCGGGTCAGTATCATGGGACGCTGACCGGGGACGTCTCGCCTCAGGCCTTCATACACGGTCTTGTTCACCAGCAGCGGATACACGTTGCGCACCTGCTCGCCGCTCCACAGCCCGTGGTTCACACGCCGGCCCACCAAGTCGTCGTTCTCGGGCTCGGTGGCGTCCTGCCACCAGGCGTCGATGCCTAAGGGCACGAGCCGTCGGCTGAACTGCTGCCAGTAGGCGGCTGCTGCGGTGGGCGAGAAGAAGTCTATCCAGTCGGTGCCGGGTATGTAGTGGCCGTCGCGAACCATCTGCTTGCCCACTTCCGACTGCTTGTCTATCTTCGACCATACGCTCACCATCAGGCGCAGGTGCATGCGATGCAGACTGTCGGTCATCTGCTTGGGGTCGGGATAGTGCTCCTCGTCGAAACGCATCGAGTTCCAGCCGTACTTGCCCCAGTATTGCCAGTCCTGCACCATCACGTCGGCGGGCAGCCGCTCCTCGCGGAACCGCCGTGCCGTCTTCAGTAGCTCGTCCTGTGAGTGGAAGCGCTCGCGGCAGTGTATGTAGCCTAAGGCCCACAGAGGGGGTAGGGGAGCGGCGCCGGTCAACTGCCGGTAGGTGGCGATAATCTCGTCGGCGCTGCCGGTGAACACGGTGTAGTCTACGGCGTCGGCCACGGGCGAACGCAGCACGGTCTCATCGCCCACGGGCTGGTAGTAGACGGTGGGGCGGTCGTTGGCGGTCAACTCGGCGCTCAGGGTGTGGCGGCCGGCCTCCAGGTGCACAATGGCCGAGGCGGTGGGGGGCAGCCACAGGTTCTGAAGGTCTATCACGGGCTTGCCGTCTATGCTCAGGTGGTGGCGACGGGCCATCGTCTGCCCCACATCGAGCAGCAGCGAGTAGTCGCCCGCCGTGGCGATGTCCACCTGGGCGGTGTAGATGTTGCGCTCGCGCACCTCGCGCTTGCCGCCCTCGGTCGAGGTCACCTCCACTTCTTCCTTCTCGCCGACCTCCTCCTGTCGGGTCAGCGCCACACTGCTGGAGGCGGGGTTCAGCTCGGTCAGTCCGTAGTTGTTCCACAGCAGCCCGTAGCCTTTGCTCGAGAGCAGCATGGGAATGGATATCTGGGTGTTCACCTGCGTCAGCCGCCGCTGAAGGCCCCGCAGGTCGGCATAGCCGTCCTGAAACTGCCCCAGGCCGTAGAGGTGCTCGTCGGCGGGAGAGGCAAGGGTGAGCTGCGCGGTGCCTCCGGCCAACTCGTGGCGTGTGGCGCGCAGCACCACACGGCCGTCGCGGTCGGCCACTTCCACCGTCTCAGTCTTGGGGTCTACCTTCACGCGGATGTTGTCGCCGCTCGTCTCCTCATGGCGCACGTAGAGCCAGTCGGGCAGACTGTCGTGGACCTCGGCGCCTTCTTTGTATTGTATGCGCACGGCGTTGTGAGCCACTTGGCGCACGATAATCCGGCCCTTGCCGAAAGGCTCTTCCACAGCCTGGACGGCCAAACGGCTCACCAGGAGCAGCAGGAGTAGGATGCTGGTTCTTTTCATGTCTTTTTAGTTGGTTCTATCAATTCTGTCGATGCGATTACCGTTTCAATGTATGCCGATGCGATTCTTGGTTCAATGTATGCCGATACGATTCTGGGCCCATTACGTTTTTTTGCCCCTGATAATGGTGTTCCCGTCGCATTGCAGCACCTCGGCGCCTTCCAGATTGGCCATCACCTCCTCTTCGTCCACGATACGGGCGTTCAGCGCCGACGAGTTGGGGTACTGGTTGAAGAAGATGTCGTTGCTCATGAACAGCTGTATGTAGGCCACCGTAGGCTGTTTCTTCATCTGGTTGTAGTAGTACACGATGCGCTGGATGATGCGGGGCAGCACCTTGACGGCGAACCGCCCGTCGCACAGTTGCAGCACCGCCACCACATGGTAGCGCGGTCTCTTGTCTTGCAGGGCTTCCCGCTCCGCCGCCGTCGTCTTGTAGCTGATGGTCAGGTGGCGTCCGAACCGCTCGTTGATGCTCTTCATGATGTGTTGGAATATCGGCCCGTGTGCGGAGGCGTCCTCCAGGTTCTTGTAGGCGATGAAGTAGTGTATCATCTCGTGGATGATGGTGTCTTCCACTTCTTGTTCGGGCAGGTCGAGGCGTGTGTTCATCCTGAGCGAGAAGTCGTAGTAGGCGGTCTTCCCGTTCGGCAGTTTCCGCTTCTTGAAGCAGAATTTCCCCAAGAACGTCTTCGCGTCGCTCAGGTAAATAGGTATCTCCGGCAGCTCACCCCCGAACATCAGCCGGTTGAACTCCTCAAACTTCCGTTTCGTATAAGGTATATCTACTATCATCTCAAATCAATTTAATCCATCCTCCTCCGCGGATTTGCAATCCGCTCCCCCGCTGCAAGGAGATTATATTACCCCTTGCATCCGCCTGCACACAAAAAACTTTCCGCGCATTACGATAATTTCTTTCAAAGAATAACCTTCAATGACCAATTACGTAAATTACGATAATTTCTGTTAGTCCTCAATTTCAGCGCGCAGCGCGATAAATTTTTAATCTAAATTTTTGAATAATTTCCACGCGGAGCGTGTCGTCCTTACAGTGTGCCTTTAGGCGCACTGTCTCAGAGATTCTGTTTGATTTTGAACCGATCTTGAAAGATTTCTCGCTCGCAGAGCGACTCATTTCAGTGCATCAGCCGGGTCACCATGCTGCAGCACCACGTTCCCCTTGAACTCAGCACCGCCATTCTGCCGCAGGTAATAATTACCGACCAAATTCCCTTCTCTGTTCAGCACAAACACACAGTCGAAGGCAGGGTCGCGAGTATCCTCTTCACCCTCGTCCAACATCTCTTCCTCCACATCCTCCCTCACGATTATTTCACCCTCGAATACCGACAGCCAGACATCATACTCCGTGCTGCCGTAGATACCGCAGTCGGTAGCCGTCAAGCCCTCCTCTTCGCTGCGGGAGATGTTGAAGGTGATGGCCGGCTCCTCCTTGTCGAAGTTCACCCACACACCCATCACTTTCTCCTCCAGCTCCAGGTCGGTGCAGCAGTTATATTCCACAAAGTCTTTGCCGGTCCACTTCAGGAAGTGCCAAATGGGCATTTCTTCACCCTTGTTGTCCACCTCGCCCACGCGCATCACACCGGCCGCTCTCGGCATCCTGTAGGTCAAAGTGGTGTTCGGCAGCATAGGTTGATATCGAGTCAGCGCATTCTCCACAGGTTTCATCACCTCGGTTTTGGGGTCGTAGTCGTAGCAGCACAGGGCCTGATGGGCGGCCAAGTCGCGACGGTCGGTCAGCGTCGTCACCACGTTCAGGGCAAAGAGCAGATGCCCGTTGTCGCATTTCCATACCCCGGCGCCCATGCAGTCGTCGTCGCTGTCACCGGCACCCAGCTCGGCAAAGCCGTTCTCGCGGTCCACGGTGATGGCGGCGCCAATGTCGGTGTTTACGCTCTCCGTAAAGTTAGGGTCGCTGGCCTCCGCCAACAGGTTATTCACAGCCTGCGTGCTCCACACTTTGCTGAAGGCTTGCAGCAGCGTCACCACGTCGGGTGCCTCGCCGCCGCCCTTCACGGCGATGGCCTTCTCGCTCCATTTTTCCGCCAACTGTTGTGGCGTCACGTTTTGGGCCGCACCTTCTGCGACGGCTACTTCGGCGCTCTCACCGCCGGTTGTCTCACTCGATTTCTGCTTGCAGCTTGCCGTCAATGTCAGCAGGCACAGCAGTGTGATAAATAGTTCCTTCATATCTAAGGTCTTGATTATATTCTAAGAGTGGTCCCATCTTGAAACCGCCTTTGTTTTCAAAGATAACTTTTGATACTGCAAATATACCATTTTATCTTGAAAAAACATTGCCTCATCCCCCTTTTTTTGTACAACCTCCCCGCCCCTCCATGCTCCGTCAGGCAACTCCCCACTCTCCATGGTCCGTCAGGCAACTCCCCGCCCCTCCATTCGCCATTCACACCCCGCCCATGCAGGAATGAGGTAATCAAACTCCCCGCCCCTTGCAGGGGAGAGCAGGGGTGGGGTCTCTGCCCATGCCACTTCAGCAGTATCCCATCGCATGCCTTTAGGCGTACAGCCAAACTAATTTCGGCGCGCAGCGCGATTAATTTTTGAACTTAATTTTTGATAAATTTCCGCCCGAAGGGCGCCGCCCCCTCAGTATGCCTTTAGGCGTACAGCCAAACTAATTTCGGCGCGCAGCGCGATTAATTTTTGAACTTAATTTTTGATAAATTTCCGCCCGAAGGGCGCCGCCCCCTCAGTATGCCTTTAGGCGTACAGCCAAACTAATTTCGGCGCGCAGCGCGATTAATTTTTGAACTTAATTTTTTATTTATTTCCGCCCGAAGGGCGCCGTCCTCATCAGTATGCCTTTAGGCGTACAGCCAAACTAATTTCGGCGCGCAGCGCGATTAATTTTTGAACTTAATTTTTGATAAATTTCCGCCCGAAGGGCGCCGCCCTCATCAGTATGCCTTTAGGCGTACTGCCCAAAGATTCTGTTTGATTTTGAGCACCACCATTAATTTTTGAATAATTTTTGAATTAAATTTTTGATAAATTTCCACGCGCAGCGTGCCGGCGACTCAGGTGTACCGCAAGGTGCACCAAATATTTAATTGAATAATTTTGATTCTAATTTTGAATAATTTCCGCCCGCAGGGCGCCGAGATACAAGTATGCCGTCAGGTGTACGCACTAGATTTCAGTGCTGTATGCCTTTAGGCGTACTGTCAAACCAATTCATTCTCCATCAAAATTTTATATAAGAAATAATATAATTTTAGCACATTAGGTTCTTTTTATATTAGAAATAATGTAATATCAAAATCATTTCGTATTTTTGTATCCGAAATAATATAAAATGATATGGAGCGAACACAATTGTCTGCAGTAGTGAAAGCCCTGCGAAAGGAATATGGTCTTACACAGGAAGACCTCGCCATGAAATCTGGAGTAGGCCTCTGCTTCGTACGCAAACTGGAGCAAGGCAAACCCACCCTGAGAATGGATAAGGTAAACCAGCTACTTGATTTGTTTAACTACGAACTGACAGCAACACCCAAGCAATGAGACAAGCAAGAATATACCGCAAGGACATCCAGGCCGGCATCCTGACCGAAGAAGGAGGCGAATAACGCTTCAGCTATGATGAAGCGTATCTCGCTCGTGAGGATGCACAGCCTGTAAGCCTTACATTGCCTTTACAGTCGGATGCCTACGTAAGTCCCGTGCTGTTCCCATTCTTCGACGGATTGATTCCCGAGGGATGGCTGCTTGATGTGGCACTCCGCAACACAGATATCAGCATCCTCGACCGCATGTCGCTCCTCCTATTGTGCTGCAAGGAATGCATCGGTTCTGTCAGTGTCGTACCAATTGTTAAGAAAGGAGGCGAATGATGTGCAAGTGCCTGTATTGTTATCAACCTTTGGAAGAAGGGCAGAAGGATTTCCATCCCCATTGCGCCCGAAAGTTCTTCGGCACAAAGGATGTGCCTTTGCTGGAATATCGGCATGAGGACCTCGACAGCCTTGCCGAACAAATCATCCGTGCCCAGACTTCCTTGACAGGTGTCCAGCCCAAACTGTCACTGAACCTAAGTAAACATGAGGGATGCAGCCGACTGACCATCGTCGGTCTATGGGGCGCTTTCATCTTCAAACCACAGACGGAAAGTTATCCGCAACTGCCCGAAAATGAAGATTTGACCATGCACCTCGCAGAAGCGGCAAGGATTAGTGTCGTGCCGCACAGCCTCATCCGTTTGGCGGACGGGAGACTAGGCTATATCACCAGGCGTATTGACCGTAGCCCCAACGGAGAGAAGATAGATATGGAAGACATGTGCCAGCTCACATTGCATCCCACGGAATATAAGTATAAAGGCTCGCATGAGCAAATCGCCAAGGCCATAGCACAGTTCAGCGGTACGCCAAAGCTCGACTTGACGAACTATATGCATCTTTTGCTCTTCTGCTTTCTGACAGGCAACAATGATATGCACCTGAAGAACTTCTCGCTCTACCGCCCGTTTGGAAGGTATCAGTTGACCCCTGCATACGACCTCCTCAATGTAGCTGTAGCCAATCCAAGGGACAAGGAAGAATTGGCCTTGCCGCTTTCTGGGAGAAAGTCGAGACTCCGCTTGGACGACTTCCTTAGTGGAGCAAAGACAATGGGCTTGGACGAAAAAGTGGTGCTGCGTCTTATCGCAAGCCTTCAAAAGGCGCTCCCCAAGTGGCAGCACCTCATTCAGAATTCGTTCCTCGATGAAGACATGAAAATCGCATACATGAATCTAATCACCTCTCGCATAGCCCGATTGCAGCCATGACATTCGTCCCAGTAATTAACCCCCGCCCCTCGCAGAGAAGTGGTAATCTAACTCCCCGTCACCGTAATCCCGGTTGATGTCGAGCAGTCCGCTAGGCACTCCCCGCCCCTTGCTATGAAGGAGGTAATCAACTCCCCGCCCCCCTTGTAGGGGAGGGGCCGGGGTGGGGTCTCAGCCAAAAGATTCTGCAACATTTTGAACCTGCCGTTCAGCTTGATTTGCAATCCGCCCCAACAAACCAATTTCAGCGCGAAGCGCAAATAATTCAGATTCTAATTTTGTTTAATTTCCACGCGAAGCATGCCGACATTATCAGTATGCCTTTAGGCGTACTGTCCGATAAGTTTCTGTTCGATTTTGTAAGATTTCTGTGCGAAGCACACTCCAAACTCATATGCGCCGCCAGGCGCACATTCCTCTCGATTATTTCAAAAACCGAGAGTCCTTGTTAGTGCCTAAAAAAGATTATTCCTTCCTCCGTCTCCGTGTCTCCAGGAAAACAATCGCTATCAGCACAAGTACAATTATCGCTGCAATAGTGATGTTGGTCTTCGTCCAGAAAGGCTCCTTTACGTCTACATGCTTAGCCGGTTTCTGCTCCAGCCCGTTGATGCGGTCATAGATACCCTTGCAGGTTTGCATCACGGCGATGTCGACGTTGCCGTCCTGCATGTTTGGCTTTAAGTATTCATTGGCTATATTGTTGCACGTGGTATCAGGTAGATTTATCTCAAGCCCCTTTCCCGGCGCGATGAAGAACTGTCGGTCTCCCTTGGCTATCACCACCACAAGGCCGGTTCGGGTATCTTTGTATCCCACTCCGTATTTGTTTCCTATATCTTGAGCCATGCGGAATGCGTCACCGTCTTTTATGCGGTTGGCCACCACAAACACACTCTGAATATCAAATTCCTGATGGAGCTTGTTCAGATAGTAGTTGGCAGAGTCTTTGTATTCCGCCGATAGCAGGCCGTCGGGGTCGCACACAAACTGAGTGGAATCATCAAGATAAACAATCTTAATGTTGTCGGCGCTCCACACTGTCGACACGGAATCCTCTTGTCCGTATAAGGAAGTCGCTGCAAAAACCAAAATCAATAAAAGGTAATGTTTCATAATGTAAGGTAATAGATGTTTTCAGAATCATGAGGTTGTAGACCTTTCTGCAAAGATACAAAAAATCTTTTTAATCCAAAAGAAAAATAATCTTTACCTACAATATTTCCGATAATTATCCCCGTGCGCCTGCGCACATGAAAATTTCAGCGTATTACGATAATTTCTGTCAGAAAAATATTTTCAGAGCGCAGCGCCCCAGATTTTTGAATCAGATTTTTTTAAAATTTCCGCCCAAGCGCCGCTCCCCTCAGTATGCCTTTAGGCGTACTGCCCAAAGATTCTGTTTGATTCTGAACCGATTTTGAAAGATTTCTGTGCGTAGCACACTCCCTAGACCAAGTGCGCCGTCCGGTGCACCACTATAAATTTTTGATTAATTTTTGTTCTTAATTTTTGATTTATTTCTCGCTCGCAGAGCGATTCCAATACCCAGTATGCCTTTAGGCGTACTGCCCACCAGATTTCCGTCCGTGGGCGCAGCACACCAAGACATCAATTCCACAAATCACCGAATAAAATCGCCACAAATCACCGAATAACCATCCCCCAAATCACCGAACAAAATCGTCCCAAATCACCGAAAAGTCAAAATTTTTGGTCTATTGTGCTATAATCACATGTTGTCAGAATCCCATTCTGACAGTTCGGCATCCGTTTCCCTGGGATAACCATAGGCGGCTTTCAGTTCCTCCTCAGGAAAAGACTGTTTGAACTTATCGCCCAGCAACAAAATTATCATATCGTCTATCTTCTCATTGTTGCGTTTCAACGGTTCTACACACAACCCTTTGACGGCCAAAACACACAGATAGGTACCAACAGTTCCTTCCATCATTCCGTCAAAATGCGAGATAAGGTTTTCTGCAGTCTCCCGATATTTCAGCAACACACGTAGCATATAACACCGTTCTCGGCATTTCATCCTTTCGATGAGAAAAGGATGCTCATGATGGTTGCCATCCATACGCAGGAGCGATTCATACCGACGGTCGTCGTTCATCGCTTCCTTTACCAGTGCCATCAGCGTGGCATGATCTTCTTCCTGCAGCGGTGACGCTTCAAACAACCGGTCGAAATCCCATCCGTCGAATGCTGATGAAATAAAGTCTATCGGGTTTCCCTCCGTTTCCTTCAACCCCATAAAAGCATGGAGTGCAGATGCTATTCGCTTGATTCTGATCTGGTTTGACCAGGCTATGTCGTCGAATGACTTTCCGTGATAGGATTTTATCAGACTGGCCATTTTGAAATACTCCTGAATAAGGCGCTTGGCATCCCATTGGCTGCTGCTGGCGGTTTGTTTCATTTTGTCAGTTTTTGTTTTTCAGATATTCAACATATTTCTCAATGATAACAGATGATGTACCGTCAGGATGATTGAAAATAAGTCCACCCTCTTGCGGATGGTGTTGACGAACCAAATGTATTATCCGAATATAGCAAGTGTTTTCATGACAATGACGGGAATAGTTCTCTATTTAGGAGTTATTCTTCATACGTTCAATCCCTTTCATAAGAGCCTTTCGAATCACAACGTAACTAGAGAAGAAACCGTCAATGAGATTTGGGTTTAAGCTCCTTTTGGCATCAGCCAGTTCTTCTTCTGTCAAATCCTCGACTGTCAGCCCATAAGGCTCAAGTCTTTTGTTTATTTTTTCGTTGATAGTCATACTATTTCCTTATTCTGATAGAATTTCCTTGTTTAATGAGTTCTTTGGCATCCTTCAAATGCTCCTCTAGTTCTTCCGACGGGACAAAGTATATGACGGGCTTGGTAGCTTTGGGAAAACGGTTGAAATAAGGGTCGGTGGAAACTACCCATTTCCATTCTGCCATATTGGGGATATTGGGCATGGCATCCCATAGTTCAAAGAGGCGTGATTTCATGGCAAGGGTCACGCCGCGTTTCCCATTTCTCAGACGCGATACGCAGACGAGATGCTGCTGTATCCGTTTATCACTGTTCTGTTCTTCCTTCGTAGAACGATGTGTGACAGATAGATTGCGATTGAACTTCACGTTTATCTCTTTCATCTTGGCGATAAAAAGTTTTCCGTGAGGTCCGGTGTCCTGCATCTGATTGCTCAAAATGTAATAATGTATCATCTCATGCAGAATGGTATCCTCAACCACATTTTCAGGCAAGTCCATGACAGTACTGATTTTGAACACGAAACCATAATAGTGCCAAGTTCCATCAGGGTTCTTCTCGCGCTGGTAGAACACTGCACCCAAAAATGACTTGGCATTGCTTAGTTTGAAGGGAAGTGGTTTCAACTTCCCTTCAAAACAAAGCTCGTTATATTCATCAAACTTACGTTTGATATAATCAATTGTTGCCCTCATTCTGCTCTTCGTCTGTTTGGTTCGCCAGTTCTACCTGATAGAGGTCCAACGCCTCCTGGTCTTCGATGGTCAGCTTTTGTTCAAGCACTTCATCCAAATGCAGTCCTATAAACCAATCACCTGCTGACCAATCAGAAACTTCACTTCCCACATTTGATTCGGAATAAACTATATCTTGCTGTTCAAAAGGTTGGCAATCCATTTCATAAGGATTATCTTCATCGAGTCTGACAATAGCCTGGCTACCGCTAAAGTCCATGGATGTCCTGTAGTGAACATACTTGTATCTCTTAACTTCAAATGGGAACACATTATTATTCACAGTAGACAAATCATAATGCTTGTTTGGATCACATCCTTCCACAAGAATCAGATTACCCATCAAATCCTTCTCCAGGAATGTGTTGACTGTGGTTGGTTTGATATCACGCCAATTGATTTTCCGTATACCAAGCAGAATATCGAAGAACAAATCCTTTTGTATTGTCAGAGATACCACTTCTTCTTTGGGGAAGTGGTTGATGCTATCAAGACTGATTTGCTTCTTTGCCTTGCGGAATTTCTTGTTGCCATTGATTGTGAAGATGCCAGCCTCCATATTCTCTGGCAAGGTTAATACAGGCCAATAGAATGCTGTTCCTCTCCATCCTTGGTCAATCATACCATTTTGTTTGAGAAATACAATTACAGGACGGTCTGTTGCATTTCTGCGGTCAATATTGATTTCACTACCAGACTCTGGAGCATCTATGAAACGTCCTCGCTTGTCATAAATGTTTTCACGTTCACGGCTCAGGTTACGGTCGTCTCGTACTGCTACGAGAACCATGCCGTCTGTATCGTATGTAAGATGTTCAAGGGGTGTTACCATGTCATTGATATCCCATTCCAATCCCACATTATTGTAATCTTCTTGATAAGTATATGATTCACGAATGAGTGATATCACTTTCACAACATCGTTGTAATGCATAAGGAAGAAACCATCATCATTTGGCCTGTTCTGTAACCTTACACTTTGCAGAATATCTTCAATCTTCTGTGTGATAAGTTCATTTTCAGCAGGTTCTAATGTTTGCATACCCACGGGGTAGGTGCGCTGTCCCGGCTTTAAAACCTGAGTGTTGGCTGGCAGATATTTGTTCTGTGCGCTTGGGCTGATACGCTTGTCATATCCGATGACCATGCTTGTAAAGTCATTGGATTGAACTGAATTGCGGTGTGCTTCCAAATATCGATAGAGATAGTCGTCGAACACATTGATAGTCTTCAATACATCATAGATGTCATAAGTGGTAAAGAAACGTGTACAAGCCATGTCCTCTTTGCTGCGTGCGCCATACATACGGGCATGCTGCAACACCGTGTCCATTTGGAACTTTTTGGGGTCACGGCCATAGAAGAAACACAGCATATTGTCAATAGTTATACCACGGTCAAGAATGGATCCTCCAATGAAGAAATTGAGTGCCTGCTCCAAACGCAACTGTCCATGTTCGTTAAGCATCAACGCTACATGTTCCTCGGAGTTAACAACTTTAATGATATAGTCATTATATTCCAATATGCGCTTTACCTCTGCTTCTACTTCTGCAAAGGTCGGGAACTTTTCATCTATAAGGTGTTGTTTGTTGCCTAACTCGTTGCTTTGTTTTAGACTTTCATAAGCATCTGATTCGAGGTCGAGGATATGTAAGTCAGAGTTTCCTTTCTCAAGAACGGCTTGCTTTACATCGTCAATGATTTCAGAAATCAATTCTTCTTGCCATCTGTGTTTGGCTTTATTTACTTCGCAGTGAATCAAACAACTTGACTTGTATTTGATTCCATTAGGATCCTTCTTCTTTTCTTGAATGCTACGTATCGCTGTCGCAAAAAGATAGCTGACAACAGCATAATTCAAGGAATCAAGGTTGTTTGAGTGCGCCTTTGATTCCAAATAGAATTCATTTCGGGCTGAAAGTATACCAATACAAATATCATCAACTGGTTGGAAAAGGTGGCCATACATGTTTGCGGGATGGAAATTGCCGTTTTCATCTATTTCCCCTTCCTGGCTATCAATGTAATACTGTTTGCCGCCAACATACCGGTCGTGAATGGGCACCAAACCCGTATATCTGGGCAGCCATGCCAATGCTTCCTTGCCTTCGCGAAGTTGTACGGTACCGTCTGGATGCAGATAGAGCGAATATGGTGTAGCCGTAATCTGCATGTAGCGACAGAAACGAGGTTGTTTCCTGAGCTGCTCAATAAGTTCCGCAATAGCCAATAGTTTGAGTTCACCCTTACGTCTCAAATAGGCGTGACTGGCAAAATCTGCCTCGTCATCGCATATAAGCACCTTCTTCAGACGCATTTGTTCATTTTGGGTAAAAAGGTCATTGATATAACGCAAATTGGTGTCTTCTTTCTTGCAAACTATGATGAACTTCCTCACAGGGTCATTCATTTCGTAGTCGCTCAGTCCACCTCGTCTATAGAGATCGAGTATGTCATAGATTTTCACGATTGCCTTTTGCCCATAAGTACCATTGTCTTTGAAAAATCGGAAATCTTTGTTCAAGCGCTCAATGGTCTGATTAGTGAGCATGTTTGTCCCCTTGGTCATCACAATGGCAATTTCGATACCTCTGTCAAAACACAATGCAATGACATTCTCAAAGGTATCGGTCTTACCACACTGAACCTTTCCTAACAGCAGACAAGGCTGTGTAGCTTTCTCACCTTCCATCATCAGTTGGTCGGTCATTTCACGCACCACTTTTTCCTTTTGGGGTGTCATGAATACGTTGTGTGCAGCCATGGTGCTGAAGATGTATTCATCGTCACGTACATTCTGAGCTGCTTCCAGTCTTGCTTTTTCAGCAAGCATCTCTGCTGTTGGCTCTTGTCCGAAACCACGTAGCTGAGCCTCGAAAGCCAAATAGGCCTCTAATGTTTCAAAGTGCATAGGCTTGTGTATTAGTTATTTAATAATGAATTCAAAATATGGGAAAGTATCAATAAAATCGTTCTCTGTCATAGTTGGATTGTTCAGCAGGAATGACTGTTTATAGACATCTATGGCTTCTTCGGTGGCCTTGCTAACCTTTAATACCTTATAGACTCCGGATTCCGGTCGCTCCAGTAGTTTTGCCTCTATCAACATAGGCAAAATGCAATACAGGGCATTGGGAAGGGAACGGTTGGAGCCGTATTTTTCAGCCATTTTTTGTCTGATCAAATCCGTTGTCACAATATCTTGGACGTGGAAATATTTGCCGAGCAAAGACACCACATCGTATCCGAAACAATAGGTAGAACAGATGACAGCTGTGAATAACAAAGTCCTGTCAGGTTTGTTTCGCAACATTAATTCCACACGGTCCTTGTTCTCCATAAGGTAAGGCATCAATGGATTCTTCTTTGTCAACCGGTTGATAACCGTTACAGCCTTTCCAATACGGTTTTGTCCCTGATATTCTGTCGAGACCAACTCTCGGAAATAGTCTGATGTGGCGTTGCCCTGCAATTCTGCAAGCAATGCCATTTCCAGTATGGATATAGGAATTCTTTGATTGATACCTATATCTTGTTTTAATATGTTTTTCTTTTGATTCATAATATACAACCTTCAAATATCATTCATCAATTTTCAATTTCACAAATGGTATCACCACTTCCGTAAAATGGCTTCCACCATGTGTAATCATGGCGCTTCCTTCTCTTGCAAAACAACTGTCATCCCTGATGGCAAGCCAATTGTCATGGTTGAGAAGAGAAAGGTCTTTGTTTTCTTTGTAGAATCGTGCCTGTTCATCTTTGTTGTTATAAATAAGATGACGTTTTCCCCGACTTCCATCTTTATAGAGGAAAACCGATTCTATTTGTGTTAGTGGCCGCCATCCATACGACAAGACACTTCCGTGATCCGTGGTTAGATACAGATGGTATCCCAAGCGTAAGATGGCCATGATTTTCTCCGTTATGCGCGGGCACCAGTTCTCTGTCAGTGAAAGCAGGTCTTTATTGTCAGTAGAAGAATGCATTTTCTCATCCATCTCCACCGTGACAACAGCAAGTCGTTTCACTCCCTCATTGATGGCGAATTCGTCCTTATCGCTGATATATTGCAACTCATGAGAGCCAAATCCCTGCTGTTTCCAATAGTCCATCCATAGTTTGCCTTCGTTGGTCGGATTTTGCTTGTAGTCTGGTTGTGGGACACCGCCTCTGAAGATAGCTTGGCGAGATAGCATTGTGATACTTGGAAGCCAGGACAATGTGGTTCCATCCTCTGTTTTCACGCCTTTTGTTTCTAAAAATTGCCTTAGGATGGTGTATTGCCAGTAGGTAAATCCGTCCACAACCAATAAAGCGACTTTATCTTCCCTGTCATGTTGAATTACAAGATGAGGTAGAATTTTATTCACACTCTTTGGATGAATGAGGTGGTTGCTTTGAAGGGTAGCAAAGTAATTCTCATCCACCCACTTTTGAAAGCTATGGTTGATAGCATCTATGCCAGGAATGATTTGATGATAGACTCCATTTTTTACAGCATCTATCGTTATGCTGGATATAGTCTCCATCATCGACTGTGGCTTAGTCCAGTCCACCTCTATATTTCTCAGTCTCGCCAGGCAATAATCCGCAGATTGTTTCAATTCTTGTTCTCTTTCAACAATCAACCTCTCAACCAAGAAACTGCACTCACTCATTGTAACTCTCCGAGTCGTAGTCAATGGGTACAATTTGTCGAGAACCTCAAAAGGAAGGCAACGCAATAATGACTTGTTCGCAAACAATGGGAATGCATCGCTGATGTTGAATGTGCAGACGTATGCTTGTTGTCGCATATCCGGAAGAATGGAAGTGGTGTCTTCAGATACATACAAAAACCGTCTGTCACTATTGACCTTGAAAATCAGCTCAAAATGTATGCGTAGTTGAAGGTTGCTGCCTACAACTACTTCCACCCCATAGTTTTGAAAGAGTAATGAGCGCACAGCTTCCTGAGTGAGTAAACCGTCAGGGTTGTTCACAATACTCAGGCATTGGTAGTCTACCATCACCTTAGCGGCTATACGCTTGATAAGATTACTATTCATCTTCTTTGGCGTTCGACTTGGGTCGTCTATAAGGACAATCTGAGCCGTTCTTGTTTAGGACACCAATGTCCTGAACATCGGTTATCATATCACATTATAGTTTATTCAGAGCGATATCGTAGAATTGAAGGAGAACCTCGTCCTCGTCGCGCAAGTTCTGCGGTATCTTGTCGCCTACAGTGACGATAGTCTGAAAATCCTTGTCGATATAACACTGTTTGAAACCGGCACGAAGGGCTTCTACTCGCACTTCGCGAAGTTTGGCTTTTGGCTTTAAGGCTTGCTCTTTATAGAGGTTAAACTCACGGAGCAGAGCTTTCGTGCGCATCAGATTCTTATCGACGTCATCTTGGATATTAGGTAGTCGCCATTTGCCATCTTCCATCTCTATGAAATTTTCTTCCAACAGGGTTTTTAATTCTGGTAATATGTCACCCTTACGTAGTCCGTTGATAGCCTGCATCCATTCGGGTTGAATTTGTTGGTATGTCTTAGGAGACTCCCGGAGTTGGTTCTTTAACCATTCAATCCCATTGGCTTCGTCGCTAACGATGATGCCCATAGGAGCGAAACCGTCGGTAAGCTTACGTTTCTCCTCGTATTCAGCTACTTGAGTGGCAGTGAAAAACATACCGTCTCGCTCTACAAACCGTTCACGCAGTCCCTGTTGAAATTCCTGAGCATCCATTGGAACTGGCAGCCCGTGTTGGACGTAGTAACTGATTAGACGGTCGAATAATATCTTTGGACTACGTTCAATGATTGTAGTAGTTTTGTTGTCTTTCTTAATGTGAGGTGTCAATTTGCCTAAATGATATTCGATGAAATCCCATACATTTTCTTTACACCCAATTTGATTTGTAATCTTAACGATTATTTCATCAGAAGGTTTATAACAAGTTATAGCCAAATCTTGTCTAACTGCTGTGGATGTTGTAATTGATCTCATCCCTCCCTGTTTCTTGTCAAGACCTGCAACATTAGCGATAACAAAACCTGCTAATAACAATGAACGTTGAATTGCATTCCAAACAGAAGCTTTAGTGTTACTAAACTCTATCGTAATCCATTTGCCAGGTTTCAATATCCTGTAATACTCAGCAAAACATCTTGACATCATTGACTGATAAAAGTTAGATGTTTTACCTTGAACCCTATTTTCTATAGCTTCAGTATCATTGTTTGTAATTACTTTAAGCCATCCTTCCACAATATAGTTCAATTCTGAATACATAATGTTTGCACCAAAAGGAGGGTCAACAAATATATAGTCTATAGAATTGTCTGCTATCTGTATTTTGTTTGCAGATGAAACAGAAACATTGTTACTGTTGTAATTTGGCAAATAAGGTAATGCCCGTAGCAAACTATTCAGTTTATCATCAAGTTGTTCGAGAATAGATGTTTCAACAGAAATATTGGGGACATATAAAGTGCCCTTCATATGCCCTGCATTCCATCCTCCGCCTCCAAAAAAGAAGTTGTTAAAATGAACTCGATTCATTTTAGAAGAGCGATTAACCATGCCAGTGAAAAGGAATTTGAGTATATTGCTATAAGAAGATTCCTCAAAATGCTTTAATACTATAGATAATGCCAAAGAGTTCCTTTTCGTATTATAGAGATGAACGTTTGTGATTCCATGCGTTCTTAAAGGTTCTCTTGTTTTTTCTCCATCAGGCAATTCTTGTGTTGCCACAAAATACTTATATTTAGTGGAAGCAATTTTGTCAATTAAATCAAGATCTTCTTTATCTGGTCTTTTTTGTAAACGTTTCCCATTACATGTATACACAATCATTACGGGAACCGATTTCGCTACATATATTTCTTTATTTAGGGCATCATCGTATTCTGTAACAAACACCCTCTCTGCTGGATCTTTCTTATTATGTATCTTCCCACAATGAGGGCATCTATAATTCTCATTTAGTTTTTTACCCTCAACATCCATTACAACATCCCAATAGTTAAATTCGCATCCGCATTGTTTGCAGCTCATTACATCGCTCCATACGGTATAATTAATTAAACCCTCAATGCCAGACGAATTCCTTGTAGAATATAACCACTTACATTCTTCGGCTATTTTTGAAATGACTCTTCTTGCTTCTCTTTCAAATTCTTTAGCATTAATGGGTGTATTATACACATATGCTATTGAAGATGCATAAGGTGATAGATCACTACAAATCGCATGTCTAAGTCCCCACATAGGCTTTTTACCATATAATACACGCCATTCATTATCAATCTTTTCTTTTGTGTTTATATCAGGATTTCCACAAGCTTGGGCCGCGACACCTGTCATCCCCGTTCCAGCAAATCCATCAAGTATGACATCTCCTGGCTGTGTGTAGTGCAATATGAAACGCATTATTGCAGGATGAGGAACCTTTGTGTGATATGTGTGGGCTGTATAAACGGGGTTACTCTTTCCCTCACTCACATCACTGGCATACGGTTCTTTCACTTCAAAGTCCGCTTTGCGTTTTCCTTCAACTTCAAGTTGTTTCTTCTCACCCTCCCATTGAGTTATGAAATCATTAAGCCACGGGTTAGGACAAGCTGTGTAATATGGTGGGTCTGACAGATTAATAATATCATCATCTGTTCCTATTGGGAAACCCTCTATTTTCCGCAATTCAGGCAATTTTTTCCTAAGTTCCTCACGAAAGAATTCACGTCGTGCTTCTTCATTGGGGAACTTTTGTCCTAAACATGCAACAGGCTCATCACGCTCTTCCCAAAGGTCACCAGGTGTGATTCGTCCCATTTCTTCTGCATCAAAAAGCAATTGCTGGTCGGAGATACTATTTTTTTTGCTCATGGCGAATGTGTCTTATTTTAATATGATACGTATGTTCTCACTTTTGCTACCTACAGTCAAAGAGTTGATGTATTGCTTGAATGCCTTAATTGCATCTTCTGGGGTCATTGGTCGGTTCAGCACCTGACGAATGGCATCACTACTGATGACAATTTTATTTATACCTTGGTGTAACTTACCCACAATCTCCACTAAACGCTCCGCGTTAAGGGGTGAGAGTTGTTCTGCATCGGTATTGAAACGGTGAAGTAGCCCCTGTTCACTATCGTCGAGAATATCCTTGTTGGCAAGAAGGGTCTCGTCTTTCAATATCTGGTGCAGGGATTTGTCTACATTCTCAAAGATGCTGTTCAACTCTTCGCTCAAATCGGCAATTTTAGGCAATTGCTTGCCAGCAAAATGTAAAGGATTGAAGCCTTGATAGGGAACACGGAGAATTGACTCACGTGTCACGGCACTGCTGCCTACGGTAAGAGATGACATTTTTCTCGTCCATTCGCCATATTGTGCAGAAACAGAGAAATAACCTTTGTCATGGTCGGCACCGCAGATGGCATCACAAATCTTTTTCTCGGGACTGTTGATAATTTTTCTCTTCTCTGTATCTTGGAATGCATTGATATGAAGACGGTTGTATTCACTCAGATACCAATCAGCGTATTCTCCCATTAACGTGTCTAATTCCTTGCGATAAGCATTTACAATTTGTTCGTCGCTCATCTTACTTATGACATCTTTAAGTTTCAACAAGGCATCATCCACTCGCTGTTTCATGGATTCGTCAGTCATATATTGACGAGCTTGATTCAAATAACTCATTCGTGAACGGAAATCTTCCACAAATAATAGGGTCTTGCTAATTTTTGCCATATCCTTCCTGACAGCCGTGACTTGTTTGATTTGGTCAGCAGTCCACGGAATATTGCGCATCTTTGCTGGTGAAGCGTAAGACGGCAACTTGTCACAAAGCCCAGACAACGCATGGAGACGATTGCGCAAACTCATGCCGTCCATTGATGACATAATCTCTATATTTTCAAGAAAAATTCCATTGCCAACTGTATGGCTCATCTTTACCGCTTCTGCAGCTAGTTCCTTACCCTTGGTCACCAAATCTACATATATCTCACGATTATTAAGTTGAGCGGTCATGTCCTTTTTTACAATGCCCAAGAACAGTTCGCGAACGGCTGCAACATTCATACCTTTTGGTTGGCGCACATGTGAGAATGTGTAAAAACTGTTATCTGGAAGATCGACAATGTTTTTAAGATTAGCAGCATTGATATTCGTGCCACCAGGAAAATCTATCTCTATCTCACCCAATGCAACCATGGCTGCGAGAACCAGGAATTCGTAATCAGCGTCAATATCGTAGTCGTTGGTACGCCAATCGTCTTCCCACTCCTTATAGAAACGATGAAGAATCTCATCACGGTTCAAGACTTGGCCTTCACCTTTTGCTTCCAGCATATTCTTGACACTGATGGCATAAATGCATGCCTCTGTGCTCAGTTGATTGTCTTGTAGCAAACCAAGACCAGCAAGGATGGCTTCGCTATCACTATTTTTATAATCGGGATTGGCAATTTTCATCCGTGCACCTTTCAGCATGGCTCCACGATTTTGTGTCGTAATGGGATTACGAAGAAGCGTGAATTTTGGATAATTGGGCAGTTGCTGACAGAAGTAGTCTTCCAACAATGTACTGGCAATCTTGCTGATGACCTGTTCTTTGGATCCACCTGTCATCAATTGCGGGTTGATGGGTTGCACCTCACCTTGATAAACAATCTCCGTACATTGCGTGAAGTCACGTTGGAAGACTGGCTTCAGTTTGTCTTCGTAGCGTTTCTTATATTGCAGGTAGAATGGCTTCTGTGAACTATCTACGCTGGCGTAAAGAGCTTCTGCAGCGGCATAGAGTTCAACCAGTTCTTTCATCTCATCGCTAACCTTGTCGAGATGGACATAGACACTGTCGGATTCATCGCCATGTTCTATTTTGGCCTTATTGAAAATAGGCATGAAATAGATGTAGAAGTTTTGCTGAGGATGTGTGGTACTGCGCTCCGCTGGATTGCCCATGAAAATATAACCATCGAGCATCACCTTATGACTTATCCAGTTGATGCTATGACGGAATATCTTGAATTCGCGCCGATATTGCTCCACATCGATAGGCAAGTATTCAACCAAGAAATTAAAGAAATGGCTGTCTTTGTTGTCGTCACTCATGGTGGTCACGAAGTCTTTAATCTTCTGTTCGTAATTTACACCACCTTCTACACGCAGATGGAACTCCTGATTGGTCTCGTTTTTCTCAAAATATTGACCATCAGTCGCGGTGACAATCTGTTTTGCCACAGTGTTGATGGTGTCGAGCAGAAACTCGCGGTCGAGACAGGTAGCATCAAGGTAGCAAAGATCATCGATGAGATTCTCAGCACTCACACCGTTGGTCTTTGTAATATCGTCTTGCAAAATCTTGATTGCACAGGCGTTGGCGATACGATGGGCCAAAGGTGCTTTCTTAGCGCGTGCAGCGGTGAAATTCTCGTCAATCTTCTGATGGATAGTGGTCATAATTTCTGATACACGGCGCACATCTGCTTCCGTCATCATCCCTGGTACGTTCAGATTTTCCCAATAATGATCGTAGCATATCAGTCCAGGATGTGTTGATGGGACATCCTCGTCAAGTAAGGCTTCAAACTTGCGTGTCAGGGTTCTCATCACCTCTCGTTGGTTTTTCCGAACCTTGATTTGCTGGAAGTTCTCAAAGTAAGATGGGTTTACGGGAAAGAGATTCACATAGTCTTCCAGATGGGCATGCATGTCTGTAAAGAACTCTGTGAATTGGCTCAAATGCTGGCGGATAATATTTTTCTGCCTGTCATCCTTGTGAAGGAGTCGCTGTTGCACGACAAACTGCACATCCTGCTTAGTAATCTCTATCTGACGGAAGCGATCGTTGACCTTTTGCAGCATGTCGGCAGCAAACTGGAATTCAGGAGCGTTGTAAATCATCTCCTGTACACCAAACACCATGCGGAATTTCGTGTGGTCGCTCATCTGGCCCAATGCCTGCAAAACGGCAAGGTCACGATTAATCTTGTCTGAGCCACTGCGGCCTTTCAGGTAGGACAACATCTCATCAATGACTATCATCAAGCCCTTGTTGGGAAAAGAATTTTCAAACTGTGCCATCATGCGGTTTAGTTTGTCGGTATACATGTCGGGGAGTTTGTCATTGGAAATGCTATAGTTCATCCCCCATGTCTTCAATTGCTGGTCTATCTGATAGCAGACAATACGCCATAGCTCATCGTCATTACCCAACTCAAAGCGGATAACCTTGTATTTTCCAGCAATATTGTGAAGCACTTGACGGGCTTTGTCGCTCTTCACCAAAGGTAAATATTGCTCGTCTTCAGCGATGAGTGAAAAAAGTGACATCAAGTGGGATTTACCTGTTCCATAATTACCAACTATTTGTAGTCCATACGTGTCATAACTGGCAGTGTAATCAAGATTCTTGCACAATTCTGGGATGATGACCTTCTCGTATGTGGTTGAAAAAACAAAATCTCGAACCAACGAACGGCGGTAATCGTCATTTTTCAATCGGTCGAACTTGACGACTTCGTTGATGGGCTCGAACTGAATGAGTTCTCTATATTTCATAAGATTGGTTTTATTAGTCTATGATGGTATAATCAAGATTGTTTAAATCGATGGATAAATTATACTGACGGGAGAGGAAATAGAAACAACTATTTACTACTACTCCTTCAGCCTGTATGATGAGCAATATATCTTTGGATATTTGTTCGATAATCGTTTCAAGATTGAGCGAAAGTGCTGGCTCAAAAAGAATGGCGATGTTGCTCAATGCCACGTAGCGTCCATAATGGGGGTGGGTGTGGGTACACTCACCAATCATTTTTCGAACAACGTCATTGGCACAAAGGTCAAGATGGTCTTCTTGTGCACATCGCTTGAGAGCATTGGCAAGGAAGACACCCGTATCAATACTTTCCACATCCAGAGAAGACGAGAGGTCGAATACAAGCTTGTATTTTGGATGCTTTGAGAGATATGTTGCCAGATGAAAATTCATTGACACAATGTAAAATCCACCCTCCATAGTGCTCCGGCGGGTGACCTAACCCAATAATACACTATGAGAGTGAACCCTCAATTTTTGCCCTTGGCAAATGGTCTTCGCCGAAGCTTTCTCTTCGTAAGAGAAGTATTCTTTTGAGGACCTTCTAATTCTGAGGGCGTAAGGAGCCCTCAGAGTTTGGATTCGCTAAACAAGGGTGTAAAAGTTTACATCCTTGTGGAATTATTTGCGATAAAAGGTGTGGAAAGTCAAAGGTTTTTATTATCTTTGTCGGATAATACTTCTCTTACGAAGAGAAAGCCCCTCCCCCTAAAACAAATTCCCTCTCTTACAGAGGCGCCTCCTCCTACAGCAGCGACAGCAGCATGCGGTTGGCGTCGTCCACTGCCGTGGTCTCCAGCGAGGCCAGGTATATCTGCGTGGTGGCCTCGGAGTCGTGCCCCATGCCCTCGCTGATTACCGACAGGGGCACATGACGCTGGCGGGCGGCGCTGGCCCAGGAATGGCGCGCCACATACATGGAAAGGGGGCGGGGCAGATGGAGCAGCTCGCTGAGCCGCTTCAACCGCTGGTTCACCACATGCAGGGCGTTGGTGTACTGGCGCCGCTCGTCGCCCGCACGCCGGATGATGGGCAGCAGGTAGTCGCCCATGCAGTCTGTGGAATATTTTTCCACAATCTGCTGCATGCACCGCTCCCAGCGGATGCTGAGCTCCTGACCGGTCTTGCGGCGGCGGTAGGTGAGGAGACCGCGCTGCAGCTGCCCTCGCCGCAGGTAGGCCATGTCGACAAACGACATGCCGCGGGTGTAGAAACTGAACAGAAAGAGGTCGCGCGCCAGCGCCAGCCGGGGTTTTCCGGTCAGGTCGAGGCGCTTCAGGGCCTTGATGGTCTTCAGCGGCACGGCCCGCTTCGCCGTCTTCTCCACACCGGTGTAGACATGGGCGAAGGGGTGGCGCTGCGGGGTGAGCCCGTCTTCCACGGCGCGGTTGTAAACGGCGCGCAGGATGCGCAGGTAGAATGAACTGCTGTTCATGCGCACGCCGCGGCTCCGGAGCCATGCCTCGTAGCGTTCCATCAGGGCGGAGTTCACCCCGTCGAGGGGCAAGTCGCGGCCCTCGGTGAAGGTCATGAAGCTGCGCAGCGCCGAGGTGTAGGTCTCGGCGGTGCGCTCGCGTCCCATCTGCCGCAGGTGGGCTATGGCGCCGTGCAGGTAGTTGCACAGCGAGGCTTCCTGCGTGCGGCGGCGGAAGGCGGTGATTACCTCGTCGGCGGTGTAGCGGCGGCCGTCGGTCTCGAGCCTGGCTATCACGGCCTTCAGCCGGCTCACGTCCCAGTCGGCCCGCTCCTTCACGGCGGCGAGATAGTGCTGCCGTTCGCCGCCGACAACCACGGTCTCGGCACCGGCGTCCCATTCGTGGGGATACAACTTATAATCGGTGGAGATTTGGCGCACCACGCGCTGCTGGATAATCTGGTAGTAGAGGCTGCCGGGCTGCCCCTCGGACGCTGAGGCCCTGAACTTTACTTTTACTGATGCCATAGAATGTCAAAAAAAGGTGCTGTTGCAAATGTATTCATCTGCCGCCGCACAAACATGACATGTTGCTCTCGAAAAAGTGGACACGAGATAGGGGAAAAGTGAGAGGGATGTAGTACTTTTGCACATGGGTTGCCCCCGAAGTGGAGGGCGTAGCCCGGAACGTAGGGGGCAACCCATGTGCAAGCTG
>Ga0310695_10002647_pt1 | contig 37147 bp, 59 predicted proteins | sample RumenRJG_04DNA_FD_203882 | JGI IMG/M metagenome (GOLD analysis project Ga0310695, IMG submission 203882) | Bovine rumen microbial communities from Lethbridge, Alberta, Canada - RJG_04 (v2) (version 2) | ecosystem: Host-associated > Mammals > Digestive system > Stomach > Rumen | place: Canada...
CAGAGTACAAAGCGGCTCTTAAGAGCATAACTGGGGAACTTAAACTCCTTTCAGCGGAACTTAAAAACACAAGCGCAAAGTTTGACGAAAACGGCAATGAATTAAACAATGATGCCGAAAAGCTTGAAGTGTATTCCAAGATTCTTACAGAGCAAAAAGCGAAGATCCAAGCTATTATGAGTGAGGAAACAAAGCTGATTGCCAAGATCAAAGAACAAGGCGCGGCGCATGATCAGCTGAAAGCAAAGCTTCAAAATGAGCAAAAAAAGCTGGATGATATAGGGCGCGAACTCGGCGAAGAATCGGATGAATATAAGGCACAAGCTAAAGTAGTTGATGAACTTTCCGCCGCTGTTTTGAAGTCCGCGCAAAACCAGGCAACGAACGAACAAGCGTTGAAAAAAGTGCAGACCGAACTTGTCAACGCGAAAACTGATTTGCAAACGACAACCGCCGAATTTAACAGACTATCATCTGCAACGGACGAAAGCGGCAAAGAAGCGGATGATAGCGCAAAAGAAATTAAAGAACTGGGCGTAGAAACGAAGCGTTCCGGGGAAGAAGCAAAAAACGCAAGCGGCGGTTATACCGTTTTCAAGAATGTTCTTGCCAACCTTGCAACCGAAGCTGTCAAAAAAGCCGTTGCCGGGATGGCAGAACTGGCGCGAAAAATCATCGAAGTCGGCAAGATGTCGCTCGACAATTACGCGAATTACGAACAACTTGTTGGCGGCGTTGAAACGCTATTCGGCGCGGGTGGAAAGTCTCTTGAAGAATATGCGGCTTCAATGGGAACTTCCGTTGATAAAGTTCAAGGCAAATACAACAACTTGTTGAACGGACAGGAAATTGTATTGCGGAACGCGGAAGAAGCATACAAATCCGCTGGGATGTCAACAAATGAATACCTTGAAACCGTCACAGGCTTCGCTGCTTCGCTTGTGTCTTCGCTTAAAGGTGACACTATCGCCGCCGCCCAATATGCTGATATGGCTGTAAAGGATATGTCTGACAACGCGAACAAGATGGGTACAGACATAACCAGCATCCAAAACGCATATCAGGGTTTTGCCAAGCAAAACTACACCATGTTGGACAACTTAAAGCTTGGCTACGGTGGCACGAAAAAGGAAATGGAGCGTCTTATTAAAGACGCAAACAAAATTAATAAAGCACACGGGAAAAATACAAAACTCAGCATTAAGAACTTTGACGATATTGTCGAAGCTATTCACGTTGTGCAGGAGGAAATGGGGATAACTGGAACAACGGCACTTGAGGCCGACCAGACGATCTCCGGTTCTGTGGCATCCGTGAAAGCGGCATGGTCGAACCTATTGACAGGCATTGCCGAAGAAAACGCCGATCTTGATAAACTGTCCGACCAGCTTGTTGATTCGGTCATTACAGCGGCAAAGAACATTGTCCCGCGTGTTGTTGAAATAGTAATGGGCATGAGTAGCGCACTTGCTGCTGTTGTGCCGCGACTATTTAGCGAGTTAAAAGGTGTTGTCATTCCTGCAATAGCGAATCTTGCGGCTGGCTTTAAAGAAAAAGGAATGGAACTCCTGCGGAAACTGTGGGAAAAGCTGCCTGATTTCCTTAAAGAGATTCCCGAAAAGGTCAGAAAAATAGTTGACGGAATAGGCGAAAACCTGACTTCTTTTGCTTCAACAGTTTCGACCAAAGGCAAGGAACTGCTTGACAAGATCTTTGAAAAACTGCCCACGGTTGTCGCTTCGGCGGCGAAAGCCGTTCGTGATATTACAAGCCAGATTTTCACTTCTCTTAGGGTTTGGATGCCGGAAGTCGGCGCAAAGGGGCTTGAATTTCTAAAATATCTTTGGAGCAAGCTTGGCGAATTTTTGCCGACTATCGCCGGAGTTATTTCCGACATTGTGACGCAAATGGGAACTGACATTGCGGGGACGGCGGAAAAAGTAAAAGACTTTGGCAAAACGCTTTTGAACCATTTGTGGGACAACTTGCCGACATGGCTTAACGAGATCACAACAAAGCTTGCGCCGATAGCATCGAAGATCATGGAAGCACTCCGTGAAAGGATTCCCGTGATTGCGGCGCAAGGGTTAGCTTTCTTGAAGCACTTTTGGGACAATCTCGGCACGTTCTGGGAAATGGTTAAAACGCGGCTTTCCCCGATAGTCAGCAAGATTGGCGAAGCATTACGCGAAAAAGCCGCTGCTATTGGTGCGCAAGGGCTTGTTCTTCTTGGGCATCTATGGGATAACCTCCCGCAATTCCTTGCAACGGTCGGAGGGAAGATCGGCGAAATTATTTCTAAGATTTCCCCGGTCATCCGTGAAAAGGCTGCGGCTATTGGCGCACAGGGGCTTATATTGCTTGGTCATCTTTGGGACAACTTACCGGAGTTTCTGAACACGGTCGGCGGGAAGATCGGGAGCATAATTTCAAAGATCCCCGGTGCGGTATCTGAACGCGGGTCTGTATTAGCGGCACAAGGGCTTTTGATGCTCCGCCATCTTTGGGATGATATGCCGATATTCCTTGACAGCGTTGGGTCAAAGATCGGTCAGGTAGTTTCAAACATTTTCACGGCAATAAGCGAAAAGGCGCAAACGCTCGGCACTTATGGCTATGGAATGTTGATGTCCTTGTGGGGCAAGTTTAAGGATTTTACAGCGGAGATTCCGACGAAGGTCGGGGAGATCATCACGGGAATCGGAACGGCAATTATCGCAAAGGTCGAAACGCTGAAAACTTACGGTTTGGGGATGCTCGGACAGCTTTGGGCTGGCTTGGGTGAGTTCGTCGCGGACATTCCGAACAAGATCGGTCAGGTTATTAAGGGAATCGGTGACGCGATTACCGCAAAACTTGGGGATCTGAAACAGATCGGCGCGGACATCTTGAACGGTATTTGGGAAGGCATCAAAAGCACCCCGGCAAATATCGCAAGCATGGCGCAGGAAACAGCCGACAACTTCATGACATGGATCAAGAACCCGTTCGGCATTCATTCGCCGTCAACGCTTGCCGCGTCTGAAGTTGGTAAGCCTATTGCCGAAGGCATTGCAAAAGGTTTTGAAGATGCTGTTCCGACCGAAGGCGCGAACATGGGCGACGATGGCAAAACCATTATTGATACGATTGCAGCGGCAATGGTCAATAATTCGGATATTGCCAAGCAAGCCATGAATGCCGTGGTTAATGCCATGACAAGCGGAGTGACCAGCAAGTCAGCGGAGTTTAAAGCCGCCGCGAAGATCCTGATGACGGGGTTTAAAGACGGTATCGACGCAAGTAGACAAGCCGCCGTTAATGCCATTAATAACATTCTCACCGCAATTAAAAACGTGTTGGAGACCAACAAGTCAACGCTTGCTTCGTATGGTCAGCAATATGGCGCGGCACTTGGCGAAGGCGTAAGCACAGCGGCGACCGCTTGCGCTAATGCCGTCACGAACATTGTCGGGAAAATGGTCAACGCGGCATCCGGTTACAAGTCAAGTTTTAGTTCCGCTGGCTCAACAATGGGATCAGGTCTTGCCGAAGGGTTTAAAGGCAAAAGCGGAACATGCGTTGACGCTGTCGCAAAGGTTTGTGATGCAATGGCTGAAAAGGCACGATCTTACAAAGATACTTTCAAAACCATTGGCAAAGAAGTCGCGGAAAGTTTTGCGGCTGGATACGAAGGCCGGGACGATAAGAGCGTTGTAAATAGGTCGCTTAACTATTACAGTTCGGAAATTCAGCCGCGCAGCGTTTCACTTGCCACAGCCGCACAACAAAACCGTCAGGAAACCGGAATGGCTGACATGGTTGACGCTTTCAAGAAGGCGTTGGGAAGCGTCAAAATTGTCCTTGATGATGAGGTGGCTGGACGGTTTGTTGATAACACCGTTACGCGGCTGGTTTACGGATAAGGGGGTGAAAAATTGAATTTCATTATCCTCAATGGCAAGAAAAGCACCGAAGTAGCGGGGTTGATGATTCAAGCGTTGCCCCCGGTTGTGAAGCCGCCAATGCGGGTGCAACTTGACGAGGTTGACGGGCGTGATGGTGACATCATCACGCCCCTTGGCTTTTCCGGGTATGATCGAACGGTAAAGATCGGCCTTCGCGGGGTTTATGCCGAAGATGATATTGTCGAATACTTTAATTCGTCCGGTAAGGTGATCTTTTCCAATGAGCCGGATAAAGTCTATGACTATACTATCGTTGAAAGCTTTTCGCTTGACCGTCTGCGGAAATTCCGCGAGGCTGATGTCGTGTTCCACGTTCAACCGTACAAGCACAGCGTTGTACCAGAAATACACATCCCGGCTTCAATAGTTTTGAATTGTGCCACCCCTTTACTTCCGTTTGCAATGACGCGATCAGAAGATTGGTTTCAATGGGGTTATAACAACGGTGAATATACGCTTTCTTGCGAAAAGGGCGCGTATATTAGGCAGCAACAAGGCAGCATAATAATATACCGCGCACCGTTACCATATCCAAATTCATACAAGATGGAAACACCTGCAATGATTTTGCCGGGGACATACGATGTCTATCTTACGATTGAAAGCGGCGAAATTGTTGACGGTGGTATGTTGTTCGGTATTTCTGAAACGGATCTTGGCGGTGTTGTTGAAACTAACGAATATATTGCCGGGTACGATTTCCAATACTCGTCTAAGCAATGTATTGTTGTTACTGAACCCGGAACAGTTCATCTTACGTTGACCGTAAGCGAAGCGTTTGTTGCAAATTATGTTTACCTCCGAATTATGTTTGGGGTTAACCAAGATGAAAATCATAATTTCTGGGCAATCATCAACAACTTGAAATTCAACAATTTCCAAATTCAAGCATCAAGTTCCGGGGCTGCTGGTGTACTGGTAAACAACCGCGGAAATACTATTTCTGCCCCTGTTTACACAATAGAAGGTGCGCAAAGTTGCACTATTAAAGTGAATGACAATGCCCCGGTCGTGATCAGCGCAAGCGAAGCAACAGATCTTATTATTGACACAAATAAAATGCAAGCTTACAGCGGGACTTCACTTGCAAACCGCTTATGTACTGGGAATTATGAAAACCTTCATCTTAAACCCGGAATAAATACGATTTCAATGACCGGGACATTTACGGAATTTGTTGTCTCTGAATATTCTAGATGGATCTAAGGGGGAATCAACGTGACGAAAGAAAAGAACCTTTTTCACGTTCGCGGGGATACCCTCGCGTTCAACTTCAAACTGCTTGACTATGATGACGATCTGACCGGGGCGTATTTTTCCATGAAACCGACATACGATTCGGCGGACTTTGTCTTTCAGAAAACCCTTGGGGACGGCATCACGAACGACGGCGACGGTCTTTATTATGTTCATGTAGACCCGCAGGACACAGCGTCCGCAGAAATTCGGTCATACTATTACGACTTGCGGATTGAAGCCGGGGATGATGTGTTTACGGTCATGAGGGGCATGATCACGCTGGTTGACGAGGTCGGGGAGGTAACGTAAATGGAAACGATGGACTTTTCTATTGCGTCCCCGATTGATACCATCGGATTCAAAACGAAAAGCAGCGTTTTCGGCAATATCCAAATAGCCATCCTTAAAGGCGCAGACGGCGAACACGCTGTAGATCCGACGCTTTCCATCCAAGGAGACAGCGCAGACGCGAAAGCCACGGGAGACGCGATCAGTGCGCTCGATGACCGTCTGGATACCGCAGAATCGAGCATTTCCGGGCTGGATGACCGTTTGGATACCGCAGAATCAAGCATAACAAGCCTTGAAACGTCTGTTTCTGGGCTTGCTACTGTATCAGGCCATAAATTGGTCATTACTCTACCGACTACATAAGGGGGAATCACGATGTCTTGGGTAGAAAAAGGTAGTACAACTTCGAACGAACGGACTTTTATGATCCAATCCGCGTCTGACCTCGCAACCCTGCCCACTTGTGACGCTGGATCTTTTGCCTTCCTTGAGGATGTTACCAAGATGTGGCAGAAGGGCATTGACGGCAGCTGGAAACAGGTCGGAGGTGAGGATACATGAATATTCCTGAGATTGCTTTAACTAAAATTTTGATCGAAAAAACAGCCGGGACGGCTGCGGAACGCGCAGAAACAGCGAAAGAAGCGGCTGAACTTGCCGCGCAAGTCGCAACCAGCGCAGCTTATAGTGTGACGGTGTCCGACCACAAAATTGTATTCACACCTCCGACGGAAGGTGAGTAAATGATATGTTCCTTTGCGGCTGGAGATACGGTTTATACTTCAAACGGTGATGCTGTTCTTCGTCCTTTTTCCGCACGGGTGCGAAATGAGATAAACGGCGACTATACGTTGACACTCGTCTGTCCGAACTCTGAAAAAGAGTATGTGCAAGGCAACCGGATAATTGCCGTAGATACACCCAGCGGGAGACAAGCTTTCCGGGTTGTTAAACCGACATTTACGGGGACGAAAATAAACGCCGTTTGCCGTCATGTTTCGTTTGACGCACAGAATTATTACGTTGCTAGCGCGGGATCTTTGACCAGCAACCGATACGCAACAACAGCATTTTCAGACCTAAAAAGTGCAGCCGCCCCAAGCGCAGATATATTCACTTTTGCCACAACCATCGGCGGGAAACAGTTTTTCTACGTGACGAAGGTCAGTTTGCAGGAAGGCCTTGAAAAGATCCGGGAGTTGTGGGGCGGCGAATGGGTGCGTAATAACTATTCAATCACGCTTTCCCCGCCGATCTACACCGACCACGGCGCGAATATCGTGTATCGGCGCGGTTTGAAAGAGATAAGCGCGGAATACGATTGGTCGAACGTGGTGACGGTGCTAATCCCGGTGGGCAAGGATGACTTGACGCTGTCTGCCATCAGTAGTCAAACACAATACGCAAACCCATTCAGAAAAGTGGTGCAGTTTACTCAAGACATCGAACGCGAAAGTTATGAAACCGACGCGGCATATAATTCCGCGCTTCGCGGCGACCTTGAGACACAAGCAAACGCTTATCTGGCGGCGCATTGTGTTCCGTCTGTCAATTATACCATCAGGGGCGCGGTGGATATTGAAGGCATCTATGACATCGGCGATGTCGCCCACGTAATGGACGAACGGATTGGCGTTGATATTGTCGTGCGGCTGTGCGCTTATGAGTATGACGCAATTGCGGGACGCTTCACCGAACTGCAATTCGGCGACACGAAAAAGAAACTATCCGACCTCGTTAAATAAGGGGGAAGAAACGATGAGTAAGCGTTTTTATTCAATGGTGATTTGGAAAGGAGTGACCGAATTTGCCGAATGATTATCTTGACCAAGTTCAAGTTGGTGGCACTACATACGACCTACAAGACACGGCTGCGCAGGAAGATCTCTCGCAGTTAAAGAGCCAAATAACGCAGAAGGCCAACGCTAACGGCGCATACGATGAGATGACCGTCGGTTCTGCCGAACAGCTTTTGAGTGCCAATGGGCTGACCGATAAAGTGCCGTATCTGTTCCGTCGCTCCGGTGGTGCTGGCGCGAATCGGGCAAGGGAACAGGGGATAGTCGGCGGGACGATTGCGTGGAATCAGTTGGTTGACCCGGTTGGTAATAACGTCACAGGCCTCGAGATTACCGTAAATTCTAATGGTAGTTATCATTTTAGTGGTACGGCAGCTGGAGGCGGCGGCAGAACGAAATATATCTCAAACGTCATGTCTATTGTTGCCGGGCATAAGTATTTGATGCTTGATACCTGCTACGATATTTTTGCGGATGTCTATTTAACAAATACAACAACTAACGACAACTTTAAAGCTGGTTCTTTAGCGGCCACCGGTGTGGCAAAAAGAATTACAAATTCAGAATATACTGGGCAATTCAAGATGGGCTTGAATATGTCCGCAAATTCCGACAAGAATTGTGATGGATTTATAGGGATTTATGACCTCACGCAAGCACTAACTCCTGCTGTCGCGGATTACGTTTATAACCTCGAAAACGCTACTGCTGGTGCTGGAGTTGCCAAACTCAAGAGTTGGGGTCTCTTCATTAAAGACTACTATGAGTATGACGCTGGCAGTTTGCAGAGTGTGCAAGTGGCAGCGAAGCAGACGGTTGGGTTTAATGTGTGGGATGAAGAATGGGAAGTTGGCGGGCTATATAATGCTACTGGGTTACCGTGGGCGACTTCAGACAGGATTCGGAGCAAAAACTATATTCCTATTCTACCTGATACCGTTTATGTATCAACTATTTATTTCAATGCACTATGCTTTTATGATGCAAACAAAAACTATATTAGTGGCAATTCGTTAGTTGCGAAAACCTTTACAAGTCCAAGCAATGCTTATTTTATTAAATTTGCAGCAAATGCCATCTATGGCACAACCTACAACCACGACATCTGCATCAACCTATCCGACCCCACCCGCAACGGCGAATACGCGCCATACGAATCCCACACCTACCCACTCGATTCCTCGCTCACCCTGCGCGGCATCCCTGAGTTGGATGCTGATAATAACCTGCGCTATAACGGCGATGTTTATAAACCGGATGGGACGGTGGAGAGACGGTTTGGGATTGTGGATTTGGGGACACTTACGTATGGCAAATCTAGTTTAATCACAAACGGATTTGTTGCTACTGCTGGAATGCCATCAGACTTTCCTATTGCTCCCGGAACACTGGCAGTGCCAAACTGGGTTTGTGGGAAATATCAGGTTTATACAAACCAAGGCATAGAAGCGTCAGGCGTAGACAAGGCAATCGCATGGAGGGTTGCAAATCAAAACAAGGGTATAATCATAAGAGACAGCGCATATGCTTCTATTTACGATCCGTTTGACGGTACTGCATTCGCGTCAGCCATGTCTGGTATCTATCTTGTCTACGAAAAGGATGTACCAACGACCGAAACCGCCGATCCCTATCAGGAAACCCAGTTGCTCGACCCCTACGGAACTGAGGAGTACATCGACGCAGCCGTTACAGCGGCAACACCTACCCGTGATGTTGCTATCCCTGTTGGTCATGAAACCTATTATCCCGAAAATGCCGCTGAGAAACTTGCAGGACTCCCGTGGGATTTCAGCACGCTGATTGCCAACACAGAAAAAGGATTCACGGCAACAAAACCCTATTCTGTCAACGATTTCCTTATCGTGAATAACCAACTCTACCGTGTTACGGCATCCATCGCCAACGGCGCAACGATCACACCTAATACCAATGTCACAGCAACCACTCTAGGAGCGCAGATTACCGCGCTCTTGAACGCTTAATTGGAGGTAAAACACTATGAAGTATGCTGTCATCAAAGTCGTTAACGGCACTTATGCTATCCATTCTGAGGGCTGGACGAACCTCGACGCTGCAAAAGTCAATTACCACGCTCTCTGCCAGACCCTGTGGAACGCCACTGATGTCGCTACCGCTATGGTCATGATTGCCGACGAGCAGTTGGATGCGGTTGAGGGCTACAAAGAGTACATACATCACGAAGTCGTGGTCACGCCCGAACCGGAACCCGAAGCTGGCGAGTAAGGCTTTAACTTCTTGGACAATTGATGAGTAATGAACTTAGGTGGTGCTTGGGCTTTAACCGAGCGGTTACTCTCCGTGGGCATTCAAAGCGGAGAGTCAGAAAGAAAAACATTCACCGTGTCGAGAAAATGAAGAAAAAAGCCTTTCGGCGGTGGGGGTGTTTTCCTCTGCCACCTGAATGGAACGTCATTTAAAGGACAACTGGCATATGCAGGAAGCTCTAGAAGAATTTTTCAATGCGCCTGAGACACTGATACCGTTTTGTATTCTGGGCGTATTGGGGTGTGTATTCATGATCGTTTACGTGATCAGGAACATGCGGCTGTAAGTTATAGGACAAAATAGTGTACACTAGCTTACACCAGTGTACACCGGAAACCATAGGTGGTGATGCCAATGTACCCTGACTGGGATTCGACAGTAAAGCAAGACAACCGAGATGATTTCCCCATCGACCGTTTCGGTTTAATTCTTGATGACGATGGGTGGTAACCTAATATGTGTACATACCAGCGCGAAAATGCAAAAGCGCCTTGCTGCACCCATGACTGCGATGGTTGTATGTGGTGCGAAAAGGACGAGGATGAAAAGGAAACAGGGGTTAATACCCCTGTTTCTTGAGCCAAGCATCCAATGCTCTTTGGATGCACCACGAACGGTTTCGATCTTCCTCTTTCATGTACTTTTCGAGCCGTTCGCGAATGGAATTTGGGAGCGAGATGTGGAGATCGGTAAAACCACTACCGTCTTCAACCCCTCTCAAATTCCTGCCACCATTGATGCCCATTTGACACCACCTCCTAAGTCAATAATACGGTGGATGTCAATGGTCATCGGTGGATGGCATTTAAAGTGGAAGCCAGTAAAAGCCAGTGAAACGCAGTGATACTGCGTGTTCAACTTTGGGCGGACAATTTAAATTAGAGCCGATGGGGGTATTTATGATCCTATTTGTCGGTGGAATCATGGTCGGAGCGGCGGCGGGGTTCATCCTCGTCGCCCTTCTTTCTGCAAACGATGACAGGGGGCAAACGTGAGCAAGATCCCGGTGAAAGACCTATTCACATCATGTGAAATGATGTTGGCTGAAAAATGGGGTTATATCTGGGGAACATCCGGTGAAGTTTGGACGGAAAAAAAACAAAAATCCGCCACAAGGGAAATGACCGTCAAATATGGTTCGCGCTGGGTCGGGCATCGTGTCACCGATTGCTCAGGGGTCATGGTGTGGATATGGCGACAGCACGGGCTTTCTATCTATCACGGATCTAACACGATCAAACGGAAATACTGCGGCGAAACACAGAAAAAAGCCGTTCCCGGCTATGCGGCTTTTAAAGCGAATGGTGAGGACTATCACCATATCGGCATTGTCGCCGCCGATGGTCTGAACGTGTACGAAGCCAAAGGAACTCAAACGGGTTTTGTTATGTCTGCGGCTTCAAGCTGGCATTGTTTCGCGCCTTTCAACGATGTGGACTACGACCAAAAGGAGGATGATCTTCCGGTGATCTGGACGGGCATCGTCACGACAAAAACGGGACGCTTGAACGTGCGCAATGGCGCGGGGCTTGAATATGCGGTGATCGGTGCGCTCCCCAAGGGCGAAGAGGTCGATGTATTTAAGGAGCAAGATGGATGGGCGTACATTGCGGGAGATGGGCTTAACGGCTGGGTTTCATTGCAGTTTATCACGCCCATAAACGCCCCTGAAACGCCCACAGACCCGTCGGACGATGGTGACGGGGAAACACCCGCGCCGCCCGTAGAACCGCCGGAAAACGCAATTCTGATGGGTGTATGGATACCTTGCTATTCGGAATCCGAAGCGCAACGGTATGTTGGTAACATTAAAGGCGCGGTCATACTAAGGGCGGACAAGCCGCCTGACGCAGTTTAAGGGGGAATGCTTTATGATGGAGTTCATGCGCGCCAACTGGGCATGGATGCTTTCTTTCGGTACTTTCGCGGTTGCTGTTCTTTCTTATGTGATCGTTCGCATTCGTGCGCTGTCGCTGGGTGTGCAAGCCCTTCTTCGTGCGCAGATGATCAACGACTACAACCGTTACATGGCAAAGGGATACGCCCCTATTTGGGCAAAAGACAATTTTGAGAACTGTTGGACGCAGTACGAACGGCTTGGCAAAAACGGCGTGATGCAGGACATCAAAGATAAATTCCTCGCACTTCCGACAGAACCGAAAAAAGACCCGCCGTCAAGCCTGCCGGAGGCGGCGTAATGTTGCGTCTTGTTCTTGCTGGGATTGCGTTTTTCCTTGCAATCAGAAACCGTGGTAACGAACCAGTACAAATTTACTGGACACTTGTCACGGCGTATTGGGTCGTTAACTATATTGATAGCAGGAAGGTGAAACCATGACGAAATGGGAAGCTATTTTTCACCGCGCTTTAAGGACACTTATTCAAACGGCGGCTTCGGCGGCTCTTACAGCCATCGGAACGGCTGCGACTATCGGAGAAGTTGATTGGGTAAGGGTTGCCAGCACAGCGGCACTTGCGGCTATTCTGAGCGCATTAACAAGCCTTGCGACGGGTCTTCCGGAAGTCGGGGACGATGTAAGCGCAGGACATCCTTAAAAACTGAGCCGCCTTCGGGCGGTTCTTTTTTTATGCCTAAAAAAATAAAATTGTGGCTACAAATTTTTAAAAAAGCATTGACAAGTAGCCACTAAAGCATTATAATGTAGCCACAAGGTTGAGAGAACGAACCGACACGAAAGGAGCAAAAACCATGAAAAACCACATCGACGAGAACATCGCAGCCAACGCTTTTGAAAAGTGCTTCACAGAACTTTACATCCACCTTTACGGCGCGAAGAACTGGGAAAGCAAGACCAGAAAGGAACGGCAAGAAATTCTTCATGAAATGCTTATGGCGTTTGTTGAAGCGACAAAACTTCATACCGGGTTTGATGCACTCGCATAAACGAAAAAGCCCCTCCGGTCGGGCTAAAGGCCGGAACCATTACACAAACGACCGAAAGGAGCAAAAACAATGGAAATCAGGAATATCGGAATGAACCGGACAACGGCGGAGGATCTGCTGGAAAACATCGCTAGACTCGGCGGAAACCTCCCGATCTACATCGTAAGGGCGCAGATGATCTATGATGATCCTGATGATGGCATGAAGCGATGGGTCTACGTTGGCGGATTCCTCGCCGTGACGAACGAATACGAAAAAGCGGTTGAGGCTGTCGAAGCGTTCGGGCTGGAAAAAGGTTTCCGCGTTCTGGTCGAGTATATCGCACCTTGGGACGCGCTGGAGTATGGATACAATGACTATGATGAACACCTGACGAGGTTTGCAACGAAAGAGTTCGGGCGTGAATTGGTTCTGGAATGAAAGGAGCGACCACGATGGCAGACAATAAAAACGATGTGATCCGCTTTCGGGTCACGGAAGACGAACGGAAGCGCATTCAAACCCTTGCGGACAAGCGGACGAACGGAAATATCTCCAGCCTGATCAAGGGGCTGATCGAACAGGCAGAAAAGGAGGACGAACCAATGCAGGAAACCTACACCACGGAGATCTTCGCAATCCTGCGGAAGCGCGGGGAAGATGTTAAAAACGTAAAGGTCGGAGAGATAACGCTTGAACGGCGTGAAGATCATAGCGTTGCGACCCCGGAGGAATACAACCGCATTAAAAAAGTGTTGCTGAAGTTTCCGCCGGAAAAGAAGGGCGAATATTGGCGGCTACAGACCGCCGAAGGACTTCATGACAAGTTCGGCGGCTATCCGGCTGAATTTAATGTAAGGTTTGAATAATAAAAGGGGCGCGTGATCCCCGCCAAGAGATGACACGCGCCCCGCCCTTATCGGGACGGGATAATTATATCAGATCCCGCCCTTTGATGCAATGAAAGGTGGGATATTATGTCTATAGCAGCAAAAAGCGTTTTAATGCGCGAACTTGAAAACCGCTTGGGCGCACTCCTGACCGCTGACACGCTGGGGAAGGCAATGCCGCTTATCGGCGACGCGTTAGCGGCGTTTGAGGTTGAGCAGACCATAGCACCCGACCGTAACGAGGATCTTCTTGACGCGTTTCTTGACGCAAAAGAAGTCGAAGGACGGTCAAAGAATACGATGGACAGATACGCATACATTATACGCCGTTTTATGTCAGACACGAACACCGACACCCGTCATGTTACCGTCTATCATATCCGCGCTTACTTGATGGCGGAGAAAAAGCGTGGTATCGGTGAAAGCACTATCGACGGATATAGAAGCGTTTTTAGTTCGTACTTCGGATGGTTGCAGAAAGAAGGACTTATCCAAAGTAACCCGTGTGCGAATCTTGGCGCGATCAAAACGCCGAAGGTTGTCCGCGAACCTTATAGCGCGGAAGACCTTGAGCGTCTGCGGGAGGCTTGCAAAACGCTCCGCGACCGCGCATTGATGGAGTTCCTGCTTTCGACCGGATGCAGAATCAGCGAGGTTTGCGCACTCAATCGCAATGACATAGACTTTCAATCACTTGAATGCACCGTCACGGGCAAGGGAAACAAGCAAAGGATCGGTTACCTTGATGCCGTTGCTGCTATGCTTTTGAAGCGGTATCTTGCCAGCAGATCCGACGCAAACCCCGCGCTTTTCATCGGCCTTCGTGACGAGCGTCTTCTTCCCGGCGGGGTGCGGGTCATGCTGAAAGTGCTGGCGAAAAAGTCGGGTGTGGCGAATGTCCATCCTCACCGCTTCCGGCGAACGCTTGCGACCAACTTAATTTCTCGCGGAATGGTTATCCAAGAGGTCGCCGCCATCCTTGGTCATGACAAACTTGACACGACAATGCGATACGTTTTCTTGGATAAAACCGCTGTAAAAAACAGTTACCGAAAATATGCGTAAATTCGTTCGTAATTTCATTCGTAATTTCTTTCTGAAATATTCGATAATTTGTCTTAAATACAAGACATACTATCCATTGAATAAGACCGAAAAGAAAAACAATATAAAGAAAAAACCCGCTTGCCCTTACTGGGTGCGGGTTTCTCATTTGGTGCGGTAGATGGGACTTGAACCCATATACGACAACAATATTATCTAGTTATTGTTGCATTATTTTTCTTTCATTCGTAATTTCGTTCGTAATTTGCGCAAAAGTTGAGTCTGTAGCCCGTGCAAGTGCGCGGTTTGTGTTCCGCTGTTTTTCCTCAAAAAGTTCTACATAAACAGCATGAGAAAATGCGCTTGTGCTGTGTCCCATCCTTGCGGCAAGTTCTTCTTCTGATGCACCGGAGTTTGCAACGGCTGTAGCGTATAAATGCCGAAGATCATACAGCCGCATACCATCCGGGACAGGAAGTGCTTTTCTTCGCATTCCCCAACGCTTAGTTGCGCTGTTTGGCTTCATGGTAAGCATTTGGTCGTCTGCTTTACCGCGTGACTTTAAGGCGTAAATAAACGCAAATAAAGACCATGCTATTGTTTGTGTGCGTTTGCCGCTTTCCGTTTTCGGTGGCTTCCGGGTGTATATACCTTTTTCATCACGCACCAGCGCGGAAGAAACGGATATTTCACCAACCTGATAAGGGGGATCTGATAAGACGGTTATCGGTTCAGCACTCAGATCCCGCCACCTTAAAGCATAAGCTTCAGACGGTCGCAACCCGGCGAACATGGCAAGCGCAACGTAAATTTGAAAGTCCGCTGGGGCATCTTTTACCGCGTCCATAATTTGGGCTGGCATGGCTTCCCGCAGGATCATTTTCGGTCTGCTTTGCCGCTTCGCTATCCTGACGCGGGAAAGGTTGATATTTGGCGCGTAAGTGGCAAGTACGGCACGAAGCAGAAACCAATCATTTCGGACGGTTTTTACGCTTTTCCCGCTGTTAATTCGCTTGTCAAGTTGCGCTTGAATGTCGTGGATGGTAAGCGCGTCAATTCGTTTGTCTGATATGTCCGTGTAACTTTGCCGCTTGCGTGAAGTGTATTCCGCAACGGTCGCTGGGGAGTAACCTTGTGCTTTGCAAGTTTCTATATACGCCGCTAAAGCGTCATCAAGCGTCATGTTTCGCCGCGTCTGTTCCCGGTCTTCGGCTTCAGCTGATGCGGCTATCTTTTTCGCTTCTTTTTTATCGGCGGCTTCAAATGTCCAGCTTTTGCGGATGCCGTGGTTATATGTTTCTGCCATCCAGCGACCGGATGGCAGTTTTCTTACACTTGCCATTTTTACATCCCAAACAATTCGGAAACTTTGTCCGTTGAGATCAAAACATTCGTTGTTTCACTGTCCTGTGATGGGTGAATGTATTCGATGCACATCGTCGCTTTATTGCCTTGCATGATGAAAATATAGAACGTATCAAGCCCCGAAAGGTATTCCTGATAGGTATCAGGATCGACAGATCCACCAAGCGCACCGAAGTCCATATTACCAAGTTCTGCGACTTTTAAGGACGGGTCTGCATTGACGGTCATATACAGCGAATTTCCGACACGGAAAGACGGATACCCGGCATCATTGAATGCTTTGATGACGGCATCTTCTGCGGCGGCGACCGCACCGATAAGGATCAGCGCGGCAAGGATGGCGAAAAACTTCTTCATTGTTAGCTTGCCTCTCTTTCTGCGGTCGTGATGTCTTTTTCATTGTAAAAGTCATTGTTTTTTATGTGCTGGATCTCATGAACAAAGGCTTCCTTTGCGGCCTTGGGGGACAAATAGGCGTTTATGTAGATGGACGCAAAACCATCATTATCAATTCTGACCCCGCCGTTTATATCACCGGGGAACGGCAAGAAATAAACTCTATATTCGTCTTCGTCCATCTTTTTCCCTTCCTTTATTCGTCGCTATTTTCCAATGCTTTGATCATGGCTGCGGCGGCGCGTAAATGCTCCGGCTTCGCGTTTTCGGCTGCGCTGAATAATAAGCGGTAATTGGGGTCTCTTCTCATACGCTCCCGAAATTCCCAAGCTTCGTCTTTTTCTTCCGGTTTTTCGGCTCGTCCGGTAATTACATCAGGGGAAACACCAAGGGCATCTGCAAGCCGTTCAAGCGCGTCAATACTTGGCACGTATTTTCCAAGTTCATAATTTGCCACGGTGACACGGTTCGCCCCTATTCTTTCAGCAAGCTGGTCTTGCGTGAGTTTTGCATCTCGTCGTAATTCGCGGATGCGTTCACCGATGGTCTTCATTGTCTCACCTCCCTTTATTCAAATTGTAGCGCAAACGCTAACAAAATAAAATAGTTAAAACGCTATTTTTGTAGTTGACAGAAAGTAGCGTACACGCTATAATGCTAAATGTAGCCCATGAACTACGAATGGACGGAGGTGATATAGTGAACGCGATACGATGGATTCGCAAAAGTCGTGGCTATACGATTCGCGGTTTGTCTATGAAAAGCGGCGTACATTACGTTTCCATTTGCCGCTATGAAACTGGGAAAGCCGAACCTTCGGTGAGGAACTTAACAAGGCTTGCTGATGCTCTCGGCTGTAAGGTCGATGATCTTCTTGCACACCGGAATGATACCACAACCGAAAGATCGGCGTGACCTAAAAACGCCGCAAAAGGGGGTGATCTGATGGCGGCGTACAAGTCCGAAAGACAAAGACGGTTGCAGGAAGAACGCGAAGCGGACGAGCGGATCAGAACGGCGGTCAGGGTGGTTATCGCAGTAAATAAGCTGACGATGCAGCGGATGGCGAATTTGCTGGGGATAAGCAGAGCGACCCTTTACGCGAAAATGAAAAAGCCCACCGCTTTCACGGAAGGCGAACTCAGAATTATCCGACGAATGGGAGGTGAATTTAATGAAGCCCTTGCGAATTGTTGCGGCGGTCTTGCTGTTGGTGGTCGGTGTTGAGGTCTGGGGAATTACGCACACACCGACATACGAAGTAGAACTTGCCAACGCTAAAGCGGCATACGAAGCCGCGCTGAAGGAATACCGGGAATTAAAAACGGCAGCGGATGCAGCCGCTGCCGAGTGGTGAAAACGAAAGGAGCACTCGTAAAACACCGTATTTATCTTATCACAGAAAAGGAGCAAACGCAATGGTAAGAAAACTACAAGCTGCCTTCGGGGACGATAGTATTCAAGTATCTGCTAATAAGGGCGAATTTACCCTAAGAATTAGCGATCAGGAACTGAAGTCTTCCGCATTTAAGGCGACCGCACACACCCGCGAAGAAATGGCGGAGATCATCGAAAATATGCGAAACACGCTTTGGGAAATCAAGTACGAACTTGATACTGCGCTTGGAATGTTTAATGGGTTTGATGCTGACCCGGAAGAGCCGGAAGGGGGCGCGGAAGAGTGACACTTTACGAGATCAACAACGCGATCACATCTTGCTACACCGAAGTCATTGACCCGGAAACCGGGGAGATAACCGAAGAGGTTTTCGATCAGGATCTACTTGAACAGTTGCAAATGCAGCTTGCCGACAAGGTTGACGGCGTTGCGTGTTGGGTCAAAAACCTTACGGCAGAAGCTGAGGCCATGAAGGCCGAAGAAGCGAAGCTGGCGTGGCGCAGAAAGGCCGTAGAACGCAAGGTCGAAAGCTTGAAAAACTATCTTGCTTACGCTTGCGCTGGTCAGCGTTATCGTGGCATCCGGTCGGATGTGCAATTTAGGCTTTCGGAGTCGGTCGCGGTTGATGATATGGCGCAGATCCCGCACGAGTTCATCCGCACGAAGGTCACGACCGAACCGGATAAAGTCGCCTTGAAGAAGGCGTTGCAGACATGCAATGTTCCGGGAGCGCACATCGAAACCAAACTTTCGACCATCATAAAGTGAGGTGCTTCCCGTGGACAAATTGAGCATTTACAACGCAGCCCGAACTGTCCCAGCGGAAGCATTAACGCCCATAACAGCCGGGCGGCTGAAGGGCATGAGCGACATCAACCCGATGTACCGTATCAAGCGGATGACGGAGATCTTCGGGGCTTGCGGCTTCGGCTGGTGGTATGAGATCACACGCAAGGAGATCATCTTCGACGAACTGACCGCGCAGAAGGCTTGTTTCGTGGATGTCCTCTTGTTCGTAAAAGACCCTGACAGCGGCGAAGTTTCCCACGGCATCCCCGGAACGGGCGGATCTTCCTTTGTCGCCACGGAGCGAAGCGGAAAGTATCTGTCCGACGAATGCTTCAAGATGGCCTTAACGGACGCGATTTCTGTGGCTTGTAAGGCGTTGGGAATAGCTGCGGATGTCTATTACAACAAAGACCGCACGAAATACACAGCGGTCGAAGACGTTGGCACACCAGCGGACAAACCACCGGAAGGATACAAGCTCCAGCAACCACAAGTTGCAACTATGCCGGCCTTGTCTGTTACTGATCTAATTTGCGAGGAATGCGGAAACCCCATTACGGACTTTGTTTCAAAAGCTGGCAAAAGAATTTCTGCTGATTGGTTGGCAAACAAAAACCTTGAAACATACGGAAAACGGTTGTGCGCAAATTGCGGAAGCAAGCGAAAGAACGGGGGATGACATGGAAATCATTAGGGGCGAGGTTGTTAATGCGGATGGGCGTTTCCTGACCATCCGCGCCCCTTATGACAACGCCGAACGGTTTATCCGTCGTGAGTATGGGGAAGTTGTTGTCGGCCTTGAAGACGGGCGCAAGATCTCCCCGGAACAGCGCAGAAAGGCTTACGCCCTGATGGGTGAAATAGCCGAATGGGCTGGTTACGAACCGGACGAGATCAAAGAAACAATGAAGTATGAGTTTCGCAAGAAGATCGTCAAAAGCCTCGACCGCGATCTTTTCAGCCTGTCGAATTGCGACATGACCACAGCGCGGGAGTTCATCAACTATCTGATCGACTTCATCCTTCGCAACGATGTCCCAACGCACCGACCGCTTGCTGAACTTGCGGACGATATTGACAGATACGTGTATAGCTGCCTTCTCCGTAAGAAATGCGCTGTATGCGGTCAGAAAGCGGATCTCCACCATATAGACGCGGTTGGCATGGGTAACAACCGGACAAAGGTTGACCATATTGGTCGGCGTTGTCTCCCCCTTTGCCGCGCACATCACGAACACATCCACAACATCGGAACAACGGCTTTTCTCGACAAGTACCACTTGAAACCCGGATACATTGACGAACGGATCGCTAAAAACTATCGGCTTAATAAGAAGGTGACTTAATGGCGAAGGAAAAAAGCGTGGGGATCATCATTTACCCAGAAGACATGGCACGTATCAAGAAATGCGTAAAGCCGGAGTATCAGTTCGCGGTGGTCTGGGCGTTGTCGCAGTATGCGACGGATGGCATCTTGCCGACGGAAGCCGAACTCGGTGAAGGCGGCATGGTTGCTTTTGAGTTCATCGTCGAAAAGGTGCGGGACGCGCTGGAAACGTACAAGGCGAACAGCGAAAAGCGGAAAGCCGCCGCCAATGCTCGTTGGAATACAGAAGAAAGCAAACCAATGCAGACCGATGCAAACGGATGCAAACGGATGCAAACGGATGCAGATGCAACCAAAACAGAAACAGAAACAGAAACAGAAACAGAATATATAAACAGAAACAGAAAAATAACGGGGGTGGTAGAAGAAAGAAACGTATCTAGTAAAAGTGCAACCGCCCCCGCCGCCGCCGAAAAGGTAATTGCTTTTGATGGTCAGGATCTGACCGCCGACATCGAACGCAACCATGAAGCCGATGCGCTGGTGATGCGGTACGGGCTTTCAAAGGACTTCGCCACGCGGGAACGGCTGTTAGAAGACCTTGAAAAATACGGCAGCGCAAAACTGCGGGAAGCCTTGGAAAAAGCTGTGGACGGCAACCAAAAGGAACGGATCACACCGAACTTCTGGCGGGCTATCCTTGCCGGGAAGGGGCGCGATAGTCCGACAAACAACGGCGTTGGATACGGTCAGGTGCTGACCCAGCGCGAGTATTCGCCAGAGGAATTTAAAGTTATGGAGGTCGATATTTCCGCGATTGACTCGCACGGGCGGCTTCCGGGAGATGTTGGTTACGGCACTTAAGCCGAAAAACGAAAGGAGCAAAACATGACTATTACCAAAGAAACCAGAACTTATAAGCTTCGCGGCCTGACTTCGCTGTTAGGCAGTAACCCGGCTGACCCTGATGTGCATTCGCGTTACGTGGCGGTCAAGGCTGGAAGCCTTGAAAAGCAAGCGATGGAGGAAGCCATGCTTCCCGGCTCGGAAGAACTTGAAGAAGCCATGAAGAAGATCAAAGAAAGCGGGTTGACGGTCTTCCTTCGCGGAAACCACGGTGAAATTGTCATCGGTGCGCATTGCGTGAAAGGGTTTTTCAAGGCGGCTTTTACCACGCTCAAAGATCAATTTGGCATTGCAGCCGCGAAGTCGAAGATAGACAACCTGTTGTTTATCCAGCCTGACTTTATACCCGTATTGGACGGTCACGGCGAACCGCAGAAAGAGCCGGACGGATATTGCGAACGGTCGTTACGGGCTGAAACCATGCAAGGCCCACGCGTCACATTGGCATCAAGCGAAGAGATCGCGCCGCCGTGGCAAATGGAATTTTCCGTTACGCTGGTCGGAAATTCCGGGACAGGGAAAAGCAAGCCCGTAACATGGGACGAGGTCGAAGCCGCGTTGGACTATGGCGAGTTAAAGGGACTTGGACAATGGCGAAACTCCGGGCGCGGCTCGTTTAGGTGGGAACGTATCGCGTAACGGCACAGCACCGCGGCGAATTGTCACGGAAAGGTAATGTCCCGTGATGCTGAGCGTTGAAACGTATCGGTTTTGTGATGCAAGGCTTCGTTGTGGTCTCGTAAGGTAAAGAATGGCATGGTTATTGCAGAGCAATGACGGGAGAGGCGTTGAAAAGCAACGGCGAGGCGCAGCAATTCGCGGTAGCGGCGGAGACTTGCGTGGAAAAGTAAAGGAAATGCAACGCACCGTTACGTGACGTGATGGCGTTGTGTCGCAAGGCAGCGGGGAAGTGCGGCGAAGGTTATGTGTTGTTGTGTGATGCCATGCTTTGGTATTGATCTGCATCGACGAGCAAGGGCATTGTGTAGTCGGGGAAAGTACAGCTGGGGAATGAAACGCAAAGGTAAAGCGTGGTATTGAAGTGCAATAGTGATGAACTGTTGAGAAAGGCAAAGGTAGAGAGTGGCATGGTGCGCGCAATGGCACAGCGGAGAAGAACAGAGTGCGGTTAATGTGATGATGTGACAAGTCCAGCAAAGCAACGCGAAAGCGAAGTCGTGTCGTTTCCTGCGAAGTTTTTGATTGATTCTTCCCGGCGATGTGCCGGAGGAATAGCGTCCGTAGTCCATGCAGAAAGACCCCGTGTCTTGCGTAAGTTGAAATGCTCTTTATAAGGACTCTGCGGGATGTGCCATACGGACGCAACCAACCACCCGGAACGGGTGAGATTAACGGCGACGGGGACGGGGAAAGCTTGTGTTTCGTTCCGTACAACCGTCCCCGCGCCAAGGAGGCAGCTTATGCCTGAGTTCACGAAAGAATATCTTGCAGAACTCCAAGCGTTGCCGCTTGAAGTAAAGATAGCAAAAAGCAAGTTAAGGATAAGAGAATGGTATCACCATTTCGGGGGAAAAGTTTATGTCAGTTTCTCAGGCGGCAAGGATTCGACAGTTCTGCTTCATCTTGTGCGGTCGGTCTTTCCTGATGTCCCAGCGGTGTTTTCCGATACTGGTCTTGAATATCCAGAAATAAAGGCCTTTGCGAAAAGCTATGACAACGTTGATGTGGTCAGACCCAAAATGGTCTTTGATCAAGTTGTTCAAAAGTATGGTTATCCATTGGTTAGCAAAGAAATTGCAAAGTGTATTTTTTACGCACGAAAAAACATCAGTGCAAGCGGCGTAAATAATTACAGACTTAGATTGCTCGACAAAGCGAAATACAATGACACGCTGTCGAGGTTCAACGTCGGAAAATGGCTTTCGCTGGCACAGAAAGCGCGTTTCCTCATTGGGGCGGATTGTTGCGCAACCATGAAAAAAAGTCCGATACACAAGTATGAGCGCGAAAGCGACAATAAGCCGTTCATCGGAACGCTGGCAAATGAAAGCAAGATGAGAGAGCAAGCGTGGAAAAAACACGGGTGCAATTCATTCGATTGTAAAAAGCAGAGTAGTCAACCACTTTCGTTCTGGACTGAACAAGATGTTCTTGCGTACATTGAAAACAATAACCTACCAATTTGCTCTGTTTATGGGGACATTATATGGACAGACAATAGCGATCAATTGGCGATGCCAAATACACCGGGGGCAAAACGCATAACGACAGGAGCGTATAGAACTGGTTGCGTATTCTGCGGCTTCGGAATGCACTTAGAAAAAGGGGAAAGCAGATTCCAACGGCTGAAGCGAACGCACCCGCGGTTGTATGAATACGCAATCGGGGGGGGGCAATGGATAGACAACCCTGATTACATCGAAGGACTATCGACCGAACCTGATGAAATGGGCTGGATTCCGTGGAACCCGGAAAGGATCTGGGTGCCAAGCAAAAAAGGTCTTGGGATGGGGTTTGTTTTCGACGAAGGGAACAGGATATACGGGAAGGAGGTTTGGCGTTACAAGTGAACAGTTTCACGGTGCATGGTCGCCTTCCCGGCCTTAACGAATTAATAGCCGCAAACCGCGTTAACCGTTACGCTGGAGCGCAGTTAAAGAAAGAAACCGACACGCTTATACGGTTAAGCATCCGCGCAGCGCGTGGGCGGGGTGAATGTTGGGCGGTAAGGGATCAATGCGCGGTGCTGTTCTATTGGTTTGAACGAACCCATCGGCGGGATTTGGACAACATCTTTTCCGCCAAGAAATTCATACTTGACGCAATGGTCGCTGAAGGGCTGATAAAAAACGACTCGCAGCGGTACGTGGGTGCGCTGTGTGACAGATTCACATTGGAGGACGATGACGGCGTTACGGTCGTGATCGAAAGGTTAGAAGGAGATACGGTTAATGAGTGCTGAAATAATGCCGTCCGGTTTTTATAACATGGATTGCATGGAGGCTATTAAACGGTTTCCAGACGGTTTCTTTGACCTTGCTGTAGTTGACCCACCTTATGGGATCGGCTGTATGAGCATGAATTATACAAAGTCAGGGGCAATAAGGACACACGGATATGCCGCAGCAAATAGACGTGATTATAGAAAACAAAGCGAATGGGATATAAGACCATCAAAAGATTATTTTGAAGAGTTATTCCGTGTTTCAAAAAAACAAATTATATGGGGGGGGAATTACTTTACAGAATACTTAAAACCGTCAAAAAGCTTTATTTGCTGGGATAAAAGATGCTATGAACAAATGAAAAACGATTTTTCAGATTGTGAATATGCTTGGATGTCCGAAGGTATGGGGGTTGCGCGGATGTTTCGATATGTTTGGAACGGGATGCTTCAAGGCGATATGAAGCAAAAAGAAGACCGCTTTCACCCGACGCAAAAGCCTATACAACTTTATACGTGGATTCTAAACAATTACGCGAAACCGGGCGACAAGATCCTTGATACCCATGTTGGCAGCGCAAGCAGTTTAATAGCGTGTTATCGAAAAGGGCTTGAATACTGGGGATTTGAGATCGACAAGGAATACTTCGACAAGGCAACTGAAAGAATTGAGAAAGAAAAGAACCAGATACGTTTTGAACTCGACTAACGGAAGGAGCAAAAATGGACAAGCGGGACTTTGAAGACCTTTTTGCAGAAGTGACCGACAAGCTGGAGCGGCTTTTGCGGATTGCCGTTCTGATGATGCTGATCCTGTTGATGACGGTCGGTATTTGTTGGCTGGCGAAGGCAGAAACTTACACTTGCGTAGTGCATAAGGGGGAATGGGTGTGGATAAGGGATAGCGCAGATCCCAATGGGCGACAGATCGGACGCGTTCGGTTTGGTTACGAAGTCGAAGCGGACGAACCGGAAAACGGGTATCTGAGGATATACCCAAAACCCGGCTGGATGCTAGAAGGAGAGACACCACGACAATCCTTCGTTAATGCCGCTTATTTTGACCGTTTAGCCCCTGAGAAAACGATGCGTGTAAATACTCAAGGCGGCGCGTTGGCAAAGCGAGAGACCCCAAACGGGCGGCTTATATGCTGGATAAAGCCGGGGGTCAAGATAAGCGTCTTGGGATGGCGTTATGCACAGGATGGCAGTTTGTGGGCGAAGGTCTATAAAGGCGGATACGTTAAGGCCGAATTTCTGACGGATCTGTGAGGTGCGCAAATGATCGGCAACGAGACATTATCAGAAATTGCGTCAACATTCCCGACGCGGGGGTTAAAGATCAACGGTAACGCGGGAAGCAAGCTTCGGGGAATATTCCGTGAAGATGTATGCCCGTGGTGCGGCGAAAAATTCGGCTTTTATCCGGGGACACATCAATACAAGCGAAAAGCAAAAAGCCGAAGCCTTTACTTCGACAAACCGTCCTGCATGAGAGCATGGGACGAAGAACACAAGTCAAGCCTTGACCACCATATCGACGATTTGAAAAAGCGTCTTATTTATCTTGAGTTGCAAGGGAAACTCCCGCCGCATGACAGGGAGGTCAAAGGGGATGTTTATGCGCTGATAGAGCGCACCGAAAACCGCTTATCTTCGGCAATACTCAAAAGGAGCGCAAGGGAGGGGCTTTTATGATTGTGGTGCGGATGACCGAAGACACGGCACGTGTTGTCTCAAACGCGCTTGAAGTGATGTATACGGCATTCCCACAAACGCGGGACGGGTTAATAGCACATCAAACGGAGGTTGCTATCAAATACGCTTTTATGCCGGAATACACGCCGAAGCCGACACGATGGGCGGATGAACCGCTGCCGCAGGTGGAGGTGCAAAAATGAAAAACAATGCGCTGATACGGTTAATTGAACTCGAAACCGCGGATCTGATCGAATGCGCCAATGAATTTGATCGCAGATCGCGTGGCATGGATTACAAGCCGTTCGTGGGTAGTGGATACGTGACGGATAAAGATCCGGGGATGCAAGTGCGAGAAACTAGTTATGCACTGGAACGTAAGATAGTCACTATCCGGGAGCATCTGAATATGCTGAGAAAGCAGACAGTATACTTCAGAAAGGAGTACGGCAAATGACATTTGAAGAACGCCTTGCCGCGCTGGGCGTGGATCTGAGCGATCTTCCGAAAACCTACGAAGACGCGCACACATGGAATGCTTTATCTGCGGCTTTCGCATGGGATGTAATGGCAGACGAAAAACGTGGAGAGGGAATATTAGCGGCGTATGTTCTCCATCTGGTTGACATCATCGACCGCATGGAAACGCGGATCGTCAACCTGACCGGGGAGCGGGATTATCTCGTAGAAAGATATGGTGATGTGACTTCTGATTGCAGAGCCTGTTCCTATTATGGCGAGGATGGAGATTGCCATAACGAGCAAACCTATTGCAGTTTTGATTTTGCGTGTGTGCCGGAGAATTGGAGGGCTGACGATGATTAAATTCGCCATATGGATTATCGCCATTTGCGAGATAGTACGAGCAGCACAGAACGCTATGCAGCTTATGATGATTAAATGTGATGCAGGTAGGCGAGAAAACCTTTACAGCGAGTTTATCAAAAGCCTTTCGCAAACGGACAGGGAATTTGTTCGAAGGATGTTAGATGAGTACGAACAGCAGGAGGCTGACGATGCTTGACAGCTTGGCCATGCATTTTTATTTGCTGGATATGGCAGACTATTTCAGGATGCTTCATAAATTTGCTGTCCGCCCAGCGCAACATCGTTATGAAAGATACATCGTAGCGGCAATGGAAGCTGACAGGCTATTGCAAGAACATGAACAAATAAAAATAGAGCGGGATAGCCTTAAAAAGTGCATGAAGTTCATGACTTACGACGAAAACGGTAAAAATCAAGACTCGTTGAAATTGCGGTGCGAGAAATGCCCGTTTAATGTTGACGGTGAATGTCGTGTAAGGGAGGAAGACGATGATCGGACAGACAACTAAAATTCTGGCGTATATGCAAGGCGGGGGAAGCCTTACACAATTTGAAGCATTGAACCTTTTCGGCTGTATGCGGCTGGGTGCGCGGATATTGGAAATCAAAAAAGCCGGGTACACCGTCGGCGACACTTGGGAGATCCACCGTAACGAAGCCGGGGAGTATAAGCGTTATAAGCGTTATTTCCTTGCTGGTCTTGATGCTGCTTAAGGGGGCGACAAGGTGACGGACGGGGCATACCGCGCAAAGGGCGTATTGCAGGAGTTTCGGCAACTGTCCAAGCGCATTTCAGAAAAGTCGGAGCGGATCGCCTGTCTTATGGACAACGCGACCCGTGCAACGCCGTCACTTGAAGCCGAAAGGGTAAGCGGAACTGGAGAGCATTCACGCCTTGAAAGCGCAATGGTCAGGAAAATAGACCTTGAAAAGCAGTTGGACAGGGGTATAGTCGAACTCAACCAGAAACGCTTCGACATTCAGAACGCAATAGATGCAATGCGGGACGAACGGGAAAAGCGGCTGTTAGAACTCCGGTATATAGACGGTCGAAGCTGGGCTTCCGTCATGACCCGGATGGAAATAGGCGAAACCTGGTCACGGGTGATCCACGATTCAGCCCTTGAACATTTCTCGGAAATATTTTTTTGATAGTGCGGTTTAGTGCGGTTTTTTTCTGATAAAATGCTAGCGTGGAAAGCGGCGGGTAAATCCTCCGCTTTTTTCGTTCCTCCTACAATTTGGGGTGCTGGGCGGCTTCCTTCTTCTCCGCCCTTCGGGTGCGCTGCCACAAACAAGCGCAGAGGCGGGGCGCGGCGGCTGACGGCATCGGAAGAAGGGCGACGGAAATACCCCTCCCGTAAAATGGGAACAGCGAAACCATATATAAACCCTAGAAGGAGGTAGCAAAAGGTGAAACGTGGTTGTGATTGGCGGAGAGAACGCGCACGAAGAAGGCAAAGAATGGATGGCATCCCATAACCCCACGTTCATAACACAAAGCAAAAAGGGTTTGCTGATTTGAAATGCAAATGAATTGTAAGTCAGAACAATTCAAGCCAAACGAAGCAGGAACAATAATAATTTGCTTTGAAGAAGGACACCCGCCAAGGACAGACAAGGAATGACTATCAATGTGGAAAACTTGTTCTGTGTGTGGAAAGATTCACAAGTATAATGAAAAGTGCAAAAAGCGTGTATCGAAGAGAAGGCAAAGCGAAGCTGACGATCTGAGAGCAAAGAACAAATGGCACGAAAAGAGCAAGCAAGTTAGGGATCATTTTCTTTTCTGCTTGATGTGCTACGACAAGGACAGAAGATTTGTCTACAACAATCTTGAAGTACATCACATTGTTCCACTCGCAGAAGATCCAAGCGGTTTGCTTGACGATTCTAATTTATGCCCCCTTTGCCCAAGTTGCCACAAAAAAGCTGATGCCTTAAATTCTGAATACAGTAGGGATTACTTGCGGCAGCTTGTCGCCCGCTATCAAAGTAACCCCCCCAGATTTGAAGGGGCTGAAATTTAATTTACGTAAAATCACACGCCTCCCTCCAAATACGAAAATTAGCTATCTATTGAATTTTTGGAGTAATATAATACTATGAATAAAAGTCTTAACGAGCAAGCGCAGGAAATCTTAAGGCTTGCCGAAGAAAGTGGCGCACAAAGCAACTTTTTCTTTGTGACGACATTTGAACGCTATAGAGTTCAGCTATCCATCTTGGAACAACTTGAAAAAGAGATCGGTGAAAGCGGCGTTGTCGTGACCAAGGAATACGTGAAGGGCAGACGCAACCTTTATACAAACCCGGCGGTCACGGACTACAACCGAACGACGGACAGCGCAAACAAGACAACCGCAACGCTGATGCGAATTTTGCATGAATACGGCATGACGCAGGAAACACCGGAAGACGATCCTTTGCTCAAGGCGATCATGGGCGACACGCGAGATGATAACGCGTGAAGGCCTTAGAATATGCCAAAGACGCGGTCAAACGCAAAAGCACACCGAAGTACGTTAAAGCGCAATACCGCGAATTTATTAAGGTCGCAGAAGGCAAGGACAAGAAATACTGCATCAGCGAAACAAAGCTTCGACAGCTTGAAAGCATATTGAAATTGCTGATAATGCCGAAAGGCTTAAAGGCGGGGCTTTCGCTGTACGACGCAACGGTTGGCTATCAATGGGTTTTTTATACTGCGATGCTCTGCACGGTCTACCGTAGCGACCTTGAGAAACGCCGCTACGAAATGGGCGTACTGGAAATATGTCGGAAAAACTTTAAAACTTACACCATAGCCACGATATTTATCGTGCTTTTCTTGACAGAACCGAAGTTTTCAAAATTCTATTCGGTCGCGCCTGATGGGTCGCTGTCAAAGGAGATCCGCGAAGCCATAAGCGAGACAATACGATCTTCCCCGGCGGTTTATCAGTTCCGCGACACGAAACGCTTCAAGGTACTGCGGGACTACATCCAATTCAAACCGACACAAACGCAGTATATCCCACTTTCCTACTCTACCAGCCGCATGGACGGCAGATTGCCAAACGCATTTATAGCCGATGAAGTCGGGGCTTTACCGATTGCATACCCGATAGAGGCTATGAAGTCGGGTCAGCTTAACATCAAAAACAAGCTTGGTTTCTTGGTTTCAACGAAATATCCCACCATTGACAACCCGTTTGAAGCGGAAGTGGCGTATTCAAAAAAAGTCTTGGACGGGCTTCAAACAGACGAAACCCGCTTTTCCCTGTTGTATGAGCCGGACGAAGTGAAGGGCTGGGAGACAAATGACCTGATATTGAAACAGGCGAACCCGGTCGCTCTAGAGATCCCGGAGATATGGGAAGACCTTTTAAAAAAACGCGCTTACGCTATAGCGATGGAGTCAGCGCGGGAAAACTTCGTGACGAAGCATTGCAATATAGTCTATCAAGGCGTTGGCACAGAAACCTATATTGATGTTAAAGATGTTCAAGCGTGTCGTGTTTCGCATATTGATTGGGCGGGACGCGTTGTGTATGTCGGCCTTGACCTTTCAGAAACAAACGACAATACAAGCGTTTCGTTGGTGTCTGTAGACGAAGACAACCGCATTCTTGCCACAAGTTATGCGTTCGTCCCGGAAGGGCGCATAGAAGAAAAGACAGCGTTTGAAAAGGTGGACTATAGAACACTTACCCAAACGCCTTACGTTATTCCATGCGGCGACCGGGTGATCGACTACAAGGCAGTTGAAGACTTTATCCTTGGCCTTGAAACGCGGCTGGGCGTACAGATCCAAGCAATAGGCTATGACCGCTACAATGCGCTTTCCACGGCACAGAAACTTGATGCGGCTGGTTATAACGTGGTTGAGGTGCGGCAACATTCATCCGTCTTGCATCCACCGACAAAACTTCTCAAAGAAAAAGTCCTTTCGGGGGCTTTTTTGTATGAGAAAAACCCGTTGCTTGAAATTAACTTTCAAAATGCGCGGTGCGCTTACGACACAAACAAGAATTTGTATGTCAATAAAAAGCGGTCGCGGGGCAAGGTTGATATGGTTGTCAGCCTGATCAACGCGTTGTATTTGGCAGAACAAGATTGTTTCTTGAACCAAGCTGATTTTGCTGTACAAGTTATTTAAGGGGTGAAGCTTATGGGCAAAAAGAAAAGGGGCGAACGGCAAAAACGCGACGCGCCGCTGACCCCACCGATTAGTGATGTTTTGCTTCAAGCGTTGCTTGAAGGGGAAACCATCACACGTGAACAAGCAATGACATTACCTGCCGTATCTGGAGCGGTTGACCTTATATCTGGCGCAATAGCATCAATGCCCGTCAGATTGTATCAACGGAAGGATAATTCCGTTTTTGAACTGCGGGACGATGTGCGCGTAAGGATGATCAACGGGGACACGGGCGACACGCTCGACGGATACCAACTTAAAAAAGCAATGGTCGCCGACTATCTGATGGGCGGCGGGGCGTATTGCTTCGTCAAGCGCAGACGGAACAACGTGACCGGGCTTTATTACGTTCGCGGCGACGCTATAACCGTGATGACCAATGCGCAGCCGTTATTTAAGGACTATGTTCTGCAAGTCAACGGCGCGAACTACAAGCCGTTTGAGTTTATTAAAATTCTGCGGAACACAACGGACGGCGCGACGGGTATAGGGCTTACGCAAGAGGTCGGAAAAGCCTTGGAAACGGCGTACCGTGCGATCCTTTACCAACTTAACCTTATGACCGCCGGGGGCAGCAAAAAAGGCTTCCTAAAGTCTGAGCGAAAGTTGGGTCAGGAAGAGATCAACGCACTTAAAAATGCTTGGAAAAACCTATACGAAACCGGGTCGGACAATGTGATAGTCCTTAACAACGGGCTGGACTTTAAAGAGTCAACGAACACCAGCGTTGAAATGCAGATCAACGAAAGCCGTAAGACGCTGATGGACGAGATCAACGCCCTTTTCCATATCTCGGACAACTTCGATCTTACTTTCAAATTGGCAATATTCCCCGTCATTCGTGCCTTTGAAACGGCTTTAAATAGGGATCTCCTGCTTGAAAAAGAAAAACCGGACTTATATTTTGCCTTTGATACTAAAGAGATCGTCAAGGCCAGCCTAAAAGAACGCTATGACGCTTATAAGATGGCAAAAGATACCGGATTCTTAACCACGAATGAAATTCGGGCGCAGGAAAACCTTGAACGCATTGAAGGTATGGATGTCGTTAACGTGGGTCTGGGTGCGGTGCTGTATGACATTACATCACACCAGTATTACAGCCCCAATACCAATACCACGGCGACCGTCGGCGAAGACTCGGTTATTGAAGCCCAAAACGCGCCGAACACCGTGCCAAACGGCGGGGATCTGACAGTTTGATGACAAAAAAGCCCGTTTCGACGGGCGTTTCTTATGGAAAGGGGGTGTATGTGTGCAAATCAGGGTCAAAAATGACGAAGTCGAGGTCGAAGGCTATGTGAACGCCGTTGAACGCAACTCAAAACCGCTTTGGTCACGTATCGGGCAGTTTATTGAGCGCATTTGCAAAGGGGCATTTCAAAAAGCCATCGACCGCAACGATAATATCAGGCTTTTGCTGAACCATGATGAAAACCGCGATCTCGGCGGGACGAAAGATGGCAATCTTGAATTGCATGAGGATTCTATCGGCCTTCACGCCCGTGCAACCATCCATGACGCGGAGGTGGCAAGGGACGCAAGGGACGGTAATCTTGTCGGATGGTCATTTGGCTTTTATGACAGGGATGTAGAAGCCGGGACGGACGAGGAAACCAATCTCCCGCTACGCAAAGTGCGGGATCTGGACATGGTCGAAGTTTCGTTGCTGAACCGGCAGAAAAACCCAGCATACGAAGGGACGCTTGTTACCGTCCGGGATGACGCACAACCCGTAAATCTCTCGGAAGCAAACCTTGAAGACGCTGAACTTCGTGACGAAACTGAACCGGAAATTGACTACTCAGAGTTTGAAAAACTCATCGACGAAATACGGAGGTATTAATCATGCTTTATAAGGAATTGACCGAAAAAAAGAACGAACTTGTTACCCGCTCTGAAGAGATCCTCGGAAAGGCCAAGGAAGAAAAGCGGGAACTGACGGAAGACGAAGCCGCCGAACTTGCGGAGATCCGCGACACCGTGCGTCGTATTGCAAAGACGCTAGAATTGGAGGATGACATGAGAGAACTTTCTGCCGAAAACGCAAAACCTGCCGTTGAAGAACCCAAAAACGAAGAGCGCAGCATCGAAGAGCGGGAGGAAGCCGCTTTTGATGCGTTTGTCCGTGGTACTGTCCTGAATAGCCGTGATGATACTGCCGTCTTGAGCAAGGACGCGAACGGTGCGGTGATCCCGAAGACCATCGCCAACAAGATCATCAAAAAGGTTTATGACATCTGCCCAATTCTCGAAAAGTCTACCCATTACAATGTAAAAGGACAGCTGGAGATCCCGTATTATGCGGAGACGGTAACCACCGCTGCCATCACGGTTGACTACCAGTCTGAGTTTTCCAGCATCGAGAGCAATGTCGGCGCGTTTGCCAGCATTACCCTGACTGGCTTCCTCGCTGGTGCTCTGACGAAGATCTCCCGCAGCCTGATCAACAATGCGCAGTTCAATGTTACCGACTTCATTGTTGAGCACATGGCTTATGCCATCAAGCGGTTTATTGAAGGCGAACTGCTCAACGGTACAGCCTCCAAGGTTCGCGGTCTTGCCGATCTGTCCAACAGCCTGACCGCTGCCGCGCAGAATGCTATCACGGCGGACGAGGTTATCAAGCTGCATGACAAGGTCAAGGACGAGTTCCAGCAGAACGCCATCTGGGTTATGTCTCCGGCGACGCGCACCGCGCTCCGTCTGCTGAAAGACAACGAAGGCCGTTATCTCCTTCAGGATGACATCAACTCCGCTTACGGCACGAAGCTGCTCGGCAAGGATGTCTATGTATCCGACAATATGCCTGAGATCGCGCACAGCAAGACCGCCATCTATTATGGTGACATGTCCGGTCTTGCGACCAAATTTAATGAGGAAATCAATATCGAAGTTCTCCGCGAACGTTATGCCGATCAGCACGTTGTCGGCGTAATCGGCTGGTTTGAGTTCGATTCCAAGGTTGAGAACGCCCAGAAGATCGCGAAGTTGGTGATGGCCTGATGAAGGTCAAGGCCGTACTCTCATTTTCTGGAGTTGCGACAATGTGCAAGGGGGAGATCCGCGAGGTTTCCCCCTCTCCCGTATGGGATGAACTGATTCGCGTTGGTTATGTCCGTGTAATGGATGAACCGGCGGGGAAGGAGACAACGAAAAATGGCAATCGTAAAGGCAAAAGTAGCGTTCAGCGAAAGAAACGCGTCAACGGGTGACATCACTTCCCATGCGTTCGGCGAAGTCTTTACCGTTTCCTCCGACGAAGCCACGACCATGAAGGCCGCTGGGCTGGTTGAGGATTACGAACTTATTGACCCGACCGGGACGAAGGCGATCACGAAAAACGGTTCGTATGATGTAACTCAGTACGAAACCGCAACAGTTGATGTTGATGTCCTTACCGTGACCTATAACGCTAACGGTGGCACGGGAACCGTAGCCGCTGCGCATGTTGCGGCTGGTGATTCAGTTTCACTATCTGACGGAACTGGATTGACTGCTCCGACAGACAAAGAGTTTGCTGGCTGGGCAACAACCAATGACGCTGAAGAGGCGGATGTTGAAAGCCCGTACACGCCAGAGGACAGCATCACGCTTTATGCGGTTTGGGCTGACGAAACGGCGGAAGAGACTTAAGGGGGAACCATGACAACGATCACGAAGGTCAGCCAGATCACCGTTGCGGATGTAGCCGAATATCTGCGACTTCCCGACGGATACGGTCAGGGGGAAGCGTCTTTGCTTTCTAATCTACTGACCGTGGCGAAGGCGTATTGTTCGCACTACACCGGAAAGACCGAAACGGAATTGGACGCATATCCTGATGTCGTGATCGCGGTGCTGATCCTTGTGCAGGATATGTACGACAACCGCGTTTACTATGTCGGCGACGATGTCGATGTCAACCATACGGTAACGACGATTTTGGGCTTGCATGAGGTTAACTTGTTATGCTCGGAGTGAAGGGTAAGATCAACCCCGGCAGTTATGACCGCAAAATTGAGATTTATTCGACAACTGTCGTTAAAGATGCAGAGGGTTTTCAATGCGAACAGGAAACCCTTGTTTTAACGGCATGGGCGAATATCAAGACAACACGCGGTTTCACCTTGATTGCTGCTGGGTCTGATTTTGAAAAGGCATACACCAATTTTACGATCCGTTACCCCGCAGTTGAAATCAACAGGGATATGAAGATCCATTATGCCGGGAAGATCTATGAAATCGCATACTTGAATAATGTAGACGAACGCGGGACGGAATTGGAGATTCAAGCCAAGGAGGTGACCCATTAATGGGAAGCTTCAAGGTACAACTTCCGACGGAAATCATCCGCGAGATGGAAAGCGTAGCGACGAACTACGAAAAAATCTTCGGCGGGATGACACAAGCCGGGGCGGCGGTTGTTCGGTCTATGGTTGAATCAAATGTTCCCGAAGCTATGCGCTCGTCTGACATTATGTCATGCCTAAAAACGACGGTCACATACAAAACACCGTCCGATGATGGCATCAACACCAAGGTGGCTTTCTACGGGTATTTCAACAATGAAAAAGGCGTAAAAACACCTGCACCGCTGGTCTGCAATATGTTTGAATATGGCAGTAGCGAAGCGCACAAAAACTACCCGAAACAGCCTTTCATGCGCAAGTCGTTCAACAAGGGCGCGATCACATCGGCAATGATGAAGGCACAACGTGAGTTGTCTGGGGGTCTGCTTGATGAATGAAGTTATTGAAGTGCTGTTCAATGGTTTTGCCGTTGACGGCGTACAGATCCCCGTCGTTTTCCTGCGCTATCTCGGACATGGCGAACCTTATGTCACCTATATGCAAACTGACGCTGACCGTTCGTATGGCGGCGACGATGATTTGCAAGGATTCGTTACTTACTACGATTTTGATGTTTATTCAAAAACAAACTATACCCCCATAATCCGGAAGATCAAGGAGATCATGAAAACGGCTGGCTGGATGTTTGAACCGTCCCGCTGTTCGCCTGACTTCTATGAATCGGACACCGGATACTATCATAAAACCCTATGTTTTGCTTGTCATAAGCAGGAGGTAGAATAATGGCAAAAATTGGTTTGAACAATTTTCGGTATTTTGAACTGACCGAAAGCGATGATGGCGGCGCGATCTATGGCGCGGCGAAGAAACCCGGCAAAGCTGTATCCTGCTCTGTGGATATTGAAGCCAGCGATGCCAAATTGTATGCTGATGATGCAGTTGCAGAGAGTGATTCCGGTTTTGCAAGCGGAACTGTAACGATGACCCTCGATGAAGATGACATCACCACTCAGGCTGCGCTTCTTGGACATACTGTCGAGGACGGTCTAATGATCCGTTCTACCAGTGATTCTGCGCCTTATCTCGGTCTCGGTCGTATCGTGACGAAGATGGTCAGCGGCGTGACCAAGTATGTCGTTGAGTTTCTTAATAAGGTTCAGTTCTCCGAACCGTCTCAGGAAAATGAGACCCGCGGCGAGGATCTTGAGTTCGGTACGCCGGAGTTCTCTGGAGACATCATGACGCTTGACAACGGGAACTGGTCTTGGGCTAAGACTTTCTCCACGAAGCAAGAAGCCTTGAACTATCTTATCTCCGTTGGATCGCACTACACCATCACCTATGACAAAAACACCGGAACAGGCAATCCTCCCGCTGCGGCTGTCGTAGCTGAGGGTGATTCTATCAATGTTCTGCCCGGACAGGGAGCCATGATCGCTCCGTCCAATAAGACATTTGGCGGCTGGGTCACGACCGCCGCTGGAACCACGGCTGTAACTGAGCCGTACACGCCCACCGGTGACGTGACGCTGTATGCACTCTGGGAGACCAGCGGCACTTAATTCGTGAATAAGGGGGGGAGCGATCCCCCCTTTTTTCGGGTTGATTGAAGAAGGAGGACTTTTTTATGCGTGATTATCGCGGAAGCTTAACTTATAAAGATCACAAATATATGCTTGTTTTCAATCTGAACGTAATGGAAACGATACAAGAGAAGTACGGGACGATTGAAAACTGGGGATCTCTTACGGATGGCGCAGAACCGGACGCAGCCGCGTTAAAATACGGAGTTTGGGCAATGCTCAACGAAGGTATTGACATCGAAAATGAGGAAACGGGCAGCGAACTACAGCCATTCACGCTTAAACAGGTTGGACGGATTTTGTCCGAAGTCGGTATGGATACGGCATCGGACGCGTTGCATGAAACCGTGACCGAATCCGTTAAGAGTGACGAAAAAAACGCATAGTCCACGATGAGCCTGACGAGATCGAACCAGCCGAACCGTTTGACTTTTCGTGGTATGCGTATATCGGAAGAAAAAAGCTTGGCTTGACGCTGAAAGAAACCGGAAGGCTTACGATTCGGATGTTTTTCCGGCTATATCAGCATTATAAAGACGATTTTGACAAGGAAATGCAGATGCAACGCGCTGGAGTAACTTATGCCACATTAAAGGCGCGGGCATTGCAAGAGGAAACTTGGCTGTAAAGGGGGTGACGCTTTGTCTGGATTCGGTGGCGCGGTTAAACTTACGGGCGAATCAGAGTACAAAGCGGCTCTTAAGAGCATAACTGGGGAACTTAAACTCCTTTCAGCGGAACTTAAAAACACAAGCGCAAAGTTTGACGAAAACGGCAATGAATTAAACAATGATGCCGAAAAGCTTGAGGTATATTCAAAGATTCTCACAGAGCAAAAAGCGAAGATTCAAGCCATTATGGCAGAGGAAACAAAGCTAATTGCAAAGATTAAAGAACAAGGCGCAGCACATGATCAGCTGAAAGCAAAGCTTCAAAATGAGCAAAAAAAGCTGGACGACATCGGGCGCGAACTCGGCGAAGAATCGGATGAATATAAGGCACAAGCTAAAGTAGTTGATGAACTTTCCGCTGCTGTTTTGAAGTCCGCGCAAAACCAGGCAACGAACGAACAAGCGTTGAAAAAAGTGCAGAC
>Ga0310695_10002648_pt1 | contig 37142 bp, 29 predicted proteins | sample RumenRJG_04DNA_FD_203882 | JGI IMG/M metagenome (GOLD analysis project Ga0310695, IMG submission 203882) | Bovine rumen microbial communities from Lethbridge, Alberta, Canada - RJG_04 (v2) (version 2) | ecosystem: Host-associated > Mammals > Digestive system > Stomach > Rumen | place: Canada...
GACTCGCTTCTCGTCGCCGCCGCGGAGGCGACCGGCTGCGACGAAATCCTGACGGAAGACCTCGCCGACGGTCAGACCTACTGCGGCGTCAAGGCCTCCAATCCGTTCGCCTAGCCCGGCAGCCCCCGCCGCGCCCGCGCGGAGCGGAGGGGGGGCTAGGGCTTGGCGGAAGACGTCAATCCGTGTGCCGGGCACCGAGGGATTCCCTTTTCGCGACGGTTCGTGTAGAATCCGCGGCATGAATTCGAAACCGACGCGGAATCATCCGGCCGCCGTCTTCGACGAACCGGTTCTGAACGAAATCGTCGAGCGCGAAGCCCGCCGGGGCAATTCGTTTCACATCCAGGAGACGTGCGACCCGTGCGGCGCACACAAGCGCCTTGCGTTTTCCAGCCCGGTCGACCGGGTGGGAATGAATCCACTACTGCGTGCCAACCGGGATTCGATTGGGTGGGATTTCGGCTGGAGTCTCGACGCCGTTCCGCGGGCATTCTCCATTTTCTCCAAAAACGGAACGAATCGGGCAAGGGAATCGATTGTCGGTCCGATGCCGTCGCTTTACGGCGAGAATCCGCTCCCGGTCGTGCTCGTTCCCCGCCGGATCCTACGGCTCCTTGCCGGACAGCGCGCCGAAGGCAATCCGATTGTCGGAATTCACGACTCGGAAGACCTTTTCAAACTGTCGTTGGGGCGTTGCTTCCAGCCTCCGCCGGCTCTTCGTATTCCGCTTCTCCGTCAAGCGATGCGTCGGTTCTTCCGAATCGAATGGATCGAGCAGAAAGGTCCCTGGGTCGGCTTCGAAAGCGGTGTCTATTTCGAAACCCGTGACGGTTGCCGGTTCATTGTTTCTTGGTGCTCCGGTCACGGCGCAAAGCGCCGCCAGTAGAGAAGCTCGGAGAAGAGCGGGCAGTCGGCGGTTTCGCGTTTCATGGAGTGCGGCGGGCTTGGGCGGCCTTGCACGGCGTGGCGGGGGCCGCTACGCCGGCTGCGGCCGGGTGTCGCGGCTTCGCCGCTCGCGGGCAAGAGGGTTCACGGGGCGGGCTCCTTCGCGCCGTCAGCGGAGTCCGCGTGGAGGGCGGTCTCCGCGCTCTCTGCGTGAGATTCTTCCTCAAAACGGCCTGCTATCGTTTTCGGACGGGCGAGCTCCGGGTGGGCCTTGAGGATCTCCGTTCTGCGTTGATTTTCTCTCTCGTCCGCTTCGGCCAGCGGCGCGAGGGCGGCCCGGAGAGCGGCGCGGCGGTCTTCCGGGACGGACAGGTGGACAAAGTCATCGGTCAGCGCGACCCACGCGCCGTCCGAAGAAATCCAGACGCTGGAGGTCGTGCAGTTCTCCCGGGCGAAATACAGCCAAATGCTTCCGTTCCCGAAGGACTCGTCGGCGGCGTTGTCGAAGGGGCCGGACTTCCCGAAGTCGCGATAACCGTCGAGAAGGGAAAAGATCGCGTCGCCGACGGAACGGTCCACGTTCCGGACGCGCTCTCCGGGAAGGTGTTGCGCGTAGCCTGCAATGCGGTTCGCGGCCGGCAGTTCCGGCAGAAGAACGAACGGCTTTTCAGCCGTACCGGGGACCGCCGGGTCGAACAGGCGGCGGAACGGATCACTCCAATCACATCCGTTTTCTGGACGGTCGAACGCATCGTCCGTGAAACGGATCGAGACTGGCAGGTCGTCCAATCCGGACAAACCGTCCGATCCGGCCTTCACGGACTCGTCCAGCCGCACCGGAACCGACAGGCCCAGCGCCCAGCCCGGCCCTTTCCACCCGTAGACTTCCTGCACGACGCCCATGTGCCAGAAGAACTTGCGCGCCGCGGCGCGGCCGAAGCGGGTCTCCATTCCGCGGACGGCTTCGTCGCGGGCGCTCCGCGGTTTGTAGTGGACGATTTCGACGAGCCGGTTCGTTTCTGCCGTTCCGGAAAAGAGGTAGATCGTTTCGATTCCGCCGATTTTCTCCATGGCGATTTCCCCGAAACTGTCGGGGCTGGCGGGAATCCATTCGGGGCGCGGTTCTCCCCAGCCCTCCCATCCCTCGGGCGTGTCTGTCGCAACCGCGGAAAGCACCATCGCGTTCGTCCGCGCGGAAGCGAAGGTGCGGAAGTCCATGCCAAGGAAAACGCCGAGTTCGGGAAAGCCGGGCCGCGCGTCAGCGGGCTCGTTCGTGGCGGGGTCTGCGGCCCGCGCCGGCGCGGCGGCGAGGGCGAGGAGGGGGAGGAGGAGGGCGAGGCGTTTCATTGCGGGCGGGGGCGGGGGTTGGGCGGCGTTGCACGGCGTGGCGGGGTGCCGGCACGCCGGCTGCGGCCGGGTGTCGCGGCTTCGCCGCTCGCGGGCAAGAGGGTTCACGGGGCGGGCTCCTCCGCGCCATCAGCGGCGGGCGCGTTCGTGGCGGGGAGGAGGAGCGGCTTGGTGCGGTCGGCTGCCTCCTGGATGATGGCCGGGGCGCCGGGCGGAAGGCGGAAGGCGTGCGCGCCGGGAAGGAGCGCGTCGGCGAGAAACTGGCGGTAGCGGCGGTCGCGCGCGGCGAAGTCGCGGAAGAGGTCGAGCCGCGCGGGCAGGAGATACGACGGCTTGCCGCCTGCGGGCCAGAGGACTTCGGCGAGGTAGTCGCGGCTCGTGAGGATGCGGACGCATTCGCGCGCGGCCGGGAGCAGTTCCGCCCGACAGTTGCGCGCGATACACACGTAGTCGACGAAATACGGCGTCCGCTCGCGGAAGAGGACGCCGGGGTCGGGCTCGAATCCGTCCGGCATCTCGCCGATCCGGGAAAGCGCCTCGCTGTAGTCGATGTAGGTGTCGCCCCGTCCCTCGCGGAACCAGTCGGCGCGGACGAAGGCGTCGCCGTTCGTCGGCCAGTAGGCGAGCTGCTCCGCGCCGCCGCGCCGGACGATGCCCGCGAGGACGTTCGTCACGTCGGTCGGCGAGGCGAGCTGCTGTTCGAGCACGAGCCGGACGATGCCGAGCGTCACGTCGTCGCCCGAGAGGTAGAAGAGCAGCCCCTCGCCGTCGGTCGGCCCGTCGGGCATCGGCTTGCACGGCAGGCCCGCGGTCCCGGTCACGAGATGGAGGAAGTCGAAGCGTTCGCTTCCGTACGAATACGCGAACATCGGGGCGAACAGTTCGTACGACGATGCGTCGAAGAGCGGGACGTGCTCCGGGCGGTTGCGCCAGAAGGCATAGTAGGTGCAGACCATCTGCGGGACGCCGAACATCCAGCCGTGGACCTTGCCGCCGTCGGCCGCGAACGGAAGGAACTGCGCATCGTCGCGCCAGTCGGGGCGGCCGGCGTCCTTCGGCGCGCCGATGGAGCGGAGGGAGAGGAACGCCGGGCGGGAGTCCGGGGGCGCGAAAGCGAAGGCCGCGAAGGCGAAGGCGTTGTCGAGGAATCCTTCCTGATCGTCCAGAAAGTCGTCCGGGGATTTTCCCGGATCGAGGTAGCCGGCATTCGGAAGGGCGGGCGCGTAGGTCTCCAGGTACGCGCCGTTGCAGACGACCACGTCGGCGTTGGTGGGGAACGGCTCGAAGTAGCAGTTCCACGAGACGAACTCAATGGCCTCGGCGCGTCCCTCCGCGGCCCATCGGTTCGTGAGGGCGGCCTCAAACGCGCCGGGGTCCGGTACGTAGGGGCAGAGCGCGACACGCAGCGGCGCGGCGACGGCTGTCGTCGCCGGCGCGTTCGTGGCGGGATCCGCGGCGGCGGCGAGCGCCGCCGCCGCAAGGACGAAGGACAAGGGACGAGGGACGAAGTTCATTGCGGAAGGAGCGTGGCGGGGAATTCGGGAAGGCCGCTCCGCGGCGGGCGGCGGCTGCGCCGCGCCCGCGCGGAGCGGAGAGGTGCTAGGGCGTGGCGGGAGGCGTTCGTTTGAGCCGTTGAATGGCTTGTTCCGCGGCGTCGGCGTCGGCCGGGGAGATGTTCTCGAAGCCTATGGGAACCTCCTTGTATTTGGAGAGTTCTGGCGGTCGTCCCTCCAAAACGATTTTCGTCGCGAAGAAGAGCTTGACCAGACCGTTCCGTGCATTCTCGCGGGAAGTCGGTTCCTGGCGCAGTTGGGATGCCGGAAAGGAGAAGGAAAAAGGTCGTCCGACGATAATCGCCCTCTTGTCCGTGACGGCATACAGCTGCATGCGTTGCCCGAACCAGTGCAGGAGCGGCGAAAGCAGGATGACGAAACCGATGAAGGCGAACACGACGACGAGAACGGTCGGCAAGACCGTGTCGCCGAACGACGCGACGGACGGCTTCGCCTTTCCGGCGAACCACATCGGAAGAATCCAGCGAGTCAAGGCCAGACCCGTCGGAATCAACCAGACAACGCCGAAGAGAAGATTGAACCGCCACCCTTTGTAGCGGAAGGAGGGGACGGGACGGCCGAGCCACACGATTTGTTCGTCGCGGGCGAGTTTGGCTTGGACGCGGTAGCGGTCCTGCGGTGTCGGTGCGGAAGTGTTCACAAATCTCAATTGTTCACAATTGTCCACAAATGGCAAATGCAAATCAATTCTCCGCGTTCTCTGCGTTCTCTACGTGCGCTTCAGACGCGGCGGGCGCGTTTGTGGGGGAGTCGAGGACGATGCCGAGCGTTTCATCCGTTTCGACCCAAGGTTCGATTTTGTTTCGCCAGTCCGAGTCGCACGTTTCGTCAAGATCGTCGAAATAGAACGCCCTCTCCTGCTCTTCAGTCTCGAACCGGTTGAAAATTTTCGCGACTTCAGCTTGCACGTCCCGGTCGAGTTCGAACAAAAACGGTCCTTTGGGCTCCTCGACGAATTCAACGCAGGTTTCATGGTGAATCACCGTCGTTTTGATTGGAATGAACCGGCTGGTGACTTCCACGAAACGGAGACCCCACGAGAATTCGTATTGTTTCTCGAACGCCTCCGGAACTTGTTTCACGGTTCTCACATAGACGGACGTCTCCTCGACGGGAAACCGTCCGCGACCTTCCCACGCGAGGGGTTTGCGATCGATTCTTTTCCCTTTCCTGACCGCTCGACTTAGGCGTATGACTGCTTCCTCGGTAAGCAACATACCATCCCCGTCGTTGGTAACCGCGAGTCCGGCGATGGCTGGTCGATCGGGCGGGCGAACCGCGGCGGGCGTCGCCGCTGGGGCGTTCGTGGCGGGGTCTGCGGCACGCGCCGGCGCGGCGGCGAGGGCGAGGAGGGGAAGGAGGAGGGCGAGGCGTTTCATGGCGGGCGGGGGCAATGCTGAATGCTGAATGCTGAATGCGGCGTGACGGGGAATTCGGGAAGGCCGCTCCGCGGCGGGCGGCGGCTAGAACTTCACGGTGTGGCGGGAGTTGCCTTCGCGGACGGAGACCTTGAGGGTGACGGTGTCGGAGGAGGGCGTGGGGAAGAGGTAGGTGACGGCCGCCATCTGCATCCGGCCGTTGGACTTCACGGTCTTGCCGCCGTCGACGATCTCGATGGAGGCGAGCTTGGTGAGGTCGCCCTCGACGTCGATGCCGAAGGATTCGCCGCCGCCGAAGAAGTTCTGCGCCTTGGAGGACTTGAAGGTGAGGCCGCCGAGCTCGACGGTGGTGCCGGCGGCGACGGCGAGGGGCGCGCTCTTTTCGGAGACGCCGGTGGAGCAGACGACGTCGATGGAGCCGTGGACGGTCGGGAGCGCGTTCTTGACGCCGCCCTCCGGCGCAAGCTCGACGGTGAAGCTGCCCCATTCGCCGCCGGCGGCGACGCGGGGCGAGGGCGAGCGGCCGACGTGCCACGCGGGCTTGCCGGCGGCGGTGGTGGCGATGCTGGCGCCGCCCACGGTGGCGGTGTCGATCTTGAGCGAGGCGCCGTCGATCTCGGCGAGGCCGGTTCCCTTGACGACGTAGGTGAGCGCGTAGCCGGCGTTGGCGTCCCAGCCGAACGGCTTGGCGTCGAACGGGACTTCCTTCGGGAGCGGCGCATTGACCGTGATCTGGGCTAGCTTGGCCTTGGGGGCGCCGGCGCCAGCGGCGCCGGTGGCGGCGGGCTGTGCGGCGAGGACGATGCCGGCGGCGAGCGCGGCGGCGGGGAGGACGAGGGCGGTGGTTTTCATCGTGGGTGGTGTCGGGGTTGTGTGGGGGAAAAGGGTGCGCCGCTCCGCGGCGGGCGGTGGCGCTACGGCGTTTCGAGAGGGACGCGGGCGTAATCGGCGATGGCCCGGGCGATCGCCTCCTGCGCGCGGCGGGAGCCGTTTTCGAGGAGGAAGAAGTCGCGGCCGCCGCGGAGGCGGAGCCAGACGCCCCACGAATCCCAGCACGTCCGCGAGATGCGCCCGCCCGAGACGTGGCGCGAGGCGACGCGGCGCTCGCGGCGGAAGAGGACGGACTGCAGTTCGGATAGCGGTGCGTCAAGCGGACCGCCGAGTGAAAACTGCGAACGCCTCTCAACCGTCATTCGGTCGCGAGTTCGGTCGAACGCGGCGCGCATTCCCTTCTTGAGCGTGAGGATGGCGACGGCGAGAACGCCGCCGCCGCCGACCCAGAAGCAGAAGGCGAAGCCGCAGGCCCCGCCGACGGCGCTGGAGTCCCAGCCCCATTGTCGCGGAAGGTCCGTGAGAAGCGCCACCGCGAGCAGGGCGAAGCCGGCGGGGATCATCAGCGCCGCCGTCCACCAGAGGTGCGGTGCCGGCGCGGGGACGACGAGAAGCCGCCCCGCCTGCAGGACGGGCTTGTGCGAACGGACGTTCGCCGATGCGTAGCGCTCCGAGACGGGTGGCGCGGTGGATTCGCCGGAATCGTCGCCGGCCGTCCCCCGGCCGTCGGACGAATCCTCTCCGCCTGCGCTTTTCCGGATCGCCGGGAAGAGGACGAAAACGCCGAAGGGGACAAGCACCCACAGAAAGACGAACGCGCCGATGAACCAGGTCTTGTCGAGCGACTCTTCCGCCACCGGCTCGAGGGCGCTGCGCGACGGGTCCGCCGGGTCGACCCAGGCGGCGATCTTCATCCCGCGGGGAAACGCCTTCTCGGCGCTGCGCTGCGTCCAGACGCCCTCCGGCGCCGGCTGGTTTTCGACGGGCGTCAGCGGGCTTTCGTGGCGCACGCCGTCGATTTCGTAGACGTAGGTGACGACCGGCTTGTAGACGGTCTTGCCCGCGCCGGGGCCGTTTTGCGGCGTTTCGCTCCTCAGCCCAGAGGCCGTGACCGTCGCCTCGACGGGCGTCCACGAACTCTCCGCGACGGTTTTCGGCGGACGGAAGACGAAGACGGCGACGATCGCCAGGCCGATGACGATCAGCGCGCAGAAGAGCGCAACCAAGACGGAGGTGGGCAGCTGTCGTTTCACGGTTCGGATCCTTTCGTGGCGGGGTGCGGGTTCAATGCGGAATGCCGAATAAAGCGTGGCGGAATCATTCGAAGCGGAAAAAGCGGGTTTCGGACGGGCGTTTGTGGACGAGGCCCCAGAAGGAGAGAACGACGAAGGCGAGGAAGATGCAGCCCCAGAGGACGGAACCGATGCGTGGCGGGTTCCGCGGGCGTTGCGGATCGAACCACCGCTTCTCGACGGGATCGTACCGTAGCCGGACCGTGGCGCCGACGTTCGTCCGGTCGAACCGTTCTTGAAGAACCGCAATTTTGAATTCTTCCGCGTTGTTCAAGTTTCGGACGGTCAGAAAATGATGGTCGTGTGCGGCGTGGTGGACGGTTGGACTGGTGGCAACGCTTCTGTCGGTTTTGCCGACGACTTCGAAAGCGGCTTCCGTGGATCGAGCCATCCGCTCCGCGTCGGTCGCCGTGTTCCACGACGCATAGGCGATTAGCGCGAAGATTGCGGAGACGATCAATGACAGGAAAAGACACGTGGCGGCGTCCTTACGCGAGATGACGAGTTTCTTCATCAAAGGGTCCTTTTCGGCGGGGGGCGGGGACGGGACGGGATTCTACGGCAAGACGGTCGGCGGGGCAATCACGGAGTCGGGGTGTGCGGCATTGTTCACAAATCTCAAGTGTTCACAATTGTCCACAAAGCCACATTCAAATCATTCCTCCGCGGGCTCCGCGGACTCCGCGTGAGATTCGGGCTCCGCGCTCTCTGCGTGAGATTCGCCCTCTGCGCCCTCCGCGTGGGGTTCTTCCGCGGCGTGGTCCCAGGCGACGACGAGCCACGCGCGGGCGTTCGCGTTGGTCGAGACGTGTCCGGCGGGGATCGGGCCGACGACGAGCCGGTCGCCGCGCGGTAGCGGGGCGCGGGCTTTGACGCGCACTTGGACGCGTTCGGCGTCCGGGGCGGGATCCGGGTTGCCGGAGAGGGTCGCTTCGACGCGGCAGAAGACGATGTCGCCGTCCGGGCCGGGATTGGAGACGATGACGTTCCAGAGCAGGGATTCGGTCTTGCACGCGGGGGCGCGCCAGGACTGCTGGACGGTCTTCTGAAACGCGGGTCGGCCCCAGTCGGCTTCGATGATGCTGGAATCGCGCGCGACGACGCCCGCGAGGTCATTCGTGCCGGAAACCAGGAACGCGCGCGTGGCGGGGTCCGGCGCATCGGAGACTTTCCCTTCGCCCACGTGCGGAAGGCCCGCGGCGGGATCCGCGCCCGCGTCGGCCTCGAAACACTTCAGGAAGAGGACCGCGTCGGCCGGGTCGCGCGGCTGCGGCGCGGCGGGGACCGCGCGGGCCGGCTCCGGTTCGGGGGGCGTTTCGCGCCGGGGCGCCTCGTCGATTTTCCGCCGGAGTTCGAGCGCGTCGGGATCGGCCGGGTCGGCCGAGAGGAGGGCGCCGACGAAGAATTCCGCAAGGTCGGGGCGGCCGCCGTCGAGGAGTTTGCGGGCGGTGTCGAGGGAGGACTCGCGGCGCCGCGCTTCGAAGGGGTTCGGAACGGGCGGCGGCGGTTCGGGGTCGGGGCCGCCGCCGCGCGCGAGGGCGGTGAGGAAGACGAGGAGGGCGCGGGAGGGGGCGGAATCGGGGTCGCCGGGGAGGTGGCGGGGGCGGACGAGGACGTAGGTCTGGCCGCTGCGGAAGCCGAGGCGGGCGGTTTCGGGGGCGTCGCCGGGGCGGCGTCCGGGGCGGAGGGTGGCGTCCAGTTCGATGCGGGCGCCGCGGCCTTCGATGCGGGGGACAAGTTCGAGCCACTCGGCGTCCGGCGCGGCGGCGGCGCGGACTGGGGAGGGGCCGAGGCGGACGGGGACGCCGTCGGGCGTTTCGCGGCGGGGGAAGCGCGCGACGCGGGCGCCGGGGGCGTTCGTGGCGGCGTCGAGGAGGGCGTCGGCGCGGGAGCCGCGGAAGCCGGCGAAGGATCCGGGCCGGAAGCGGCCGGAGCCGGCGGGGCGGTCGCGCCCGCCGTAGAGGGGATCGAAGGCGGGGTCGTCGAGCGCGGCGGCGGGGAGGTCGGCGGCAAGGACGTCGAGCGCGACGGTCCGGGGCGGCAGCGGCGGCATCTCGGCGGGATCGGCGGGGCGGATGGCGAGGCCGGAGATGCGGACGCCGGTGGCGACGACGTGGAAGGAGCCGGGGTCGCGGAAGTTGCCGGGCAGGAAGCTCTCGTAGATGCGGTCGGTGTGGAGGGCTGGGTCGCGGGCGCCGTCGAGCCAGACGGCGGCTTCGCCGCGGCAGAAGGCGATGCGGACGTCGAGGTTCGGGCCGGGTCGGCGGCGGGGGAACCATTCGGTGGGGCCGGCGGGGCCGGTCTCGAGTCCGACGAGCGCCCAGCCGCCGCCCGCCTCCCATTCGCCGGGGCCGACGGCGATGCCGACGCGGTTGGTTTCGAGGACGATTTCAACGCCGGGGTCGATGTACCAGCCGGATGATTCTCTGGAGGGCGCAAGGATGAAGCGCGCGCCGCGGACCGGGCTCTCCGAGGGGACAAGGGTGAGGCGGGCGCGGATTTCGGTGTTGGAGCCGTAGGGCTCGCCGTTCCAGGTGAGCCATTCGCGTTCGGCGGTTTCGGCGGAGTCGCCCACGAGCTTCCACCCGTTCCTGGCGACCCATTCGCGGGTGCCGTCGGCGGGGTCCTCGACGAGCTCCCACCTGTTCCCGGCGACCCATTCGTGCGTGCCGTCGGGGCGGCCGGCGTCGGAGAAGTCCAGCTCGCGCCAGAGGCGCCGGGCGGCGGCGGCGCAGCCGGCGAGAAGGAGAACGGCGAGGAGGAGGGCGGCGGCGCGGCGCAGGAGGGCGCGGCGGCGGGCGCGGGCGAGGGCGCTGCGGGCGATGCCGGCGAGGCGGGAGGCGAGGTCGGGAGGAGGCGGCGGGTCGGAGGGGGCGGCGCGGAGGGCGCCGAGGAAGGCGGCGTCGAGCGCGTCGGGATCCGTCGTGCCGGGGGGCGGCGGCAGGGCGGCGCGGAAGGCGGCGCCGACGGCGCGTTCCTCCTGGTCGATGTCGGTCGGGCGGTTCACGGCGAGGGCTCCTTTCCGAGGATGGGCGCCAAGTCGGCGCGGAGGAGCGCGCGGGCGCGGGCGAGGTGGGTTTTCACCGTGTTGGCGGGGAGGGCGAGCGCGGCGGCGACCTCCGGGACGGCGAGGTCGCGCCAGTAGCGGAGCAGGACGGCGCGGCGATACGGTAGGGGGAGGCGGGCGACGGCGGTCCGGACGGCGTCGGCGTCGGAGCGGGCGAGGAGGGCGGAGAACGGCTCCGGCGATTCGCCGGGGAGCGCATCCAGGTCGATCTCGTCGTCGGGGACGGGAAGGTCGCGTCCCCGGCGGCGCAGGTCCATCCGGCGGATGTTCACCAGGATGGCGCGGAGCCAGAGGAAGAGGCCGTCGCCCCGATACTGGACGATTTTCGCGAAGGCGCATTCCAGCGCCCGCATGTAGAGATCGTCCGCGGCGGCGCGGTCGTCGCCGACGAGGCGCAGGGCGACGCCATACAGGCCCGGGCCGAGCTCGGAGACGAGTCGGCGGGCGCCCTCTTCCGGGTCGCGGCGGATGTGGTCGGCGATGTCCATTCGTCGTCGGGGGCGATTGGCCCCTCCATTCTATAAGATGCCGAAAACCGCAGCAAGGTTTCACGCGGACGAAAAAAGTTTCCAGCAAGGGCGCGTGGCGGGGTGCGAACCCCGCCATGCGCGCGGACGCCGCGGGGGATGTCAAAGTCTCGCTTTGAGACCCGGGATTGCCCTTGCGGTCCGTGACGGCGAAGAAGTTTTTGGAGCCGTCGGGGGCGGTGGCGAGGACGACCGATTCGCGGGGCTTCTTCGCGGTCAGGACGCCGTCGGGGGAGATTGACGCGACGTCGTCGAAGTAGCGGTAGCGCTTCTGCCACGGGTTGTCGGGGAGGGCGCTATCGGCAGCACCTGCGGCGCGCCGAGAGGCTCGTTGCGCGCAAAATCGCGGGCGCGGATCTCGATCCGGTCGGCGAAGACGTCCACGAGTAGGCCCTGGGCGAAGGGGACGCCCCCCGGGAAGCCGACGGCGGCGGCGCGGGAGCGCTCGGTGCGCTCGGGCGTCTCCGGCCAGAAGCCGTAGCTCAGCGACGCCGCCGCGACCGACGTGAACGCGCCGCGCCAGACCGCAAGATCGTCCGTGAGCGGCAGGTGCGAATGGCCGGTGATCGCGACGGCGTTCGGGAAGGCGGAGAGGACGCGCGCCGACGTCCCATCGTCGCATCCGCACGCGCGGGCGCCGTAGACCGTTCCCTTGGGGTGCGGGTGCTGGATGTAGAAGAACGGCTTGCCCGGATCCAGCGAGGCGGCGTTGGCCGCAAACCAGTCCGCGAGCCCGGCCGGCGCCTGCCACGCGCTGTGCCCGCCGATGAAGTCGAAGCCCTTCACGCGCTTGCGCCAGATCGGGGCGTAGGGCTCTCCGAAGCAGCGCTCCCACGCCTTGTCCAGGCCGATCCGCCGGAGCTGAAGGGCCTCGGCCTCCTCGCGCGGGATGCCGTGGACGGCGAACGCGGCGTCCATCCATTTGTCGCGGTAGCCGAGCCCCTCGAAGTCGTGGTTGCCGTAGATGAAGAGCCTCTCGACGCGGCGGCCGTCCGGCGCGCGGTCGTCCGGGAAGACCTCGCGCCACGAGCGCGCGACGTTCTCGAGCTGCGGCAGGAGGCCGTGGTCGGTGAGGTCGCCCGGGACCGTCACCGCGTCGACCCCCTGGTCGCGGAACCAGCGCAGCGCACGGCGGAACGTCTCCGCCGACGCCCAGTCGGTGGCGTGCAGGTCGCTCGCGACCCCGAAGCGAAGCAGTGGCGGCGATTCCTTCATTTGCATCGGCAGCGAAGAATACCCTATCACCCCGCCACCACGCAAGCGTTGCTTTTGGATCATTTTTCGCAAGTCCGGCGGGCGCGGCATGTGGCTTTGCCGCCGCCGCGCCCGCCGAGCATTGTTGCTCGCTTCGCTCGGCAGTGACGGATGTAAAGATTGATTTCGCTTGCAATCCAAGACAGATTATGGCAGATTTTACGGCGGACGGAGAAAATGCCATGAAGCACCCTTACATTCCCCGGTTGATGGAGCCGCTGGTCCTGGAGGTCTCGAAGGAGTATCCGGCGGTTCTGCTGGTCGGTCCGCGCCAGACGGGCAAGACGCGGATGCTGCAACGGCTGGCGGAAGGAACGGACCGGGGATACGTGTCGCTCGACGACCTCACGAACCGAGCGCTCGCCAAGCAGGATCCGGCGATGTTCCTGCAGCTGCATCCGGCGCCGGTGCTGATCGACGAGGTCCAGTACGCGCCGGAGCTCTTCAGCCAGGTCAAGATGGCGGCGGACGCCCGCCGCGAGCCCGGCGCCTACTGGCTCACGGGATCGCAGCCGTTCCGGTTGATGAAGCTTGCGGGCGAGACGCTCGCCGGGCGGGCGGCGATCCTCCACATGGACGCCCTCTCGCACCGCGAGAGCGCGGGCGCCGTCGCCGCACCGCCGTTCGCGGTCTCCCCGAAGGTCTTCCGCGCCCGCGCCGCCGCGGCGGCGCCGCTCGCGACGCCCGCCCTCTTCCGGGAGATCTGGCGCGGGGCGCTCCCCGGCCTCGTGTCGGGCGAGTTCACGAACCGCGACGTCTTCTACTCGAGCTACGTCCAGACCTACATCGAGCGCGACGTGCGCGACCTGTATCCGGGCGTCGACCCGATCGCCTTCTCGCACCTGCTCCGCGCGGTCGCCGCCCGGACCGCGCAGGAGGTGAACGTCCACGAGATCGCCAAGGAGCTCGGCGTCGGCGACACGTCCGTCCGGACCGGGCTCGGCGTGCTGGAGAAGTCGGACGTCGTCCACCTGCTGCACCCGTATTCGGCCAACGCGCTCAAGCGCACCGTCAAGTCGCCCAAGCTCTACTTCTTCGACACGGGCCTCGTGGCCTTCCTGACGCGCTGGTCCTCGCCCGAGACGCTGGAGGCCGGCGCGATGTCGGGCGCCGTCTTCGAGAACTGGGTCGTGAACGAGGTCCGCCGCTCGTTTTCGCAGCGGGGGATCGAGCCGCCGCTGTGGTACTACCGGGACCGCGACGGCAAGGAGATCGACCTCGTGCTCGAGCGCGACGGCGCGCTGCACCCCGTCGAGATCAAGAAGAGCGCCGCCCCCAAGCGCGAAATGGCCTCCGCCTTCCGGATGCTCGACCCCGCGCCGCAGCCGCGCGGGGCGGGCGCCATCGTCTGCATGGCCGGCGAGACGGGCGCCGTCTCGTCCGAAGCCCTCGTCCTCCCCGCCTGGGCGATTTAGCGTCCTGCCCCTCACAGCGCTCCGAACAACGCATGAACGACGACCTCCATTCCCGCCGCATTCTCTATCTCGAACGGTACGACGACGCGGACAACCACCGGCGCAAGCTCGCCGGCGTGATGCGCTTCGCGCGGACGCGCAAGTGGGAGGTCGAGGCGGTCCCGGCCGCGCGGTGGAGCCCGTCCGGGCTTCCCGCGCTCCTGCGCCGGCTGCGTCCGGCCGGATGCGTCGTCGAGTGCCTCGACGCGGCCGGGATTCCGTCGCCGGCCCGCTTCGGGAGGACGCCGGCGGTGTGGCTCGATCCGCCGGAGAAGCTCCGATGGCGCGGCGCGCCGGCCGTGGTCTGCGACAACGCCGCCGTGGCGCGCTTCGCGTTCCGCGAGCTCGCGGCCGGCCTGCCGTCCTGCTTCGCCGCCGTCCCGAGCCACCGGCTCCAGCGCTGGAGCGCGGAGCGCATCGGCGCCTTCCGCGCGCTTTGCGCCGAGGCCGGCGCGCCCTGCCACGTCTTCGAGGGGCGCGCGGTGCGGCGCGGCCGCCCGGAGGACCTCGAGCGCCGGCGCGCCCGCCTGGCCGCGTGGCTCTCGACGCTCCCCGCGCGCTGCGCGGTCTTCGCCGCGAACGACTACTCCGCGCGCGACGTCGCGCTGGCCGCCCGCTCCGTCGCGCGGAGCATCCCGCGCGAGCTCTCGCTGCTGGGCGTGGACGGGATGCCGGACGAGTCCGGCGACGCCACGATCCGCCGCCTCTCGTCCGTGCGGATGGACTTCGAGCTGGCCGGCTACCTGGCCGCGCGCCTCCTCGCGTCCCTGCCGTCGCGTGCGGCGGCGGCCTTCGGTCCCCTCTGCGTGCTGCGGGGCGATTCGACCCGCGGGCGCGGCCGGCGCGACCCGCACGTCCTGGAGGCGGTCGGCATCATCCGCCGCGAGGCGTGCGAGGGGCTCACGGCCGCCGCGCTCGCCGCCCGCGTCCCGGGCTCCCGCAAGCATTTCGAGCGGCGCTTCCGCGAGGCGATGGGGCACTCGGTCCTCGACGAGATCCTCCACGTCCGGCTCCAGGCGGCGATGGACCTGCTGGCGCACCCCGAGCCGCCCATCGGCACGCTCGCCGACTTCTGCGGCTTCGGCTCGCAGGTGGAGCTTCGCATCGCCTTCCGCGCCCGCACGGGGATGTCGATGCGCCAATGGCGCAAGAACCACCTCGGGTAGGCCGAGGACGTCGGGCGCGGCTTTCGCCGCGCCGACGCCCGTCGTATTTCGCCCGGCCGCGGACGGATTTTTTTACTCCAAAACCAACACTTTTACGGGCGCGCACGCATACGATAGTTCGCAGTGTCCGCGCATCTGGTTCCGTTCCGTGCATCCGCGGCGCGACGCCCCAACACGAGAGAACAAACGATGAAGACAACGAATCTCGCAATCGTTCTGGCGGTTCTCGCCGCCGTCGTCCTGCCCGCTTCGCGGGCGTCCGCCGTGACGCCCGACAAGTTCGTCCGCTACGTCGAGGCGACCGGCTCGCAATGGATCGACACTGGCGTCATCGGGCGCCACGGCACCAAGGCCGAATGCAAGGTCGAATGGATGGATTTTTCAGACAGTGCTTTCCTCGCCTGCGGCGACTGGAGCGTCAACAAGCGCTTCTTCATGTGCTACTGCCGAAATGCCTCCGGCAATATGATGACTGCGCAAGGAACAGGCGACAACGTTCATTACAACAACAACGACTTGCTCTTCGAGAAAAAACGCATCTACACATATGTTTCCGAATCCACCGTCGCAGACGGCGGGAACATGTCCACGAACATTGTCACAATCGACGGAACAAAGGTTTTCACAAAGGCATACACCGCCCTCGATACAGAAAGAAATCTTTACGTGTTCGCATGCAACCAGAAGGCGAATACGGTGATCGGCAAATCCAAGACGCGCTGCTACGGCCTCAAGATCTGGCAGGACGGATCGCTCGTGCGCGACTTCCGGCCCTGCGTCCACCAAGGGCGCGCCGGCCTCTACGACGCCCAGAACGACCAGATCTACTACTCCGGCTCCGGCACGGACCTGACCTACGACGCGAATTGCGACGTCCCCGACGCCTTCATCGACTACGTGGAGTCCTTCGGCAACTCCTACGTCGATACCGGGATCATCGGCCGCTCCGGAACGGGCGCGAAGATGGAGATGGCCTGGATCGGGGAAAGCTCCGACCAGGCGCTGCTCGATTCGCGCGACGGGGGCAACCGCTTCTACCTCGTCCACAACGGCGGGCACAACGAGTGGCTCTACGGCTACGGCAACTACCACACGTTCGGCTCCTTCCAGAGCGGAACGAAATACTACGTGGACTCGTCGCTTGCGACCGGCTCGCAGATCATCAAGATCGGCGAGAACGGCCCCGACGGCGCGACGACGACATACGTCGACGAAACCAGCCAGACGGCGATCGACACCGGTCTCAGCCTGTATCTCTTCTGCTGCAACAAAAGCGGCTCCGCACTCGAGAAGCAGTACTGGGGCAAGGCGCGCGTCTACTGGCTCCAGATCTTCCAGGACGGCGAGATGGTCCGCGACTTCCGACCGTGCCTCAAATACGGACAGGCGGCGCTCTACGACGATGTCTCGAAGACCATCTTCTACCCGGAGGGCGACCCGCTCGGATACGACAACTCCGTCGCCGACGACGGAAAGACCCTCGTCTTCGTCGAATACATCGAGTCCGACGGCTTCACGCACCTCGATACGCAGGTGGACGCCAGCTCGCCGACGCGCGCGACGGGCGTCTTCAGCTGGTCGCAGATGCGCTCGACGACGGAGGAAAAGCAGTATCTCGACGAGAGCCACCACTCCTATCTCGCCTGCGGCTGCTACAACAGCGGGTCGGACGCCAACCGCTTCTACCTGATCGACCAGACGGCGCAGAAGTTCTGGGTCGGCTACGGGAACAACAGCGACACCTGGGGGTCGATCGGCGCGGCCGCGGCCGACGTGCAATACTTCTTCGACATCTCGTTCGCGACCGGCTCGCAGCCGTTTACGCTCGCCCGGGTCGGTGGCGCGACGACCAATGCCTACACCTGGGGCTGGTCCGGCGAAGCCACCGGCAATGGCACGCTCTACCTCTTCGCCTGCAACGACGCGAAGAACAAGAAGCCGATCTACCGGTCCGCCGCGCGCTGCTACGGGCTCGCGATCTACCAGGACGGCGACAACGAGCATCCCGTCCGCGACTTCAAGCCGTGCGTGAAGGACGGCCAGGCCGCGCTCTACGACACGGTCTCGCGGCGGGTCTTCTACCCGGTCCCCGCCATCCCGGCCGAGGGGAACACGGGCGCGATCCTGCCGGAGTTCACCCAGTCCGAGCCGGAGGCGTTTCTCGAATACGTCGAGACGGACGGCACGCAGTTCGTCGACCTCGGCGTCGTCGGCCGCGCCGGGACGATCGCGGAGTTCCGCGAGACGAACCTCCGCCCGAACGGCGGAAACGAGGAGTGCCTCCTCGGCGCCATCGGAAGCGCGGCGGACTCCCGGTTCTACCTGTGGTACCACGGGGGCATCGACACGCTCGCGGTCGGCTACGCGGACAAGTACTGGCGCCCGAGCCTGAGCGACCCCGCCACGCCCGCGGCGCAGTGGGGCGAGGGCTACGAGGACGTCTACCGGCTGCGCTACGGCGACACGACCCGCGCCCGCGTCTCCTTCGCGGCCGGTTCGCAGCGAGTGATCGTCGTGAACGACGCCACCGGCGCCCGATCGGTCGTTTCGGAGCGGACGCTCGCAGCCGACGTGAACACGGGGAGGAACCTCTACCTCTTCGCCCGGAACAAAGACGGGGCGGCGGACTCGTTCGCCCGATCGCGCCTCAACTGGCTGGAAATCTGGCAGGACGGCGTCCAGGTCCGCAGGATGCAGCCGGTCCGGCTCAAGAACGGCCTCGTGGCGATCTGGGACTCCATCGAGAGGAAGGCCTACTTCCCGCGCCTTGCGTCCGGCGGCTTCGTCACCTTCTCCGCCATCGGCCCAGAAGGCAGGGAGAGGATTCCGCGCCCGCTCGTGCTCGTCGTCCGCTAGCTCGCGAGGACGCCGCCCGTGGCGGGGTGGGCGCCTCCGCACCCCGCCACGCGGGCATCGGTCGAATCCCGCCTCGCGCGGATTGCCCCGCGAGGCCCGGAAGAGGTAGAATCCACGCCATGAGAAACGCAGCAACCGTCCTTCTTGCCGCCGCCGCGCTGTCCGCCGCGGCGGCGCTGTCCGCCGCGGCGACGCCGGCGGACGAGACGGTCCTGTGGCCCTCGGACGCCACGGAGTTGCGCGCCCAGGAGGACTCCGTCCTCGCGCCGCTCCCGGACGGCGCGGCGGAGGTTCGCACCGGCGTGTCGTTCGCCTACCCGGGCGTGCGGATGGACTTCCTCGCCGGCGAGAGCGACCTCGCGCCGTTCGGGCGCGTGGTCCTTCTGGTGAGCAACACGACGGACCGCGCCGAGACGGTGCAGCTCAGCGTCAAGGGCGAGACCGTCCAGGGGCAGACCCCCGGCGGGAGCGTCCGACTCGCGCCGCACGCCGCCGGCGAGCTTCGCGTCGACCTCAAAAACATGCCGTGGGCGCTCGACGCCCCGCTGCCGCTCGCCGGGATGCGCGGCTTCCCCAAGGCGCCGGGCGACGGCTCGACGTTCGACCTGCGGCGCGTGCGCTCGTTCCACGTCTTCCTCCGTCAGGACGGCGAGCCGGGCGGCTTCGCCGTGCGCCGCATCGCCGCCTCCCGCACGGGCGCGGAGCAGACGGTCCTCCCCGCCGCGACGTTCCTGCCGTTCGTCGACCGCTACGGGCAGTTCGCGCACGCCGACTGGCCGGGCAAGGTCCGCGACGACGCCGACCTCGCCGCCGCGCGCGACGCCGAGGCGGCGTGGCTCGCGGAGAACGCCGGCGGCCCGATCCCCGACGCCGACCGGTTCGGCGGCTGGGCCGGCGGCCCGCAGCTCGAGGCGACGGGGTTCTTCCGCACGGAGAAGGTGGACGGCAAATGGTGGCTCGTCGATCCCGACGGGCACCTCTTCTTCTCGCACGGCGTGGACGCCGTCTTCACCGGCGCCGAGACGGGCGTCTCCTTCCGCGAGGACTACTTCGCGTGGCTGCCGTCGAAGGACGATCCGGACTTCGGGGCGTTCTGGTCCGTCCGGTCCTCCCCCGAGGCGCACGGCTTCTACAAGGACCCGGCGCACGTGCCGTACGACCGCTTCGACTTCGCGAAGGCGAACGCGCGGCGCAAATACGGCCCGGACTGGGAGCGCGAATGCGCCGAGCGCGCCCACGCCCGGATGCGCGCCTGGGGGCTGAACACGATGGCGGCCTGGAGCAGCGTCCCGATCCGCGAGATGCGCCGGACGCCCTACACGGCGAAGTTCAACACGCGCGGCCCCGCGATCGAGGGCTCCTCCGGCTGGTGGGGCAAGCTGCGCGACCCCTTCGCCCCCGAGTTCGCCTCGAACGTCTGGGCGAGCGCCGCGGAGGCCGCCGCGCTCAGCGGCGACGACCCGTGGTGCGTCGGATGGTTCGTCGACAACGAGCTGAGCTGGGGAAGCGACGACCGCGAGATCGGACGCGCCGTGCTGCGCTCGCCGGCGACGCAGCCCGCGAAGCTCGCCGCGCGCGACCTGCTCGCGGCGAAGTACGGGAGCGCCGGGGCGCTCGACGCGGCGTGGGGCACCGGCTACGGCTCGTGGGAGGGCTTCCTCGCCGCCACGAACCTGCCCGACGAGGCGCGCTGCGGCCCCGACCTCGAAGCCATCCACCGCGCCGCGGTCGCCCGGTATTTCCAGACCGTGCGGGACGCCGTCAAGGCCGTCGCGCCGAACCGTCTCTACCTCGGCTGCCGCATCGCCTGGGGCCGCGACGTCGTCTACGAGGAGTGCGCGAAATACGCCGACGTCGTGAGCGTGAACGCCTACGGCCGCCCGCCGATGCGCGACCTGCCGCCGACCGCGGTCGACAAGCCGATGCTGAGCGGCGAATTCCACTTCGGCGCCCTCGACCGCGGGATGTTCCACACGGGGCTCGTCGCCGTGCGCGACCAGGACGAGCGCGCGGACGCCTACCGCGCCTATGTCGGCGCCTGCCTCGACCACCCGCGCTACGTCGGCACGCACTGGTTCCAGTGGATGGACCAGCCTCTCACCGGCCGCGGCGACGGCGAGAACTACCAGATCGGCTTCGTGACCGTCACCGACGCGCCCTATCCCGAACTCGTCCGCGCCGCCCGCGACACCGCCGCGACGATGTACCGCCGCCGCTACGAAGGGAGGTAGCGGCGTGGCCTGGTTCGACTGGCTGATCCTGATCCTGCCCGTCTGCTTCGTGATGGGGATGGGGCTGCGCGCGCGGCGGTACGTGCGCGGCGTGTCCGACTTCCTGTCGGCGGGGCGGCTCTGCGGGCGCTACGTGATCTGCGCGAGCGAGGTGGCGAACGCGCTCTCGATCATCGGCCTGGTGACCTACATCGAAATCCACTACAAGACCGGTTTCTCCGTGGGGTTCTGGAGCAGCGTCCTGATGCCGCTCTCGATCGTGATGAGCCTGATGGGCTTCGTCCACTACCGCTTCCGCGAGACGCGGGCGATGAGCCTCGGGCAGTTCCTCGAGATGCGCTACAGCCGCAGCTTCCGCGTGTTCGCCGCGGCGCTGCGCTCGCTGGCGGAGATGGTCGCCAACATGATCATGCCCGCCATCGCCGCGCGCTTCTTCATCCGGATGCTCGACCTGCCGCCGGTCTTCCACGTGCTCGGGCTGCCCGTCTCGACCTACGTCGCGCTGATGGTTCTCTTCCTGACGCTCGCGATCTCGCTCATCTGCTTCGGCGGGACGCTCGCCATCATCGTGACGGACACCGTCCAGGGGATGATCCTCTACCCCGTCCTCGCGTGCTTCATCGTCTTCCTCTTCTGCAAGTTCTCGCTCTTCGGCGAGATCATGCCGACGATGGCGGACCGCGTCGCGGGCGAGAGCTTCCTCAACCCCTACGACATCGGGAAGCTGCGCGACTTCAACGTCTTCACGATGGTCGTCGTGGCGGCCTACACGATGGTCGTGAACCGCGGCGTGTGGATCGGCGCCGGCTACTCAACGGCCGCGAAGTCGCCGCACGAGCAGAAGATGGCCGGCATCCTCGGGTCGTGGCGCGGCGCCAGCATCTCGGTGTTCTACGTCCTCGTGGCGTGCGCGCTCATCGCGTTCCTCAACCACGCGGACTTCGCGCCGCAGGCCCACGCCGTGCGCCGGAACCTCGCCGAGCGCGTGGCGGACGACGTCCTGCACAAGGATCCCGCCGCGTGCGCGGCCGTGAAGGCCGCCGTCGCCGACGTCCCCGTGATCGTCCACCGGATCGGCGTCGACCCTCCGCTCTCGCAGACCGAGAACATCGACACCGCGTTCCTCGACGTCGTCCACGGCGCGCTGAAGGACGAGGCCCGCGCCCGGACGACCGCCGAACTCGACGCGGCGGGCGTCGCCGGCGAGGCCCGTGAGAAGGCGCTCATCGACGCCGAGGGCAAGGCGAACGACGACTTCCAGCAGTGCCGCACGCTCTACAACCAGCTGAGCCTCTCCGCGACGATGCGCGCGCTGCTGCCGGACGGCCTTTTCGGGCTCTTCGCGCTGCTGCTCTTCCTCGCGATGCTCTCCACGGACGACACGCGCATCTACAGCGCCGCGCTCACGATCGCGCAGGACGTCGTGCTGCCGCTCAAGAGGAAGCCCTTCACGCCGCGCGGCCACCTCTGGATGATCCGGATCGTCGCGATCTGCATCGGCGTCTTCTTCCTGGGCGGCTCCTACTTCATGAAGCAGCTGGACTACATCCAGATGTTCAACACGCTCGCGTGCTCGATGTGGGTGAGCGGCGCGGGGCCGGTGATGCTCTTCGGTCTCTACAGCCGCTTCGGAACGGCGGCGGGCGCGTGGACCGCGCTCGGCACCTCGACCGTCGCGAGCATCCTCTACGTCTACGTGCAGCGCAGCTGGGCGGACGTCGTCTACCCCGCGCTCGCGAAGGCGGACCTCGTGGAAGGCCTCGACCGCGTCCTTCGCGCGCTCTCGTCGCCCTTTGAACCCTACATCCACTGGGAGATGGACGCCGTCAAGTGCCCCGTGAACACGATCGAGTTCACCTTCTTCCTCTCGCTCCTCACGCTCCTGCTCTACGTCGCCGTCTCGAAGCTCACCTGCAAGGAGCCCTTCAACCTGGAGCGCATGCTGCACCGCGGAAAGTATGCCGTCGCGGCCGATTCGCGGCCCGAAGGGCTGTCCAAGACCCGTTGGTGGAACCGGATCGTCGGAATCACGCCGGATTATTCGCGCGGCGACCGGATCGTCGCGTGGGGCGTGTTTCTGCACAGCTTCGGCTTCTCGTTCGGGTGCTGCTTCCTGGGGACGGTGGTCTGGAACGCGATCCGCCCGTGGCCGGCCTCGTGGTGGGGGCGCTACTTCGTCGTGGTGTACTTCCTCGTGCCGGGCGCGGTCGCCGTCGTGAGCACCGTGTGGTTCAGCATCGGCGGCGTGATCGGCCTGCGGCAGCTCTTCCGCGACCTGGCCGCTCGCGGCGAGATCGACGTTCTGGACGACGGCCGCGTCGAAGGCCACGTCTCGCTCGCCGACAGGCGCGCCCTCGAATCCGTCGACCGCAAGCCGGACTGACGCGGCGAAGGGCTTCGTCGCGGAGCCGGGGCGGGTCCGGCCGCGAGCTTAGGCGCCCTTCGTCCAGGCGTGCGCGGGGTCGAAGGACGAGACGAGCCCGCGGCCCTGGGCGCCGGCCATGGTCCAGAGGTAGTACATCGAGTAGCCGGGCGCGCCGCAGAGCGGATGGTAGCCCTGCGCGATGGCGACGGTGTCGTAGTTCTGGACGCGGTAGGCCTCGTTGAGCGAGCCGTCTGGCTGGTAGACGGACTGGAAGCCGAAGCCCTGCGGCGGGTCGAAGAGGTAGAAGTAGGTCTCCTCCATGTCGAGCTCGCGCGGCGGGTCGTTGACGTCGTGGCGGTGCGCCGGCCAGCCGGACCAGTTGCCGGAGGGGATCATGCCTTCGCCGATGTAGAGGTGCTCGGAGTCGAATTTCTCGTCGAGGATGATCTCGGACGTGCGCGTCCAGTTGTCCTTTCCGAGCGCGATGTGGCGCGTGTCCTCGGGGCGGATGAGCGTCGGGCGCGCGGTGTCGCGCGTCGCGGGCGACTCGTTCCACGCGAGCTCCACGTCCGAGAGCGCCGTGACCTCGAACTTCGTGCGGCGCGGCAGGTAGAGGCAGTGCGGCTTGCCGGAGAAGGGGTTCGCGCGGCCGTCGGCGACCTCGAAGGACCAGCCCTCGCCTTTTGCGGAGAAGTTGCCGCCGATGAGCACGAGCGCGAGCTCGCTCTCGCCGGTGTCGCCGTCGTAGGTCGCGCCCTGGGCGAGCTTGAGCAGGCCGAAGCGCGTGAGCTTCATGCCGAATTCGCCGACGTCGAAGATCTTGTTGTAGCCCTGGGCGGGCCGGAGGGGGATGCGGAGGTTCATTTCACGAGGTGGAATTCGATGTTCATGTTGCGGCAGAGGTCGGAGAGGGCCTGCGCCTGGTCGCCGTACATGAGCGCGTAGTGGTGCTCCCAGCCGTTCTCGATCACCTCCCTGCGCACGGCGTCGCAGCCGGCGTCGAAGCGGATCTTGAGCGGGTTGCCGCGGACGAAGAGGTCCGTGTCGAGGCCGTCGCCCGTGCAGACGAGCATGCGGAAGCCGTCGCCGTCGCGCGTCTCGCCGAGGCGGGCGAGCGTGACGCGGCCCGGCTTGAGCGGGAACTCGTCCGTGACGCCCTTCACGCCGCCGCCCTCGACCGTGGCCGAGCAGCGCAGCGACGGCTGGTAGCCCTGCTTGCAGAGCGAGCACGGCGCGGCGCCGCAGTGCCACGCGACGCCGTAGTCGCCCTCGCAGACGATCAGGTCGCAGAAGAACGGCTTCTCGCCCGAGAGCTCCTGCCCGATGCGCATCATCACGGCGCCGTAGACGTCGCCCTCGCACGCGCAGAGGTGGCCGTGGTTCGTGAGGTGGCCCATCGTCGAGCAGACGGCGATGCCGTAGAGGCCGTCGAGGATCACCTCGGGCCAGCAGCGCATCGCGAGCGTGTCGACGAGGAACTTGCCCTTGAGCTTCACCATCGCGCCGTAGAGGCGCACGGCCTTGTCGAACTGGTCGCCCTTCGGGCCGTCCGTCGGGTGCAGCGGCGCGTCGGAGAGGATCTCGGCCTTCGCCGCCTCGACCTCCTCGGGCGCGAGGTTCCTCGCGGTCGTGAAGACCTCGTGCTCGGTGATGAGCTTCACCTCGGGGCCGAGCTCGCGGCGGAGGAGCATCTCGGAGACGCAGCTGGTGTAGAAGCCCGGGACGCGCCCGCCGACGAGCCCGATGCGCATGCGGCGCAGCGCCTTCATCGTCCGGGCGACGGCGATCGCGCGCGAGAGCTGCCCCGCGGCCTCCGGCGTGGCGGGGTTCGCGTGGACGTGGAAGTAGGGGATGTGGAGGCGGTACATGTGGTGGGCGTTCATGTTCGCCGCGCAGAACGAGTTGTTCTGCAGGCGCCCGCCCGCCGGGTCCGGCTCCGGCATCGACCAGAGGATGACGGGGATGTTGCCGAGGCGCTGCGCGAAGAGCGGCGGCACGACGCCGAGCGAGAACGTCATGAAGTGGACGAGCAGCGCGTCCGGGCGCTCCTTCTCGAAGCGGTCCAGGAGTTCCACCGCCTCCGTCTCGAGCGTGAGCATCCTCTCCGGCGCGAGCACCTCGACGCCGGGGAGCGTGTGGAGGAACTTCAGCGCGTTCTCGCGCGCCGCCTCGAGCGTGTCGTTCGTCCAGTTGACCTTCGAGAGGGGAAGGTAGCCGATTTTGAAGGGTTTCATGGTCGGGATGGTTTGGATGGTCAAGATGGTTCGGATGGCCAAGCATTCTACCGCATCCGCCGCTCCGGGACAAGCGGCGTTTCGCTTTCGCTTCCGGCTCCCCTGCGCGCGCTCCCGCGAAGGCGCAACGCCCCGAGCCGTCCGCCCGCGCTCCGCGGCGCGGCCGGCTCGAGGTCCTTCCTTCCCGCCGCCCGGCACCGCGCATAGTGCTCCCTGAGCATCGCGCGGAACGCGCGGCTCCGCGCGGGGGAGAGGAGGTCCAGCTCCTCGATCCGGTAGAGGAACGTCTCGGCCGAGACGCCGAACCGCGCCTTCAGCGCGAGCACGAGCTCCCACGTCCAGTCCTCCGGCCCGATCGCCAGCCCGTGCGCCGCCTCGCGCACCGCCTCCTCCGGCAGCAGCAGCGCCGCCGCGAACGCCCGCGAGGTCTTCCGCGAAGCCCCGATGTCCCGCAGCGGACGGCATCCGCCCGAGACGAACCGCGCCAGGTGCCCCAGCTCGAACGCCGCCCGGAACCGCTTCCGCTCCGGCGTCGCCGCCTCGCGGAGGAAGACGAACGCGTTGCCGTCCTCCGAATCCCACAGCGACCAGCTGTCCAGCCCCGCCGGCAGCTTCGTCTCCAGCACGCGGAACCCCTTCGATTCGAGCAGCGCGACCGGATCGACCGCCGCACCGGGCCCGATCCCGCCGGCCGTCCGAACCTCCCGCGCGAGCAGCGCGCCCTGTTCCGCCGCCGACGGGAAGAACAGCGGCAGCGTGGCGGACCCCGCCACGCCGGCCGCCCGCTCGAGCTTCTTCCATTCCCGGACCTCCCGGGCGAGCCGCGCCCGCACCCGCCGGTCCACCGCCAGATCCTGCGGATCGTGCGCGTGGAGCAGACCCGATTCCGGCTCTTGCATCGCGCCGGACATGAGACGCGAGACAGGAGACGCGCCGGACATGAGACGCGAGACATGAGACGCGCCGGACATGAGACGCGAGACATGAGACGCGTCTCTCGTCTCCCGTCTCTCGTCTCTCCCTTCTCCCTCGTCTCCCGTCTCCCGTCTCTCGACTCTCTCTTCCCTCCGCCCCCGGGCCAGCGCATCGCTCGCCAGAGCGTCCCCGCCGCGGTCTTCCTCGTTCCTCGTTCGGCGATCGCCGCTCGCGCTCAGCAGCTCCCCCGTCGTCGTTCCGAGCGCCTCGGCGATCCGCTCCAGCGTGCGCAGCGACGGCTTCGAGGCATTCCGTTCCACATGGCAGAGCTGCGTCACGGACACCTCCGCCTCCGTCGCCAGCACGCGCTGCTTCATTCCCCGAGCCTTCCGCAGCCGCCGGATCCGTCCGCCCAGCGTTTCGCGCTCCTCGGTCGCGCCGGACATGAGACGAGAGACGTGAGACGAGCCGGACATGAGACGCGAGACAGGAGACGCGTCTCTCGTCTCCCGTCTCTCGTCTCTCCCTTCTCCCTCGTCTCTCGTCTCCCGTCTCTCGTCTCTCCGTCTCGCCATCGTCGGCCTCCTTGTCTCCGCCGGGCGCCCTCGCCCGGCAACGTCCCGGACTTTACGCCGACTTCAATTATTTTTCAATCATTTTTTTGGAAAAATGAAAATTTAAATTCTTGCTTTGACTCTTTCATTTCTCTAAAATCCTCTTCCGTGATTCCACCACGTCTCTCGTCTCCCGTCTCTCGTCTCCCCCGTCTCCCGCCTCTCCCTCCCATGACCCGCATCATCGGCCCCTACGGCGGCTATCGCCGGACATCCTCCTTCGGATTCGCCTGCCTCGTCTACCACGCGACGTGCGTGTTCTGCGGCCGCAACTACTCCTTCCGGAACGATGCGCTCGGCAAGACCGTCGGCCAGATGGTCGGCGCGGCGCGGTCGGCCCGGCAGAACCTGGTTGAAGGCTCGTCCCGCGCGGGGACGAGCAAGGAGACCGAGCTGAAGCTGTACGACGTGGCGAAGGGGTCGCTGGAGGAGCTCGCCGGCGACTACGAGGCGTTTCTCCTCGACCGCGGCGAGGCGCCCTGGGCGCAATCGGATCCCCGCGTTTCCCGTCTCACGTCCCTCATCCTCGACCGTTACGAGGGCCCGCTCGACCGCCACGAGTGGGGCGTATGGTTCCTCGGGATGCGCGCGCGCTTTGCGCCGTTCCTGGAGGCGGAGGACCCGGTGGTCGCCGCGAATTCGATCCTGGTCGCGATCGACCAGGCCTGCCGGTTGATCCATCGGCAGATGGACTTCGTCGCCGGCGAGTTCAGGGGCGAGGGCGGCTTCACCGAGCGAATGAGCAAGGCCCGGCTCGAGACGCGCGACGCCCAGTCCGCCGCGCAAGCCGCGCCCGTCTGTCCGAAGTGCGGGAAGCCCATGCGGAAAAGGGTCGCCCGCAAGGGCCGCAACGCCGGCAACCCCTTCTGGAGCTGCACCGGCTACCCCGACTGCGACGGAACGCGCAACTTCGACGAGCCGGACATGAGACGCGAGACATGAGACGAGCCGGACGCGAGACGCGAGACATGAGACGCGCCGGACGCGAGACGCGAGACATGAGACGCGCCGGACGCGAGACGCGAGACATGAGACGCGCCGGACGCGAGACGCGAGACATGAGACGCGCCGGACGCGAGACGCGAGACATGAGACGCGCCGGACGCGAGACGCGAGACATGAGACGCGTCTCTCGTCTCATGTCTCATGTCTCCCCTCGTCTCCCGTCTCCCGTCTCTCGTCTCCCCCTTCTCCCCTCGTCTCCCGTCTCCCGTCTCTCGTCTCCCCCTTCTCCCCTCGTCTCCCGTCTCCCGTCTCTCGTCTCCCCGAAACCATGCCGCTCCGCCCCAGATCCCGCCCCCGCGAAACCTACGGAACCTTCGACGCCCGCCGCAGGGAACCGGTTCTCCCGAGGCGAAGTCGGTCGAATTTGTAGCATATTTGTAGCATTCGCCCTTCGAGATTCGTGGTAGTTTTTCCCCCGTACGCACGCAACCTCGCACCCCCGCCCTCTTCCATCTCCCCTCACCCGCCATTCACGAAACCTACGAAACCTTCAATGCCCGTCATAGGGCCGCCGACGCCCGCGCCGCGGACGAGGCCGACTTCAAGGCCCTCGAACAGAGCATCGGAAACCGAAAGAAGTAGGATATGATCCCCCGCCCTCCCAAGCACTCCGCCCCGCAAGGCTGCATCCCGTTCCGGGAGTGCAGGGCGAAGACGTGTCCCGACGGTTCGCCGGGAACGTCCGTCTTCGACCACTGCCGCTATGCAGGGTATGTTGCGGAAGGGCTGCTAAGACTGCTCCCATTATCGGTTCACGGTCTACTGCCGCTCGAGACGCCGTTTTTCGTTTCGCTACACGATGTCGGCAAGGTGTCGCCGGGATTCGAGGGCAAGTATTTCATCGAGCTTCTGCGCGAGAAAGCTCCTGCGTTTGCGGAGAAGGTTGCCGACTACGTAACGAACCATGCTTCGATCGGAGCAAAGTCGCTTCTTCGTCTATTCGGGTTGACTGCTGACCATCCGCTCGTTCGCGCCGTTGCGGCTCACCACGGTTTCGCGCCCGATCGGCTAGACTTCACGCAAGATGGTGCGTGGCAGGACGAGCGCGCCGCACTCGTCCGCGCGCTCGCGGCGGAGTTTGGCGTCGCTCCTGAGTCGAGCTTGAAGGGGTCCGTTCCTGTCGATCTTCTTACGGGCACCACCTGCGTCGCGGACTGGATTGCGTCCGACGAATCATTCTTTCCGCCAAACGAAGCCTCGCTTTCTTCCGAAGAGGGGCGCAAGCGTGCGACGGACGCGCTCGTCCAATGCGGATTTGTGCGACCGTCGTTCCGACGCGGGCTGTCCTTCCGAGACGCTTTCGGCTTCGATCCCCGACCAGCTCAGGCCGCATTCCTTGAAGAAGTCTCTACGCCTGGCGTCTATGTCCTTGAGGCGCCGATGGGGATGGGCAAGACGGAAGCCGCGCTTTACGCCGCCTATAAACTTGTCGAGGCCGGATTCCATTCCGGTCTCTACTTCGCCCTCCCGACGCGGCTCACGAGCGACCGCATCCACGATCGCGTCCGAGCGTTCCTTCAGGCGGTTTCGGTCGGAGGTTCGGCGGTGAAGCTCGCGCACGGACAGGCGTGGCTAAAGGAATTCGACTCCGGTGCCGAAGGCTCTGACCGGGCGGCGGGTTCGCGCCCGCCGCCGTGGTTCAATCCGTCCAAGCGCGGTCTGCTCTTTCCGTTCGCCGTGGGGACGATCGACCAGGCGCTACTTTCCGTGCTCAACGTGAAGCACTCGTTCGTCCGTTCGTTCGGGCTTGCGGGAAAGGTCGTTGTCCTAGACGAGGTCCACAGCTATGACGCCTATACGGGGACGCTCCTCGACGAGCTCGTCAAGCGTCTTCGCGAACTGGGCTGCACGGTGATTGTCCTTTCGGCGACGCTCACCGCCGCACGCCGCGCCGCGTTGTTCGGTTCCGACCCGCCCGCCGGCGACGGCTATCCGCTCCTTGTCGGCGTCCGTGCCAGTACCGGAGAGCGGCTCGTCCGCGCGCTGGAGCCGCCACCATCCCGCTCCGTCCGTCTCCGCTGGATCGACGCCTCCGCGACACCCCTTCTCGAGGAGGCGGTCGCGAAGGCCCGCGCTGGATGCAACGTTCTTTGCATCGCCAACACCGTCGCGACGGCACAGGAGTGGTTCCGCTCCCTGAAGGCATCGATGTCGGAAAACGAGTTCCCCGTCGGGCTTCTCCATTCGAAGTTCACCGGAACGGACCGGGAACGAATCGAGAACGACTGGATGTCGAAGCTTGGAAAGCCGTCCGAATCGGGCGCGGATTCACGCCCGCAAGGGTCGATTCTCGTCGCCACGCAGATCGTCGAGCAGAGCGTGGACATCGACGCGGACTGGATGCTCTCCGAACTTGCTCCTGCAGATATGCTCCTGCAACGTCTCGGCCGACTCTGGCGCCACGACCGGGATTCCCGTCCCGCACCGGAACCGGAACTGGCGATCGTCTGCGCCCGGATGCCTGCGGACGATCTGTCGAGCCTTCCATCCGACACAAAAGAACTCGAAGCCTTCTTCGGCCGTGGCGTCTGGGTCTATGCGCCCTACGTCCTGCTCCGCACATTCGAGACGCTGCGCGACCGCAAGGCCCTCAGTATCCCCGGCGACATTCGTCCGCTGCTTGAGGCCGTCTATTCCGAAACGATTCCAACCACAGAACCGCATCGGGCTCTCTACAACGACATGAAGGCGAAGGCGGACAACCTCCGGCAACTTGCCCGGATGGGGGAGGCCGACTCGCTGCCGACGCGCGACGACAGCGAAGAAACGGCGGGAACACGCTACAACAGCCGTCCGTCCGTTTCTCTGCTACTCGTCCGTGGGCTTGATCCTGCTGCGGGACATGCGACCGCCTCCGCCACGCTCCTAGACGGGCGTTCCGTCTCAATCTCCCGGTTCCGTCGCGACTTCGAGGTTACGCGCTCTCTCTACAAAAACCTCGTCCAAGTGGCTCCGAACGATGCGCTTCGGGAAGAAAAGGCGAATCACCGGACGGACATCCTTTCACAGCACTTCTTCGCATCCGAAACGCCCCTCGTCTGTCGTTGGGATCCGGAGTCAGGCGCGCTGACGCTCGACGGCTCCGGGGCGGACGCTGGCTACCGATACACGACCGAGTTGGGCGCGGTTCGGATGCGGAACGAGGAGCCCTCCCCGCGCAATGCGGACAATGCCGACGATCCCGACTTCTTCTTCGACAACGGAAACGACTGGTGACACATGAACGACGAAAACGCCTACAACCTCATCGACGAACCCTGGATTCCCGTACTGATGCGAGACGGGACAAACCGCTCCGTCTCTCTCGGCGAGGTCTTCGCCGACGCTGACGGAACGATCGCCGACCTCGCGCTCAACCCCTACGAGCGCGTAGCCGTGTTCCGTCTTCTTCTCTGCATCGCCCAGGCCGCCCTCGGCCCGGAGCGGCTCAAGGACGAAGCCGGCTGGCTCGCCGCGAAGGACGCCGTCGGCCCTGTCTCCGCGGACTACCTGAGAAAGTGGCACGACCGCTTCTTCCTCTATGGCCCTCACGCGTTCCTGCAACCGGACTGCATTGCGCTTGCCAAGGCCGACGGAACGACACCGTGCGACAAGCTCGTCTTCCAACTTGCATCGGGAAACAATTCAACGCTCTATGATCACGAGGCGGTCGGCGGTGGGCGAGCCCTTTCCGACGCGAAACTCGCGCTCGGATTCCTCATCTACCAGAACTTCTCTTCGGGCGGACTGTCCGGACAATGCGTCTGGGACGGAGTTCCGACAGGAAAGAGCATCCAAGGGGCACCTTGCCGGGAGAGGTCCATGCTGTTCTCCATTGTGCAAGGACATTCGTTGCTTGATACCCTTTGGCTGAATCTTGTCACGGATTCGTGGGTTCACGATTCGTTGAAGACCGACTGGGGCAGTCCATTCTGGGAGTTCGACGAGCTGGCGCGGAAAGTTGTTTCCGGAAACGAAAACACCTTCCTTGGGCATCTGGCTCCGCTTTCGCGTGCCATCAAACTGACGCGCAGATCCCCGACGTGCATTCTTGGAGAAGCCCTTTCCTATCCGCAGATTCCGGCATGGCGCGAACCGATGGCCAGCGTCAAGCTACAGAAGGGAACGAAGAAGGACGAGTTCCTTGAATCATATGTCACGTCCAATCCATCCAAGATGCCATGGCGCGAACTGGCCAGCATTCTCGCGGTCCGCGAAACAGGAGGCCGTAAATCGGCGCTTGCGCTCCGGCACCTCGAATCGATGCCCGACAGGGATTTCACGCTCTGGACGGGTGGATTGTATTCGGAGAAGGCGAAGGAGGTCGACACGGTGGAATGGAAGGCGCACCTTTCCGTCGGTCTTCTGGAAGAACCCGCCATGCTACGCTACGAGAAGGCGATCGCGTGGGCGGATCGTCAGCGGGGCGGTCTGTATTTCGCTGCGGCGGAATACGCCAAGGCGGTTTTCATTGACGATGCTTCCCGGTTTTCCATTCCCGCGGAACGCGCGTATTGGGACATTCTCGCACAGGCGGAAAACCAGAAGCTTGTTCTGGCCGTGGATTCTCCGACCTACAAGGACGATTGGAGGAAGGCGACGCGCAAGGCCGCCGAGGAAGCATATCGCCGCTCCTGCCCCGCAATGACGGCACGTCAGATGGAGGCCTTCGCACAAGGATTTTCAAAACTCACCATCCGAGAGGAAAACTGACATGGACGAAAAGAAAGACTATCCGATCGACCGGTTTCTCCGGGACGTCGCTCAGGCGGTCGCGAGGGACGACCGCGGATATCTCGCGGAACTCCGCCGCGGGCTGGGAGGAACAACGCAGGACCAGGCGTGGGAGCATCTGATCCCCTACTGCTCCGACTTCGACACGGACGCCGCGCACCGCGCCGTCTGGTGCGCAGTCGGCGGCCTCGCCGCGCTTCTGGCCCCGGACGGACTCGTTTCGAACGAACCCTGGAACAACCTGGGGACGACGATGCGGACGATCGCGAAAGGCGGCGAAGGCGACGAGGCGAAGGCACTGAAGTCCTTCGAGCCGAAATTCCGTCGTCTCCTGTCGTGCGGCGACACGATCTCGCTCTGCGAACTGGTCGTCGGCATCGGCCGGACGGCCGACGTGAAAAGTGTCCCCGTGAATCTGCGGACGCTCTTCTGGGACTTGTGGAACTGGGACGACCCGGACAAGCGCGAGGAGATCCGCCTCAAATGGGCGAAGCAGTATTACCGCGTCTTCGAGCCGCGGCCCGATGCGCCGTCGGAACAGGGAGGACAGGCCGAATGAAACGCTTCCTCAGCCAGACCGAGGTCCCTTGGGCCTGGGCTCTGAAGCAGGGGCTGGGAGACCCCTACAAGCTCCACCAGTGGATCTGGGATTCCCTGCCGGACAATCCCGACGCGAAGCGGGATTTCCTCTTCCGCTCCGATGTGGCGCACGGCATCCTTCGCGTCCTGCTGCTCTCCGAGCGCGTTCCCGGCGAAAGCGCCGAAGCATCTTGGAGGACGACCGAAGTGTCCTCCACGTTCCTCGGGCACGGCACCTACCGCTTCCAGCTCCGCGCGAACCCGACGTTCCGCCGCGCCTCCGACCACCGGCGCCTCGCGATCTTCGACGAGGCGGCGTTGCGCGACTGGTTCGCCCGGAAGTTCGAGGCGGCGGGGTGCGAAGTCGGCGATCTGGAACTGTCCGCGCCCCGGAAGCTCCAGTTCCGAAAGGGGGGCGGCGCGCGTCCGGGCACGCTATGCGCGGTCGACGCCTCCGGCTCCCTCGTCGTTAAGGACGAAGAGGCCTTCCGCGCCGCCTTCGACGCCGGCATCGGTCCCGCCAAGGGATTCGGCTTCGGCCTGCTCCTCCTTCAACCCGTTCAACTCTAACTCACAACCAACAAGGACAAAACAATGAAACTCATCGAACTGCACATCCTGCAATCCTTCCCCGTCACCTGCCTCAACCGCGACGACCTCGGCGCTCCGAAGTCGGCGACGTTCGGAGGCGTCCAGCGCGCCCGCGTGTCCAGCCAGTGCTGGAAGCGCGCCGTGCGCGAATTCGCGCACGAGGCGAAGCCGGAACTCTTCGGCGCGAGCCGGAGCAAGATTCTCGGCCCCGCGATCGAGAAGGCCGCCAAGGAGCTCGGGGCGGACGAAAAGACGGTCGCCGCCGTCAAGGAAGTCGTCCTGGACGCCATGAAGCGGGACGACAAGAAGCAGGACATGGTCAAGACCCTGTTCTTCTTCTCGCCGGAATCCCTCAAGAACGCCATCCGTCCGCTTGTCTCGGATGGAGAAAAGAAGCTCACGCCGGAAATCGTGGAAGGAATCCTCTCCGGCGACGACAAGAAGGTCAAGAAGGCGAAGGCCGTCGCCGACAAACTCTCCAAGGATCTCCTCAAGGCTTTCGGGGAGGGCGTCACGGACGCGGCGGACATCGCTCTCTTCGGGCGGATGGTCGCCGACGACGCCTCGCAGACCGTCGAGGGCGCGGCTCTTTTCAGCCACGCGCTTTCCACGCACGCGGTCCGCAGCGAGCTGGACTTCTTCAGCGCCGTGGACGACGAGAAGAAGAACGCGGACGACGCGGGCGCCGGCCAGATCGGAAACATCGAATACAATTCGGCCTGCTACTACCGGTATGTCGGCGTCAATCTCGATCTGCTCAAGAAGAGCAATCTCTTCGACCAGGCGCAGACCCGGGCAGTTCTGGAGAACTTTATTAAGGCCGCGATTCTCGCGGTGCCCGCCGCGCGCAAGAACTCGATGTTCGGGCAGGGGCTGCCGTCCTACGTTCTCGCCGTGAGGCGCGAAGGCCAGCCGCTTTCGCTCGCCAACGCCTTCGAGAAGTCGGTCGAGGCGAAGCGCGGTTGCGGCTTCGTCGAACCGTCGATCGCCGCGCTCAAGAAGGAATGGACCGATCTCAAGGCGGCATTCGGCATCGACGGCGGCATCGAATGCGAAATCGAGAAAGGCAAGGAAGGGACGGCATCCCTCGCGAACATCGTCGCGAAGCTTCTCGACGGCATCGGTTAGGAGTCCGGACATGAAGCATCTGGCACTCTACTTGAGGGCGCCGCTGCAAAGCTGGGGTGCGTCGAGCAAGTTCGGCGACCGCGGGACGCTTGACGCGCCCACGCGGAGCGGCTTGCTCGGCCTGCTTGCGGCCGCGTGCGGCGTCGACAAGAACGACGAGACCCGCGACCGCGAGTGGCTCGCCCGGGCGGCGAAGCTCTCGGTAGCGGTTCTCGCCTTCCGGCGCGGCGACCGGATGGCCGACTACCACACTGTCGGCGCCCGCTACGACAAGGACGATCCGTGGCAGAAGCGGATGATTCCGACGACACCCGATGGGAAGCCTCGGGGAACCGACCTGACGCACCGCGACTACCTGGCCGATTCCGTCTTCGGCGCCGTGCTGTCGGGCGACGACGCGCTGATCGACGAGATGGCGACGGGGCTCGCCGATCCCGTCTGGGGCGTCTGGCTCGGACGCAAGAGCTGCATTCCGACCGAGCCGATCTTCGCCGGCGTCTTCGAATCGGAGGACGCGGCGCGGAACGCCCTCGCGGGTCGTCTTCGCGGTTCGCTCGAACGGAGCGGCGGCAAGGTAGCGGGTGGCGATTCCTCCGATGTGGCGTTTTCCGTCTTGGAGGCGCGGGCCGGCGAAGAGGATGAGACGCTCCTCGACGTCCCCGTTTCCTTCGGAAGGCGCGAGTTCCACGCGCGGCGCGTCCGGCGCGAATAGGCGGCCGGGAAAGGTGGATTCCGGTGCCGATCTTCGAGAAGCCGCCGCTGGAGACCATCCCGCCCGTTCGCGAGCGGTGGACGCCGCTCTACCTCGAACACGGGCGAATCGAGGTCGACGATTCATCCGTGAAGTGGATCGGAGCGGACCGGACGGTGATGCGGATTCCCGTCGCGTCGCTCTCGGCGCTGATGCTCGGACCGGGAACGACCGTCACACACGCCGCGATGAAGGCCTGCGCCGTCTGCAACACGCCGGTCTGCTGGATCGGCGAGGAGGGGATGCACTTCTTCGCTACGGGCGCGGCGACGTCGCACGACAACGAACGGGCGCGACTGCAGGCCGAGCTCGCGAGCGCGTCGCGGACGCGCGACGCCGTGGCGCGGAAGATGTTCGCGATGCGCTTCTCCGACGTCGACGTCTCGAAGTATTCCGTCAAGGAGCTGCGCGGCTTCGAGGGGCGGCGCGTGAAGCGCCTCTACCACGAGATGGGCCTTCGGTACGGCGTGTCGTGGAAGGGGCGCAACTACGACCAGAGCAACTGGGACCTCGCCGACGGCATCAACCGCGCCGTATCGGCCGCCAACGCCGCGCTCTATGCCCTGGCGACCGCCGTCGTGACCTCGATGGGATATCTGCCGCAGCTCGGCTTCATCCACACGGCGGGCGCGCTCCCGTTCGTCTACGACATCGCCGACGTCTACAAGCCGGCCACCACGCTGCCGGCGGCCTTCGAGACGCTCGGGATGAAGCCGGACGCAACCGAGGAGGACGTCGTGACTCGACTCAAGTTCTACATCGAGCGCGAGAAGATCCTCGCGCGGATGCCCGCCGACCTCGAGAAACTGGTGTCGAACGAATGACCGTCATCGTCGCAAACGACGTTCCGCCCGCCGCGCGCGGCCTGCTCCGGCGATGGTTCGTGGAACCCCGGCCGAACGTCTTCGTCGGAAGCGTCAATGCGCGGACGCGCGAGAAGACGCTGGACTACGTCCGCCGCAACGCGCCCGGGCTCGCCATGCTCGTCCTGTTCGACGAGGCCAACTCCCAGGGTTTCACCGTGCTGAACTACGGCGCGACCGATCGTCGGCTCGTCCGTCTGTGCGGACTTGAGCTCATTCTCGAAAATCCGGAGGATGCTCTCGCGGAGGAGGCGGAACCGTGACGCTGCTGGATCAGTCGCTATGTCTTCTTTCCGGCGTTTCTCCCGAGGCGGAGATACGGCTTCGGAGGTCCGGCGTCCTCACCTGCCGGCAGCTGGCCGAAGAGTCCGAGCGCCTCTTCTCCGCCCTGCACGCAATGCGCGTCCGCGAGTCCTTCGCGCAGTTCGAGATCGCCGCCAGGCTCGGACTCGCGGAATGGTTTGCGGGACGACTGCCGGCCGGACATCGTGTCCGCGCACTTCGGAGCTTCTCGGACGATGCCGTCTACTACGACATCGAGACCGATGGAATGGCGCGGGGCGCGCGCATCACCTGCGTCACGACATTGAGGGGAACCAGGCTGCGGACGTTTGTTCGCGGACGGGACCTCGACGGATTTCTGGAAGAGTGGGCCGCTGCAAAACTCCTCGTCGGATTCAATTCCAAGCGGTTTGACACGCCAATGGTCTGCCGGGAATTCGGACTGGCCGCCGTACCCGCTCAGATCGACTTGATGGACGAAGCCGCGCACTACGGCTTGCGCGGCGGGCTCAAGACGATCGAAAAGCGCATCGGCTTCGTGCGTAGCGCCGTCCTGTGCGCCGACGGAGCGGACGCGGTAGCGTGCTGGCGCCGGTTCCGTGACAATGGAGACGAAGCGGCTCTGGCGTCGCTGGTCGCCTACAACCGGGACGACGTCCTTTCCCTCCGCCATCTTTCGCGGTATCTGCTCCGCCTCTCCCTGGAAAACACGTCGATCCTTGACAATTGAACCCATTATTTCGGAACGATTCGTAATGCTGGACAACGGCTCCCGGTCCTGCTAGTCTATACCTCGTCGAACGGGCGTGGAATTCCGAATTCTTTCGGCGTTCCGTCCAAATTCGCCCGCAATTCGACCCTTCTCCCCACGCCCGTGGGGATGTTCCGTCAAATCATCATCACGACGAAGTTTGATCCAACTTCTCCCCACGCCCGTGGGGATGTTCCATCCGTGGTGGTATACCAATTCCGCATTTACATCTTCTCCCCACGCCCGTGGGGATGTTCCGCGGCTAGCCGTCTGCGAGAGGACATGCGCGGACTTCTCCCCACGCCCGTGGGGATGTTCCGTTGAACGATCTTTCTAACGGAAACGATCAATTCTTCTCCCCACGCCCGTGGGGATGTTCCGCCGCCGATTTGATTAGGATGCAAACGGCGGCCCTTCTCCCCACGCCCGTGGGGATGTTCCGGGGTCGCGGTTATCGTCAAGCAGGGACAGGGACTTCTCCCCACGCC
>Ga0310695_10002649_pt1 | contig 37142 bp, 33 predicted proteins | sample RumenRJG_04DNA_FD_203882 | JGI IMG/M metagenome (GOLD analysis project Ga0310695, IMG submission 203882) | Bovine rumen microbial communities from Lethbridge, Alberta, Canada - RJG_04 (v2) (version 2) | ecosystem: Host-associated > Mammals > Digestive system > Stomach > Rumen | place: Canada...
ACTGATTCAGCGTTTCCGAGGCTTTTATAAGGAATTGGTCGCCGGCCATGTGTCCCTGCGAATCGTTTATGTTTTTCATGTTGTCAATGTCAACAAGAAGAACGCCTATTTTAGTGCAGTTAAATTCAGCCTTTATGATGAATGCCGGAAAATCTTCGTTGAACTGGCTTCTGTTCGGTAAGCCGGTAAGAAGATCATGGTAAGCCGTATTTTTAAGTTTCTGTGCATGATTCATTTCTTCTGAAACATCTTCAAGGCTCATTACAACAAGCCCGTCTTTAGTTCCCTTCATTTGAAGGCGGAACCAGGCATGGCTTAGTTCTGAATAATACGTGTGTGGCTTGCAGACAATTCCGTTGATGGCTTTTTCGCCAAGGTCAAGCCACGGAACATCACGGTTGAGCATGTTTTTTATTTCAGAATATTTTTTGTACTCTGAAATTTCTTTAGCAATGGAATTTTTAAAACAGTCATTTATATATTCAACTTCAAAATCTTCTAGTTTGGAATCTTTAAAGATTGGTTTTGCAATAAGGACTGGAGATGTAAATGCGTTAAGGATAGATGTTAAATCTGGTTCGTTCATACTAACTATATTCTAGCGCAAGATTTCTATTTGTCAAAAAAATAAAAGCGTTGAATTGTTAAATAGTCTGAATGCCGGGTTTTATTGTGTCCGTAAGAACCCGGCATTCAGACTTTAGTTAGTTAGTAGATATTCTTAGGCTTTCCCAGTTTGAATAGTAAACGTCTATAAAGTCTCCAAGATCATTTTTAAGTTCGCATGAATCCATAATGCTTGCCGGATACATTGGATCAGTAGTCATGTACTTTTCTGCTTCAAGATTTACGTAGCACGGGAACCTGAAGAAATCCAGGAATTTTGCATAGTTTTCAGGTTTGTGTATGAAGTTAATGAATTCTGTTGCAAGGGCTGCATTTTTAGAATCCTTAAGGATACACATGCTGTCCAGATAAGATGGGCCGCCGTTTTCCGGAATAAAGAAATCTATTGTTTCGTCCCAGTCTTCTTCCGGAACCTCGCCGAATACACATTCTGCATATCCCTGGCAGAGCCACAGGTCGCCGCGGGCAAAGTCCTTGCCAAAACCTTCTGCATCAAATTTTACAATGTTAGGAAGCCATGAATCTTTGATGAGTGAAACAGCGTCTTTTAATTCGTCTGTGTTTTTTGTACATACGCTGTAGCCTTTGTAAGAAAGTGCGTCTCCAATAACTTCGCGGTAATCGTCCATCATAGAAGCATGACCTTTAAACTGTTCGTTTGCAAAGATGTTCCATGTCTTTTCATATGAACCTGCAGGGACTTTCTTTTTGTTTACACAGATTCCAGCTGCACCAAAATAATAAGGGACAGAATAAATCATGTCTGGATCGTAAGTAACTTTTTCAAGAACCTTTGGATTGATTCTGTGTCTGTTTGTAAATTTAGACTGATCGATCGGCTGCAGCATGTTCTTTGCAATCATAATTGAAACATAATCCTGAGACGGAACAACCATATCAAAGCTGCGAGCTCCGCCGTTTACAAGCTTGTTGTACATTGTTTCATTTGAATCGTATTCAGTAACAATAACCTTACAGTCGAATTCTTTTTCAAAGTCAGCAACAACGTCTGTAGGAGTGTAGTATGTCCAGCTGTACAGTTTTAATACCTGCTTCTTTTCGCAAGAAACAAGTCCCAGAGATGCAGTAAGAATTCCTGCTGCAAGCAAAAGTTTAGAAGTGATTTTCATAATCAATCCTCCAAAATATTAATGTCCTGCCGCAAACGACTTTAATCCTTTTCTTAAGAAATATGTCATAAGACATATCAGGATGATAAGGACAAAAGACAGTGCGTTTATTACAGGGCTTACTCCGTGCCTGATCATGTTATATACATAAATAGGCAGCGTTTCAACGTTTCCGTTTACAAGTGAAGTAATTACAAAGTCTTCGATAGAAATTGTAATGCTCATCATAAAGCCGCTTAAAATTCCGGGCATGATTGCAGGAATTATAACAAGGCAAAGCGTTTCTTTTTCTGTTGCTCCAAGGTCATGGCTTGCTTCAATAATAGAGTAGTCAAATTCATCTACCCTGGCGCTTACCATAAGATAGACAAACGGCAGACAGAACGTAGTATGCGCAATTATGATTGTAATTAAGCCTAGATTCATATGGATTCCGCTGAGAAAAATTAAAAGAGAAACACCCATAATTACTTCAGGAAGAACCATCGGCAAAAAACTGATTGATTGAATGTAGTTACGACCCCAGAACTTGTACCAGCTTATTCCGATTGCGGCAAGGCTTCCTAAAACAGTTGCCAGAAATGCAGAAACAACGGCTACAATTGCACTGTAAAGCAGACTCAGCCATAGCCTTCCTGAATTAAACAGAAGTTCTTCGTACCAGATAAATGAAATTCCGTCGAATTTAGAACTCTTTGAACTGTTGAACGAATAGAAGATTATTACAAGGAGAGGCACAAACAGAAACAAAAGAGAAATAAACAGAACCGTATTTGAAAAAGTTACCGGTGAATTATGCTTCTTCCAGTTTCTTTTTGCATGGCGGTTATTTTCCGTTTTGCTTACAGGATTCTTCTTTAAGATAGAAAGGATGACGGTTATTAAAAATTCCATAAGTTCAATCTCCCTTTTAAGTCAGGATTTGTAAAAAGCCTGTGCCTGTATAAATTAAGCCGCTTTGTTCTGTGATTTTTTAAGTGCGGCTTCGTGGCGGTCATTTGCAATCATCAGAAGAATGGCTGCCATGCTGACCAGTGTAAGGATTACGCTGAATGCAGATGCAAGCGGCAGGTTTCTTGCCTTTGTGATCTGATCCATGATGATGTTTCCGAGCATGTAGCTTTCTGTAGAGCCGACAAGCTGTGGAACAGTATAGTTTCCGAAAATCGGAATGAATGTGAATATCAGGGCACTTATTATTCCGCTTTTTATTCCTGGAATAAGGACAAGAACCATAGCTTTCGGTTTGCTTGCTCCTAAATCGCGCGCAGCTTCCAGAAGGGAAAAATCAAATCGGTCTACGGCAGTAAATACCGGAAGAATTGCATACGGCAGATACATGTAAATGCTTACCAGAATTACCGCAAATTTTGTGTACATGAATTTATGCGGCTGGAAAACTTCACCGTCTCCTGTAATTCCGTGAACCAAATAGAAGAACATTCTGCATATGCTGTTCAAAAGTCCGTTTTCGCCAAGAATCGTCATCCATGCAAAAATGCGGATAAGTGAATTGGTAAGGAACGGAATTATTACAAGTATGAGCAGGAAAGTCTGCTTTTTGCTGCGGGCAATTGCATATCCGCATGGAAGTGCAATTGCCATTGAAATCAATGTTGAAACGACTGACATCCACAGTGTCCTGAGCATTATGAATGCATAGGCCTTGCTGCACATCTGTCTGTATGCAGTAAAGGTAAACTGATGGACAACGCCCCCAAAAGAATCCTTCTTCATGAACGAGTAGCAAAGGATGATGGCAAGTGGTACTACAAAGAATATGGAAAACCACAGTCCCATAGGCCATGCGTAGTACGGACCGGGATTTTGCTTTGCCATCCTGTAGTCACGCGCCTTTTTTGCAAGGGTGAGGAAGAAATTCCTGTTTTCTTTTGCATTTGAATTTACGTCTCTGTTCAAAATCTTGTTTCCCGACTATTTATTGATGTCTTCTACAATATATCCGTCTTCTGCGGACCAGGAAATATAGACTTCGTCCTTCCACTGAATTTCAGGACCGTCATCCAGATAGTTTGTGTGCTGCTTGAAAACTTTTACGATTGTGCCGTTTTCAAGGCGGACATAGAATTTTGACTGGAAGCCCGTATAGATAGGCTCCTCAACAATTCCCTTGAATACATTTATGTCCTTGCGGCCGCCAAATGCCGGTTCTTCGCGCGTAATGCGTATTTTTTCCGGGCGAACCGTAAAGGCAACTTTCTGGCCTTCGTCAGTGTGTTCAAAATCTGTTACAAGGATATTTTTATCTTCTTCGCGGGTAGCAGCTGTTTCGCCCTTAAGCTGTGCCTGCATTCCAAGTGCCGGTGTATTAAGGGTAACCATGTGCTCAATGTCATCCTTTCCAGGAACCTTGTATTCTTCGCACTTTACAACAGTACTTTCAAACAGGTTGGTTTCGCCGATAAACTGAGCTACAAACTGGGTTGCAGGACTTTCGTATATTTCAAACGGTGTTCCTACCTGAAGAACGTGGCCCGAATTCATTACTGCAATCCTGTCGCTTACAGCAAGGGCTTCGCTCTGATCATGAGTAACATAGATGAATGTAATTCCAATCTGATCATGAAGACGGTCAAGGTCAACAAGCAGGCTGGAACGAAGCTTTGCATCCAGAGCAGAAAGCGGTTCGTCCAAGAGCAGGACTTTCGGTTCGTTTATAAGGGCACGTGCAATTGCGACGCGCTGTTTCTGTCCGCCGGAAAGTTGGTTAGGCTTTTTGAACATGTGCTGGTCCAACTGAACAAGATGAACGTATTCGCGAACCTTTGCATCAATTATTTTTTTGTCAACTTTCTTAAGGCGCAGAGGAAACGCAATGTTCTCATATACTGTAAGGTGAGGAAAAAGCGCATATGTCTGGAAAACAGTATTTGAATGCCGTTTATTAGGCTGCAGGGGAACAACGTTAGTATCATCAAAAAGAACTGCGCCGTCATCGGGAAATTCAAAACCTGCAATTATGCGGAGCAAGGTAGTCTTGCCGCATCCAGATGGTCCAAGCAGGGAAAAGAATTCTCCCGGCTTGATTGTAAAATTAATGTCGTCCAGCGCAACGAAATCTCCGAAACGCTTTGAAACATGATCAATGGTAACCTGACTTCCGTTCACTCAAGCAACCTCTGTTCATTATGATGAGGACCGTACTACATACAGTCATTTTTTGTAATAATGCGCAAATCAATATGAATTTACTTCCTGCAATAATCATGCTAAAGAGATGAATAGTCAATAAATATTTCTAAAATTTTTATAAATTCTTCTATTGTTTTACGTGAATTTGCTTTTGCTGTTGGCGCTATTTATTGTTATGTGCTATAATTTTTGCATTCTCATAATAATCTAGAAATTTGGAGATAATGATGATATCAGTAATCATTGGAATTATTTTAATTGCATTTACAGTTTTTTCCTTCCTTCGTTTCCGTTGAACTGGGGAATGGATGTTGTTGTCTTCCTTAAGGGATGTGCTCCGGTTCTTGCAGCTTTCCTTGGACTTATCTGTCTTTTTATTGGTGCTGCCGATATAAAGGATAAGAATGAAGCAAAGAAAGAAGAAAGGGAAGCAAAGGCTAAGTCAGAAAACTAGTCCCTGTGCTTTTTAAGTATGGATTGCGGCGGTCATGCACTAAAGGACTGCCGCAAGAATGTGCTGAAAATATTTCAAAATCGTTAATACTTTTCTAAAATCTATTGAATTTGTACGCTGAATTTTGTATATTTTAAGTCCCCGTATATAAACATGGGATTATTGACTGCTCATCAATGTTCCCTGCTGAATCAGGTCAGATGCAAAGGCTTGAGGATGCGTAAACTTTAATATTTTAAGGTATATACATGAAAACTATTTTCGTAAATGAAAAAGAACAGAAGCGTGACTGGTATGTTATCGACGCTGCTGGTAAACCGCTTGGACGTGTAGCTGCAAAGGCTGCATACATTGCTCGTGGTAAGAACAAGGCTACTTATACTCCTAACCAGGAAATGGGTGACTATGTTGTAATCATCAATGCAGACAAAGTTGCTGTATCTGGTGGAAAAGAAACAAAAAAGATTTACTACAAGTATACAACAGGTTTCGTTGGAAGTCTTAAAGCTAACTCTTTCGAAAAAGTAATTGAAAAGCATCCTGAAGATCCTATTCGTCTTGCTGTAAAAGGAATGCTTCCACATGGACGTCTCGGACGTGCTCTTATGCAGAACGTAAAGATTTACGCTGGTACAGATCACCCTCACACAGCTCAGAATCCAAAGGCTGTAGAGCTTTAATTAGGAGACGGAAATGGTAAAGAATATTGCTATTGGAACAGGTAGAAGAAAGACAGCTGTAGCACGTGTTTTCGTGCGCGAAGGCTCTGGTAAAATCGTTGTAAACGGTAAAGATGTAAAAGATTATTTTACTACAGAAGAACAGGTAAAAGTACTTACACAGGCTTTGCTTGTAACTTCTAACGACAGTAAATATGATATCCTTATCAACGTTGTTGGTGGTGGTATGAACGGACAGGCAGCTGCTTGTCTTCACGGAATCTCACGCGCTTTGGTTCAGCTTGATCCAGATGCACGCACATCACTCAAGTCTAACGGCTTCCTTACTCGCGATTCTCGTATGGTAGAACGCAAGAAGTACGGTCAGAAGGGTGCTCGTAGAAGATTCCAGTTCTCTAAACGTTAGTCAACGGAACCGGATTTGGTTATCTACGGAACAGAGCAAGTTTCGCCTGAGGTTATTAAAATTAACTCCAGTGCGGGGCTTGCTTTTTTTATTCGCATTTCATATTTGAAAGTAGTCTCACCGGAAGAAATTGTCCTTAATGCTGAATTTGAAGGTCAGGAAGAACAGGATATTATTGATGCGGGCATGTGCTATGCCGCAGAAATGAAGGCTGTTGAATACCTTGCGCGGGCAGAGCAGTGCCGCTTCAGGCTGACTCAAAAACTGCTTCAAAAAAAATACGAAAAGCAGTATGTTTCTCGCGCGCTCGACTACCTTGAGCATAAAAATTACCTGAACGATGCCCGCTTCGCTGAGTTCTGGCTGAACGGCAGAAAAATAAATCATTCAGAAGGACGCACAAAACTACTAGCAGAGCTTATGTCGCGAGGCATTGCAAAAGATGTAGCGCAGGTGGCGCTGGAAAACTTTTTCAGCCAGAATTCAGAATATGAGCTTTGCCGCAGGGCTTATGAAAAATGCCTGCGCGCAAAAAAAGATCCTGACAGAACTGTCAGGACCCTTATGACAAACGGTTTTTCCTATTCAATGATTAAGAAAATCATGAAGGAAGAGCCGGAAGACTAGAAATCTGCAAGATAGGCAGGATATTTCATTGAAGATTCAGAAAAGAATTTTTCGAATGCTTCTGAACTTCCTGTACCAAAAGCTTTTTCCATAAAAATGTCAGAGAATGTAAAGTCTTTTTTGTAGGAAAATTCTTCTACAGAAAGGTTTGCGTTTTCAAATTCAAATTTCTTCATGTCAGCTATCATGTTTTCCCATGAATCAATTGAATCAATAAGGCCGTTATCCAGAGCCTGCTTTGCAGTATAAATCCTTCCGTCAGAAAGGGCCTTTGCCTCTGCGTTTTTCATATTTCTGTTCTGTGCAACGATGTTTACAAACTGTTCGTAGTATGAATCGCATACACCCTGCATGATTTTTTCCTGTTCTGCTGTAAGCGGTTCATTGTAGTTGAACATGTTTTTGTTCTTTCCTGCGTGAATTGTCTTTGACTTGATTCCGATTTTAGAAAGAAGTTCTGTCATGTCAAAGGAACTACCTGAAATTACACCGATTGAACCCGTAAGTGTGTTGCGGTTTGCGTAGATTTTGTCTGCGGCACAGGAAATGTAGTATCCTCCTGATGCAGCAATGTGTCCCTGGTATGCATAAATCTTTTTGCCGCTTGTCTTGTAATTCTGGAGAGCAAGATAAACTTCATCTGCTTCGTAAACTGTTCCGCCCGGTGTGTCAATGAACAATGCGAGGGCTTTGTTTGACGGATCGTCTTTAAGCATTTTAATTGTAGAAATAAGCCATTCCTGATTGTAGGAACGGTTTCTTTCCTGAATTACGCCTTCAATAGTAATCTTTGCAATGTAGCCTTTCTTGTTTCTGTTGAAGTTCAGCTTCATTTCCTTGTGAACCGGCTGGATTTTTGCCGGTTGCTTAATGTCAATGAAATTCAAGGCTCCAAGAACAAGGCTGATTGCAGCGATTATAATAAGTACAAGTATTCCCGAGTTTTTCTGTTTTTTCATATTAACCTACCAAATCTTCTGATGTTATTAATCCAAGTGCGATTGCGTCTTTAAGCATGCTGTGATATGCATTTGTTTTTGTCATTGAAACATACGGAACCAGCCATATAAGTCCGAGTCCGCATGGAATCATCGCAAGAATTGCCCATCCTAAAAAGCTCAGTTCCATTACAAATAGGTTTGCCTTGTTTCCGCGTGTAATTGTCATGCTGACTTTCATTGCTTTTGTAACTGAAAGTTCCGGATATTCCGTTACAAGGAATTTTGTCTGGGAATATGCATAATGCTTTACGATTCCCGGAATTATGAAAAGAAGCATCCATAGGAATGTCCACAGTGTTTCCCAGAGACCAGCAAGAATTGCCCTTGCCCAGTTGTTGAATCCGTCTGCAAAGTCAGAAATTGAAACCGGAGACGGACTTCTGGACATTTTTATGTATACATGAAGCTGTGCAAAAATGATTATATATTCAATTAGGATTGAAAGCATTGCGCGCAGTTCAGAAAGGTACGAGCCTTTATCCAGGTTTGTAACGGTCTGATTATCAATAAGTACTTTGTAGTTCTGCCAGAAATCAAAATCCTTAAGTTCCGGTAGTTCAAGAAGCGTAACAAGTACCAGACAGATGATTGTCATAAGTACTGGAGTTTTCCAGCGGCCTTTGAGCTGAAGACGTGCGTATTTTTTGTATTTTTTTCTATCAAACATATTTAAAATCTACCTTCTTATAAATGTGATGTCAAGTTTTTAAACTTAAGGATGAACTGTTCGACCGTCCTGTTCTTCCAGTTCTCTTAGCATCTGGTTGTAATATTTAGGCTCTATTTGATTTTCGGGAATTCCGCTTTTTTTAAGGAGAGCCTTTAATTCATTTTTTATTCTTTCTACCGTATCTTTGTCTGATTTTTCAGAAAGAATTTCAATTTCCAGAAAATCGCCCAGTTTTTCTACATTGCACAGTTCCAGGTTCGCCTTTCCGTACGGAGTTTCTGCGGAATATGCTTCCACTCTTTTGATTTTTTTTCTTGCTTCCGTAAAACCAATGTCTGCAAGAAGTACTTCTACGGCTTCCGGATTTTCTATAAGGCTTTCTTTTTCATCATTTACTTCGATGGCGCTGCTGTTGTCTTCTATTATTTCCTTTTTTTTGTAGGTAAGGCACGCAGATTCCTGAACGCCGTTTTCAGTCTGTTTGAATTCCCTGCGTATACGACAGGTAAGGTAGGGCTTTCCGTTTATAAGCCTGTCTTCTACCGCAAGATGATAATATGTATCGTGTTTTTCTACTGTTTGATACAGGACTGCAAAGGATTTTAATTTTTCTTTAAGTGCATTTCTGTCATAGACATGGGCTTTGATTTCAATTTCTGTCATATAATAAGTATAGCGCGTCATGAATAAATGTCTACAGAGGCTGCCTTATGCTGATGCACTAAGAACCGTAATGTGTTATATTTTGTGCATGAAGTTAATCTGCGCTCCTATGGCAACTTTAAGTCATCCTGCATTTCGCTTTATTATAGAAAAGTTTGGCGGCTGTGATGAATATTATACAGAAATGATAAATGCCCCGACATTGATTCATGGCGGACAGTTTGAAAAATTTTACATAGATCCGGCACCAGTCCCGGAAAAAATTGTCTGGCAGCTTACTGGTAAGACCGCTGAACCGATTGTTCAGGCGGCGGATATTGTGTGCCGCATAGGCGGAATAGGCGTGGATCTTAACATGGGCTGTTCTGCGCCTGACATTTACAACAGCGGTGCCGGAATTGCCTGGATGCTGAAATCCCGGGAAGAAACTGAAGCATTGGTAAGGGGCGTAAAGTCTGTCCTGAACCGGTATGAGGCGGAATCGGGAATACACCGCCGCCTTAGCGTAAAGTGCCGCCTTGGCGATGAAAACTACACGGACGAAGGCTTTTTAGATTTTATAGACATGCTGGTGGAGTGCGGCGCAGAGCAGATTGCATTGCATCCGCGTACAAGAAAGGAAAAATACCGGGAAAAGCCGCGCTGGATTTATGCACAGAAGATTGCGGAAAAATATCCGGAAATTTCTGTAATTGTAAACGGCGATGTCTGCGATAAATCTTCCTATAATAAGGTCTGCGAAGTCTGTCCTTCCTGTGCCGGTGTCATGGTGGGGCGCGCAGCCGTTCAGAAGCCGTGGATTTTTGCTTCACTTAAAAACAGTGTGGATTCTGCCGGTATTACGGTTGACCTTCTTTCTGCCGGTCTGGAATTTATTGATTATGTAGAAAAATACCAGCCGCCGGAATTTTACAGAACAAGGCTCCAGCGTTTTTTTACCTATTACTGTGCAAACCTTTCTTTTGCGCATTATGCGCGCACGGAACTATTAAATGCAAAGTCTGTAGAAGAAAGCCGCATGAAACTTACTGAATATTTTGAAAAAGTGCCTGCAGACAGATATAAGACTGTGTAGGCAATTTTTGCGGTAACAGCTAAAATTGCAGAAACGAAGGCATTCAATTCTTGACGACTCAACAAATCGTATGTTATTCTGTTAAAACTGATTTTGTCAGTAATTTCAAAATAAAAGGATAACGTCATGTCATTTATTTCTTTTCTTGATGGTACAGCTATAGGAACAGCTGGAAGTGCTTCTTCTTCAGCTCAGTTCATATCTACAGTAGTGCCTTTCGTCCTTATCATCGGGATTTTTTATTTCTTTCTTATTCGTCCGCAGAACAAAAAGCAGAAAGAAACTGAAAAGATGATTAACGCTCTTAAAAAAGGCGATAAAGTTGTTACAATCGGAGGAATTCACGGTGTTGTTTCATCTACAAAAGAAAAAACTGTAATCGTAAAAGTAGATGATAACTGTAAGATTGAATTCAGCCGTTCTGCAATTGCAGGTGTAGAAACAGATAAACCTGCAGAATCAAAAAAGGATAAAACAGAGGCTTCGGAAGCATCTGAAGAATCAAAATAAAAAAAGAATGAGGAAAACAAAATGAAGAAAACAACACGTTTGGTAATTCTTCTTGCTGTTCTTGCAGTTTGTTTTGCTTTCTTGTGGCCTTCAATCAGCTGGTACTGGAGAACTCCAAAGGAAGTTCAGGCACTGGCTCTCGGTTCATTGGAAAACATTAAAGACTACGCTACAGCTAAAGCAAGTGAGGACGTAATTGCAGTAAAAGCTGCTGCTAAGTCTGATGCATCTGCAAAAATAGATGCTAAATACGAGTGGCTTGAGAAGGCTGCTGCTAAAAAATATAGAAAGATTGGTGAAAAAGTTCCGTCTGCAATGACTGTTGCAGATGTTCTCAGCGCTTATTCAAATGAGTCTGAACTTCTTGATGAAATTTCATCTGTTTATCGTGATGAAATTCTTGCTGCTAAAAAGAACTATCAGAATTCTGTAAAGCTTGGTCTTGATCTTTCTGGTGGTATGAACATTATCGTTAAGGCTGACCTTGATGCTGCCGCAGCTTCTCAGACAGAAGCCGGTGTAATTGCAGACATTGAACAGTTCAAGAAAGATGCAATGGCTAACGCTATTGAAAACCTTTCAAGCAGAATTGACCGCTTTGGTCTTACAGAACCTGTTATCCGTCAGCAGGGCGAAGACCGCATTTACATTGAAATGCCTGGTGCTGCTGAAGCAGATTCAATCAATACAATCATCATGGGTAAGGGTATCCTTAATTTCCGCCTTGTAGATACAGAAGCTACAGAAAAATTCTCTCAGTATTATGCACAGCACGCTTCTACAGTATTCAATGCTGCCGGAGAACTTATTGATACATCTGTTGTTCCGGCTGACTGCGAAGTTATGGGGCAGTATACAAAGGATGATTACGGTCTTGATGAAAGAATCGGTTATCTCGTAGTAAAGAAAGAAATCGCACTTGACGGTCAGCACATTAAGTCTGCTACAGTTGGTGCAGACAACCTTACAAATCGTCCTGAAGTTGATTTTGTACTTGACGGCGAAGGCGCAGAAATCTTTGCTAAATTTACAGGTGCAAACAAAGGTAAATACCTTGCAATCGTAAGCGACAACAAGATTAAGTCTTATGCACGCATTAATGACGCAATCACAGGCGGACGCGTTGCAATCACTGGATTCGGACTTGAAGAAGCTCAGAACCTTCAGAAAGTTCTTCAGACAGCATGGCTTAACGTTCCGCTTTCTGTAGAAAGCCAGCAGGTAATCGGTGCTTCTTTGGGAGAACAGGCTATCAGCCAGGGTATTAAGGCTATCTGTGTTGGTCTTATTGCCATCATGATCTTTATGCTCATCTGGTACAAGGGTGCAGGATTCAATGCTGTTGTTGCTCAGGTTCTTAACCTTTACATCATGTTCAGTGTTTTAAGTGCCTTTAACCTTACACTTTCGCTTCCTTCTATTGCCGGTATGATCCTTACAATCGGTATGGCAGTTGATGCAAACGTAGTAATTTTTGAACGAATCAAGGAAGAAGTTGCGCTTGGCAAGAGCCGTTCTGCAGCAATCGCACTTGGTTTTGACAATGCTTTCTGGGCAATCATGGACTCTAACATTACAACATTCATTGCAGCTATCTTCCTTTCTCAGCTTGGAACAGGTTCCATCCAGGGATTCGCAGTAAGCCTGGCAATCGGTGTAATTTCTTCTGTATTTACAGCATTGTTCGTATCTCGTTTGATGTTTGACTTTGATACAGATGTTCTTCATGCTACAAAGGTAAGCATTGGTTGGAGGGTAAAATAATGGAAAAGAAACTCCATCAGTTCAGCAAGGCTTTTATTCCTTGTGAAATTATAAGTCTTGCAGTAATTCTTTTTGGAATTGCAGGCTTCTTTATCAAGGGAATTAACTTTGGTATTGATTTTAAGCCTGGTCTTATTGAAGAAATCCGCATTGCTCAGCCTGTGGCTGAACTTACATATACTGGTTCTGCAAAAGTAACAGTTGATGCATATAAATCCGGCCTGGATTTTGTAATCAGCGGTACTGGTGTAGAAAACCAGACAAAAACATTTCTTTACAGCGAATATCCGACTGTAAAGGAACTTCTTGCAGCTGTTAATGTTTCAGGTCTTAAGGTAACTTCTAAGACAGACGGTTCAGAAGCTTCAAGCGAACTGTTCCTTAACTCTGCTGTTTCTACTATTCTGAATAAGACACCTATGTATCTTTATGCAGGAAACGAAAACGTAACTGTTGATCAGGTTCGTGACGCTCTTTCTAAACTTGAAGGAATTGCTGTAAAGGCTCTCGGCGACAAGGGATTCCAGATCCGCATGGGTGCTACAGAATCAGAAACAAGCCAGAACCTTCAGAACTCTGTAACAGATACTCTTGCAGAACAGTTTGGTGCAGAAAAAGTTGTAATTATCAAAACAGACTTTATCGGTTCAAACTTCTCTAAGACACTTGCAAGAAAGTCTGTTCTTCTTCTTGCTGTTACAATTCTCTTGATCTGGCTCTATGCTGCAATCCGATTCCATTGGGATTTTGCTCTTGGTGCAATCGTAGCTTTGTTCCATGATGCTCTTATCATGTTCACATTCATTATCTGGACACGCATGGAATTCTCTACAACTGTTCTTGCTGCAGTCCTTACAATCGTAGGTTACTCTATCAACGATACAGTCGTAATCCTTGACCGTGTACGTTCCAACCTGCGCATAAAGAAGGTTGACAGCTTTAATCAGCTTTTGGATCGTTCTTTGTCAGATACACTTGGACGTTCTATCATTACAACAGTAACAACTCTCTTTGCTGTAATTGCGCTCTACGTATTTACAAGCGGAAGCATCAAAGACTTTGCACTTGCCCTTATGGTTGGTCTTTTGAGCGGATGTTACTCATCTCTGTTCATTTCAAGCGGTGTAATTTCTATGTGCCGCAGAAACTGGAAACAGGAATTTGGAATTCATCATTCATTGAAGGAAGAAACAGGTGTTCTTCAGATGGATACAGGTGTTACAGTTTAATTAAACTGATTCCACTTAATAATTCATGACGTTTTGACCCGGATTTTTATCCGGGTCTTTTTTTTGAAGTGGGCATTTTTTTGCAAAGTAAAAACGAGTGATGAAAAGCGGATGTTTACAGCATCTTTTCATATGGCGGGCGTATCTGATATATTTACAGCATGAATGTTGTTCTTGCAGACGTACTCGGCTACTGCATGGGAGTACGCAGGGCAATGGATTTTGCCCTTGATTCGCTTGAAAAAAATACGGATAAAACAGTCTATTCTCTTGGTCCGCTAATACATAATCAGACGGCGCTTGATTCCCTTGAAGAAAAGGGGCTTAAGGTTTTGCCGGAAGCTGAAATTGAAACCATAGAAAAAAACAGTGTAGTTGTAATCCGTGCGCATGGAATTCCGCCTGCAACAATGGAACGCCTGAATCGCCGTGAATGCACTGTTGTAAACGCAACATGTCCGCGCGTGCTTGCTAGTCAGAAAAATGCTGCAAAATATGCAGGTCTTGGCTATACAGTAATCCTTGCAGGTGATAAAAACCACGGTGAAGTAACTGGGATAGCAGGCTTTGCTGGAAAGAATTTTATTTTAGTTGAGCGGCTTGAGGATGCAGTAAATATAAGGCATTTTGATGATTCTGAAGAAGCTGTCCTTTTGAGCCAGACTACGTTCGGACAGGAAGAATTTGAAGCTATAAGGTCGGTTCTTTCTGAAAAAATAAAGAATCTTAAAGTTTTTAATACAATCTGTTCTGCAACAAGGGAGAGGCAGGAAGCTCTTCACAGGTTGTGCCCTTCTGCCGACGGAATTCTTGTGGTCGGCGGAAAAAATTCTGCAAATACAAAGCGCCTTCTTCAGATTGCGGAAGAAAACTGCGGCCGAGCTGCTCTTATAGAAACCTGTTCAGAAATCCCGGAAGATTTCTTTACCTTGGAAACAGTCGGCATAACTGCCGGAGCAAGTACTCCTGATGATGTTATTCAGGGAGTTGTTGCTGCCCTGAAGCAAAAGGCGTAAATTTATTGAAAGTTGAGAGTTTATCGTATATAATTATCGAATATGACAAGATGTTTCGCAATGTTAAAGCCTGGCGTGCTTAACCGCCGTATTGTTGGGGAAGTTATCAATCGTCTTGAACGCAAGGGATTGAAATTAGTTGGATTGAAAATGATGCAGATAAGTGATGAGCTTGCTGCAAAGCATTATGCTGAACATAAGGAAAAACCGTTTTTTGGAGAGCTTTGTTCTTATATTACTTCAGCGCCTGTTGTTGCTATGGTATGGCAGGGTGATGACTGTGTAACTTTGGTTCGCAAGGTTGTTGGTGCAACTAAACCTAGTGAAGCAGCTCCTGGTACAATCCGCGGAGATTTCTGTGCTCATACGAATTACAATGTAATTCACGCTTCAGACAGTGATGCAAGCGCTGAACGCGAAATAGGTTTATTCTTTAAAAACGAAGAGATTTTTGACTGGAAAGATAATCTTTCTGAATGGATATAATAAAATAAGAAGGTGTAGTGATGAAATCAAAGTCTGTTGGTGTTCTTGGAGGAGGAGCCTGGGGTACAGGTCTTGCTCAGGCACTTGCTAACGGTGGTCATAAAGTTCAGATGTGGGCTCTTGAGCCGGAAGTAATGGAGTCTGTTAATAAAGAGCATGAAAACAAAAGGTATCTTCCGGGATACAAGCTTTCTGAAAATCTGACTGTTTCAAATGATATTATTGAAGTTGCAACTGACAAGGAATTTATCATCATTGCATCTCCGTCGCTTTATCTGGCAAGCACAATCCGCAAGATTACTGGTGTTCCAAACGTTGCAGACGGAACAACTATTTTTGCTGCATTGACAAAGGGATTTGTTCCTGGTCGAGACGGTCCTAAGCTTGTTCTGGAAACTATTGAAAATACTCTCCCTGGAATTTACAAGGGAAATACGGTTTATGTTGCCGGTCCTAGCCATGCGGAAGAAGTTGCAATGGGTAAGCTTACAGGTCTTATTGCTGCTTCTGAAAATCCGAAGAATTCCATCAAGGTTCGCGAACTTCTTCGCGTTCCTGGTCTTTTCTGCTATTCAAGTTTTGACGTAATTGGCGTTCAGATCTGTTCTGCTGCCAAAAACGTTGTTGCAGTTGTTTACGGTGCCCTTGATGCTGTTGCTGAACATTCAAAGATTTTTGGTGACAATACAGAATCGCTCCTGCTTGCTGCTGGTCTGAACGAAATTCAGACTCTGGGTATGGCTATGGGTGCAACTCATGCAGAAACATTTACTTCTATTGCTGGCGTAGGTGACCTTGACGTAACATGTAAGAGTAAGTTCGGTCGTAACCGTCGTTTCGGTCAGGATTTGATTAAGACAGACATTCTTTCTAAGTTTGAAAATTTGGATGATCTGATTGCAAATATCGGTAAGGTTGGATATCTTCCGGAAGGTGCTGTTGCCTGCAAGTACATTCACGAAATCTGTGAAAAGAAGGGGCTTAAGCTTACAATCTGTGACGGACTTTACCGCATTTTGAACAAGGAAATTCGTCCTTTGGATCTTCTTGATGAACTTATGAACTTTGGAAACAACATAAATGCTTGAGAAAATTACAGGAACATTCAGTTCGATTGTCCGCACTTTGAGCGGTAAGTCGACTATTACAGAAAAAAACATTGAGGAAACAGTTGAGCAGATTAAGATGGCTCTTCTGGAAGCTGACGTAAATCTTAGGGTTGTGCGTCGATTTGTAAATTCAACTATAGAAGAAGCTAAGGGTGAAAAGGTATTAAAGGCCGTAAACCCGGGGCAGCAGTTTGTTAAAATTATTAATGACAAGATTGTTGCAATGCTTGGAGATGAAAAGCAGGATCTTAAGTTAAGGGGACCGGATGTAACAAGCGTAATTCTTATGCTTGGACTTCAGGGTGCCGGTAAGACTACTGCGGCTCACAAGCTCGCTGCACGCCTTAAGAAAGAAGGTCGAAGACCTCTTCTTGCTGCATGTGACCTTGTACGACCTGCTGCGGTTGAACAGCTTTCTGTTCTTGGTGAAAAAATCGGCGTTCCTGTATTCAAGGAAAATTCTAAGGATGCCGTAAAAAATGCAGAAGCTGCTCTTGCCTATGCAAAGAAGAATCAGTATGACACTTTGATTGTTGATACTGCCGGTCGTCTTCAGATTGATGAAGACATGATGGCCGAACTTGTAAAGATTAAGAAGGCTGTAAGTCCTGATGAAATCCTTCTTGTTGCAGATGCAATGACTGGTCAGAATGCTGTTGATATTGCAAAGACTTTTGACGAACAGCTTGAGCTTTCGGGTGTTATCCTTACTAAATTTGACTCTGACGCACGTGGTGGTGCCGCCCTTTCTTTAAAGACTATAACCGGTAAGCCGATTCTCTTTATCGGTACTGGTGAAAAAACAGAAGATTTTGAACCTTTCCATCCTGAACGAATTGCCAGCCGTATTCTTGGCATGGGTGATATTGTTTCGCTTGTAGAAAAGGCTCAGGATACTGTTGATCAGGAAGAAGCAGAACGCCTGCAGAAGCGCATGATGAAGAATGAATTCACTCTTGAAGACATGCTCATGCAGTTTCAACAGGTTAAAAAGATGGGTTCAATGCAGTCCCTTATAGACATGATTCCGGGAATGGCAAATCAAAATGTTGACATGAGCGGAATGAAGCATCAGGAAGCGATTATTCTTTCGATGACTAAAAAGGAACGTGCAAATCATCTGATTATCGGACCTAGTCGAAGAAAGCGCATTGCTGCTGGTTCAGGTACTTCTGTTGCGGAAGTAAACAAGCTTATTAAGCAGTTTGAAAAAACTAAGCTTACAATGAAAAAGCTTACACGCAACAAGGGGATGCAGAACAGGATGATGAGTCAGCTTGGAATGGATCCGTCTGCGCTTCAGGGTATGGACATGTCTAAACTTCAGGGAATGGATATGTCTAAACTTCAGGATATGGCAAAGATGTTCAGGCGTTAGAAACGCACTGATGATTAATAAAACAGAAAACGCTGGTTCAGTGCAAATTGAAGTTTGATTCAATCTGCTGACCAGCGTTTTTTTTTATAGATTTGATGAGCTGTATCTTATTTCAGTCCACAGTGATTACGGAAGATGTTCTTCCTTCCGGCGTGTAGGCTTTTTCAGGATTTGTTCTGTCGGTTACGGCATTAAGTCCTATAAAATAGTTGTAATAGTACTTCCCTTTTGGCAGCGGAATGCATAGTTCGTAGAAGCCAGGCTCTTTTTCTTCCATTTCGTAAATCCAGCTGTCCCAGTTTGTAAAGGAACCTGCAAGACGTACTTTCTGACCCGGACGGCCGTTGTAGATGAAAGTTGTTCCGTGATCTTTTGTTGTGTGCGTTACGACTGGCAGAGTACTTCCTATATCCACTTTAGACAGTGAAATTCCTGTCTGTCTGTCATAGGTTCTGAGCGGATTAATCGGATCGGCCGTCCATAAACCGTCTATTATGAGTCTATAAGTGATTTCTGTAAGGTCTGCCGGACGATCCAAAACGTAAAGCATTACGGAAGAAGTTACGTTTCCGTCTACATCGCGGGTTTTCTTTATCTTGAATGAGTGAATTGTCTGGTAATTTTCAAAATCAAAGGCAATTCCTATGTAGCGCGGCCCGGTTTTTTCTGTAAAGATGATGTGCCGGTCTGTAATTACCGGAGGCTGGGCTTCTGTAATCTCTGTAATGCGGTTTGTAAGCTCGTATGAAGAAATTTCTTCCAGCGTAGTAGGCTGGGCAAATGCGGCTGCACCAAGAGAAAGCAGTGCGGCTGTAAAAATCTTTAAAAATCTATTCATGTTACAAATATCGGTTTTATATTGTTTTCAGGTGAGCGAAAAAGTTTATTTTATGGTAAAATATATAAATAAAGTCAGGATAAAAAAATTCCGTAAATGTACATAAGCGGATACTTTTGTTTTGACAAGGGTACGCCATCTTGTATCAGAAGGCCAAAAGGGGTAAAATTTAAGAATGCCAGGTTTAAGTCAGCTTAAAAAATTCAGTGCAGATATCCTTTCTCTTGGAGACGAACCTGGACTTCGTGCGGCCAGAGGAGAAAAGCCGGTTACTGTTCCGCTTCCAAAGGGCATTGAAGATAAGGACGATTCTGATGACTTTATTACCGGTATGCCTGAGCCGGTTGATTACGATGTAAAACCCGAAAAGAAAGTTGTAGTTGAAGAAGATTTCTCTGATATTATGGGAACATCGGCTCCAAAACCGCAGCAGCAGGCAGAAGCGCCTGCAGAAGCTTCATTCAGTGTTCCAGATTTAAGCAGTTTAGGCGATTTAAGTGCATTCGGTTCAGATGAAGGCTCTGGTGACGAAGGTCCGGATCTTTCCATGTTTGCTGACCCGATTGAAGAAACTGCGCCGGAGCCAGAGCCGGAACCAGAAGAACCTGAGATTTCTGACCTTAGCCTTGAAGATCTTTTGGGCGGCACAGGTTTTGACGGAAGTGAAGGAACAGAAGAAGAAAAGGACGAAGAACCTGAAGAAGAACTCAGCATTCCTGACAGCATGGATTCTGCTGAAGATGTATCTATAGAAGAAATAAAAGCAGAAAATGACAGAAGCACCGATTCATCTTCTGAAGAAGTGGACAGCGCGGAAGAAGAATTCAATAGGCTTATGGCGGGAAATGCACCTGAACGGCAGGAAGCGCCGGCTGCAGAAGAAGTTCATGAGCCGCTTGAAGAAGAACTGTTCGGCGATCTTGATCTTAATATGGATTCCCTTGAGCGGGATCCGTCCGCAGAAGCCGGAAATACTTTTGATTCTGATGATTTTTCTGGGCTTGCTGATTTAGATTCTGCAGACGGAGCAGGGGACTTTGAACTTGATGATTCAGTCCTTTCTAATGAAGAAGAATTTGGAAAGACTGAAATAAATTCAGCAGACCCGCTTGCGGCAAGCCTTTTTGAAGACGCGGAAGAACTTACTGCAGCTGAGGAACCGGGAGCTGCAGAAGAACTTACTGACTCTGACGACGGATTTTTTGATCTGGAAAGTCTTGTTTCCGATGATAATGGTTCTTCCGGTGCTTCTGACGAAGTTACTTTCTCTCCTGAAGATTTTGATAATGATGAACTGTTTAATAAAGAAGAAAAACCTGCTCAAGAAACAAACAGAATTCCTATTGAACAGGTTCCGGATTTTCTTGATATAGATTCGATTGTCCTTACAGACAGCAGGACATCGCCTGCAGAAAATGAAGGTTCTGACCAGAATGCCGGTACAGAACAGAATAAAACTGCTGTACCAGAAGCTGAGCCTGAAGATGATGCAGACTTTATGGCAGATGTAATTGATGAAACTCCAGTTGAAGAAATTATTTCTGACGATGTGCCTGCATCAGAGGATGAACCTGTTGTTGAAGAGCCTCTGTCTGTAGAAGATGTTTCTGAGCCAGAGGAAGCTCCTGTTACAGAAGATTTTGCCGCAGATGATTTTTCGTTTGGAGACGGTAATGATTCAATAAAGGAAGGAACTTTTGCGCCGGTAGATTCTGCCGATGCTTCTGAACTTGACAGTTTCAGCCTGGATGATCTTGATGACTTTAATGCAGATTCTGCTGCAGCCGGCGGTCTTGAAGAACCGGCTGTTTCAGAGCCTTTAAAAAATGATGACGGAGCAGACTCACTTTCTGCAGCTCTTTCAGAGAATCTTGACGATTCTGATGACGAATTGTCCGTTCCGGAAGCTGAAACTTCTTCTGAAGATGCAGACGAATTTTCTATCCCGGATTTCTCTTTTGACGATGAAGTAAAAAAATCGCCTGAGGCATTTGAAACTGATTCAGAATTTGCAACCGGCGGTGAAGAAATAGACATGGGTTCAGGCCTTCCGGAAGAGATTTCAGAAGTGCCTCCGGAAATGAATGATTCTTCTGCTGATGGCGCAGGAAGCGGAGTTGGAACAGGTGCAGAAGATTCTTCATTTGATCTGTCTGACCTTAATTTTGACGAAGCGCCTGTCACTGATTCTGCTTCTGACGGAGCAGCTTCCGGTGAAGAGAACCCGTTTGGCGATATGGATTTAGGCGGACTTGACCTGCCTGATTCAGAAGCGCCTGCTGAAGAAGCCGGTGCCGGAATAGATACAGAAGATGCCGGCGGAACTCCTGCTGGACTCTTTGATGTAAATGACTTTGACATGCCGGATCTTAGCACAGACGACCTTGGCGACAGTGCACCGGTTGCGGCTGAAGAAAATGCCGGTGACGATTCATCTTCTGAATCAGATTTTGGTACAGACGATTCTGCCGGTACAGATTCTCTGTTCGGAAGTGATACAGATTTTTCTCTTGATGACATGGACGGCGGCACTGGAAGTTCTGATTCCGTGCCGGAGCAGGAAAGTGCCGGTTCGTCAGATATGTCGGGTTCAACAAACCTTGGAGATGATTTCCCGGCAGACTTTAATTTTGATCTTTCTGACAGCAGCGATGATTCTGCCGACAACTTTACGGAATCGGCTCCTTCTGAAACTTTTGATACTTCTGACATGGAAGGACTTGATTTTGGAATTCAGGAAACAGACAGTCATATAAATCAGAACGGTGATTTTGAACTTGGCTCATCTGACGAATTCGGAATGGATAACGGTGACTTTGAAATTCCGGGATTCTCTGACGTTGACGAAGTTCAAGTAAATAAAAACGGAAAGATTAAGGTTGCTGACCAGGCTTCCAAGGAAGAAGAAACAGAAACCAGCGATCTTCCTCCTAATACGCTTTCTGATGATCAGTATGAACACTTCCTTAAGAATCTTGCCGGCTATCCTCTTAACGTAAGGATTGCAGTAGAAGAACTTATCGTTAAGAATGAGTTCACTGATGAAGCTGAATTTGATATTGTCCGCAAGGTTTTAAAGAAAGTTTCTGCCCGTCAGCTTGCTTCTGAACTTGAAAAGATGCTGGATATTTCCATTCCGGTTCCAAGGGATTTTGAACGCCGTACAGCAGAAGAATACGAGGCATACAAGCAGTCGTTCCAGTATCAGCTTAAAAACAAAATCATTCCTGGTTCAATTGTTTCGATTGCAGCAGTTATTGTCTGCTTCTTCATGTTCCAGTTTACAAAGAATTTTATCTATAAACCTGCAAGGGCTGCGGCTCTTTACCGCCAGGGATATGTACTGCTCGAAAGTGAAGATTTTCCTCAGTCTGAATCTAAATTCAATGAGGCTACAAAATATTCCCTTCAGAGAAAGTGGTTCTTCCGCTATGCACATGGTTACCAGGATCACAAGCAGTATATCCGCGCAGAGAATATGTATAAAAAGATTCTGTACTGCTTTAATCACGACAAGCAGGCAGGTCTTGAATACGCTTACATGGAACTGAATGATCTTGCCAACTATGAAAAGGCTGAGCAGGTTCTTTTAAGGGAAGTTCTTGATCATCATGTAAATGACCAGGACGGAATGTTGCTTTTGGGAGACAACTATCTTGAATGGGCAACAGAAAAGAATCCTGAAAAATTCAGCGATGCACGCAGGTGCTATTCTGAACTTATCCAGCTTTATGGAAACAACCAGAAAAATATGGATCTTTTCTCTTCAAGAATGATGAGGTACTTTATCCGCACTGACAACCTTCTTGAAGTCCTTACGCTCAAGAACCGTTTTTATCCGCGGCCGCGTTCACTTGGTGCAGAAGACTGGACTTCTTTAAGCGGTTACCTTTTGGATAAGCTTTACGGTCCTCTTGCTCCGGCAGATGAATATCTGCGTTCAAAAATTGAAGACGTAAAGAAAATGCTTGTACGTGCTGTAAAGGCAGATCCGTCCAATCCTGTTGCCTTGTACAATATTTCAAGATATTTCATTCACATGAATAATGGAATGAATGCAAAATCATCCCTAATTCAGGCGCTCAATGCATTTGACAATGTAAAGAAGCTTAAGCGTACGGACGTATATAAGAACATTGATTCTTACAGGCTTCTTGGTGAAGAATACGTAAAGGATAAGGATTACCTCAAGGCAATGGAATCTTATTCCAATGGTATTGCGCTTTTCAGCCGCGAAAATATAGGAAACGGACTGGAAGGAAACAGCAGCATCGGTAATCTTTATGCGGATTACGGCGACATTGAATATTTTATTTCCGGTGATATGGACAGCGCGCTGACCAGCTATCAGGATGCCGTAGACAATTTCTATGACAGGGGTGAAATCCGCTATAAGATTGGATTCATTCAGTACAGTAAAAAGCGCTATCAGGATGCTGTAGGTTCGTTTATGAAGGCCGGTGAAGACTTCCCGGATGATCCAAGCCTTCTGCTTGCAATGGGAAATACACTTTCTTTGAGGAACGACAATTATGCAGCCCAGAGCTATTACCAGCGCCTTTTGAGCCAGCTTGAAGATGCAAAGACAGAAAAAGGAATACTTTTCCCTCAGGTCCGCAATGATGAAGCTGTAATCGTAGATAATTACATGAAGGCTTCCAACAATTTTGGTGTTACTCTGTTCAAACTTGCAAAGCGTACGGGAAGCAGCGCATTGAATGCAGAAGCAATTGTGAAATTCCAGAATTCGCTCAGAGCGTGGGATTCAATGACAAGAAACCAGCAGTCTATGGTTCGTCTTGGCGGAAGCAACCTTGCGGAACAGAATATAAGCTATGTAATTCATCCTATGCCGGATTATGAACCGGCAATCTATACAGATATACCTAAGGTTCTTGAAGCAGAGGAGGGATTGATACAATGAAATCTTTTGCAAGTTTTAATACGGGCGTAGCATTAAAACAGTACAGAATTGGAATTTTTAAGGAAGTCTTTAGAAAATCAATACATCTTTGCAGTGCTCTTGTTCCGACTTTTCTTGCTTTTTCTTACTGGAAGGTCCTTTCTGCTTTAGGAGTAGTTCTTTTAGCCTACTGCGCTTCTGAATACGTCCGCCTTAGGGGAATTGAAGTTCCTGTCATTTCCAAGATAACTGCAATTGCGGCTCGAAAAAGGGATGAAAATAAATTTGTTCTTGGTCCAGTAACACTTGTAATAGGAATAATCTGTGCATCCCTTTTATGGAAGCCGGAAGCTGCCCGCATAGGTGTTTATGCGCTGGCGTTTGGAGACGGATTTGCAAGTCTGGTTGGAAAGCTGATCGGGCGCGTTCACATTCCGTTTACAAACGGAAAAACTGCTGCCGGAAGCCTTGCATGTTTTATTGCAGTATTCCTTTCTTCTTTTGCTGTATGCCATAACTGTCTGGTAGCCCTTGTACTTGCCGTAATTGCAACTTTGGTAGAAGTTGTTCCGATGACAGATTTTGACAACATCATCATTCCGATTTTAATTGGCGGCGTTGCACAGTGGATGCTGTTCTAGTTCCACAGGTACTGGCTGTGCAGTTCTTTCAGATACATTACGGTTCCCGGGAATATGCAGAGTGTTCCCACTGCAAGCGTAATGTAGTTGTAAACGTTTATAAGGATTATGTATCCTAAAATCATCAGGAAGAATCCAAGAGGCATGTGATATGTCTGATGATTCTGCTTTGATTTAATAATCTGAGAAATAATAGAAAAAAGAAGAACGGAATTCCTTAAAAGCAGAAACGCGCCTTCAAGTCCGAACTGCACGTAGCCCGCCGGATGAATTATATTTGTGTTGAATGTAGCAACAAGACATGCACTTAATGAAAATGCCAGAAGAATAACAAGGTTCTGCTCTACATACTGTCTGCTTTCAAAATTACTGTAAATCACTGTGAACAGAAGGCTGAACGGCGCCAAAAGCCGTCCGAACAGAAGGAAGCGGCTTACACCTGTTGCAAATGAAGGCCACATATTCCACAGGTTCATCAGTGGAAAGCACAGCCTTACAGGTTCTGTAAGAAATCCAATAAGGAAAAGCGAAAGGTATATTATCTCTGTAGACTGAGTTTTTTCAAAAGAGATATTTATAAAAAGAAAACTTATGAATACGTAAATCAGAATGACAAAAATTGCAATGAACACAGACTGATAGTTGAATTTTGTCAGAAAAAAGCCCTGCCACAGTCTGTAAGGGCTGTAAGATGGAAGATAAAGGGTTTTTGTGTATATTTTCAGTCCGCTTATAATTCCTACAGTAAGTATGACTGCCATTGAAACGAACATGAAGAAAGTAATTATATTATTCCGCGTTTTAATTTTCATCTTTTAAAGAATAATCGTAATTCAGATAAAAGTAAATCATTGAACGGAAAAACACAGGGAAATTTTTATTATTCATTTTTGTAAAGAAAAAAAAAGAAATTCCGAAAATCTATATGAAGAGCCGCTTTTAAACGACTGTAAATTCAGTTTATGTCATTCGGGCGGACAGTTTGGTTCAGGGGGAACTATGAAAAAGTATTTGATTGGTGGGTTATTTGCTATTGCAGCGGCATTTTCCGTTCATGCAGGAGATTCAGCCGTACTTGTTGACAATGGTTTTTCTTCAGATGGAAATTACTATATTTTTGGTCAGTATGGACGCATAGATAAAAAGTTCCAGTCATGGGCAGAAATATTTACAGTAGATGTTCGTAAAAATGATTATGTTGACAACGAATTCTACCGCGTAAAGCCGTCTGCTGCTACTTCAAAAAAGACTGGAAAGGAAGTCTATGATTCTCTTTTTGAAAAGGCTTCTGTAACTACAGAAAAATATAAGTGCAGCCCATGCAAACCGGATCAGATTCTTTACATCCGTGAAGAAGAAAAAAAATCTGGTACAGATGAAATTGTATTTAAGGATTTTACAAGTTCAGTAAGTGATGATCAGGCTGTTTATCATGTTCAGCTTGTTCCAGATGTTACAGGAAGCGGAGTTGATGTAAGATCATCTTTCTATATCAATGTTGAAAAGCAGGATTCAAACGGAAGAGTTCTTGCATCCCAGAAAGTCGGGACACCTTCTATTATAAGAAAAGGCGTAAAGGCATATAAAATTGAAAGAATTGTGTGCGATTCAGAGGGAAGAAATCTTGTTTTCATTGTTGAAAAAACAATTGAAGATAAGACAGGAATTAATATCCGCTTTATGATTGAAGCATGCGAACTGAACGATGATTTTTCTACAAATCTTGCTACGGAATAATTTCTGTTTAATATAATTTAATAGGATTTATGGCAGGTTCATTTTTATGAGCCTGTTTTTTTTAGGAAAATGCATTTTTCTTCAAAAAACTCATATATATAAGGTGATGGAATAAAATTCTGTCACTATTTTTTTTTGCTGAGTGAGGAAAAATGAAGTCGTTAATAAAATGTTCTGTAATTCTGACTTTTGTCATTATCTGCGTTTGTCCGCTTTCATGCCGGCTTACCGAAAGGGGAATCACGCTTTATAACGTAAACAGCTATGAATGTCCGGAAATTGACGCTTTTTCTGTAACGGGGTCTGAAAATGCGCTGATTTCCTTTTCTAAAAAAGTTTCCCTATCCGGATGCGCTGTAACGCCGGAAATAGGAAGCGTTTCCTGTTTTTTAAAAGACAGTCCTTCGGGTGAAAAAATTTTTGAGTATGAGGTGCTTTTCAGCCAGAGGTGTGATGCGGGAAAAAAATATGCGCTCATAGGGATTGCAACCGATTCCATTGGGAATAGCCTGACTTTTTCACTTCCGTTCAAAGGCTATAATGAAAATATTCCCGTACTGGAAATATCTGAAGTTCATCCTAAATATGCCAGCTCTAAAAGAAAGTCAGGGACTGTGTATAAGTGCGAATACGTTGAATTTCTTGTAAGGTCTGACGGCAATTTAGCAGGGCTGGAACTTCGGAGCGCGCACGACGGGCCGGACAAGGCGTATGAGTTTCCGGCTATAGAGGTGCGGAGGGGCGAGATTATTGTGGTTCACCTGAGGTCAAAAACAGAAGGTGCAGTAAGCGAACTTGAAGAAAATCTGAATCTTTCTGAAGAATACTATTCGTCGGAGTCCGCGAGGGATTTATGGGCAGAAAATGATTCTTCCCGTCTTGGAGATGATATGGACGTAATCAGCCTTGTTAATTCTTTTTCAGAAGAATTGATTGACGGCGTGTGCTATGCAAAATCTGATTCGACAGAATGGAAAGATGATTTTATGGCTGGAACAGCAAAAAAACTTAATGATTCCGGATTGTGGAACGGCAGTTCTGTTTCTGATGCTGCCTGCATTGACGGCCTTACGCCTTCAAAATCAATTGTAAGAATTGCGGGCGGAAAATGTGCATCTTCCTGGGAAGTTTCAAAAGCCGGCGGAGAAACGCCCGGCAAAATAGATTTTGACATAATGATAGAATAATAATTCATAATATGTTAAACTCACCCTTATGTGTGAATTATTAGCGCCTGCGGGTAATATTGAGTCTCTGGATGCAGCTATCGGTGAAGGAGCTGATGCTGTATATCTTGGATTAAAAAGTTTTAATGCTCGTCTTAGAACTTCTAATTTTGCCTGGAATCAGTTTGAGGCTGCGGTCAATTCTGTTCATCGGCTGAATAAGAAGATTTATGTAACTGTAAATACTGTCTGTGAAGAACGCGAAACTGAACGCCTTTACAGATTCCTTTCATATTTGAATAAGGTCGGACCGGACGGTCTTATTGTTCAGGACATGGCTGTTGTACGCATGTGCCAGGAATTTTTCCCGAATCTGGAACTTCATGCATCTACACAGATGAATGTAGAAAGTGCGGCTGCTGCAAATCTTCTTTACAAGGAAGGTCTTAAGCGCGTTGTCCTTGCCCGTGAACTTGGTCTGGATGAAATTCGTGCCGTAAAGGAAAATACAAAAGCTCAGATAGAAATGTTCGTTCATGGAGCGCTCTGCGTAAGCGAAAGCGGTCTCTGTCTTTTTTCAAGCTTTCTTGGCGGAAAATCTGCGAACAGGGGTATGTGTACTCAGGCATGCCGCCGTTACTACACTGCCGAATATCCTGAAGGAATTAAGCAGGGATATTATTTTTCTCCTTGTGACATGCAGCTTATTGAACATATTCCTGAACTGTGCGAAATAGGAGTGGATTCCTTTAAGATTGAAGGACGAATGAAGAGTGCGGAATATGTAGGCAGTGTTGTTGCCGCATACCGTTATGTTATTGATCATTATAAAGAAGATAAAAAGGGTGCTATTGCTGCCGGAAAACGCATGCTGGCTGGTGATTTTGCCAGAACAAAGACAGATTATTGGTATGGCTTTAAGGAAATTGGCGAAGGCGTTGAAAATGCTGGAGCAAAAATTCTTAATCCTGATCAGGCCGGCGGAACTGGTATCTATCTTGGTACAATTCAGAATACAAGAAAAGCTCCTGATGAACTTATTGAACAGGTAAATCAGTCTGCTGCCCCGGATGCAGATCCGGCTTCTTTAAGGATTGTTCAGGCTCATATTACCGGCGGTTCTTACGATCCGGATCCAGGCGATTCAATTCGTCTGCATACAAGGACAGATACAGGACGGGCAAGCCATAAAATCAGGGCTGTAGAAATTGATGAAGACGGAAAGCGCTGGATAGACATTCCTGCCGGATTTAAGCCGGGAGACAGCGTATATCTCCTTCAGATTAAATCCATGTCAAAGCGTTATAGCAGGGTTTTGCCGGGCGATTTAAGCAGATTCCGCCGCCAGCCGCTGGATGAAATGCTTCCAATCCTTGATCTTACGCCTGTAGAAAAGAAGGAACTTTCATACTTCCCGGAAGGAATCTATGTTCAGGTTTCTACAATTGCGGATGTATTTATTGCGCAGGCACTGCATCCTGTACGCCTTATCATTGAATATACAAGTGACACAAAAGATGACCTTTTGAATGGAAAGACTGTACTTCCTATTTCAAAGAAGGCAACCTATATTTCTCTTGATCCGTATTGTCCGGCGGCAGTGGAAAACGAACTTGCTGCTGAACTTGACAGGCTGATTGAAGCGGGCTATACGCAGTTTGTTGTAAATAATATTGCGCACATTCAGTTCCTTAAGGGAAAGAATGTAAAGATGATTGCGGGACCTTACCTGTATACATTCAACAGATGGGCTGTTTCTTGGTTTGAGAATCAGGATATTGGTGCATTCATAATGCCTTACGAAAATTCCCGAAGAAATCTTGAGGCAACTTTTGATGAATCTGTCCGCGAACGGGTTCTTGTGCCTGTTTTTGCATATCCAACACTGTTCAGAATGCGCTTCAGGCTTCCTGAAAGCTACGGATTTACATTCTTCTCTGATAAGGAAGGAACGGAATTCAAAGTGGCTTCTTCAAAAGACGGTTCTTTTGTAATGCCGGAACTTCCGTTTTCGCTGCTTGATAAGACTGAGTTCCTTTCACAGGCCGGCTTTAAGCGCATGCTGATTGATTTTTCTAAGGTCAGCCTTACAAAAGGACAGATTAAGAATGTTTCTGCATCCCTTTTCAAGAAGCAGGTTCTGCCGGAAGTTTCTAGATTTAACTGGAAGGACGGTTTTTACAACCCTCAGCAGATAGAAGAATATAAGGCCAGCAACGAGCGTGCCGCTGCTGCCAGAATGGCTCAACAGGGCAAAAAAGCTCCGGCTTCTGCATATTCTTATCAGCAGGGGAATTTCCGCGGCTCAAAACGGCCGGATTCCAATGGAGCCGGTTCTTACGGAAGACCGGTTCATAAAGGAAAAGGCCGTAAAGGTGGCCGCTAAACTTTAATCTAGAAGACAAGTTCCTCTTCCGGAACTTCAACTTTTTCTTCTTCAAATGAGGCCTGGCTGCATGCGGCAAGATTTGCGTCATGCATTGCGGACAGGTCTTCGTTTTTATCTTCAGGTTCTGCTTTTTCTGTTGAAACCCATTTTTTGAATTCAACGTGTTCTGCAATGATTGAAACGCGGCTTGAAGTTTTTCCTTCTGCTGTCTGCCAGCGGCTCTGCTTAAGTCTTCCAACTACACGGATTCCGTGTCCTTTTTTGCATTTTTCTTCGCATACTTCTGCCATTTTTCCAAAAGTCTCTACGTTGAAGTAAGAAACTTCGCTGACACCTTCGCCGTTTGCGTTCTTGTAATAGCGGTTTACGGCAACCGGGATGTTGCACACTTTGTGTCCGTTTGCAGTATCCTTAAGTTCAGCATCTCTTGTTACGTTTCCTTCGATGATTATTGAATTTAACTGATTCATTGTATACCTCGTTTTCAGCCATTTACAGAATATGGCGTGTTTTGCTTTTGTCCGGCCGGAACAAAAAAAGTGGCGGAGCTTTTGTTAAGCGCCGTCACTTTATATAACGAGGAAAATTGCAAAAAAATGCATTTTACGTAAAAAAAATTACGAATTTGTTAAAAGTCTTAGTATGTAAAGCTCTGTATAGATTGTAAGGGCTTCGGTCTCCTTGATTTTCTGCATGTTCGGCGTCTTTACAAGGGCTTCTGCAAGGCTTCTGACTCTGTCTACAGTAAATGTTGAAGCAGAAATTGTGCGCATAACCTTACGCGTGTAGTCCCTGATAAGGCTATTTACGTCCTCTGTAAGCGAAGAATGTGCTTCCTTTGTAATCATCTTGTTCCAGAGCTTAAGGTAAGAGTCCAGTTCACGGTCAATTGTTGAACCGTATGGAACAAGTTCTGCCGCTACATCCTTTGCCGCTTCAATGATTGCTTCTTTTTTGTTCACGTATCTTCCCGGAGACTGTTTTGGAGTGTCGTCAGGAATATCGTCTGCAGTAAATTCCTTTGCTGCTTTGACGGTTTTTACGTTCTGCTCCTTTTTATTGTGGAACATACTCATAATCCATGAAAGCAGTGGAATTGTATGCCAGAACGGCAGCATAATTTTTGCACTTGCAAGAATCGAACTGCTGGAAATCATAAGGAGTTCTGAATACGGAAGCAGCTTTCCGCCTGAAAAAATATGGAAAGTCGAACCGTCTTCTGAATGATCGTTTTCGTAGTTTAGCATTGTAAGGAAGTTGGCATTTAAAAGCGACCATAAAACAGGAGAAACTTCGCGGATTTCGTCACGAAGTACGTTTTCAAAGGCTTTATGATCCTTCATTTCCGGAAGCTTTTTGTAGTTGGAAAGCGATTCAAACCACTTTTCAATGAGTTTCTTTTCAATTGTGTCGTGCGCTTCATTTGCAAGGCGTACAACAAGCTGGATTACGCGCTTTTTATAGATAAAGTACCTGAGTCCCGATTCAATCTTGAATACAAGGATTTTAGGAAGCTCGTTGTTTTCGCTTTCTGTAGTAAGTCTCTGAAGAAAATCCTTGAGGTCTTCTTCGTCGTATTGACCGTAAAGAAGAGAACCTTTTGAATCCCTGAGTTTAAGGATGCTGTCCATTGAGTAAAAATACGGAGGCTTTGCAAGAGCTGCTTCAAGTTCGCGCAGGGCATCTTCCTTCATCTGCTGTGCAGTTGCTTTTTCTTTAAGTGAAAGCATCCATATTTCAGAGATTGAAACTGCTTGAAGTACGTTTGTATCTTCTGCTGTGCGGTCCTTTATTTTTTCAAAATCCTGTCGTATAAAGTAGCACAGCTGGTTCCAAAAGTAGAATGCGTCTCCGTTAAGGTCAAATGTCTGGTCTGCGTTGTCCGGGTGCTGTATGAAGCGGGAGTAGAAAGTAGTTGCACCGATTTCTTTAGATGGGTTTGCGTTCTTCAGTTTTTTCTGAAAATAGTCATGGTATTCATCTTTTTTCAGCATATGGCGGATTTTAGCCATTGCAGCCCGCGTAAGGAACTGAACCGGTACGCATGCAGGAAAGAGAATTGCCGGAATATCTTTTGGCATCATAAGACAGTAAAGCACAGAAGACTTTAAGTCCTGATGCTGCTGCAACTGAGGAATAAATTCGCCTGCATCGCGTTTTTCCATTGCTTCAACAGGAAGCTGCTTAGGCAGGTCAGAGGCAGAAGGAAACGGTACAGTAATGTTTGTTCCGATTTCCTTGAATCTGTTTGCATAAAGAACAGAATAATATGTAATTATAACAGCAACATTCTTGCCTGCCTGAGTGGTAAGATAGAGCTCGTGCTTTGCTGCCAGATCTTCCAGTTCCTTTATAAGTGTTGATTCAGGTATTTCAACGTACTGAATGAGATCTGCTTGTTCTTCCAGGTGCTTAGCTGCGTATTTCTTTAAAAAGTCTCCGAACTCTTTTATGTTTACGAAGGCAGATTCCTGTCGTAAAGCATATTGTCTTAGGATTGTTCCTAATTTTGCAGATGTAGCCATAGTTACCATTATAACTGCAAAGATTTGAATTCACAAGATACGATTCTTTCATTTGTTGAATAAAAGTGATTATAACAATAGAATAGAGATCAATAAAGTTTTTACTCTATGCAAAAAATCATGGAGAATTATAAAAAGCTTTCAGCAGGAAGACATTATGATTTCTAACAGAATGAAAAACCTTCACCCTTATGTTCCGGGGGAGCAGCCTAAAGACAGGGTGTATATAAAACTTAATGCAAACGAAAATCCCTATCCGCCTAGCCCAAAGGTTGTGGATTCTGTTGCAGATTTTGTGCGTGAAAATGCCATGCGGCTTGCACTTTATCCTGATCCTGATTCGCTTGAACTTCATGCCGCCGTTGCAGACATGCTGAACAAAACTGGTGGAGTTCTCTGCAATGCAAAGGTTAGCGGAGAAAATGTTGAGCCTTCAGAAAAAGACCGCATTCCGTTTACAGTAACTCCAGACATGATTTACACAGGAAACGGAAGCGATGAAGTCCTTTCTTTTGTGTTTTATGCTTTTTTTGATAGCGGAAAGAAACTTGTACTGCCGGAATTTACATACAGTTTTTATCCTGTTTATGCCGGTTTCTATAATATTGAAACAGACGTTGTCCCGATGAAGAAGGACTGGTCTTTAGATGTTCAAGAAATGCTTTTGCGCTCAAAGAAGAACGGTTCAGGACTGATTTTTGCAAATCCAAATGCACCTAGCGGAATTGCCTTAAGCCGCAATGACGTGCGCAAAATGCTGGAACAGAGCGATCCTGACCAGATTTTTGTAGTAGACGAAGCTTACTGCGATTTTGGCGGTGAATCATGCATTCCGCTGCTTGCAGAATTCAGGAACCTGCTGATTGTACGTACTTTCAGCAAGAGCCTTTGCGGTGCCGGAATGCGCCTGGGCTACATTGTAGCCAGCCCAGAACTTGTTCAGTACATTACAACTGTAAAGAACAGTCTTAACCACTTCCCGATTGATGCTGTAGCCCAGACGGCTGGTATCGCTGCATGCCGCAATCCGGCCTATTACTGCGAATGTGCAAAAAAAGTGGCGGAAGAGAGGGAATCATTTCAAGAATTCCTTAAGGAAAATGGCTGGGAATATATTCCTTCAAAGACAAACTTTGTCCTTGTCCGAAATCCTTCTGTAGGCGGAGAAGAAGTTTACCGCCGTATAAAGGAAGAGGGCATTCTTGTGCGACACTTTTCTACAAAGGGAATTGAAGATTATGTGCGCATAACAATCGGAACAAAAGAACAGATGGATTCCCTGAAATCAATCTTGAAAAATAAATTCTAGGCCGTTGAAAGGCTGAACGACTGGAGGAAAAAATGAAATTTCTTGTACTTACAGACATACACGGAAATACAGAGGCTCTAGATAAGCTCGATTCAGAGTTTGCAAAGGCAGATGCAGTTCTTTTTGCAGGAGACTTCTGCGAATGCTTTAAGACAGAAACAGGAAAACCTGTGCTTGATGCCCTTGTAAAAAAACACGATGAAATTTATGCTGTTCTTGGTAACTGCGATGAACCGGAATTTATTGAACAGCTTGAAGATGCCGGAATCAATGCAGAACGCGTGCTCAATTATACCGGCGGACTTGCAATCGTAGGTTCCGGCGGCGGAAGCAAATTTACTGGAAAAACTCCGAACGAACGCGAAGAAGATGACCTCCTTTCTGATTTTGACATTATGAATCAGGAAGAATTCCAGAATGATTATTCAAACTTTATCCTTATAAGCCATAATCCGCCGAAAAATACAAAATGCGATGCCGTAAATGCAGAGCTTCATGCTGGCTCAGAAAAATTCCGCGCTCTTATTGAAGAAAAAAAGCCGCTTGCTGTCGTTACAGGTCACATTCATGAAGGATGCGGAACAGATAAAATCGGTGACACGGTTGTAATCAATTCCGGAAGCTTTGGTGAAAAAGGTACTTACGCTGTATTTGATGCAGAAAAATCGGCCGGTAAATGGGAAATCAAAAACCTTAAGATTGAGACAATATAATTCTGCGAGGGATTTAAGGGCAGGGAAGTTACTTTATCGTGACTGAACTACCCTGAATCCTAAATAATTGTAGCATTCGTTCGGGTCAAAGCTGTAACGGTCGGCCGTAAGACAGAAAAGCGTGTATTCTGACCAGCTTCCGCCCCTGCTGATTCTTTTGCTGCCGTATTCAGGACCGCTGGCAGTTTTTCCTTCTTCCTGAGGTCCGTAGTTTGCGTACCAATCCCAGCAGTATTCCAGAAGATTTCCTGTCATGTCAAAGATGCCGGCCGCATTTGCGTTTCCGCTGCCTGGCACTGTTATTGAATCCTGGGAAAACGGAGTTCCTGCGGTTCCTACTTTGTGGGTTCCGGTTGCGTTGTCGCACAGCCAGGCATAAGAAAGTCTGTCTTCGTCTTCTGCTATTGTGGTGTAAGAAATTTCGTTTCCAGTTGCAAGCTTTTCACTTAGTTCCGGGTGGTAGCGGGCTGCGAGCTCCCATTCTGCTTCAGTAGGAAGCCTGAATCCGTTGGAGAAAAAGTTGCATTCCGAAAGGTCGCACATTGCGGTATTTGTTGAATCCCTTATTACGGTACCCTTATAAAGATAGCATGGTGAAAGTCCGCTTATTTCGCTGTATGCGTTGCACCAGACAATTGCGTCGTACCAGCTTATCATTGTAACCGGTTGTCCGGCAGAATCTTTCTGCGGTGAACGTCCGTATCTTCCTTCTGAACCTTCCTGGCCCGGATTCTGGAATCTGTATCCAAGTTTTCTTGCTTCTGAAATTATGCGGTACCATAGAGTATATGTTGTTTCGTAGCGGCATATAGAAAATTCGTTTACGGTCCGTTCTGCTGTATAGGTCTGAACGTCTTTTCCGATTACATATTCCGTTTTAGGAATTATGACCATTTCTGTTTCATCAAAACTGTTCTGAGAAAAAACTGACAATGCTAAGGACAAAAATGCCGTTATCAATAAAAACTTTTTCATATCTGCACCCCGCTTGGATAATTATATCACAATAACGGAGTATGAATAAATAGCCCGGATGACGGGATTAATAAATCAATTGTAAAACTATTCGCTCAATGCTGCTTCAATTGACTTCATGCGCTTTGCGTTCTTTCGTTCCTTTCGCTTGAAGTTTACGATCCTCTGGCTTTGTTTCTGCTGTGTACGCGGGTAGCGGCGTTCATATACTACAAGGATGAACTGTGTTACAACGATTGAACACAGACAGATTCCGCTGATAATCCATCCGGCCCATCTTCCGTATCTTACAAAAGGAAGTTCTACGTTCATTCCGAAGTAGCTTGTGATGAATGTAGGAACCATCATAAGTATGTTCAGGATAGAAAGGCGCTTCATGTACATGTTAAGGTTGTTATTGATTACGGAGTCAAAGGCATCCATTACACCTATAAGGACGCTTCTGTATGTGTCTGCCATTTCAATAGCCTGTCGGTTATCTACTTCTACGTCATCAAGCCAGTCAATATCGTCCAGGTCAAGCTTAATCAGCTTTGTCTTACGGTATTTTTCCAGAAGCAGCTGGTTTGCCTTAAGCGAGGTTGTAAAGTATACAAGGGATTTTTCAAGGCTTAAAAGCTGCAGAATTTCGTTGTTGTCAATTGAAAGCTGCATTTCGTTCTGGATTGCAGTTGAACGGCGGTTGATTTCCTTAAGGTAGCGCAGGTAGCTTAAATCTGAGCGGCTTAAAATGCGCATTATGAATGCCGGAAAGTCCTGCAGTGTAATTCCTTTCATTCTGCCTGTTGTAAAATCGCGCAGGACTTCGCAGTCTGTCCAGCAGATTGTGATGATGTAGTTATTCTTTAATATGATACCCAGCGGGCATGTTGAATACTGTGGATCAGATGAAGGATCATAAATTGGAAGTCGAAGGATTGTAAGGAGGTAGTCGTCTCCGTCTTCAAGACGCGACTGTTCATCCGGGTCAAGAATATCCAGAATGTGTTCCGGGTCGATTTTAAATTCTGACTGAAGTATTTCTACGTCATCCCTTGTAACTACACGGGCATCAATCCAGGTTCTTTTTGACGGATTAAGATCCTGTTCCTTGATTTTTGTGAATTTTTCTTCTTCCTGCTGCCAGTATGTAATCATTTTTTTATCCTTTAAAAAGCGTTAAAAAGCATTTTCCGGCAGGATTTAAAAATTATGCAAAAATTCCTGCGGAGGCTGTAATCCGTTTTGAACGGGAGTGATAGGCGGAGCCGGGGTTACTTCCACTGTCCATAAAAAGCCTCCTTTCTGTATAGGGATAAAAAATTCGTTGGATGACAAATAGTAGCATAAAAAAGAAATATGAACAATTTTTTTTAGAAAAATATTTAATTTTTTTTAGGGAAATGCAGATTTAGAAAAATCCACTATATATATAGGGTGTATGAAAAATTTTTTCCTTAGATTTATGATTCTGTTTTTTCTGTCTGCTGTTTCTCTTTTTGGTTCATGTGCTTCACGCCGTGAAATGAGTCGTATTTACTGGCTTAGCGGAGAAGTTTCCGCGGGCGGGTCACAGTGCTGCTACGACTTTATTTATGAAAATCTTTCTGACAGGGAGATTTTGCGCACTCAGTTTGTATTGAGTCTTTTTGACGAAGACGGAGAGCCTGTTCTGGACGGTGACTGGATAAAGATTGACTATGAGCGTTCGGTTCTTCCGGGGGAAACGGTAGAAGATTCTATAATGCTGGATGACTGGTTTGATTATGACGGTGAAAAGATTTATGTAACGGATTATTTTTATGCAGGGTGCATTGAATACGCAGACGGAACTGTTTTTGAAGATCCGTTCGGGCGGTTCGGGTATTCATAAAAAAAATCCCGCGGCGGTAATGTGATATGTACCCAAAATCCTGGACCCATATTATGAACTAGGCGGAACGAATGGATGTTTCCCTGTATTTTACAGGAGGCATCCATTTTGTTTTA
>Ga0310695_10002652_pt1 | contig 37096 bp, 55 predicted proteins | sample RumenRJG_04DNA_FD_203882 | JGI IMG/M metagenome (GOLD analysis project Ga0310695, IMG submission 203882) | Bovine rumen microbial communities from Lethbridge, Alberta, Canada - RJG_04 (v2) (version 2) | ecosystem: Host-associated > Mammals > Digestive system > Stomach > Rumen | place: Canada...
GCCGGCGGGGACGCGGATTTCCTTCCATTCCGGCGAGGCCCAGAGGGCGGCCTGGACTTCCTTCTGCAGGGCGAGGAGCTGGTCATATGTGAGGCCGGAGATGTCCACGCCGGAGCCCTCCTTTTTGCGGAGGTATTTCTGCATCAGCGCGGAGGCCGGGATCGGCAGCGCGAGGAGCAGAGCAATGACAATTATCACGTACTTTTTCACGTATAGCACCTGCCTTACGCATTTACTGTTTCCAGACCGGGAAGATCAGCATTTTTATATATAGACGTGGCCATGAACATCTGCTGGCGGATGTATTCGCGGCCCTGGGACGTGAGGGCGCGGTAGTCGGTCAGGAGGCGGATTTCGTCAGAGGTCAGGGATTCGGTGGGCTGCGTTTCGCCCAGCAGTTCGCCAACCGTCGTGCCGAGGCCGGCCGCGATGGCGCACATTGCGTCTTCTGACGGCTGGCGGTCGTGACGTTCGATGGCGCTGATGGTCTGTTGAGGCACTCCGCTAAGTTTTGCAAGTTCGGTCTGAGATAATTTTAAACTGTTTCTCTTCCTTTTCATGCCGTCCGAAAATGACATATAAGCACCTCCTTTTGAGAAAATTATACTACAAAATGGGTTGACAAGCCAACCGGATCAGAGTATAATCTACCCAGATCAGAGTGAGAGGTGATCGCGAGAATGATACTGGTCAGAAAATTCCGGGAAGAGATGGGCATTTCGCAGGCGAAGCTGGCGGAGATTTCCGGGGTGCCGCAGCAGACCATCAGCGCGCTGGAATCGGGAGCCAGAGAGGGCACCACGGCGGACACGCTGTACCAGCTGGCGCATGCCTTCGGGCGGCGGATGGACGAGCTATACGTGCCGGACGCGCCGAAGGGCGCAAATTAACAGGGGGGAGGGGTAAAAATGACGCTGGAGGAGCTGGCGGCAATGCCGGGGAACTCGGTATCGCCGAGGATCGCGGCGCAGTTTCTGGGCGTGACGCAGTACGGGCTTAACGTGGCGGCGAAGGCCGGGCGGCTGGGGCTTCCGTATGTGTTCAGCGGGCGGAACCTTAAGATCAGCAAGGCGGCGATATTGGATTATTGCGGCTACAAGGGCGCGGAGAGGGGCGAGGCGCGTGTCATTACGACTGAGCCGGGAGGAGTTTAAGGCGTGGTTCCCGGGCGCGGACGACGGCGGGCGGCGGCCCAGCAAATACCGCAACCGCAAGACGGAGGTGGACGGGATCCTCTTCGACAGCATGCACGAGGCGGAGGTGTACTCCCAACTTATGGAGTTGGTGCGGGCCGGGAGCCTGAAGTGCGTTCTGCGGCAGGTCAAGTTTGACCTGGGCGGCGGGGCCAACGCGTCGAAGGAGACGCGGTATCGGTACATCGCGGATTTCGTGACCATCGACAGCGAGATGCGGGTGGAGGTCATCGACGCCAAGAGCGAGTTTACCCGGCAGAACCGGACGTACATCAACAAGAAAAAGCAGATGCTGGCGGAATGGGGCATCGAAATCCGGGAGGTGTGAAAATGCTGATCTACCATTACTGCTGCGAGCGGGACATGAAGGGAATCCGCAAAAGCGGGATCACCGAGGGCGCGGTGGTGACCTGGGAAGGCAAAGGCAGAGGATTTCCGGTAATCCGGAAGGGCTGGCAATGGCTGACGCTTTCGCCGGATCACGACGGGCAGAGCTGGGCCACGCGGGAGATTATCCGGTATGACCGGACGGAGTACCGGTGGACGGTGGAGATTCCGGAGGAGGATCTTTCGCAGCTGTACGACCGGGACAGGCTGGCGGCGGAGATTCAGGGCAGCGAGGCGCTTTTCGACGGCTGGGCCGGGAGCGGGGACTGGCGGGTGTTTCACGGGCCGATCTTCCGGAAGCAGCTGGTAAGGCTTGAACACTGGAACGCGCTGCGGGAAGAATGGGAGGATATGATTTTCTGATTTTGTCGCGGCTGGCGCGGGTGTGAAAACAAATAATAAAAACCCCCGAAACACCACATCCCCGGGGTTCGATTCCCCGGCGCGGCGCTTATGGCCTGCCCGGCGGGGGCATATCTTACAAGAATTTGAGGAAGGAGAAAAGGCTTCCCTGAGACAATTTTTGAAGGATGCGCTAAACGCCCGGAGCGTTCGACTCGCTCCCAGGCCGCATTTTTTGACCCAAAAAGGAGGGTTTAACGTGAACAGCTTAGCCAACACCGCGACAACGACACTGACAACAATCGACGATCTGGCCGTGCAGGCGCAGATGTTCTCCTGCGGCGCGGCGATGAATTTGCTCCAGCTGGGGCGGGTTCTGACGGAGGCGAAGCCCCTCGTCCCGCACGGCGCGTGGGCGGAGTGGGTCGAAACCAACGCGCATCTTCCGGAGCGGCGGGCCCAGGAGTACATGCAGTGCTACCGCAAATACGGCCTGGATCAGCGGATCGCGCAGCTGGGCACCAGCCAGATCATCGCCCTGCTGCCGATGAGCGACAGCGAGCGGGAGAGCCTGATGAGCCGGGAGGACATCGCCTCGATGAATAACCGGGAGCTGAAGGCCGCGATCCGGGAGGAGAGGGAGAAGGCCCGGCGGGAAGCGCTGGCGGAGGCGGAGGAAGCCATCGCCCAGGCGGAGGAAAGGGCCCGGCAGGCGGAGAGCCAGGCGAAGCTCCACCGGATGCGGGAGGCGAAGATCCCGGATTCGGTGGCCAGGGAGATCGAGGAGACGCGCAAGCAGCTGACGATTGCGAAACAGAACGCGGAGCGGTTCCAGGATATGGTGGGCAAGGCCAACGAGCTGCGGGTGGACGCGGAGAGGCGCGCCGAGAAAATGGCGCGGGAGCTGTCGGAGGCGGAGGAAACGCTGAACGAGCAGCAGGAGGCGCTGAACCAGGCACAGGAGGAGCTGTTGAACCTGCAGAGCGCCCAGGCCAGAGGGGACGCGGCGCACGACAACGCCAGCGAGCTGACGCTGGAGGTTTTCGGGGCGGCGGTCCGGGAATTTGTCGGGATGTGCGCGCGGATGCCGTACATGGCCGGCAGCTTCGCCGCGATGCCGACGCGGGAAAAGAACGGATACGACGAGCTGCTTAAGACGATGGAGGGCTGGTGCGGGAAGGCGCGGCAGGCCATGAGCAGCGTGGCGGTGGAGGGGGGTCTCGTCATTGGATAAGGAGATGATGACCCCTCAGTCAGCTACGCTGACAGCTCCCCTTTCAGGGGAGCCTAAGAACGCGGAGATTGCGCAGGTGGTCAGGGATCTGCTGACGCCGATCATGGAGACCATCGGGCAGCTTTTGCGGGACAACACCGAGGCGATGCAGCAGATCGCGGCGGCGCAGCAGCTGGCCAGCGCGCGGATCAGCGACCTGGAAAAGCGGATGCGGCTGCAGACGCCGATGAGCAAAACGCAGGAGAAGTACGTGCAGGACGCGATCCGGCGGAGGGCAAAGGAGATCCTCGAGGCGAAATGCACACCGGACAAAAAGGCCGTGACGAAGCTGTCCGGCGCGATCAGGAAGAGCATCCTGACCAGGCACGGCGTGGCGACGCTGCGGGAATGCCCGGCATACGATTACGAGACGACGCTGGCGCAGGTCAGTAAATGGAACGACTTCCCGGTCGTCCGGGAAATTGCGAGGGAGGCGAGGGAACGTGAGGAGGCTTTTGTGGCGGAGCGTGATCCGGCTGCAGGTGATCATGGTCAGGCTGCGGGTGAGCGCCGGGGCGATCAACCGGCTGACGAGACTGAGACAGGCGGTGGCGCGGTATGATTCCTGGTGAGAGCACAGCCCGGATGCCCGTTTCCCGCCGGACAGCGGCGATTTTCGCGGCGATCCGGCGGGGCGAGGCGATCAGGGACATCGCGGCCCGGTTCGGGACGGATCGGACGACGATTGAGGTTTACCGCAAGGAAATGGTCGGAGAGCTGGCGCAGGAAAAGCCGGAGGACATGATCGAGCACATCGGAAACGATATGCGGGAGTGGGTCTGGCGGCTGGCCAGCGAGCAGAAGAACATCAAGGAGATCCACTGGGAGACGGGGCTGCCGTACAAGGACGTCAGGCTCTGCATCGACGTGGGGAAGCTGCTGGGGAAGGTGCGGACGCCGAAAATCATCATGGCGGAGTACGACGCCCAGCACGAGGACACGATCCTGAATGCCTATGACCACGGAATGGCCGCGAAGACCATCGCGGAGAAATACGGGATCGACAGCAAGGCGGTTTACCGGGTTTTGAACAAGTACCGATACAGATAGCGAGGAGAAACGACAATGCCGGTGATCAACTACATCCGTGAACACACACGTTTCATTGAGTATGCCTCAGATGAACACCTTTCGGCGAGCGAGCGGCTTGTGTGGTATGCGTTGATGCACATTATGAACCAGCACGCGCAAGGCAATGTCTGGCCGGGGGAGTTCATCCGGATCGCCAATGACCGACTGCTCACATATTGTCCGATGCGGTTTGACACCATGGCAGCGGCGCGGAACCAGCTGAAGCAGCGGGGCCTGATCGAGGTCATCCCCGGCGAAAAGAACAGGAAAGCCCCGGCTTACCGCATGAATTACTTCTGCCCGGTGTACCTGGAACCCTCGGAAGACGATTGTGGCAGGGCAAATGCCCCGACACAACATAATGAGGGTTATCCTAAAAAATCGGATAACATAGGGGATAACATGGGGGGTAACATAGGGGGTAACATAGGGGGTAACGTGGGGGACATTAATCTATACTATACAGATAACGGATACGGATACCAAACCCGGCGAAAACCCGATGACGACGAAGAGGACATCAACATCAACAAGTACGCGCGCGCGCGCGAGGCGAAATATCCATGGTCGCCGGAGTACAACAGTATCCGGCGGGGCACGTCCACGGAGCGGGACGCGATCGCCAAGAAGTGGGAGGACGCCCTGGGCGACAGGCCCACGCCGCAGGTGATCAACGAGCTGGCGGAGGAGCTGGACGAATACGTAACAATCGACGACATCATGCGGGCGATCCGCAACGCGGCGGTCCTGCCGGCGAAAAACCCGTTTCGGTATGTGACAGAATGCCTCTACCAGAAGCGCAAGGGCGCGCTGGAGGAAGAGGCGCAGAGAGAAAGAGAGGAGCCAACACCGTGAATATCGAGATCCAGAGGCCGGAAATCATCCGGTTCGCCTATTACCAGGAATCGACAGATAAGAATTTCGGGAGCTGCCTGTGGGCGTTTTTCGACTGCGACATCCAGGACAACGCCCTGAGTATCAGGAGCGACTGCGGAAATTACGCCTACAGCTACTGGAGCGTCAAGGGGGATTTCATCAAATTCCTGGCGGGGCTGTCGCGGGATTATATTGCCAACAAGCTGCTGGGAAACCCGAAGCGGGTCAGCTTTGCCGGGACGCGGGAGAACATCCGCATGGCGCTGGAGGACAACGACGACTACGAGGCGGACGAGCTGGAGGAGATGCTCGATCAGCTGATGGAGGAGATCGAGGAGTACGATCCGGATCACAGCCACGGTTTGATTTACAAGGGCGTCGAGGAGTGGCTTGACAATTACGACATCGCCCTGACGGCGGAGGACATGATCGAGCTGGACTGGACGCCGCAGCAGAAGCGGATCATCGAGATCTTCGTCACCTGCATCCAGCCGGAAATGCGGAAGTACCGGCGCGGGGAAAGAGAAATCCAATGAGCATATACACGGAGGCCAAAAAGGCGGCGGGCCTGTGCCAGCGGTGCGGGCTCCGGCCCGCCGAGGCCGGAAAGACGCTGTGCGCGGAATGCGCCGAGAAAAACCGGCAGTACGTGCGGGATCTCAGGCGCAGGGACATCGAGGCGGGGCTGTGCTATCGGTGCAGGAAGCGGCCGGCGGAGCTGGGGAGACGGAAGTGCGCGGTCTGCGCGGCGAAAGACAACGCGCAGATGCGAGAAGCAAATCGGAGGAAACATGGAACGGCAGAGAATGACGGGCTGGGAGAAGGACGCGCTGCTGCGGCTGGCCGTGGCGGAGCAGATATTGTGCCGGGAGACCGGAGCCATCGAAAAACGGGCGAAAAGCGCGCCGGGCTGCTGGCGGGACATCCGGATGCTGCAGGCGAAAATCGAGAAAATCCAGAAGCAGCTGCTGGACACGGTGCCGCTGGAGCAGCTGTACATCCTCCAGCGGGCGATGAAGGACTGCAGCTACGAAATCGGGAGCCGGGGGCCGGCGGGCCGGAACGCGGCGAAATTCAAGGAGGAAAACGGGCTGTGGCTCCCATATCAGGTGATCAACGTGCTGTTCGGCGGGGCGAGGGAGAAGTGCCTGGTCTGCATGAACAACATGGAGGAGCAGAAAAGGTGCCCGCTTCGGAAGGCCCTGGACCTGATCCCGTCAGACGTGGAGGATCGGACGGACGGGGGATGCCCGTACATGGACGTGACGCTGTGAGCGGGACGGCGCAGCTGCGCGCGAGGGTGCGGGAGGCGCTGATCCGCTGCCGGGACGCGGACACGGAATGCGAGGACTGCCGGGAGTGGACGGGGGAGAGCTGCGGGATGGCGGCGGAGGCGCTGAAGCTTCTGGACATCGACGAGGCGGCGATCCTGGAGTTTGCCCGGATGTACGAGCGGGCGAAAATGGACAACATCGGACACACGAGCTTCCAGCCGGGGCTGGCGCGGATGCGGGCCCGGCGGGAGATTTACGCGAAGCTTGCCAGGCTGGGGGTGGAGGCGTGAAGAGCTGCATCAACTGCCGGTACGGGCTGGAGGGCGGAGACTGCCGGATCAGCCTTGAAATGGAGTGCCGGGATGGGAATTATGAAGCTTGGGAGGAAAAAGATAATGGCGTGGCTGCCGGAGTGGATCAAGAAAAACGAGAGGGTGATCACGGCGGAGGAGGTCAGGAAGCTGCCGGAGGGGAAAAGGGTTAAGCTGATCGGCAGCGACATCCACGGGGAAATGCAGTGGATCGAAGGATACGTGTCGAAAAAGGGTCGCACGGTGCAGTATTACGACTCCACCCAGGGCGGCGTCCGGGAAAAACTGGTAAAAGACTATCACGGAAAGGCGTGGGTGATCGAAAAATGACGCTGAAGGGCATCGCGGATTTTTACGGGGTAAACTACAGCGACGTCTGCGCGCTGTCGTACCAGATCGAGAGCGGCAGGCGGAAATGGGATAAAAATCACAACGCGGAGGCTTACAGGGAGCCTTTGATTGATCTGTACCTGAATAGGGCGCTGGACGCCAGGGAAAGGGCGAAAACGTGCGAGGAGACGGCGAAAAGGATCCGGGACGCGGATGTTTTTGAGGTGGTCGAATGAGAGCTGTGATTGCGGAGCCGGGGAAGGAAGCCCGGATTGAGGAGATCGAAAACGAGCTGGAAGTTTTGCAGGAGATCGTGGGCGGGTACATCGAGGTTGTGTATCCCTTCAGGGCTGAGGTCTGCCTGATCGTCAACGAGGAGGGGAAGCTGATGGGACTTGCGCCCAACAGGGCCATGACGGACGAGGCGGGGCGGACGGTGGACACGCTGTGCGGGACTGTGATCGTGGCCGGAGTGGCCGTGGGCGGTGAGGACTTCCGGAGCCTGGACGAGGAGGAGGCCAGGTGGTACAAGCTGCTGATGGACGCGAAAATGGTGAGGTAACGAAGCCGTATCAGCAGTAGCACAGTATTTGTTACAGGAAGACAAAAGTTTTATGTTTAATTACAAAGGAGTGCGCTATCGTTTGAGCGTTGAACCCGAGCTGCCGACCGAGGAACAGAGGGAGGCGGTGAAGCCTGTAGTGGATATAGACACATGGAAGTGTGGAAACTGCGGACATACGTTGGAGCATCAGGAACTACTTGGCGACAACGTTCTATTTCACGAGCAGTATAACTACTGCCCGGAGTGCCGAAGGGCGGTGAAGTGGGATGAACCTTACGCAGTTGAATAATGCCATCAACAATATTCTACAGTACGAACGACATCCTGAAGAAATTGACGTTGTAATTACTACCAAACTGCCATACGCAACCTGCGGTCAGCTACCCTGTACGGGAGTACATTCCGTCGGAATGGGCTTTGACTGGGAGGCTGGGCAGTTCAGGATCACTCCGCAGGAACCTTTGATGTGCGTCAAGCATGATGTTCCGCAAGCCGTACGCGAATGGCGGGGTGCGTATCATTGTCCAAAGTGCGAGAGGCTGTTCGGTAAGCGGAAAGATACCGATATACGGTTTTGCAGTAAATGTGGGCAGGCGGTGAAGTGGGAATGACGGTAAGGGAAGCGATTTTGACATTACGCGCCAATGCCGTATTTGCCTGTGAGAAAGCAGGATTTACTTCAGCGACAGTGAAGATGGTTGAGGACGCATTGGATATAATCGATAAAGCACTCCAAGCGCATGAACCGAGGGTGATGACGGAAGAAGAAGTTTTGTCGCAGCCGGAGGGCGCGGTGGTGTGGCGCGAATGTCACCTGTCTAATGGACAATATGAACTCAGACCGATGGTCTGCGACGGAAAAGGGTGTTGCGGTGACTTCGGGCTGTCCGCCGAATGCAAATACGATTTCAGCTATCGCTATTATGTGCGTTATTGGACGAACAAGCCGACCGAGGAGCAGCGGGAGGCGACACCGTGGCACACGTTGAATGCCTGAAGTGCCGGTACCTGATCCGGCACAGGAAGGAGATTCCGGTGAAGAGGGCGGATGGGACGAACGAGGTCGCCGGGTGGTTTGAGTGCGGCAGGGGGAAGTACGTGCTGACGACAATCTCAAAATACGACCTGCCGGGATGCCCGTTTTACCTGGAAAGGACGGATGAAAATGGACAGGACGCTGGTGATTGAGACGGTGATGGCGGCGCTGGACAAGGGCGGCTGCCACATGACGGTGTATCCGGACGGGCAGGTGAGCATCTGGCCGGAGAACATGGCGCCGGGACCCTGCAAGGACTGCAAGCACTGCGAGAATGACGGAGACGGGGACGCCGGGTGCGCGATGAGCTGCTGGTTCGGATCGCCGCCGGAGGATATGGGGACGGATAAGTTTTTCTGCGCGCTGTGGGAGGGTAAGGAATGCTGATCAAAATCATGGTGGCCGAGTGCGACATCTGCGGAAGGACTGACAAGGCGGTCAGGACGAGCGGACAGTACAACGAGGACGAGTACCGTCTGCCGGACGGGTGGATGAGCAGCAAAGTCAATGGGTCGTTCTGCTTCTGCCCGAAATGCGCGGCGGCGCTGGAAAAGGAGGACGCGGGGCGATGAGGCAGTATTGCCGGTACTGCGCGTTCTGCATCGATGGGGACAGCTTTTACTGCACGGAGCTTGACAAGGTTCTGACGCGGGGGCAGATCCGGCGGGAGAACAGCTGCGCGAGGTTTGCGCTGAGCGAGCTGGGAGACGTGGAAACAGGGAAAATGTACAGCCCGAGGCCGGGAAAAAGAGACGACGGCATGGAGCAGGTGACGATGTTGGAATGAAGAACAACCCCTCAGTCGCCTGCGGCGACAGCTCCCCTTGCAGGGGAGCCTTTGGGGGACGACATCGTCCGGGTTGAGAAAGGAGAAACATGGAAAAGAGAGCTGATCCGAGGAAGATTATCACGGGGCCGGATGTGCGGTGGGCGTATGTCAACGCCTGGAGCCCGAAGATGAGCGTGGACGGGAAGCTGCGGTTTTCGCTGCGGATGATCGTCAGGAAGGACGACGAGTACACGGTGAAACGGATCCAGCGGGCGGTCATCGCGGCCTATGAAATGGACAAAAGAAAGCTTCGGGGGGATGATCGGCTGACGCCGGAGCTTTGGGAGATCAACAGCTGCGTCAAGGACGGGGATACGGATTACATTGGGGCGGAATACGAAAACTGCTGGGTGATCAACTGCAACAGCTTCCACGCGCCGGGGATTGTGGACGCGAACAAGGAGCAGATCACGGAGCACAGACAGGTTTACAGCGGGGTTTACGGGCGGGTGAGCTGCAACTTTTACGCCTATAACACCGACGGCGCGCGGGGGATCGCCTGCCACCTTAACAATTTACAGAAAATCCGGGACGGGGAGCATCTGGGACACCAGGCGAGCGCCTATGAAGACTTTGAGGAGGTCTGAGCAATGGAGAAAATCACGATTGACGGGATCAGGTACGTAAGACTCGGCGACCTGATGCGGACGCGGAAGAATTTCGTCAGGGACATCTATGACCGGTACGAAAAGGACGAAAACGGGCAGTATCACCTGTCCGACGCGGATATGGGCGCGGTGGGCGCGTTGGCGCACCTGATGACAAACGTGATCCAGGAGGAGCTTCGGGAGGCCGGGACAGACCGGGAGAAGCGGGATAAGGTTTACGCGGGGATCGAGGCGGAGGCCTTCAAACGGCGCTGGTGCGTGGTGGCGAAGGACAGGGACGGGCAGGAGGCGTACTTCCGGTTCTGGTGCGATCAGGCGGAGGAAGGCGAGGAAGAGACGCCGGTGTTTACGGACATGGCGCGGCTTGGCGCGATGTGGTCGGATCACTACAAGGCGGAGAGCGTGGCGGAGCGGATCCGGCGGGAGACGGCGCTTACGGATGTGCGGGTGCTGCCGGCGGGGTATCTGAGCGGCGAGGCGGAGCGGCGGCTGATCAGGGCGATCTTCGGCAAGGGCGAGGAGGAGCAGTGGTGCATCTTCCTTGAGCCTGCCGAGGGCGAGGAGCCGATGTGGTTTTCCGAGTGGATCAAACGGCGCGAGGGCATGCCGGCGGACATGGCGGAGATCTTCGAGCACAACGGGGTCGGGATCGGCGGGAGCCTGCCGGTGTTTTCAAACAGGTGCATGGCGTTTAAGGACAAGGGGTTCGCGGAGAAGACGGCGGAGAGGATCGCGGAGATCATCCCGGAGTTTAAGGAGCGGCTGCATGTGATGGAGTACGAGGAGGCGGAGGACGACGATGACGAGGGTTGAGAAGATCAAGGAGGGACTGAGGCACTGCGGGAGCGAGGAAGTATGCGACGGATGCCCGTATATAAAGTGCCCGGATAAGTGCATGGTACACGAAGAGGCGATCAGGCTAATTGACGAGTATGACAAGGCGCTGACGGCCATTTTGGAGTATATGCAGAAGTTAAGGGAAAGCACGGCTCTGGGGGAACAGGGCGTCAGGGAAATAATCGGCGGGATAAGGGTAGGGGCGGAGGACTAAAATTTCACGGGGGGGGGGGTATTTTGGGTGGACGCGAGACGGTTTCTGAAAAGGGCTATTCTGATCGATCACAGGATCGAGGCCAGGGCGGAGGAGCTCAAAAGGCTGGAGACACGGATGCGCGGCGGCACGGTCAGGATGGAGGAAACCGTTTCGCGAGGCTCAAAACAAAGGGGGCTGGAGGATCCGGTGGCGGAGGCTGAGGCGATGCGCGATGAGATCGCGCGGGACATCGAGGACATGTGCCGGGTCAAGCGGGAGATTAACGAGGTGATCGATTCGGTCGAGAGTGAGAAGCACAGGACGGTGCTGGAGATGCGGTACCGGAACGGGTGGACGGTGGAGAGGATCGCGAAAGAGTTGCATTATAGCTACCAGCATGTGGTCAGGCTGCACCGCGAGGCGCTGAAAATTGTCGAAAAAAAGAAAAATTTTAGCGGAGCGATGCGGTAATTTCCGGCGGAAATGCGCGAATATTCGCGCTTTGCGGGCGAACGAAAAAGGTTTGGGCGTGTGCTGGATTTATCTGCGAACGCAATAATATTTTTGCGTTCGCAAAAAATAGCTGCGCAAAATGAGACGGGCGGCAGCGGAACGTGGGACAAATGAAACAAAACGTGAGACAAGCCGAGGGCGCGGGCGGCGGACGCGGCAGAGCAATCGCCGAAAAGACGAAAACAAAAGCCGGAAAACCGCCGAAAAGCGGACGAGCGACGGCTCCGGGGCCGTTCTCGATGAGTCCCCCCCCGGTCAAAGGACCGGTTCGCGGGGGATCGTCAGCCGGCGGGGGCAGCTTTTTCCCTCTCCGGGGGAAAATGGGGAAAAGGGGGATGAGCGGTGTGGCCGGGGACAGGTATTACAGTAGCGCGAAGCACAGGGCGTGGCGGGAGAAGGTGCTTAAGAGGGCCGGGTATCTGTGCGAGGAGTGCAGGAGGTACGGGCGCGTTGACAAAGACGGATTGCCGGTGGCGGCGACGACGGCGCACCATATCAAACACAGGGATGAGTTCCCGGAGCTGCAGTATGTGGTGAGCAACGGGCGGGCACTGTGCGAGGCGTGTCACAACGCGGCGCACCCGGAAAAAGGCGGGAAGAAAGGGCATTATTGGAGCGACGGGAGGCAGGGTGAGAATGGGTGAGGCTCACGGGTTGCAGCGCTTGCAGGGGGCGTAGCCTTTGGCGATGAGATCATCGCGGGAGAGGGTCGATTCCTGTTTGTTTTTAGGTTTCATCTCCTTCACCGAGGAGCAGGTGGGGAGATGAAATTTTTTTGTGTTGGTGTTGAGGACGTAGGTCAGCTGATCGCTCATGACGTGGGAGGCCTGATCGGCTTCGGATTGCTCCTGATATTCAAGCTGCGTTTCGGCTGCGGCCAGGCTGCTGTCTCCGGTGCGGTAGTCGATATGGACGCCGGGCTGGGCATTGAAGGCGTAGAGGTTTATGCTGATTTCGTCATCCTCAACGGACAGGGCTTCGATCTGGACGCCGAGGCAGAGGAGGTCGCCGGTGCGGTAATAGGGCCATACACGGTACATGACATGATGGCCGGTGCGGGTGATGTATTCGGCGATCCGGTTCTCGACGGGCAGCATTCCGGAGATGTTGAGATACTGGGTGCCGGTGACGAGGTTTTCGGCGATCTCCTCACCGCCCAGCTGGTCGCCGATCAGGTGGCAGCGCTGATAGAGATTATATCCGGGGATGAAATCATATGCGGCGGGCTGCCATCCAGACGGTTCGATGGACTGCATGGCGGCGCGGCCCGAGAGGGCGAGGGTTTCCGGGCCGAGGCAGGCGGTGGCCTTCGACGCGCGCTGCCATTTGTCGATGGGGTCATAATGTATAAACGGTTCCGCAGTGATTTCGTCTTCTGAGAAAGAGGGGACGCCGTCATTGATCTGGCAGGTGGCGGCACCCTGATAAACGGGAGCGTCAGCCAGGGCGCGGCACATCGTCAAAAGGAAGATAAAGACAAATAAAGACTTATATTTCATAAAAGTCACCCCATGGAGATTGTAAGGGAAACGCGGGGGAATGTCAACAGAAAAACGGGTAGGGCGGTTTTGGAGGCGGGGGAGTGACCCCTCCGGCGCTACGCGCCACCTCCCCTTCCACCCATAAAGGGCGCAGGCAGGGGAGGCTTTGGAGGCGGGATGGGTAATGGGGAATAATGCTATACAATGTTGCATAACAGTGTGATATTATGGCAGCGTGAAAAAGTGGATTTGAGGCGCGGACGCCGGATGGGCGGGCCGCGCCTTTTGCGTGGAGGGGAATACCCCTCCGTCAGCTGCGCTGACACCTCCCCTTGCAGGGGAGGCTTTTGGGGGCGCGCCGGGTTTTGCGAAAAGAGGGTTGAGAAAATGGCGAGACAGGTCAGGAGCATAAAGACGGAGTTTGCTACACGGGAGGATGACGGGAGTCCGCATATCGCGGGGTATTTTGCCGTTTTCGGGCCGCATTACGAGATCGCGCCGGGGATGAGCGAGGAGATCGCGCCGGGGGCGTTTTCGGAGACTTTGGGCGGAGACATCCGGGCATTGACCAATCACGACACGACGCTGGTCCTGGGGCGGAACACGGCGGGGACGCTGACGCTCCGGGAGGATTCGCACGGGCTGTGGGGAGACATCACGATCAATCCGAACGATTCTGATGCCATGAACACATACGAGCGGGTTAAGCGCGGGGACGTGGATCAGTGCTCTTTCGGTTTTGACATCGTCGAGCAGGATACCGAAATCCGGGACGACGGGTCGTACCACTGGACTGTCAAAAAAGTGAAACTGTACGAGGTGAGCGTGTGCACGTTCCCGGCCTACAAGGAGACGAACATCTCCGCCAGGGCGCAGGAGCGGGACGCGGATCACGAGAGGCGGATCAGGGCGGTCAAGGACGATCTGATCCGGAGGGTCAGGGCGACGGGGGAGACGAACCCCTCCGTCAGCTGACGTTTACGAGGGAGTGACCCCTCCGGCAGTTGACGTTTCCGAGGGAGTGACCCATCCGGCGCTTCGCGCCACCTCCCCTTTCAGGGGAGGCTTAGAAAGGGGAGTGTACATATGGCGATCATGGCCATGATGCTGCGCAGGCGGATGGATCTGCGGCAGCGGGAGCTGGACGCGATGACGGCCAAAGAGACCGAATTCGCGCAGCGGGAAGAACAGATGACCAGGGACATCGAGGGCCTTGAGGCTGACAAGCTGGACGAGGCCGAGGAGACGGTGAAGGCCTTCGAGGAGGAGAGGGCCGCGAACAGGGCGGAGATGGAGAAGGCCAAGGCCGACATCGACGTGCTGCGCGGACAGATCGGGGAATTGGAAAAAGAGGACGAAAAGGGCGCGGAGGCAAAGGCCGAGGAGCCCGAGGAGAGGAGCGAGGAGCCTATGAAGAATTTTGACAGGATGACGCCCGAGCAGCGCACCGCCTTTGTGCAGCGCGAGGACGTGAAGAACTATCTTAACGAGGTGCGCAGCGCGATCCGCGAGAAGAGGGCCATCACCAACGTCGGCCTGACCATTCCCGAGGTCATGCTGGGCCTGCTCAAAGAGAACATCGAGGGCTACAGCAAGCTGTACAGCAAGGTGGCCGTGCGCCGGATCGGCGGCACCGGGCGCTTGCTGATCATGGGCGCGCTGCCGGAGGCCATCTGGACCGACTGCTGCGCCAATCTCAATGAGATGAGCCTGGCCTTCAACGACCTCGAGGTGGACTGCTATAAGGTGGGCGGCTATTTCGCCGTGTGCAACGCCAACCTGGAGGACAGTGACGTCAATCTGGCGGGCGAGATCCTGACCGCGCTGGGTCAGGCCATCGGCCTGGCGCTGGACAAGGCGATCCTCTACGGACGCAACGCCAACACCACCCAGAAGATGCCCCAGGGCATCGTGAGCCGCCTGGCCCAGACCGAGGCACCCAGCGGCTATCCCGCCACTGCCAGGACATGGGCCGACCTGCACACCACCAACATGATCACCGTCACCGCGGCCAACTCCACCGGCGTCAAGCTGGTGCAGGCTCTGGTGGGCGCCTCCGGCGCGGCCAAGGGCAAGTACAGCCGGGGCGGCCTGACCTGGGTGATGAACGAGGCCACCTACACCAAGATCATGACCGAGCTGGTATCCATCACCGCCAGCGGCAGCGTGGTGACCGGCATCGGCCAGGTGATGCCCGTGGTGGGCGGCGAGATCGTGATCCTGCCCTTCATGGCGGACAACCAGATCGTGGCCGGTTACTTCGACGAGTACGTGCTGGCGGAGCGCGCGGGCAATCAGTTCGCAAGCTCCGAGCATGTGCGGTTCCTGGCGGATCAGACCGTCTTCAAGGGCACGGCCCGCTATGACGGCGCGCCGGCCATCGCTGAGGGCTTTGTGGCCATCGGCATCGGCGGCACCGCGCCCAGCGCCACCATGACGTTCCCCAGCGACACGGCCAACACCTGACCGGAGGTGACGCGCCATGGCGGTTAACGTGAGCACGGCCCTGGCGCTGGTCAAGGCAAGGCTCAACAGGCTCGAGGGAGATACCTCCCTCGACGCCTATCTGACGGCCCGGATCAAGGCGGCAGAGCAGGAGATCGAGGGCACCGGGATCGCGACCAACGAGACGGAGGAGGATCTTCTGGACGTGGTGGATCTGGCGGTGTTCCACTACCAGAACCGCGACAAAATGACGGGCATGCCGGAGTGGCTGAGGATGCGGCTGCGGAACCGGTGGCTGAGGCAGGGGGCGCGGGCCAATGATCCTTGACAAGGGCATCTGCACAATCTACCGCAAGGTCAACGCCGCCGGGGCCGGGCATAAGCCGGTTTATCAGGAGCAGCCGTTTTACCAGAGCTGGTACGCGGAGCTGGACTTCGGGACGCGGGAGGCGAGGCCGACGGACGGGCGGGAGGAGACCTGGCACGACGCCAAGGTCAGGATCCTGCAGTGCCGGAGGGTCAACAACCACGACCGGGTGGAGCTTAAGGAGACCGGCGGCGACGTGACGGTATACGATGTGACGCGGGCCTATCACGGAATCGACGATGACAGCGGCGAGCTGATCACCGACCTGACGCTGGAGGTGTATAAGCCGTGACGCTTGAGGACATCCGGGCGCTGGTGCTGTCGGCGGATCCGCAGGCCATGCGCTATGAGAGCGCCGATGACAGCGCCGACGGCTACACCGTGTGGCACGAATACCGGCGGCTGCCGGTCACATCGGACGACAGCCACGACGAGGGCTGGAAATTCCAGATAGACAGGTTTACGACGATCGAGGACGATCCGGTGGCGGCGGCGATATACGCGGCGCTGGATCAGGATGAGCGGGTGGCGTTTGAGTACCTGATCGATTATGAGGAGGATACGAGGACGATCCACCATATATTCGACTGCGAGGGGTATTGACCCCTCCGGCCCTTCGGGCCACCTCCCCTTACAGGGGAGGCTGATGGGAGGTATGGCTTATATCGGGATGAAATACGTGGTGGCGGCGAAGTTGGCCACCGAGACGCCGGGCAGCCCGGTAACCTATACCACGGGCGGCATGGTGATCGGCAAGGCCATCAGCGGCAACGTGACATGGAACCGCAACGACAATCCGCTGCGCGCGGACGACAGCGACGCCGAGAACGACAACAGCATCACCGGCGGCAAGATCGATCTGGGACTTGACGACCTGACGGACGATGCGCGGGTGTTCCTGCTGGGCGACAAGATGATAGCGGGCACCGGAGACAATCCCGCGACATATGAGACCGGCGACGCGGCCGCGCCCTATGTGGGCTTCGGCTTTATCCGGGTGCGCCGCAAGACCGGGGCGACCACGTACCAGACGTTCTGGTTCCATAAGGCGCAGTTCGGCGAGGCCAGCGAGGAGGCCAAGACCAAGGGCGAGAACATCGAGTGGCAGACGCCGACCCTGACGGGCCGGATCATGGGCGTGCAGAACTATTCCACCATGGAAACCAATTTCCGCCAGCGTGCGACCTTCGACACCGAGGCCGCGGCGCGGGCGTGGCTTAACACCAAGGCCGGGATCTCGTGATCACAATCAAGGCGGGCGGGCGAAAGCTCGCCCTTGATTTCAACATGGCGGCGATGGATGAGCTGGAGGGCGTCCTGGGGGAGGCGATCGACATCACCAACCTGCAGGACGCCGTGGTGTCGAAGCTCAGAGACCGCAAAACACTGATGGGCGTGTTTTACGTGCTGGCCCGGGAGGGCGAGATCAAGGCGGGGCGCAAACCGGACTTTGACCGGGAGGCGCTGGCCCGGTCGATCAGACCGGCGCAGCAGCTGCAGATCCAGTTTGCCGTGATCCGGGCGATGACCGAGGGCATGACGATGGAGACGGACGACGGCGACGGAGACGACGAGGTCGATGTCGTGCTGGAGGAAATTAAAAAAAAACAGGGGCTGGACGGCTGACATTCCGAAGGCTCTGCGCCTTCGGGCTGATCGCGGGGCTTGACTGGGCGGGCATGATGCGGATGCCGCCGGGGCTGGTGATGGACTTATACATCTACAGGCAGCGGTACGACGACCAGGAGCACGGGGTCAAGAGGAAAAAGGCGAAACGGTATGAGGAGATTTAACCCCTCCGTCAGCTGGCGCTGACACCTCCCCTTGCAGGGGAGGCTTGGGGACGGGGACGGACCCCTCCACCGCTCACGCGGTCCCCCTCCCCTTTCAGGGGAGGCTTGGGGAGCGACCCCTCCGGCGCTGCGCGCCACCTCCCCTTTACCCATAAAGGGCACAGGGCAGGGGAGGCTTGTGGGGGCGGGGGATGACCCCTCCGGCGCTGCGCGCCACCTCCCCTTTCAGGGGAGGCTTTTGGGAGTGAAACAGGTGAAACATGTGTGGGACACCGGAATCTCGCCCTGCGGGGTCGAGCTGACGGAAGAGGAAAAGGGCATAATCTGCGAAAGGCACAAGGTCAACGCGGGGGCCGTGGTGACGAAAGACGGCGAGGTTCTGGGGGCCACGTGGCCGGAGGGCCGGAACGCGAAGGCCGTGATGGAGTACGTGACGGCGGTGGCCTGCGGGGAGATCATCGCCGGGGCCGACCGGATGCTGGGCTGCGTGCGGTTCCTTCGGATGCTGGAATGGGAAACGCTGGACATCAGGACAAAGGACGCGGATTTCGTCATCGACATCATCGAGAAGACGTTCAAGCACCGGCAGGGCGAGAGCCTGAGCGGCGAGCCGATGCGGGGGAAACCGTTCCTGCTGGAGGCGTGGCAGAAGTTCGTGGTCTACGGGATCATGATTTTCTATCACAAGGGGACGGACGAGCGGCTGGTCAAGGAGGCGTTCATTTTCATCCCCCGGAAGAACAGCAAGACGCTGTTCTGCGCGGCGCTGAGCTGGGGACTGAGCTGGCTGTCGCGCAAAAGCGGCGCGCGGGTATACGTGGTTGGCGCGGCCCTCAAGCAGGCCATGGAGACGTATAACGACTGGCTGTACGTGGTGGAGCGGTGCCTGTATCAGTCCCGGAGGATCGCCCAGAACGACGGGTGGCGGATCCTGGACAACAACATGGAGCACAGCATCAGCCACGAAAACCTGATGGGGGGCAGCATCAGCCTTAACGCGCTGCCGGGGAATCCGGACAAGCAGGACTCCCTCAACGCGCCGTACATCATCGCCGACGAGGTGCACGCCTACAAGACGCCGAAGGCTTACAACGTTTTGAAAGAGGCCGGGAAAGCCTATACCAACAAGCTGGCGGCGATCATCACGACGGCGGGCGATGACGGGATCGGGTTCTGTGCGAAAAGGCTTGAGTACTGCCGGAAGGTGCTGCGGGGCGTGGCGCGGGACGACCAGTATTTTATTTTCATCTGCGCGGCGGACAAGAACGAGAGCGGGGACGTGGATTTCACCAGCGAGATCCAGCACCGGAAGGCCAATCCCAACTATGGGGTGACGATCAGGCCGGCGGACATCATGCAGGACGCGATACAGGCGCTTAATGATCCGCAGCAGAGGAAAGACTTCCTTGCGAAGAGCCTTAACGTGTTCACGAGCGCGATGAACGCCTATTTCAATATCGACGAGTTCCGGCGGAGCAACGAGGAAGCCGAAAAGGCGCTGGGGATCGATCCCCGGTGGAAGATTGACAGGAAGATCAAATACCTTGCGGGGCTGAAGGCCCGGTGGTACGGGGGCGCCGACTTATCAAAGATGCACGACCTGACGGCGGCCTGCCTGCACGGGGTATATGGAGATATAGAGATCGTGATACCGCACTGCTGGTTCCCGGTGGTGGCGGCGGCCCAGAAAGCGGACGAGGACGAGATCCCACTGTTCGGGTGGCGGGACGACGGGTGGCTGGACATGTGCAACGCGCCGACCAACGACCACACCGCCGTTGTGCAGTGGTTTAAGGATATGAAAAAGGCCGGGTTCAAGATCGACCAGGTGGGCCACGACCGGAAATTCTGCCGGGAGTATTTTGCCGGGATGAAGGCGGCGGGGTTCAAGATCGTGGACCAGCCCCAGTATTTTTATAAAAAGAGCGAGGGGTTCCGGCACATCGAGCAGAAGGCCAAGAACAGGCAGCTGTATTACCTGGGGGCGGAGCCTTACGAGTACTGCGTGAGCAACGTGCGGGCGATAGAAAAGACCGACGACATGATCCAGTATGAGAAGATCCAGCCGGAGCACAGGATCGACGTGTTTGACGCGGACGTTTTCGCCACGTGCCGGATGCTGGAGTGCGAGGAGAAACAGAACCGGGCGGAGACGTGGTTTGGGAAGTGACGGGGGAGGGATGACCCCTCCGGCGCTGCGCGCCACCTCCCCTTTCACCCATAAAGGGCGCAGGCAGGGGAGGCTTTTGGAAGACGAGGAGGATGGAGATAGATGGCGAGCCGGGAAATGAAGGCCGTGCTGGCGGTCGAGGGCGGCGCGGAATTTAAACAGCAGATGACGGACGCGGCGAACGCCATCAGGGTGCTGAACAGCGCGCAGGAGCTGTCTGACGCGCAGTTCGCGGCCAGCGGGGACGCGGCCCAGCATTACAGCGAAACGATAGAGATATTAAAACAGAAAATCGAAGAGCAGAAAAGCGCCGTGGACGCGGCGCAGCAGGCGGTCAGCCAGCTGACGGAAAACGGATTTACGGCGAACTCGCCGGAGATGGAAGTCTGGGTGACCAAGCTCAACAAGGCGCAGACGGGCCTGACGGAGATGCAGACGGCGCTGGCGGAGGCGGAGACGGGACTTGCCAACGTGGGCACGGAGGCCGGGACCGCGGGCGAGAACGTGGACTCGATGAACTCGAACCTTGAGAACATCGGGAAAAACGTGTCCGTGGAGAGCGTACTGTCAGCGCTTGAGAAGATCGAGAACGGGCTGAGCAACATCATCAGCAAGGCGGCTTCGGCGGCCAAGGCGCTGTATGAGGTAGGGCGTGATTCCGGCAAATGGGCGGATGATCTGATCACCGAGGGGGCCCAGTACGGGATCGATACCCAGACGATCCAGCAGATGCGGTATGCCTCGCGGTTTATCGATACGGACAGCAAGACAATCGAGCAGAGCATGTTCCGGCTGTCCTCGCGGATGCGGGACGCCAACAACGGGTCGGAAGAAATGGCGCTGGCCTTTGAGGAAATCGGCGTGAATTACGCCGACATGAACGGAAGCCTGCGGAGCAATCAGGACGTTTTCTGGGACATCATCGACGCGATGCACAATTCCACCAACGAGGCGGAGCGCAACGCCATCGCCCAGAAATTGCTGGGGCGCAGCGCTATGGAGCTGGGGCCGCTGATCGAGGCGGGGAGCGAGGCCTACAAGGACATGATGGGCACGGCGCCGGTCGTGTCTGAGGAGAGCGTGGCGGCGCTGGGGCAGATGGACGACGCCTTCCAGGATCTGGAGGGCAAGGCGGAGACGCTGAGGCTGGAGCTGATGGCGCAGCTGGCCCCGGCGTTCACGCAGATGGCGGAGGCGCTGTCGGGCGGGATCGACAAGCTGAAGGATTATATGGACACGGAGGAAGGGCGGCAGGCGATGGAGAACCTGGGGAACGCCTTCCAGAACGTGATCCAGGCGTTCACCAGCGAGGAGAACATCGAGACGGCGTTTGACGTTGCGGTGAAGGCGGTCAACGGGCTGTCAAAGGCGCTGCAGTGGGTGAGCAAGAACGGGGAGACCGTGGCCGGGATCATCGAGGGCATCGCGGGGGCGTTTGCGGCGATTAAAGTCAGCCAGGGCGTGTTGACGTTTATGCAGTTGGCCAAGGGATTCAAGGGGCTGTTCGGGGGAGGAAATATCCCGACAACGACGACATCCGGAGGCGGAGCAGTTGCGAAAACGGCGGCAAATGTTCTGCCGAATCTGACGCCGGCGGCCATCGGCGCGGCCTACCTCGGTGTGCTTACAGCGCCGGTCTGGGGGACGGCGCTGGCGGAAAACCGGGATTATGGCGGATACAAGCGGGAGCTGGGCCAGTCCGAGCAGACGATGCAGCTGGTCGGCGACGACGACGTCCAGCGGATGCAGCAGATATACGGACAGCTGATGGATATGAGCAACGCGGGCATACTGGACGAGGATGACGTCAATACGATTATCCGATATCGGGAAGAGATAGAAAAGCTGACCGGGCTGGATTTTTCGGACAAAATGGATTCGATCACGGATTATTTCAACGAAAACGGGCTTGACGCCATGACGGAGTACGACTTTGAAAGCGCTTTGGCTTCGATGGTCGAGGGACTCGGCATATCGATCCGGGAAAAGGGAACGGAGGCGGCGGATGAGTTTGCCGCGGGTATGAACGAGAGCGGAGCGCCGGCGGAGGCTGCCGCGCAAATGGCGCAAACCGCGGCGGACAGCGCCGCAACGCTGGGCGACCAGGCCGGGGCGGCGGTGGAAAACAGCGTGTCCGGGCACGGCGAGACGGCGGGCCAGATGGTCGGCGAGGGCGTGGCCGCGGGCATTACGTCATCTCAGGCGGTGGCGGAGGCCGCGGCGGCGAACCTTGCCAACGCGGTGATGGCGACGGTCAACGGCATTCTGCAGATTCACTCTCCATCGAAGGTGATGGAGGGGGTCGGCGGATTCATCGGCAAGGGCCTGGCGATCGGCATGGACGAAAGCCTCAGAGAGGTCGAGGGCGCCGCGGCGCGGATGAGCCGGGCGGCCACGGCGGAGCCGATGTACGGCGCCGGCGGACGGGGCGCCTCCCAGGGGGGAGGGGGGTCTTCGGCGCAGGGGTCCGGCGCGGTGATCGTGATGGACCGGCAGATTGTGGGCGCGCTGGTGTCGCCGGTGGTTGACGGCGAGATTTACCGGGCGGGCCTGCGGCAGAGGTGACATAAGATGAGGACAAAGATCAGGATCAGCGGCATTGACGGACTGGCGGAGGCGATGATGAGCGCCGGGGAGGAAATGTCAGCGAAGGTGGACGAGATGCTGGAGGCCGGGGGCGCGGCGCTGGAAAAGGCGTGGCAGGGGGCTGTGCCGGTGGCGACGGGCACCCTGAAGGCGTCGATCAAGAAGAGCAGCGTGTTCAGGCGGGGCAACGATTACGCCTATGTGATCGTTAAGCCCCAGGGGATGCATCACAAGAATCAGCGAAACGGCGCGGTCGCGTTTATTGTTAATTACGGCACCCGGAAGATGAAAGCGACGCACTGGGTGGATACGGCGAACGCGCAGGGAGAAAGCGACGCATACGCGGAAATGGAAAGGGTCTGGAACGGATGACGGAAAACGGATACGCAAGGGACATCCGGAAAAAGTGCGAGGCGCTGGGCGTCTGGCGGGATGAGTTCGAGAGGACGCTGCGGCGTCTGGCGAAGATCTACACGCGGATCGACGCGGTGGAGGAGCTGTTTAAAAAAAGCGGCGGGGCCTTCATCGTGAAGCACACCAACAAGGCCGGGGCGGAAAACGCGATGAGGAACCCGTACATCGCGGAGCTTGACATTCTGTACGATCAGGCGCTGACGTACGAAAGGGAGCTTGGGATCACGGCGGCGGCGCTCAAGAAAATCAACGAGAGCGCGCTGAAGGCCAAGGAGGATTCGCCGCTGGCGGAGCTGGGGAAGATACTGAAGATGGGGTGAGGGGGATGGGGACGGACCCTTCCACCGCTCACGCGGTCCCCCTCCCCTTTCAGGGGAGGCTTGGGGGGTGACCCCTCCGGCGCGTTCGCGCCACCTCCCCTTGCAGGGGAGGCTTTGGGGGATGGACCCCTCCGGCGCTGCGCGCCACCTCCCCTTTACCCATAAAGGGCACAGGTCAGGGGAGGCTTTTGGGGAGCATGAAGGAGTGACTTGGTATGAGCAAGTTTAAGAGACGGGGGGCGGGGGCGCCCGAGAGGCGCAGCTCCGGCGGGTGTGTCGCCATGTGGATGCGGGATGGCGATATCTGCCTGCAGGGGTATACGCGCCTGGCGGACAACCCCGAAATACAGACGGCATGCCTCAGAATCGCGGAGATGATCTCAAGCATGACGATCTGGCTGATGGAAAACGCCCAGGGGGGCGACCGGCGGATCAACAACGAGTTATCCGCGCAGATCGACATCCACCCCAACAGGACGATGACGCGGGCGCAGTGGATGACGGCCATCGTGATGAACCTTTTGCTGTACGGCAACGGGAACTCGGTGGTGATCCCGCACACCAAGGAAGGGCTGCTGGAGAGCCTGGAGCCTGTGTCGCCGGAGCGGGTGGCCTTTGTGCCGGTCAGGGGCAGTTACCGGGATTACCGAATCGCCATCGACGGCAGGCTGCGCAACCCGCGCGACCTGATCCACATCGTTTATAATCCGGATCCTCTTTATCCATGGAAGGGGAGGGGGGTTACCGCGAACCTCAAGGACATCGCCAAGAACCTCAAGCAGGCGCAGGCGACGGAAAACGCCTTCATGGCCAGCGAGTGGAAGCCCTCGATCATCGTCAAGGTGGACGGGCTGACGGAGGAGTTTTACTCGCCGGAGGGGCGGGAGAAGCTATTGCAGAGCTATATCAATCCATCGACACCCGGCGCGCCGTGGATGATCCCGGCGGAGGCCTTCGACGTGCAGCAGGTCAAGCCGCTGACGCTCAACGACCTGGCGATCAAGGACACGGTGGAGATCGACAAGCGGACTATCGCCTCGGTGCTGGGAGTGCCGCCATTTGTGCTGGGGGTGGGGGACTTCAACCGGGATGCCTGGAACAACTTCGTGCAGACGAAGGTCAGGGCCATCGCGCAGACGATCGAGCAGGAGATGACAAGGGCGCTGATTACGAGCCCCAAGTGGTACCTGCGGCTTAATTACTGGTCGCTGCTGGATTACGACGTGTGGACGATGAGCACAACGCTGCTTAACGGCGCGGACCGCGGATTCATCAGCGGCGACGAGTGGCGCGACCGGCTGCACATGCCGCCGGCGGGGCTGAGCGAGTACAAGGTGCTGGAGAATTACATCCCCTACGACATGAGCGGCGATCAGGAGAAGCTGAAAAAATGAGAGGGCCGGTATTGAAATGCGAAAAGGGCAGATACAACGCCGAAATGCAGGTGATCTGTACTTTGTCCGGGATCGGGTGCGCGAATCAGCAGTTCCGCTCCTGCCGGGGCTGGTGGGAGCAGACGGACAGGGCGGCGGAGTGCCCGGGGAGGTTTGCAGGTGAAAAGGCCAATGGACATCTGGGCAGGGGGGGAGAGTCTGCGCAGCAGGAACTCCCTGATCCTGATACAGGGAATAACGGAAGAGGAAAACGAATCGGACCTTAACGCGCTGGCGATGGCCGGGCGGCACGGGCAGTTCCTGGCGGATATTCCGCGCCGGCGGTGCAAGACGGTGACGGTGACCTTCGCGGTGCGGGAGCTGTACGACCTGGCGGCCAGGGCGCGGGCGGTGGACGACGTCAACGCCTGGGCGCGGGACGGGTGGATCATGATTTCGTCGAGGCCGGAGCAGCGGCTGTGGGCGGTATGTTCCCAGCGGGCGACGGCGGGGGCGGTCCGGGATTACACGCAGGAGATGACTGTGGCGTTTTCCGCCTATACCAGGCCGTTCTGGGAGGACGTGGAGCCGACGTGGGCGCTTTTTCCGGCCGAGGGCAATCTGTACGTCCGGGGGAGCGTGGAGTCCGTGGCGGACATCACCGTGACGGCGGGCGAGGCGCTGGAGGGCGTTTCGATCAATATGGGGGGGAGGGTTATTTCCTTCCCGGAGATCGAGATGGCGGCAGGCGAGAAGCTGGTCATCGATCACGACGAGGATGGCTTTTTCCGGGCGCGGCTGGAGGGCGTGACGGTTTTGTCTGAGCGGTCGGCGTCCAGCGACGATGACCTTTACGTGGCGCCGGGGCTGGTGCCGGTGACGGTGACGGCGGGCGGCGCGGTGACGTGCAGGGCCAGCTGTTACGGGAGGTGGGCGTGATGGCCGGGGCGAGGGTGAGGCTTCCGAGGATCCTCGACGCGTCGTTCAACGAGCGGGGGCGGGTCACGCCGATCAGGCTTGAGATCACGCTGGAGACGGTCCAGACGTCCACCGCCACCATGACGGTCAGGGACACGGGACTTGACATCGGGATGCACGACTGGCTGGAACTGTACACGGTCAACGGCAGCGCCGGGCTTTTCCGGGTGACGGGGATCGAGCGGGATATTAAGGGCGAGGCACAGATTTCGCTGGCCCACGGGATCGATACCCTGTCAGACAGTTTGTGGAAAGTGCAGGAGTACGACTATAACGGGACGGTGGACGGATACCTCGCGGCGATGCTGGCGCAGCAGACGCGGGCCTACTGGCAGCTGGGCGTGTGCGAGGACGTGAGCGCCTGGAAAAAGAAGGGCATGAACTATCCGCGGTTGTCGCAGCTGTGGAAAGAGATCGCGGAGGAGCGGCCCGGATACCTTTTTACCTTTGACTTTTCGACGGCGCCGTGGACGGTCAATTTTGTCAGAGGGGGGGAGGGGGTCAAATCGGAGCTGCGGCTGGGCCGGAACATCGAGAAGTGCCGGATCAGCTATGACGATTCAGACATGTGCAACCGCCTCTTCATGACGTGGAGCGTTGAGAGCACGGACCAGGAGACGGGCTACACCAAAATCACCGACAGCGTGCGGGAGTACAACGACGCGGCCAGCCAGGCGGTGTACGGGATCATCGAGAAGTGCGCCAACGTGGAGGCGGCGGACGAGGCCGATCCGGACAGCTGGGCGGCGCGGTATTTCGCCGAGAGGGCGACGCCGATCGTGTCGATCAGCGTGGACGGGCTGACGCTCAAGATGATCACCGGCGAGAGCTGGGACGAGACGCGGCGCGGCGAGGTGTGCCGGGTGCCGCTGCCGGATTACGGGATCACGATCGAGGAGCGGGTGATGTCCGTCAGGTATCCGGACGCGATTGGTGAGCCGGAGCGGGTGACGGTGGAGCTGGCCAACAGGATGCAGAGGGCGTCCGATTCCCTGGCAAAAATGCAGGAAAAAACAACAGGGGGGGGAGGGGGCGGCGGCAGCGACGACGCGGCCAAGAAGGCCAAGTCATACGGACGGGCCTCAAACCGGAACGCGGGCGTGACGGAAACGCAGGTGCAGGAGTTTGAGACGCAGTTTGTTCAGACCAACGAGGTGCTGGCGCTGAAGGCGTGGCAGAACGACCTGAACGACACCAATGATCGGGTGAGGGCGGCGGAGGTCACCGTGACGGCCCACGGGGTGACGATCGATGCCCATGACACGGAGCTGACGGACCACGAGGGGCGGATCAAGGCGAACGAGGCCAGCATCAGTGTGATTCCAAACCAGATTGCGCTGGCGGTGGCCAACAAGGTGGACAAGTCGTCCGTGGTGATCACGGCGGATTCGATCACGGTGGACACGAAGACGTTTACCGTGGACGCGCAGACGGTGGTCAGCAAGCTGGCGGGCCAGAATATCGTGGTGGGGAACCTGACGGCTTCCAACTTCACGCTGGGCGGCAGCGCCTACACGGGGCACCTGATCGGCTTCACCAGCGCCGGCGCGACGGGGACCTTCCTGGGAACCGCGGATCTGAGCCTGCACCATTTCCATTCGATCAGCTTTTCGGAAAGCGGGGGGCAGATCACCGCGACCATCGGCGGGGAGTCGGACAGCGAGGGGAGCGATTCTTTTAATATCGCCGCAACCGCTACGTATCGGAACGGTGTGGCTGCGGCGGAGGCTACTGGCGCGGCGGCGGGCGTGAACGGCCTGGGCGTTGCGTCGAACAACTACGACGCCAGCACGAAGCTCTACACGCTGACGCTGACGAACCCGACCTACGGCCTGACGCGGACGATCACCACCAGCGGGGTGGTGGCGTATAACGCGGGGCACACGGACGGGTACAGCGAGGGCGAGGCGGACGGGCTGAGCGCCGGCGCGGACAACGCCTTCAACAACATGCTGGTGAGCCAGAGTTATATCGGCACCGATCACAATTACGCCATAACGCTGACCTACGGGGGGCGGCGGAAGGTGATTTACACCGACACGATGGCCTATGATTACGGCGAGGCCAGTGTGACGGCTTCGGTGGGCGGCTGGAGCGGCGGTCAGTGCACGGTGACCCTGTCCAACGGGCAGACGGCGACGGTTAACATGCCGTCGAGCTATTCCAGCGCGTCGATTTCGTGCAGGCCGAACGTTTACAGCGGCACGGTGTACGCCAGCGTGACCATCGGCGGGCAGACCTATTCATTCAGTCAGAGCTTTTGACAGGGGGGTATCTGAAAAATGACGCAGGGAGAGGCGGTTAAGGCCTATATCGCGCTGTGTGGGATCACAGCGGAAAAGTGGGGCGTTAAGGACGCCTATGAGCTGTGGAGGCTCAAAAAGAAGCTGGCGGAGGCCTTTGATTTTCAGGCGGAGCGGGAAAAGGCGATCCTGGACGCGCATCACGCAAAGCCCGCCAAGAACGGGCGGTGGGCCTTTGATTCGGTGGAGGAAAAGGACGCCTTCCAGAAGGAGCTGGACGAGCTGAACGGGATGGAGTTTCCGGCGGAGGTTAAGCCGGTGTGCGTGACGCCGCCGGAGGGGATGACCATCGCGCCGGACACGCTGGGCGACCTGGAGGGCTTTGTGGTTTTTGATATAGGGGGGAGGGGGTAAAAATGGCGATCATCATTGAGCGGACAGTTAATCTCGACGCCCTGGGCGTGCCGGAGCAGGCGCGGGGGACGCTGTACCAGCAGGAGAACCTCGCCCATCGGTTTGTGATCCACGGGCGCAGGGGCGGCGCTGATGTCAATTTTTCGGGCAATGTGTCGGCGTATTTCGTCAAGCCGGACGGGGAAACGGTTGACATCACGAACGGAACGCTTGACGGCGGCGCGGCGGTGGTGGAGCTGCCGCAGATCTGCTACGCGGTTTCCGGGCGGTTTACGCTGACGATCTTCGTGACGGAGAACGGCGCGAAGACGGCGGTTTACAGCATGACCGGCAACGTCAGGGTAACGAAGACGGACGGCGAGGTCGTGCCGCCGGGGACGCCGGTGCCGGATTATTCCGAGATTGTAGACCAGTATCAGGATATGGTGCAGGCGACGGCGGAGGCGGAGAACGCCGTCAAAGTGCTGTATGGTGCGTATGGCGGCGACTGGGGGCCTTCTTCGGCGGCGGCTGGGGTGGCCTTCACGAAGACCGGCCCGATGGTTAAGATCACGGGGTCAAGGAATTCGGATGGCCATGTCTTTGTGGGCCTGTCGGGAAGCGCAATCGAAACGATATCGATCACCCAATGGAACCAGTCGAAGGAAGCCGTCACGAATGAGAGCCTTATCATGCGGGCGGGCAGGACATACCTTGCGACGGTAAGGTTTGTTTCGGGTACGGCCGCGACGTCGGCGGGCGCCGACAGAGGCATCAGGTTCCACCTGGCGGAATATAACGCGGCAACCGGGGTATCCGACAGGGTGACCCTTGGCGCAGTTACGGCGCCGGCATCTGGAACGGCGCTGGAGGCGAAGGACATCGCGCCGTTCAGCGCGGCCGTCACGCCGGCGGCGGATACGCAGTACGGATTTGTCGTGCAGGACCCCGGCAAGATCAGCTATTCGGATTTTGTGTTCTGCGTTGACCTGCGCGACATCACGGATCTGATCACGACGCCCACGAACGGGGCGAAGGCTACCGCGAATATCCCGGCGGGTCAGTATTTCATGGTCGGGAACAGCCTGTTTTACTCCACAGCGGCGATCACGGCGGGGAGCGCGATTGTCCCGGGAACTAACTGCACCAGCGTTTCAATCGCTGACGCACTCAATACGATCATCAATCAGTAAGGAGGATGAAGAGAATGACTCAGTTTTACGTTGTCGAAATCCAGCAGTACGCCAACGGTGAATACGGTCACATCGTGCATTATGTGTTTGACGAAAGCGCGGGGGAATGATAACCATGTCTGACTGCATCATGACGGGCGAAGAGCTGGCGCGGCGGTGCGCAGACATCGCAGCAAACCGGAAGACGATTTACATGTACGCCTGCTATGGCTTCCAGGTGACGGACGCGGCGATCAGGAGCAAGTCGGCGCAGAATCTGAACGGGTGGTACACATCCGCGCGGATCGCGCATCTGAAGGAGAAGGCGAACCAGACGCCGCCGGTTTGGGGCTTCGACTGTGTGAACCTGATCAAAGGGATCCTCTGGGGTTGGACGGGCGATGAAACGAAGGAAAAGGGCGGCGCGAAATACGCCACCAACGGCGTGCCGGACACCAACGCGGATGGGATGATCGCCCGGTGCTCCGATGTGTCAACGGATTTCCGGGAGATCGCCGTGGGCGAGGCCGTCTGGATGAAGGGCCACATCGGCGTGTACATCGGACAGGGGCTGTGCGTAGAATGTACGCCCAAATGGGCCGACGGTGTGCAGATAACTGCTGTATGGAATATCGGGATACAACGGCAGGACGTGGACGAAGCACGGGAAGCTGCCCTGGATCGACTACGGGGAAGGCGGGACGCTTCGAAAAGGGTCGAAGGACGAAAGGGTAAAGACGCTGCAGGAAAGGCTGATGCTTCTGGGCTACGATCTGGGCAAATGGGGCGCGGACGGGGACTTCGGCGAGAGGACGATGGCCGCCGTCAGCCTCTTTCAGGGGGCGCGGGGCCTTCCGGTCACGGGGACGGCGGATAATGTGCCTGTCTGCTGCCATGAGGGTACGTTTACGGACGCCACGACCGGGAACACAATTACCATCGCCTCGGAAAACTATGCTGACCTGATCGGCTACGACTATTACGGAGAGACAATCGCCTCGTTGGATGAGGTGATGGCATCATGCAAAACGCATGGCATCGGGGTGGTTATAGACCAGATTTCGCCTGCCAAATTGACGTATATCCTGCCGATTGTCAAGCTGTATGCAATGGAGCGGCGGACCGCATATATCCTTAACTATATCAGCAACCCGACGTTGGTGGCGAGCATGACCCAGACGATTTTGGCGTTTGACCCGTGCGCGTATATTATGGTCATCGTCAACCAGAGCACTATAGCGGACGCGATTACAGCGGTAACGCCATATAAGACGGCACACAACAAGATTGATTTTTCGGTCAATTACGCGACCAACACGGTCGAAGATGTAAAAACGCTCATCCCGTCACTCCCGGCTGGATCGCATTTCACGGTATGGACGATTAACGGTCTGGCGACATGCAAGGCGTATCTGCCGTATGTGGCGGCGATTACCTCTGACAAGATATCGACAACGGATTTGTTTGGCTGACGGAGGTGATTGAATATGGCCGACAACAGGATACTGACAGCCAACTTCCGCCTGTCGCGGCGAGTCAAAACCGCATCGCTGTACCAGTACGATTACGGGCAGATACTGAGGTTCCTCGGCATCTGCCTGCCGGATGTGTACGAGGTGCATTTTTCCAATGCTGACAGCGGCGGGACGGCGTATACCGTGCTGGGCAATGCTGACGGGGTAATGATCCCGGACGCGCTGTTGGCGACGGGTAGCACAGTCCACGCGTGGATATTTTTGCACGACGCGGCGACGGATGGCGAGACGGAGTACAAAGTTGACATCCCGGTGATCCGGAGGCCGAAAGTCACGGACGCGGAGCCTACGCCTGTGCAGCAGGACATTATCACTCAAACCATCGCGGCACTTAACGCCGGGGTGGAAACGGTCGAAGACGCTGTTGCTGGGGTAGGCGAAGCAATCGACACGGCGCTTCAGGAGGCCAAGGATTCCGGCGAGTTTAAGGGCGACAAAGGCGATACTGGAGCAACGGGTCCACAAGGAGAACAGGGACCTCAAGGCGTTCCCGGACCGAAAGGAGAAACTGGCGATCAAGGGCCTAAAGGCGACACAGGCGCAACGGGAGCCACGGGGCCAAAGGGCGATACTGGTGAGAAAGGTGATACAGGCGCGACAGGTCCACAGGGCGATCCCGGTGTCAGTCCCACCATATCCGTTACTGACATCACCGGAGGGCATCGGGTCACGATCACCGACGCGACCGGGGCGCACTCGTTTGATGTCATGGACGGTGAAAGCGGCGGGGCTGTGCAGGACGTGCAGGTCAACGGTGTGTCGGTGCTTGAAGATGGCGTGGCGAATGTGCCGATGGCTAATGACTTAACAATAGGCGTTATCAAGACATCTCAAACATACGGCACAGGCATATATGATGGAAAACTGCAAATACAGAGTGCGCCAGCATCTCATTACAAGTCTGGTGACGGAAATTGGCGACCCGTTGTGCCAAAATATCAGCATAATTCCGTCTTCTACGGCCTCGCCAAAGCCGCAGGAAGTGACGAAAAGAACAGCACTCTCCCGGTCGGTCAGTACACCGAAGCGGCGAAAAGCGCGATTCAGTCTATGCTGGGGCTGACTTACAAAGAGGTTGGCACACTCGTACTTGATGAAGACAAAAACGTTTGGGACGTTTCGTTTGAGAAAAACGTTAAGGAAGCTATGTTTGTAGCAACTTTTATGGCTACCGCGCAAAATACGGCAGAAAAGGATGCCTATTTTGAAGTGATGGATGCCAACGGGAATGTCGCAACAGGCAACCGTGCGCTTGTAAAATACGCCTGTCGAACTAACGGGAAAATAAAGATTGCAATGTTTGCAAATTTCATCCCAGAAGCAAGGGTGGCGCAGATTTTGGCAGGAGCGCAAGGCGTAAACCATTATAATGCACCCGGCGTTATAACAAACGATTTGTTTGCAGCGATTTCTGGCCTTCATATTTTTGCGCCTTCCGGGTTTTACATTGCATCAGGGTCTTCTGTTACCATGTATGTCAAGTATTGAAAGGAGACATCATCATGACGTACTACGCACAGCGGAAATCCATCCTCAATGGTGAACCTCAGACCATCAACAACCGCTATGGCGACCGCCGTTCAATGGAGCGGCAGTTCCACCTCTACTGCGCAAACGCCTGCGACGGCGCGGAGTACCCCTTCAACGTCGACTCCATCGAATGGGGGACCGTTGAGGGCGGCGCGATTGAGCGCAAAATGTACACGAAGCCCGCACCTGAACCTGAACCGGAACCCGAACCAGTTGAGGAGTGATGACAATGCCTGACTACATCATGACAGGCGAGGAGTTGGCGCGGCGATGCGTTGATATCGCGGAGAACTACAAAACAATCTACATGTACGCCTGTTACGGGTTTCAGGTGACGGATACGACGATCCGCAACAAGGCCGCGCAGAATCTGAACGGCTGGTACACACAGGCCAATATCAACAAGCTCCGGGCGGTGGCAAATCAGTCACCGCCCACATGGGGCTTCGATTGCGTCAACCTCATCAAGGGCATTTTGTGGGGATGGTGGGGCGACGAGGAACAGGAAAAAGGCGGCGCGAAATACGCCAGCAACGGAATCCCTGACACCAATGCTGACGGCATGATTGCTCGGTGCTCTGATGTGTCATCAGATTTCACAGAAATCGCCATCGGTGAGGCCGTCTGGATGAAGGGCCATATCGGCGTATATATCGGACAGGGGTTGTGCGTGGAATGTACGCCCAGATGGTCGGACGGTGTGCAGGTCACGGCGGTGTGGAACATCGGGAAAAAGGCCGGATACAACGGCAGGTACTGGACGAAGCACGGGAAGATTCCGCATGTTGACTACGGCGATGGCGAGATTAACGAGGACATGCCCAATTACGCGCTGGGGCGGCGAAATCTCAAGCGCGGGAGCGTGGGCGAGGATGTTGTCGAGCTTCAAATGGCTTTGATTCGGCTGGGGTTCTCTTGTGGGGATGCTGGGGCTGACGGCGAGTTCGGCAAAGGCACCGAAAAGGCTCTGATTGCATTTCAGACGGCGTCTGGGCTGGTTCCTGACGGCGTGTTCGGGGCGCAGTCGTTGGCGGCACTCAAAGCGGCGTTGGAGCGGATGGAGGACGCGCCGGAGGTCGAGGCGAGATACACCGTCACCATCCGGGGGCTGGGGGCCGCGGAGATGGAGGCCATGCGGCAGCGGTGGCCGGACTGCGAGGTGACGCCGGAATGAGCGAGGCGGTTATCGTGGCCCTGATAACAGGAGCGTGCGCCATCGCGGCGCAGCTCGTCATCTCCCGGACGAATACGCGGGAGATGTACGCGAGGCTTGACAAGGCGCAGGCGGTTACGGACACCAAGATTGACGAGCTGACGCGGGAAGTGCGAAAGCACAACGGCTTTGCCGAGAAGATCCCTGTGCTGGAGGAGAAAATCAAGGTGGCAAATCACAGGCTTGACGACTTGGAAGGAGGACAGAAAAATGGGAATTGACTGGACGAGGAAGCTCACAAGCCGGAAGTTTTGGATGGCTGTTGTGGGACTGGTTACCGGGTTGCTGCTGCTGTTTGGCGTTGACAAAACCCAGACGGAGCAGGTGGGAGGCATCGTGCTGGCGGCCGGATCGGTGATCGCGTACATCCTCGGCGAGGGGATGACTGACGCGGCGGGGGCCGTGGAAGAAGATGACCCGGGCTGATTGCCCGGGTCTTTGATTATTCCTGATTGCGGATGTCCTGACGGATCAGGCGCTTGATGTAGGCTTGCTTTGGCTCGTCGAGGGTGTCTAGGCGGGAGAGGATGTCCTGATCGGTGGACAGGTTGAGCTTGAGTTTGAGCTGGACAGTGTTGGCCGCGTCGTATTTAGCGGCGGCACGTTTCTGGGCATCCGTGGTCATTGGATGATCCTCCTTTACGCTTTGACACAACCGAGGAGCGTGGCTTCGCCATCGCTGCCGGTCAGGCCGAGCCACCAACCGGCGACTTTGATCTTTTCGCGGCCCTGCCAGCCGACGGTGACGTCGTAGATACTCTCGTAATTCTCGTCTTCCGGGGTGCGGATGATTTTGACAACGCTGACGCCGGGCTCCCAGGTGTGATCTGCCCAGTTCATGGAGCGGCCTTCGGCGGGGATTTCGCCGTAGCGGATCGCCTCGACCCATTCCGGTTCGCGACCGACGAATCCGGCGTGAAAGAATTGTTCGAATCCGACTATATCCATCATGTCTTCAAGGATGGAATACGGGAGGGCGTTCGCTGCGGCCCATTCAGTGTCATACTGGGCGGACATTTCCTTTCCGAGATTCCAGGCCCTTTCCCAACTCGCTTTCAGTTTCATCGTTTTCGTCTCCTCTCTTGATCTGGTATAAGTATACACCGATACACAGGAAAAGTCAATAGAAAAATGAGTTGATATTAGATTTAACATAGGGCGATACCGAATACGCGCAAAAAAGATGAAAAGGCTACCAACAACAAACTAACAACAAGCGAGGATTAAAGCGCGAAAATTCGCGCTTTTCACTCCCCTGCTAAGGGAGTAGGAGGCGATGAGCTTCGCCCGGGTTCAAATCCCGGCTTCTCCGCTGGCCGCCCGTATCGTGATACGATATGGGCGGTTTTTTTGTTGTTTTTGGCGTGTTTTGCTTGATCATGTGGGATTATTTTGCTAATTTCAACACAAATGGAAAATGAACGGCAAAAAAAGGGATTTTGGAAATGTGCGTCGTTGCACGTTAAAAATAATGGTTACTAACAACAGAGCTAACAACAATCGAAAAATGAAATCCGGCGGCAAAACGATGGCAATATGAGGGGATTGACAAGTTGTATGAGAGTTGTACGGAGCAAGCGCGACCGTACATAACTGTACATGTGTACAACGTATCCCAACTTATCCGAAAAAACGCCGCGGCGAAGTGTTAGTTCGCAGCGGCGAAATGGGAATGCGTGAAGGCGAAACGATCAGCGGGTGAGGGTATTGACGGCAGCGGCGGCAGCTGCGTCGTCCGGGTGGGCGTAGCGGTCGAGCATTTTTGTCGATGACCAGCGCATGACCTTCTGGATCGTCTGGGGGGCGATACCCTCCGAGATGGCCAGCGCGGTGGCGGTGGTATGGCGGCAGCAGTACGGCTCCAGGCGGCGGCACCCGGCGGCAGCCAGGGCGGCGTAATAGTTGGCGTAAAACAGATCCTCATTGCGGATCCAGACATAACCGTCAGATCCTCCGCCGGACTGGACTTCCTCGTAAAGCACCGGGACAATGATGTCCGGCAGGTAGATCGGTGATTCTTTTCGGACGGCGGTTTTGATGCCCGCGCCGGTGATCCGATGGGCGTCGAAATCGATCATATCGATTTTCAGGCGCTGGATTTCGCCGGGCATCATGCCGGTGTAAATCATGATCAGCGGGATCGCGGCGCGGCGGTCGCCGGATTCGTAGAGTTTCCAGAGGGCCGCCTGCTCGACGTCCGAGAACGGTGTGCGTTCCTTTTCGTGCAGCTCCGGGAGGAGGATGTATTCCGGCAGATCCTTTGACACGTACTGATCCGCGCCGGCGAGGCGGAAAAGGTGGGTGAGCACCGTTTTCATGTCGCGGGCCGGGTAATACGTTTTCGCGGCGGAGGATACCACCTGCCGCAAGTCCTGCACGGTGAGCGTGTCGACCTTCCGGTGGGCGATGGGCGCCAGCTTTTTCCAGGCGATGTCGTAGGCCATCTGCTTTGATTTTGAGAGCGCCTTGTATTCGCCGGATTCGTATAGTTGCCAGTAATGATCGAGAGTGGGGGCTTCCGGTTTTGCGGTGAGGGCGGTTTTCGCGGTGACGCAGTAGGCCAGGGCGTCGTTTTTCGTGCGGAAGCCGCCCTTTGTGTGGCGCTTCCAGATGACCTTGCCCTCCGGCGAGAGAGCCCAGGAGAGCGTAACGACCGCCGTCCATGACCTACCTCTCCGATAGGCGGAACCCATGCCGTTACCGCGCTGGCGGGGGCGGGGGGCCTGCCGGACGATTGTATATCCGCAATACGGGCAGTATTTTGCGTCATCAGGCACCGAGCGGGCGCACTTCGGGCAGGTCATAATTTCCTCCTTGCACAGCCGGGAAAAATCCGGTATAATAGATGAGCGTTGAACCTTCAGCGGTGTTGGCGATGCGCATAGCCCGGTGATATCAGCAGGCCGGGCTTTTTATTTTACCCATTCGCGGCGGACGTGTCCACCGCGTTTTTCTTTTTGAGCGAAATTTTTTAGTTGATCGAAAAAGAGGGGGGGAGGGTAAAAACTGCGGGGATCTCCAGCTGGAGGTATTTCCCCTCCGGAAGTGTCCAGGTGACGGTTTCGCCGTCGTCTATCAGCGCCTGGTTGAAATCGGCAAAAGCCGAATCATCGACGGCGGTTTTGTCGCGGTTGAGATTGCCCAGGTACAGCCAGCCGAATTTCTCCGCCGTGATGGCGTAGCGGCCCGCGGGGATCTCCTCGCCGATCCGGTAGACGCCGGCGGGGACGCGGATTTCCTTCCATTCCGGCGAGGCCCAGAGGGCGGCCTGGACTTCCTTCTGCAGGGCGAGGAGCTGGTCGTAGGTGAGGCCGGAGATGTCCACGCCGGAGCCCTCCTTTTCGCGGAGGTATTTCTGCATCAGCGCGGAGGCCGGGATCGGCAGCGCGAGGAGCAGAGCAATGACAATTATCACGTACTTTTTCACGTATAGCACCTGCCT
>Ga0310695_10002654_pt1 | contig 37087 bp, 29 predicted proteins | sample RumenRJG_04DNA_FD_203882 | JGI IMG/M metagenome (GOLD analysis project Ga0310695, IMG submission 203882) | Bovine rumen microbial communities from Lethbridge, Alberta, Canada - RJG_04 (v2) (version 2) | ecosystem: Host-associated > Mammals > Digestive system > Stomach > Rumen | place: Canada...
CATGTTGCGCCGCATTAACCGGAGGCTTTATGGCACTTCAATTCTACAACACCGCATCACGCAAGAAAGAACTGTTCACTCTTCCCGAAGGCGTTCCCGCCGTGCGTATGTACTGTTGTGGTCCGACGGTGTACCACTTTGCCCACATTGGCAACCTCCGCACTTACATTTTTGAAGATTTCCTCGTCCGCACGCTCAACTACTACGGCTACAAGGTCAACCACATCGTGAACATCACCGACGTGGGCCACCTCACAAGCGATGGCGACACTGGCGACGACAAAATGGAAAAGGGCGCAGCCCGCGAAGGCAAGTCCGTCTGGGACATCGCAAAGTTCTACACCGATGCATTCATGGCTGACTGGCACCGCCTCAACATCCAGGAACCGACCCGCTGGACTCGCGCCACGGACCACATCCAGGAACAGATTGACTTGGTGAAGACGCTCGAAGAAAAGGGCTTCACCTACCGCACTTCGGACGGCATCTACTTCGATAGCCTCAAGTTTCCGCGCTATGCCGACTTTGCACGCCTCGACGTGGAAAACCTCCGCAAGGGTAGCCGCATCGACATGGGCGAAAAGCACAACGCCACGGACTTCGCACTTTGGAAGTTCAGCCCGACTGACAAGAAGCGCGCTATGGAATGGGACAGCCCGTGGGGCGTTGGATTCCCGGGTTGGCACATCGAATGCTCCGCCATGGCTATGAAGTACAACGGCCCGACGCTCGACATCCACTGCGGTGGCACGGACCACATCCGCGTGCACCACACGAACGAAATTGCCCAGAGCGAATGCGCCAACGGCGTTCAGTTCAGCCGCTTCTGGATGCACGGTGAATTCCTCCGCACTGCAAGCGAAGAAAAGCTTGAAGACGGCACGACCGAACAGAAGTTCGGCAAAATGAGCAAGTCCTCGGGCGAATTCTTGACTGTCACGCTCCTGATGGAACGCGGCTTCAACCCGCTCGACTACCGCTACTTTGCACTCGGCAGCCACTACCGCAACTACCTGAACTTCACTTGGGAAGCCCTCACCGGTGCCAAGGAAGCCTTCAAGAGCTTGCACAAGAAGACGGACCCGCTGATTGGCAAGGCAACCGCCATCACAAGCGAAGCAGCCAAGGCTTTCCAGCAGGAATTCAAGGACGCCATCGGCGACGACCTCAACATGCCTCGCGCACTCGGCATCATGAACACGATGCTCAAGAGCGACATCGATGACGGCGAAAAGGCAGCACTCGTGGCTGACTTCGACAAGATCTTTGGTCTCAAGCTTGACCAGCCGCGTGAAGAATACGTGAAGAAGGGCGCAAACGACAACATCGATACCGCTAAGATCGAAGCTTTGATCGCAGCCCGCAAGGAAGCTCGCGCCAACAAGAACTGGGCCGAAAGCGACCGCATCCGTGATGAACTTGCCGCGATGAACATCGTGATCAAGGACTCTAAGGAAGGCACGACCTGGAGCGTGAAGGAATAAGCCATTTTCCTCCTCGTTGTCATATACGTTGCATTTATTGGGCTAGGTCTCCCCGACACCATTCTTGGGGCGGCTTGGCCCTTAATGCATTTAGACCTTAAAACGCCGATTTCTGCGGCGGGTATTCTATCGATTATAGCATCGCTCGGGACAATTGTCTCTAGCCTCTGCACCCCAAAATTTCTCCGCGTTTTAGGCACAGGAAAACTCGTCGCCTACAGCATTGCGCTTACCGCAATTGCCTCGCTCGGTTACGGCTTTGCGGACTCGTTCAACATCCTTTGCCTTTGGGCCATCCCGATGGGCATTGGCGCAGGCGCCGTCGACGTGGCGATGAACAACTTCGCCGCCATTTATCTGGAATCCAAGCACACGAACTGGCTGCATGCCAGCTGGGGCATCGGGGCAACGCTCGGACCATCGCTCCTTTCGTTCTCAATTTTGACCGGTGGCGGTTGGCGTGGGGCATACGAATATGTCGCCATAGCCCTTGCCGCAATTTTCGTGTTGATTCTCGTTTCGCTCCCACTGTGGAAAAAAACGGAAGCGCGTGGAGGGCTCTCCGAAAACGTCACCATCCCGGCAAGTTCTGGAAGCACCGTTCCTGGAAATGCGAAAGTCGCGAGCCCAGGAAACGCGCCGAGAACTGCCGCGCCCCCTGACAACAACGCAAATAATGCGCCGCACATCAGTATCCGTGAAGCGCTCCGCGTCCCGGGAATGAAGCTTTCGTTCCTCACGTTCTTCTTTTATTCGGCACTCGAAATTTCGACAAGCCTTTGGTGCGGCACCTACCTCATCGCTTGCGGATTCAAGCCCGAAATCGGAGCATTCATCGTTTCGCTCATGTTTGCATCCGTGATGATTGGCCGCATTGCAAGCGGATTTTTTGCAATCAAGTTTACCGACCATCGCCTGATTTACGCCGGGATTTTCATCGTCGCCGCAGGCTGCCTTGTGCTCTCATTACCGCTGCCGCTATGGATACAGCCCGCCTGCATTTGTCTACTCGGACTCGGTTGCGCCCCTGTTTATCCATCACTAATCCATGCGACTCCCGCACGTTTTGGAGAATCTCTTTCGAGCCAAGCCATCAGCATCCAGCTCGCCGGCTCCTACATCGGTTCAATCTTGATGCCGCCCGCATTTGGTCTCGTTGCAGCTAAATTCACCGTCCATCTTTGGCCGATTTCACTCTCGATTTTTGTCGGATTGTTACTTTTATGCGTGTGCCTGCTGGACTACGTGACGCACAAAAAACTGAACAAGTCTTACGCCCGCGAACGCGTCATTGACATTCTCCACACGGTTTCGATGGAAACTCTCAAACGGGAACGTCGCATACAACGTCGTTTACGCAATCGCCAAAAGAAACGTTAGGGGTTTATTATGGAAATAAAGCAATTTGTATTCAATCCGTTCGGAGTGAACTGCTACATCCTGAGTAACAGCAAGGGCGAAGCCATTTTAATTGACCCAAGCGTGAGCAATGCCCGCGAACAGGCAGCACTTACAGACTACCTCAAGAGCGAAAATCTGAAAGTCGTACGCGTTTTAAACACGCATCTGCACTTGGATCACGTTCTTGGAAACGCATTTGCAGAGCGCACTTTTGGCATCAAGGCCGAAGCGCACAAAGACGACACTTTCCTTCTTGATGCGCAAAAAGAACAGAGCCAAATGTTCGGGCTCCCATGCAACGATTTAGCCCCCGCTTTGGGCAATTACCTGAATGACGGCGACATCGTCGAAATTGCAGAAATCCGTCTGCAAGTGATTCACGTTGCAGGGCATTCCCCGGGCGGTCTCGCCTTCTTCTGCGAAAATCCGGGCAAAGTCAACGGACAAGACAACGTTCCGCCGCTCCTTTTCCCAGGCGACATCATTTTCGCAGGGAGCCGAGGTCGCAGCGACCTCTACGGCGGTGACGAATTCGCCCTCGTGAGCGGCATCAAGTCAAAGCTCCTCACACTCCCGGCAGAGACCGTTGTATTCCCCGGACATGGGCCAAGCACTACAATCGGCAACGAGAAAATGTGGTATTAACCCTTCGACAGGCTCAGGGACCTTTGTTATGAGCAACAACGGGCAAGCGAGAATCGGTTGGATTGACGAATTCAAGGGATTCGTTCTTTTGCTCGTTTGCCTGTTCCACATTGAGCAGAATTTTCCGAACGCGCACCTCGGAATGTGGCACTTGAGCGCACTTCGCATGTCCGCATTTTTCTTTATTTCAGGGTTCCTATTCAGCACGAAACGGTTCACAAATTTTAAAAGTTACTTTACCCATAAAACGCACGTCCTGTTAATTCCATACCTCTATCTTTCGTTCCTCTTTTTTGCCATCGACCCTGTCGTTTATAATTTCGCTTTGTTCCCTAAATCCCCCACGATGACGGTAGTGAACACCATTCCCGACATCAACAACACATGGCAATACATCTATTGGAATTTCGCTAAAATTTTCATCGCCGGGAAGTCCTCGGTCGGAGCGGGCCCGCTATGGTTTGTGTTCACTCTTTATTCCGTCAGCTTGCTTTTTTACCTGCTTCATGAGATGTCGAAAAGACAAGTCAACCCCAAACTGTTTTTCGCAGTTATGTCCATAGAAGGTCTCCTTTGCGGTTGGCTTCTGAACGAAAACCATATTCACTTGCCGCTCGGCATTGAACGTGACCTTACCATTCTATTCTTCTTCGGATGCGGTTTTCTCTGCAAGGAACCCATCAAAAAAATCCACAGCGCCATTTCTACGGGCGCAGCTCACGCCACGAAAAATACGGCCATCGTCGCCGCCATCGGAATCGTAAGCTTTATCGCATACGCTTTTTTGGAATCACCGAGTCCGAATTTTAGCATCATGAACAACGACTTAGGCAAGAGCCTCCCCCAATTTGTCGCAAGTTCCATTACAGGCATTATCGGCCTCATCGCCACGTTCCTGCTCGCAAGCAAAATTCCAGACATTGCCCCCATCTGCATTTTCAAGGGAATCCTCCGCAACATTTCCCGCAATGCGCTCGTAATTCTTGCAGTCCACTGGTGGATCGTCCTGATTTTGAGACTCTTTTTCAGGCCGCAAATCAACCAGCCGGGAATCGCCTATATCGCCATCCCAATTGTCGCGCTCGGCACCATCGCGGCCATCCCGCTTTTCCGCTGCAAACTCCATCGCCTACTCGGCAAAGAAAAAATCAGCGTAAAAGAAAGCCTCTGCATTAGGGAATAATGCAAAGGCTTGATCGTGAATTAGGAGTTTGTTTTTATGATTTCACGGATGCTAGGCACTGCCCAGCTCTAACTTCAGAGGATTCCTTCACAAAGATTTGCGACACAACGCCACCACATGTTGCGATTACAGGAATTTCAGTTTTCATACTTTCAATGATGGCGAGAGTATCACCTTCCTTTACCGATGTTCCTGGCTTTGCGACAATCAGCTTCCAAAGAGAGCCTGCAACAGGGCTGTAAACGCCATCTTCGCCTTCAGCTAGCGTAATTTCGGTTTCTGGAGCGGACTCCGCGCTGTGACTTTCAAATGTGAACTGACCATTTGCAATCCAGCGTTCCTTTTCTTCTTCGAAAGCTTTTGTACGCTTTTCTTCGAATGCAGAGATAGAAGCGGCATTGTCCTTCAGGAACTTTTCATATTCTTCAATGTCGAAGGAACTGTTCTCTACGGTGACATGGAATTTGCCTGCGATAAAGTCCTTTCGCATTTGCAAAAGCGTATCCGCATTCACTTCGTAATAGCGAATTTGGTCGAAGAACCGCAACAAATACGGCAACGGGAAATCACTCGTCTTTTTAAAGCGGTTCCACATTTGCACCGTACGGCCGACAAATTGATAACCGCCCGGGCCTTCCATTCCATAAACGCACATGTAAGCGCCACCAATGCCCACCGCATTTTCAGGAGTCCATGTACGAGCCGGGTTGTACTTGGTTGTGACCAAACGATGTCTCGGATCGAGCGGAGTTGCCACAGGAGCGCCAAGGTAAACATCCCCAAGCCCCATCACGAGATAGTCAGCATCAAATACAATCCGCTTGACATCGTCAATGGAATCAAGACCATTGACTCGGCGAATAAATTCAATGTTGTTGGGGCAACACCAAGGAGCGCCCGGCCTAACCGTCGTCACATACTTTTCGATGGCAACACGTGTCTGCGGGTCATCCCACGAAAGCGGGAGATAAATGGTTCTTGTCGGGACCTTCGTCAGCTTGTTCTTTCTCAGGTGTTCTGCCAAATCCCAGAGGCGTTCCAAAACATCCTTCTGACGAATCTTTTTGATATCGTAGTGAATTTGTATAGAGCGAATACCCGGAGTAACATCAATGAGTACATCCGCAAAATGTTCCTTGACGGCAAGCATCCAAGCATGAGCCGTGAAGCGGAGACGCAAATCGATAATCGCCGGGCCAAATTCGACAAGCACGTTATCATCGCCATCGGCACGCACAACAATATGTTCCATTTCAGAATCAGTGTTGTATTCCGAAATAATTGGAGATGTTATTGGTGCAGGGACAAGCGCCGGAGCCGGCTTCGATACCTTATCTGGAGCAGCAAGCATTTCTTCGCGAGCGATTCGGATTTTTTCAGCATCTTCTACAGAAAGCGGAATAAAACGAACCTTGTCGCCACTACGCAACTGTCCCATTTTCCAAAGTTCAGCAGAAACAATCGTCACCGGGCAAGCAAAACCGCCAAGGCTCGGGCCATCAACGCCCAAGATGATCGGCATATCACCCGTAAAGTCAACAGTTCCTACGGCATACGCATTATCGTGCAAATTCGAGGGATGGAGTCCTGCTTCACCGCCATCGGGCCTTGCCCACTTGGGCTGCGGACCAATCAAGCGAATACCCGTTCTTGAAGAATTGTAATGCACTTCCCACGTTGCTGCAAAGAATTCTTGAATATCTTCGGCAGTCAAGTAATCTGGAGCGCCATGCGGACCATACATCACACCGATTTCCCATTCGGTACCAATCGACGGGAACGCCGGAGTCGCCGGAATAACCGTTTCACCAGAAGCATCGTTTCCGATGTGGAGAATATCTCCTGCAGTCAAAGCACGTCCACCGTGGCCACCAAAGCCACCCAGTGTAAATGTCGACTTACTACCTAAATAATCAGGAACATCAATACCACCGCGAATCGCCAAATAGCAGCGTTGTCCAGCCTTAGAAACTCCGAACTTGAGAACATCCCCGTCGTGAACTTCGACAGGTGTATTCTTCAGGCACGGCATATTGTTTACTGTCGCCGGGAAATCACCACCGGTAAACGCAATCAGTGCATCCGTGTGGAACGCAAGCGTACATCCCGAATGTGTCATTTCGATTCCCGCCGCATTTTCGGCATTACCGACAATCTTGTTCGCAAGCCTAAAGCTGTAATTATCCATAGGACCGCTAGGAGGAATGCCCACATCCCAATACTTTAAGCGACCCGGATAATCCTGAATTGTCGTCTGCAAGCCCGGAGCGAGAACTTCAAAAATCCTGTCACGATATTTGTAATCGTTCAAGATCCAAGTCGAAACCTTTCCCGATACAAAATCAGGCATTTCAAGCACATCGCGCAAAAGCTTGATGTTCGTTTCAAAGCCATAAAGCTTGACTTCGGCAAGAGCCTTCTTTGCCTTTTCGATATTATCTTCACGGTCACGGCCCGCGACAATGACCTTCGCCAAAAGCGGATCGTAAAATGCGCTGACCTCCGTGCCACGAGAAACCCATGTATCAACGCGGATGCCTTCCGGGAATTTCACTTCCGTCAAAAGCCCACTGCTCGGGCGGAAATTCTTCCCCGGATCTTCGGCGTAAACACGGAATTCCATCGCGTGTCCATGCGGCACAAACTTTGCGCCAATTTCAAAGGGACGATTTCCAGCAGCAAGTTCAATCATCCAGCGCACCAAATCGACATCATAAACTGTTTCGGTGACACCGTGTTCAACTTGCAAACGCGTATTGACTTCGAGGAAATAGAATCGGTCGCTCGGTGCGTCGTATATAAATTCGACCGTACCGGCAGAACGGTAAGCAACACCCTGCACAAGTCGCAAAGCCGCTTCATGCAACGCTTCGCGAGTCTTTTCGGGCAAGCAAGGCGCAGGCGTTTCTTCAATGACCTTCTGGTTACGGCGTTGCACAGAGCAATCACGTTCACCAAGCACAACAGCATTCCCTTCGCCATCGCCAAAGACCTGTACTTCGACATGACGGCCGCGTTCCACATACTTTTCGACAAAGAGGCCTGCATTCTTGAAGTTGTTTTCGCTCAACCTCTTGATTCTATCAAAGCTTTCAACGAGTTCCTCTTCGCTATGGCAAATGCTCATACCAATACCGCCACCACCCGCGGTACTCTTGAGCATTACCGGATAGCCGATTTCCTTGGAATGCGCAATAGCATCATCCAAGCTTTCCAAAAGACCTGAACCGGGAACAAGCGGAACATCAAATTCCTGTGCAAGTTCCTTGCTACGGTGTTTCAGGCCAAATTCAATGAGGTGCTTCGGAGTCGGCCCGATAAAAGCAATTCCATTATCTTCTAGAGTCTTTGCAAAATCTGCGTTTTCGCTCAAGAAACCGTAACCAGGGTGGACCGCTTCGGCACCAGTCGACTTAATGGCTTCCAAAATGGCCGGGACATTGAGGTAACTGTCCTTGGCAGGAGCAGGGCCAATACGAACGGCTTCATCAGCCATCAATACATGAGCTGCGGTTTCATCCGGATCAGAATAAACGGCAACAGATTTTACTCCCATCTCTTTCAGGGTACGAATAATGCGACAAGCGATTTCGCCACGGTTTGCTACAAGCACTTTGTTGAACATGGCTATCTCCTTTAGTATTTAATCAATTGTACAAGAAGTTGCGTCAGGGATCCTTCGGGATTTTCAAGTTCCTCGAGGATCGTAAAATGGTTATGGTTCGAAAGCAAATTGAACGAACCGGGAATATCTTCTTCGGCGCGGTGCATCGCAAATTCAGCACTTTGCCTACGGAGTTCAGGAAGTTCATCGGCTCCAACAACTACGGCAATCGGCTTTTTGATAAACGGCCTACGGAGTGGACTATACAAAAGAATCTCATTCTCGGTAAGCTGAAGTTTATCGTTCAAAAAGCATTGCGAAATAGGTTTAAGGTCATAAATACCGCTGATGGCAAGCGCCCCGCATACGCCGGTTTCATCAAGCACACTTACCGCAAGATGCGCACCCGCTGACCAGCCCGACACATAAATACGAGAATTATCAAAGCCCAATACATCACTATGACAGCGCAAAAAATAGAGGGCATTACGGATACTGGCAACAATCTCACCAATACTTGCGCTCGGAGCAAGCGGGTATCCGATACTTGCCACATCGAATCCGTGAGCAAGCGGTCCCTTCGCCAAAAAACGGAAGGTATCCTTGCTGCGCATTTGCCAATACCCGCCATGGATAAAGACAAAAAGCGGAGCATCTTTCTTACCACAACTAAAGTAATCGATACGTTCCCTAGAATCCAAGCCATAGCGCAAATTCATCGTATCCTGGAACTGCCTTGAAATTTCATCGCTGCGAGCATTGAAGCCTTCCAAAATTTCAGAACTATTCTTAACAGCACTGCTGTTGTCGTAGGCTTTACCAAGCGATTCCCTAGTGAAGTTTCGATAAACGTAGTTGTCCATAGCGGTATCCCAAATTATTTGTCAAAAACCAAAAGTCGAATTGGAGTCGGATTGTAGTCGTTACAAGGATTGTTCAACTGCGAGCAATCCGAAAGCAAGAACAGAACATCCATATCGGCGCGAAGTTCAATGTATTTTCCGGGGCCCGAAATGCCATCAGCAAATTCAAGGCGACCCTTGTCATCCAAGATGACTTTCGTGAAAAAGTTCAAGTTGCAAGTCTGATCGCGCTTGCTCAAGCCGTAGTTTTCAAGCGTACGCACAAACGTATCGCGGCAGCTATGCATATAACGAGTCTTATTCGTATAACGCACAACATTACCTTCCGCAGAGCATCCGCTTCCAAGCGTGTCATGCTCGCCGCAAGTATCCGCAATTACCGTAAGCATGGCGTTTCCGCAGTTGCTACGAATGACCGTGCCAAGCTCAATCATCGTATTCGCCTGAGCCGTAATGGTGTTGTTCGCATTGTAGCGTTCCGTCGGATCATTTGCATTATAAATCTGCACATCGCCAGACTGGTTGCCTTCTACGTCAACCAAGCGGAGAATCTGTCCCTTTTTGAGGGGCAGCATGTAACCGTCCCCGGCAAGGACGGTCACATCCGATACCGCATCTTCTACGCGACGCGGGCTTTCAAGAAGCTTCGAATTCATACGGACTCCTTTGAATCCCAAATAATCATCCTTACCGGAGTCGGATCGTAAGCGTTGCAGGGGTTGTTCAGCTGTGGACAGTTGCTCACGACCGCGAGTACATCCATTTCGGCACGCATTTCCACATACTTTCCCGGCGAAGAAATACCATCAGCAAAGTTGAGGTTTCCCTTTTCGTCAAACGGAACATACATGAAAAAGTTCAAGTTGTTCACCTGATCGCGCTTGTCCAGATTCGGTGTTTCGAGCAACACCTTCAAAAACGATTCACGGCAGGCATGCATATAACGCTTGTCGAGCGAATAACGGCAAGTGTTGCTTTCGCAGGAGCAAGCGCTCCCGAGCGTATCGTGGTCGCCACAAGTATCCGCAACAACCGTAAGCATGGCGTTATCATCGTTAGAATAAAGCTTCGTGCCAACACCGACCAAGCAGTTTGCCTGTCTTTGCACCGTCTGCTGAACACTGTAGCGTTCCGACGGGTCGTTCGCATTGATGAACAGCGTATCGACAGCCTGGTTTCCTTTAAGGTCCAAAATGCGGAAAATCTGACCTTTCTTGATCAAATGCAACCAGCCCTTTCCGGCAGCCACATCTTCAACATAACAAGCGTCTTCTTCCTTGAGCGTACTTTCCAAATACTTCGTAAACATGATAGACCTCTTACAAGTTGTAGTTTGCCGTGTTGATAAAGCCGCGACCGTTTTCCGGGCACCAGGTAAAGCAAGGATCTTCGGCACCAGCGATATCGCAAGTGATAAGTTCGACCTTCACGGGCTTACGCAAGTATTCCTTGCTCGGGTTCAGCGGATGCATACCCGTATCGATAACGACCAAAGTATCCATCTCGGCACGCAATTCCACATAATCACCCGGCTTAGAGTTGTTCTCTACAAAAGTCATCTTTCCGTCAGAAGTCACCACAACCTTGCTGAAGAAGTTGACGAGTTCCGTAAAGTCTCTCTTGGTCATGCCGTGCTTGCCAATTTCAACAAGCAAAGAGTCGTAACCATTGCGGTAAAAATCGTTATGGGCGCTCTGATAATCCTTTTCGCCAAAGCGCTCCTTGATTAGCGAGGCGTGCGTGCAGCCGCAAAGCGGATCGTGCCAGCCCACAGTATCTTCGACAACGCTCAGCAAGATTCGGCCCATGTCTCCATAAAGGCAGCAGTTCTTTGCAATTCTGCAAATGTGCTGGATTTTCAAGGTATCGCCCAGGTTAAAGCGTTCCGTAAAATTGTGAGCGTTATAGCACATCAAAGAGGCATTTGCACCACCTTCAATGTCAGTGAGTCGGATTTTCTGGCTGCGCTTGACGATTCGAGAGTAGTTCCAGCCACCGGCAATCACTTGTTCGCAAAGGACTTTAGATTCAGACATATTAGCTCCTGTTTTTTAAAGTTGTTTCCCGACCATGTTCACGATGTTGAATTCTTCTTCAGCGATTTCGTTTACCTTGGGCGGGCGAATGAGTTCTTCGATGTATTTGCGTGTTTCGACGAACTCAGGCAAAGTAAGGGTTTCCTTGTTTCTCGGGCGAGGAATGTTGACTTCGACCAATTCCTTGACCTTTCCGGGATTGGCTTGCAAAGTCAAAATGCGGTCCGAAAGGAATACGGCTTCATCAAGATCGTGCGTCACGAAGATGATGGTGATATCGATGTTCTTCCAGACTTCAAGCAGATACTTTTGCATCTGCGCTCTCGTCTGCGCATCAAGCGCTCCGAACGGTTCGTCCATCAAGAGCACGCGCGGTTGCGGGGCCAAGGCTCTTGCTATAGCGACTCGCTGCTGCATACCGCCAGAAAGTTGCTTCGGAAAATATTCACCATACTTTTCGAGTCCAACAATTTCAAGCCACTGTTCTGCAATTTCTTCGGCTTCGTCGCTATCGCGCCCTGTAGATTCGAGCCCGAACATGACATTTTTCTTTACCGAAAGCCACGGGAACAGCGAATACTTCTGAAAAACCATTCCTCTTTCGGCACCAGTGCCGCGAACAATCTTTCCATCAAGCCTAAACTCTCCACGAGTCGCCGTTTCAAGCCCTGCCGCAATGCGGATTAACGTAGACTTTCCACAACCAGACGGGCCAATAATCGAAAGGAACTCGCGACGACGCACGCCAAAAGAAATATCATCCAAAACACGATGCGTCCCTTTTCCAGAAGTCTTCTCAAAATCCTTGACAATATGGCAGGCTTCCAAAATGTAATCTTCGAAACAATCCTTACGGCCTTCCATGATACTTCTCCTTGAGCGCCTTTTCTTCAGGGGTGAGGCAGAACGTGAAAACATTTTCCTTGGGGGCAAGTATTTCTCTCTTGATCTTGGAGCTGACACCCACGCGGCCACCTTCCCAGGCAAAGAAATCACGACCGAGGAAGTTGAGAATCATATCACAACCCAAGCCAATGATACCCAAGATGATGATGGCGGCATAGACATTGTCAAAGTTGCGGTACTTTGCCTGCTGATTGATAAACCAGGTAATGCCAGAACTTGTACCCACCACTTCTGCGACAATGAGGTAAGTCCAAGCCCAACCCAAAAGAATGCGCATATCCTTGTACATCTTCGGAGCGATATCGGGCAATACAACCTTGAACATAATACGCATCGGCGATGTTCCCAAAGTACGGGCCGCTTCGATGAGAGTCGAATCTACGCGACGCGTCGTGGCGCACAGCATCGGAACTTGCTGAAAGAATGTACCGATGATGATAATCGCAATCTTGGGAGCATCATTGATGCCGAGGATGGCAACCGCCAAAGCTCCAAACACAGGTGCCGGAAAATACCGGAAAAATTCGATAAACGGACCTGTCAGCTTTTCAAAGAACGGGACAGCGCCACACGCAACACCTAGAGGTACGCCAATCAAGCTCGAAAGCAAAAATGCAAGGAACACAATCTTGATTGAATGCAGAATGCTTTCGTAAAACCAGACATCGCCATCGCGCTTCGGCTCGGTCATAAAAGCCGTGACAAGAGCTTTTGCGACCTTGTGCGGAGCCGGAAGGTAAGCGGGGTTCACGCGGATTCCCGTCATGGGCTTTTCATTAGCCTCAAGGAGATTCCGGTTCTCTTCTTCGAAGTTACTGCGTTCAATTTCGTCACCCGGTTGGCAAAACATGCTTCCGCCGGCATCGACGACCTTGACGAGCGGGTGGTACACAAAGGGGACATAACTCACCACGCTCCAGATGGCAAGGGGAATGATGAACGAAAGTACCGTCAGCACAGTCGTCCACTTTTTCCCAACATGCTTTTGAATTCCAATCGGGTTAACCATGATTATTCCATTTTTAAAGTTTCGTTATTTCGTCTTGAGGAAGGTTTCCGTAAACGAAGGGATGATATAGCGGTCGACATTCACGCTTTTGTCGTAGACTTTGTTCTTAACAAAAAAGGCATCGACATTTTTGCTAGAGCCATAAATGGAGCCGAAACCACTACCCTTCTTGAATCGAGCAGCCGCTTCTTCAGCCGTCAAGAATCGGGTTCCGCCCATAAATGTGGCATATTTCTTTTCAGAAATTCCCACTCGGGCAGCGAGGATCTTGACCGCTTCATCCTTATTTTTCGGGTCGTTCAAGAAGTCGATGACATCGTACCAAGCGGCAACAACCTTCTGCCATTCAGCCTTGTTTTTCATCAGCGATTCCTGAGATACCGCGAGGACATCGTAGATGATTCCGGGTTCATTTGCGCTGGTATAAATCTCTTTAGATCCTTTAACGACTTCGAGAGCATTTACAGAATGCGGAACCCAGGCAACAACAGCGGAAACTTCGCCACTTTCAAGAGTCTGCACGGCTTGATGCGTAGGCATGTTGACTAAAGTAATATCAGATTCCTTGAGTCCATTTTTCGTCAACGCATTGATCAAAAGCGCGTGAGAGAGGCATCCGATTTCGACACCGACTTTTTTGCCCTTGAGATCCTTAACGGAGTTGATTCCCGGAGCGCCGATAATCTTGTCGTTACCATTACTGTAATCGTTGATCAAGATAATTGAGTTACGGGTGCCCGTAGCGTTCATCATCATGGCATCGCCATTTGCCACACCAACGGCATCGACCTGCTTAGCGGCAAATGCGTCCATAGACGGGCCATAATCAAACCATTCCAGTTTAACATTGGCATCATGCTTTTTAAAGAAACCTTTTTTGTCGGCAATTTCCCAAGCGGTCCAACCCGGCCAATCGCTGTAGGCGATTTTCAGCACAGGCTTTTGAGCATATACAGAAGCGGCAGCAACGGCAATGCATGTCAGAAGAATCTTTTTCAAATTCATATTTTCCTCACTTTTTGGATTTCTTTTCACAACACCAAGAGCAAACGGTGTGCCAAAACGTTCAAACTGCCGTTTTTTCTTCAAAATCGCCTTTTTTCAGGAACTTATGTTTTTTGTAACAGTTCTGTAGCACCACACTTTGTAAAAGACTTTTAAAAAGTATAGGGGTATTTCACAGAATGTAAAACCCCATTTTTATGCAAATAAACGAATTTTTAACCTATTCAAAAAATTTTTCAAAAAAACTTTTTTAACGTCTTTACAAAAGTACAGAATTGACATTATATTTTTGACCATGAAACAAACTAACACGACAGCCGATTTAAAGCAACATAACAAGCAAGCCATAAAAAAGGCTCTATTTTCTTTGGGCTCCGCCACTAAAGCAGAACTCGCTCAAGAAACTGGATTGAGTGTTGTCACATGCGGTACCATTTTAAACGAATTAATAGCCTCCGGCGAAATCACCGAAGACGAACAAAGAATTTCTAGCGGTGGCCGCCCCGCAATGGCCTACCAGTACAACCACGAAAAAGGGAAAACCCTTTGCCTATTCGCCCACGCCGACCACGAAGGAAAATTCTTGCGTTACCGCGTTCAAGATACCGCCGGGAACATCAAGCAAAACGGAGCCTTTAGGGAAAAGAATCTGTCAGCAGAAGTCATCATTGCAAACATCCGAAAAATCTTGAAAAAGGAATCAGGCATAGGCGTCCTCGTCATCGGAGTGCAAGGTTGCGTCAACAACGGAATAATCGAATTCTGCGATATCAAGGAACTTCGCGGAATCAACCTCGCCGAAAGAATTGAAGAAGCCGTCAAGATCCCGACCATCGTAGAAAACGACATGAATACAATTGCGCTAGGCTACTCCAAAGCAAACAGCGACGAGAAGAATGTAGCCTTGCTGTTCTTCCCCAAGGGGAACACGCCTGCCGGCGGCTTTATCGTCGATGGTAAAATTTTGCGAGGCACCTCAAACCTTGCTGGAGAACTTTCGTACTATCCGTTCAATTTCAACAAGAACAGTCAAAACGCCGCATTCAGCGACATCGAATACGCCTCGCCCATCGTCAACCAACTGGTTGTCGCCGCCACCGTATTTTTGGACCCCGCGCAGATAGTCATTACCGGCGGACTCGCCAACGAAATAAGCGAACAAGCCTTCCTTCAACATCTGCGGAAACATTTGAATCGCATGCAACTGCCGCGAATCATCATCAAACCCAATACCGAAAACGAATATTTCGCAGGACTCTACAGCCTTGCAATGGATCGCCTACTGGAATCCTAAAAGGAGGTTTTATGGACCTTAGAATTTCAACCCTGCTAAACGCTTACCGTAACGGAACAACGACTCCGCGCACGGTCATCGAGAACATCCTTAAAGAAATGGACAAAGCGCCATCGCAGATTTGGATCAGCCGACTTTCTCGAGAATCTCTCGAAAAATACTTGGAACCGCTCGAAAATTGCAATACCATTCCTGCGGACAAGCCTTTATTCGGCATTCCATTCGCCATCAAGGACAACATTGATTTCGAAGGTCTAGAAAGCACCTCAGCCTGCCCCGCTTACGCTTACAAGCCGCAAAAATCTTCGTTCGTCGTAAACCGCCTCATCGCAGCAGGCGCCATACCGCTTGGCAAAACGAACATGGACCAGTTCGCCACAGGACTTGTCGGTGTCCGCAGTCCTTATGGCTCCATCCCGAATAAGTTCGCACCTGAATACATCTCAGGCGGAAGCAGCAGCGGTTCTGCCGCAGCGCTCGCTTATGGATTATGCAGTTTTTCTCTCGGAACAGATACTGCAGGCTCTGGGCGCGTTCCCGCAGCCTTCAACAAACTAGTTGGCGTAAAGCCGACTCGAGGCTTGCTCAGCACAAACGGTGTTATTCCAGCCTGCCGAAGCCTTGATTGCGTAAGCATATTTGCGCTAGACACCAACGACGCCCAAGAAGTTTTGAACATTGCACAAGGCGAAGATAGCGAAGACCCGTATTCTCGCGAAGCGCCCTGGGTTCACACCGAAACCAATCGCGCACGCCTTCCTGAAAAATGGACATTCGGCGTTCCGGACAAATTGGAATTTTTCGGAAACGAAGGTTACCGCAAAGCATTCGAAAAGACTGTACAAGCATTCGAAAATGCTGGTGGCACCAAGGTCATTATTCCATTCGAACCATTCCTCAAGGCTGCGAAGCTCCTTTACGAAGGTCCGTGGGTATTCGAGCGTTACAACGCCGTAGGAAAGTTTATCGAAGAACACCCGGACGAAATCCATCCGGTCTCAAAATCAATTATCACGCCCAAGCGTACCCCGCACCCTTCAGAAGTTTTCGAAGGATTCCATACGCTGCAAGCCTACAAGAAAATTGCAGACAAGATTATTTCATCCGTAGACTTTTTGCTCACGCCCACCGCAGGGACAATTTACAAGACCGCCGATGTCGAAAAGAACCCCATCGAGCTGAACTCGAATTTAGGGTACTACACCAACTACATGAATTTGCTGGATTATTCCGCATTGGCAATTCCCTCCGAAGACGCCGCCAGCGAAAGCGGGAACGTATCAAGACTCCCATTTGGTGTCACCCTTGTCGGCAAAGCATTCGACGACTACAAACTGCTCGACGCCGCGAAGAAAGTAGAAGGTTATCTCGCCTCAAAAATTCCGCTTGCTGTTTGCGGAGCGCACCTCAAAGGATGTTCTCTTCACGAAGAACTTTCCCGTGCCGTTTTTCTTGAAGCGACTGAAACTGCGCCCGAGTACAAAATGCTCGCCTTGAACGGCCCGATTCCAAAGCCAGCCCTCATTGCAGCATCCAAAGGCGAAGGCAAAAGCTTCTACATCGAAATCTACGGACTTTCTGCAGAAGATTTTGGCGACTTCGTCAAGCGAGTTCCCGCACCACTCTCAATTGGGAAAGTAAAAACCATTGACGGAAGATTCATTTCGGGATTCGTCGCCGACAGCTCCGTGCTTGAGCTGTATCGAGCAGGCAAGGCGAAAGACATCTCGGAATACGGAGACTGGAGAAAATACAGAAATTCTCTTTAGATTTCTACAAATAGCTCTTGAACTTCGGCGTTGGTGCTTCGGCGGGCTTTTTCTTGGGCACGTAAATCTTTATCGCGTACACGTTAAAGTCCGTCTCGGCAACGATATCGCCTTCTTGCAAGTCTTCATAGACGTCGATTTCAATTTCGACACCATCGCGTGCAATGCAGCGGATAGAACGAGCCGTCAGTTCCTCGCGCAAAAGAGGAACGTCAACGACCTTCTTGTAAGTGCCGTGATGCGTCGTACCAAGAATTCGATTGCAAAGCATGAACCGAAATATAGAAATTTCGAAGCAAGACTTCACTGGATCCTTCGACTTCGGGCTATGCCCTTCGCTCAGGATGACAACCTCAATTTTACTTACTATTTTTCGTCTGATAACATGGCTCGCGCACGTAAGACTATTACTCCTGATCCGTATGCAAAACCGATAGCGAAACCGCTACCGCCTTCCAAGAGCTTGCCCGGAAAACTCAAACAGTTCCAGGCGCCCACTCGTGCGGATTTTGACCTCGTAAGTCCTTACGGCGCCGCAGGCGACCAGCCCAAGGCCATTGAGGAATTGACCGAAGGTTTTAAGAACGGCGAACAGTTCCAGACGCTTCTCGGCGTAACCGGTTCCGGCAAGACGTTCACGATGGCAAATGTCATCAAGAATGTTGGCAAGCCGACGCTCATCCTCACGCATAACAAGACACTCGCCGCCCAGCTCTATCAGGAATTCAAGTCGTTCTTCCCGAACAACGCGGTGGAATACTTCGTCAGCTATTACGATTACTTCCAGCCCGAAGCGTACATTCCGCACACGGACACGTTCATCGAAAAAGACGCAAGCATCAACGACGAAATCGACAAGCTCCGTCTGCGCGCAACGGCCAACCTCCTCACCCGCCGCGATGTCATCATCGTTGCTTCCGTGAGCTGCATTTACGGTTTGGGAAGCCCGAGCGAATACTTCGACCTGATGGTCCGTATCAAGAAGGGCGACATTTACGACCGCGACAAGATTCTGCGAGACCTTGTCCACATCCAGTATTCACGCAACGACTTTAGCCTCGATCGAGGCTCATTCCGCGTTCGCGGTGATGTGATTGAAGTCCACCCGAGCTACGACGAAGACGGCCTCCGCATTGAACTTTTCGGCGACGAAGTCGACCGCCTTTACCGCTTCAACATCGTCACGGGCGAAGTCATCAAGGAAGTCGAAGAACTCACCATCGCACCCGCAAAGCACTTTGTGACCAAAGAAGAAAATCGCGCGGGCATGCTACAACGCATCCAGCAGGAACTCACCGACCGCCTAGCCGAACTCGACAAGGAAGGCAAGGTTCTCGAATCGGCACGCCTTTCGAGCCGCACCCGCTACGACATGGAAATGCTCCGTGAAACGGGCATGTGCAACGGCATCGAAAACTACTCCCGCATCATCGAAGACCGCGCTCCAGGCACACGCCCCTTCACGCTCATTGACTACTTTGGCGACGACTGGCTCTTGATGATTGACGAATCGCACGTGAGCATCCCGCAAGTGGGCGGCATGGCCGAAGGCGACAAATCCCGCAAGACCACGCTCGTGCAATACGGATTCCGCCTCCCCTGCGCTCTCGACAACCGCCCGATGAACTTCGCCGAATTCGAGTACATGTACCCGAAACAGGTTCTCTTTGTGAGCGCTACCCCTGGCGATTACGAGTTGAAAAAGACGAACGGCGTTGTCACGGAACAAATCAACCGCCCGACCGGACTTTTGGACCCCAAAATCGAACTGTTCCCGATCCAGGGCCAAATGGACGTGCTCCTGTACCGCATCGAAGAAGTCGTCAAAAATGGCGACCGTGTGCTCGTCACGACGCTTACCAAGAAGATGGCGCAAGACCTCACGGAATTTTTCATCGAAGCAGGCGTCCGCGCCAAGTACCTCCATAGCGACATCAAGACGCTCGAACGCCACGAGCTCATCCGCGGACTGCGTAGCGGCGAATACGACGTGCTCGTGGGCATCAACCTCTTACGCGAAGGCCTCGACCTCCCCGAAGTGAGCATGGTCGCGATTCTCGATGCCGACAAGGAAGGTTTCCTCCGCAACTACCGCAGCCTTATCCAGACGATGGGCCGCGCAAGCCGCAACGTGAACGGCACCGTGCTTCTGTTCGCGGACAACATGACCGAAAGTCTGCAAAAGGCCATCGACGAGACAAACCGCCGCCGCGGCCTCCAGGAAGAATTCAACAAGGAACACGGAATTACACCGAAGTCCGTCACCCGCAAGATTGAAGAAGACCTGCGAATCATCGACCCACTCGGCGATATCGGCGACGACACCACCGACAACGAAGAGGAATGGGAAGACAAACCGGGCATCCGTCCGATGGAACCGTTGCAGCCCTCGCGCTTTAGGAAGAGTTCCTCGAAGAAAGCAGCGGCCCCCGGCGCACATCCCGACAAACCATCCAAAGCATCCGAGTCCAAGCTCGCCGACCTGGAACGCCAAATGAAAGAAGCGGCAGCCCGCCTCGACTTCGAAGAAGCCGCCCGAATCCGTGATATTATACGCTCTCTCGACGCTTAGTGTATAATTTTGTTTACAGATTTATTATAATATTCGTCACACCCACTTTATAAAAATTCCACTTTGTAATTTTATTTTTGTATTATTATAAAAAGTTAAATACTTGGTGCTTTTTGCCCAAATTTTGTTTATTTTCACTTTAAGATTACATAGAAAGGGTTTTACAATGAGTTCTAAATTCACAACGCCTCTTATTCTCAGCTCCGCACTCGCCTTGAGTGCATTTGGTCTTATCGCTTGCGGTGAAGACAGCAATCCGACCGTTTCTTCCCAGCCGGGAACCTCTTCTTCCTATGTTCCGCCTGAAATTCCGCAAGAAACTGCAACTACAACAATCCTTTTCCTGAATACCGGAGTAAGCTCCACTCTTATTAATAGAGTTGACTTCACTGGTACTGTAAAGCTCGACTTCAGCGATACAACCGCAAACTTCGACGTTAACGCAGCCCGTTTCACGGACATCCAGTTCTTTGTAGAAAGCGCATCAAAGACAAGCACTGGTTCTATAAAGACACAGAGCGCTACTTTGGACGCAGCATACTTTGCCGCAACTCCGGTTACGACCATCAACTTCGACCAGATCGGTCTCTATGCAGACCTTAACGATGGTTACACTGAATGTGGTAACTTCAATCTCATTATTGCAGCAATCGCCTCTACGGCAACGGCAACGGGCGAAACTTTGCAGTCTGTCTCCAGAGACACGATTCCGTTCGTCCGTGACGAAGAAAACTGCAAGATTCCGGAAAGCTCCTCTTCAAGTGTCGTTGTTCCGGGCGCACCGCTCGCAGTTGCAACCACCGTTCTTAACACAAAGTCTGCCAAGTGCCTCACTTTTGCTACCGGCACCACTGGTGATACCGGCGATATCTGCATCAGCCGCGTTGGCAAGGACGCCTTCACGCTTTCTAGCGGCACGGGTCTGAAGTTCGCCTTCTACACCAACCCGAACGACGCAGACAGAACGAACGACTGGACTAGCGAACATTTACCGGCCTCTCCGACTACAGACAATTTCAAGTACAAGTCAGAAGCTTTGAAGGAAACCATCGCCAACTACTTGAACGAATTGGAAGTGTTCACGGTCGGCATTGCTGACACTTACGTTCCGAACTCCGGTTCTGCAGTAGGCTTCTATGCATTCGTCGTGAGCGACGTGTCCACCCCGGACGGCAACGGCGACGTTTCGATCAATCTGACCTACCTCAAGGCACAGTAATCTAAAACGAAAAAGCTTTGAAAAAAGACCTCCCCCGTGGAGGTCTTTTTTGTAGTCTTCCTTTTTGCCTACATGTCATTCCCTGCGCCAGTCCTCGCGCCTGTCCTCGCTTGACGGGGATGACCGAGAATCTCCTTTTGACACTCTTCGAGTGTCTTTTGCTAGGCTCGGAAGCGGGCCTGTAAACAGTCCCGTTTCACTCGCCTTACGCAAAAGTTTCTATCTTTGTCGCGTAACATTTTAATGGAGTAAATATGCTCAAGAAACTTTCCAACTTCCCTGGCATCAAGGGCCCGGTCGTCACCATCGTGATGGACGGTTTTGGTATCACCGATAAGGTCGAAGGCAACGCCATCAAGGCCGCCCGCACCCCGACTCTCGACAACCTCTTCAAGATGTACCCGAACGTTCTCTTGAAGGCCCACGGTCGCGCCGTCGGTATGCCGACCAACGAAGACATGGGTAACTCCGAAGTCGGCCACAACGCTATCGGTGCTGGCCAGGTTTACAACCAGGGTGCAGCCCTCGTTGCAGACGCCATCAACAGCGGAGACATCTTCGGTCGCGACGCTTGGAAGGAAATCTCCGGCAACGTTCGTGAAAAGAACACCGTTCTCCACTTCATCGGTCTCTTCAGCGATGGTAACGTTCACTCCAACATTGCTCACCTCAAGGCTATGGTTGCCCAGGCTAAGAAGGAAGGCGTCAAGAAGGTTCGCGTTCACATCCTCCTCGACGGTCGTGACGTTCCGGAAACCTCCGCTCTCGATTACGTCGGCCCGTTTGAAAAGTTCCTCGACGAACTCCGCTCTCCGGAATTCGACGTTTGCATTGCTAGCGGCGGTGGCCGTATGCAGATCACCATGGACCGTTACAACGCTAACTGGAAGATGGTGGAACTCGGCTGGAAGACCCACGTGCTCGGCGAAGGCCGCTACTTCGACAACGCTACGCAGGCTATCGAAACTCTCCGTGGCGAAACCAAAGCTATTGACCAGGACCTCCCGCCGTTCGTGATCGCTAAGGACGGCGCTCCGGTTGGCACCATCAACGATGGCGACTCCGTGGTGTTCTTCAACTTCCGTGGCGACCGCGCCATCGAAATCACCCGCGCCTTCGAAGAAGAAACCTTCAACGAATTTGACCGCAAGCGCTTCCCGCACGTCTGCTACGCTGGCATGCTCCAGTACGACGGCGACCTCAAGCTCCCGAACCGCTTCCTCGTTCCGCCTCCGGCCATCAAGGAAACCAGCGGCGAATGGCTCGCTGAAACGGGCGTCAAGCAGTTCGCTTGCTCCGAAACGCAGAAGTACGGTCACGTGACCTACTTCTGGAACGGTAACCGTTCCAGCAAGTTCGACGGCGAAACCTACCTCGAAATCGAATCTGACGTTGTTCCGTTCGAACAGCGCCCGTGGATGAAGGCTGCCGAAATCACCGACGCCATGATCGAAGCCTTGAAGAGCGGCAAGTACCAGACTCTCCGCTGCAACTTCCCGAACGGCGACATGGTGGGCCACACCGGTTCCTTCCGCGCTGCTACGATGGCTATCGAAGCTGTGGATATCGGCCTCGCCCGTTTGCTCCCGGTGATCGACGCCCTCGGTGGTGTTGCTATCATCACGGCTGACCACGGTAACGCCGACGAAATGTACGAAATCGACAAGAAGACCGGCATGCCGAAGGTCAACAAGGATGGTTCCTTCAAGGCCAAGACGAGCCACACGCTCAACAAGGTGCCGTGCATCCTTTACGATAACGTAACGGGCGGCAAGCTCGGCCTCAAGGAAGGCGACTGGGGTCTTTCCAACATCGCTGCTACGACAGCCAACCTCCTCGGCCTCGAAAAGCACGAGGCTTGGGACGAATCTATGTTAATCGTTAAATAATCGATTAACATATAACGAGATTAAAAATGGAACCCGCGAGGGTTCCATTTTTTTGTTTTTATAAAGTATATTAAGACAAGCATGTACAAGAAACTTTTATCATTTTTTCTAATGGCATCATCATTTGCTTTTGCGGACAACCCAAATGCAAATTTAGGGGCAACCATGGCGAACGCCGCAACAAGCCAAATGATAAAAATGTTGCCGCTCTTTTTACTTGCTGCATGTATTGCGATATTTTTCGCATTCATTCAGAGAAAACCCAAAAAAGGCACAACAGGTTGCGGAGCCTTCTTCGCGATAGTCCTTGCTTCGGGAACCTTCGTTTGGATTTTCAAGTCCCTATCGGGGTTTTAGGGGCAGAGCCCCTAGGAGAAAGGGTAGCGGCAGACATGGCGACAGCCTGACCGCTAAGCGAACATTCGTCGGCCAAAGGCCGACCTTTGGTCACTTGGCCTTTAGGCCTTAGTGAACATGGCCACCTTTAGGTGGTGCCATGTGAGCGTGCGGTGCAGGGCGAGCCGTGGCTAAAGCGAGGGGAAGGCATTCCCCTTTGTCACTTACCCAGCGTGCCGCGGGCGTATTCGTTGATGCAGGTGACGGCCTTGCGCTTGCAGGGCGTACTTTCGTCGTAAAAGACGACGCGGTCGTTGCGGAAGACTTCGCCGAAGATTTCCTTGCCGGCGGCGTTGCTCGCCTTGTTGTACTTGACGTCATAGAAGATGTCGGTGTCGCGGGTAACCACGCGGATTTCTGCATCAATCTTGTAGGCGCCGTGCGAACCCTTAAGTTTAAAGCCGTAAGGAACTTCTTCCATCTTCAGGAACTTGAATGTCGGAGCTTCGAAATCCAGCTGCATCCAGGAACGGGCGCCGCCCTTGTCGCGGAGGTTGAACCAGCCTTCTAGCGACCCTTCGGTGCTTTCGTTGGCAGATTCCATAGCCATGTTGAGGCATGCAATATAGCCATCGCGGGCAAGCGAAAGATCTTCCTTAAATTCGTGATAAGTATCCATGTCGCCATCGTAGGCGAACAAGGGTGCAGCAAGAAATAAGGCGAAGATGAAGGCAAGATGTTTCATAGGTTGTAATTTAGAAAAATCCCTAGATCCTTCGACTCCACCCTACGGGCTTCTCCACAAAGTGGATAACTCAACTTTAGAACTAAAGTTCTTAGTTTCGTATAGCTCAGGATGACACTTTTGCGTCATTTCCTACTATTTTTTGACGCCTTCGGCGTCCGCGGCTGCGGGAAGAAAATGCAAAAACAAGTTTTTGCGCATTCTTCCCTTGCACTCTTTTACTATATTTAGGCCACGCCCGAGCCCGGGTGGTGGAATGGTAGACACTGGGGACTTAAAATCCCTTGAGGGCAACCTCGTGCGGGTTCAAGTCCCGCCCCGGGCATTTACGGCAAACCAGGGAGCCATTATGATTGAATTCTACCCGAACAGCATCTACTATCCTCGCGAAGCAGTCGAAGAAAAGCTCGCCAAGGGTGAACTCCAGAAAACCGAAAAGCACCTGATGGGCTGGACGGAACGCCACCGTGGCGAAATCTGGGACTGCGCTCGGGACGACTCCGACAATCCTACCGACGAGATTCTCCTGGACAACCTGCGTGCCCTTCTGCTCTGCAAGGGTTCCTTGCAGCCTGCCGCCGAAATGGGCGACATGATCAAGGAAATCAAGAAAGAAGAATGGTACAGGAACGAATCCCACCACGAAGACCCCGAAGAAGTGGCCGAAGAATGGAAGGCCAAGTACCTGGTCAAGTGGCGCGAAGCCCGTATGTTCGAAGCCTTTATCTTGATTGAAAAAAGAACCGCCGAATTGTTGGCGATTCTCAAGAATCAATAATCTGTTTTCCACACGAACGGAACCCACGCCACGAACTTGCCTTGTACGCTGCGGGGGTAACGCCAATAGGTCTGGATTTGCGAAAGCACCAGGCCTTTAAAATTTTCGTCTTCCACATTGGTGAAAAGAATTTCGGGAATAAACAAGCCCGTAGAATCCAGCGTGAGCTTGATTCCCATGAAGGCGTTGGAATCCTTGTGTGCATTCTTGCGGTTTGCCTTAAAGTAGGCGGCAGAGGCAAAGTGAAGGCCTGCCGCACGACCTTTCAAGAACTTTTCGAACTGGACGATGTCTCGACCGGCAGAATTATCCAACACATAGATGTCATCAAGGGAGGGCATGACCATGCGTCCCGTAAAGCATTCCGACTCAACCGGAACAGGAACATCAGATTCAGTGTTTATCACTGGAGTATAAAGCTGAACCCTGGAAAGAGCGAACATGAGTACCGCAAAAACCAGAATCAAGAAATATATCGGCAAGTTATGCATTTGTCATCCTAGTTGTTTACGGGTTCGATTCAATATAGGGCTCTATGGCCTTGACGCAAAGCTGTAAGGATTTGCGATCGTTAAAGTAATTCCAGGTGGGTTCAAAGATTACCGATACGGGCTTGCTGAGCAGACTCTTGAACTTGCGAAGTCCAAAGCCGATGGCCGGATACACGCGGCTCCCCGCCTGGGAAATATCCATCTGCAAATGTCCGCCCTTGAGTTCGCGAAGGCGATGCACCTTGACGTTGTCAGCACGGAAGGTGGGATACGGGAAGTTCCCACTGAAAGGTTCCAGCAAGTCAATAAAATCCAGAATGGAAATCAGCTGGTTCTTGTTCGCCCCGTTGCCAGCACCATAATCGCGAGGAGACATATACTGGGCCGCTTCAACCACAAGTTCGTTCAATGAAATGCGAATGTCATAGGAGCAAGGTGCAGATTCTTCTTCGCACTCTTCTGTTCCGGTATAGTTCTGGCTTGCAGCAGATACTTCCAGACGCTGGCGAAGCTCGTCGATTTTATCGGCTGGGAGCGAGAAGCCAGCCGCATTGGCATGGCCACCCCAGCGATCAAAAAGTTCACGGGAATCAAAAAGGGCCTTGTGCCAGTTAAAACCTGGTACCGCACGGGCGCTAGCATGGGCCATTCCTCCCTGTATCGAAAGCACAGCCGTGGGCCGGTGATATTCCTGGGCCAGCTTTGCAGCCACAATTCCAATGACGCCCACATGCCAATCGTTACCGGCCACCACAATCACCGTAGGCAAGTTTTCGCCATACATGGCTGTCATCTGGGACTGGGCCATCTCGGTAATTTCAGCTTCCTTCTGCTTGCGTTTACTATTCCATTCGCGCAGTTCGGCCATCAGTGCATTAGCCGTAGCCATGTTCGGGCTGAGCAAAAGCTTAAGGGCCGGATCCGGACGTTCCATGCGACCGGGAGCGTTCAGCAGCGGAGCAAACTTGTACATCACATCGATGCCGCCCACACTGCCGTGGCCCTTCATCAAGTTGCTATACATTTCCTGAAGGCCAGGCCAGTGGCTGCTTTCAATGGATTTAAGCCCCGCCTTGGTAAATGCGCGATTTTCAGGCGTCATCGAGACAAGATCTGCAAGCGTTCCCAGTGCAACCAAATCCAGGAATTTGGTAGGCTCCGGCATAGAAAGTTTCGAGTACAAAGCGCAAATAAACTTATAGGAAACACCGACACCGCAAAGTTCAGGATTCGGGTAGGTATCACCTTCTTGGTGCGGATCCAAAAGTACATCGCATTCCGGAAGCCCATCGCCCGAAGGCTGGTGGTGGTCAATGACTAACACCGACATTCCCAACTGCTTGGCCAGCGCAATTTCGGCATTGGCCGTAATACCGGTATCCACCGTAATTACGTAACGGGCTCCCGCCTGATGCATTTCTTCTACAGCCGAAGACGAAAGACCATAGCCATCACCAAAGCGGTTCGGAAGTCTCCAATCCGACTCCATGCCAAGTTCGGCTAATGCGCGAGTCATGAGCGTTACGGCGGACATGCCATCCAGATCGTAATCGCCAAAGACAAAAACTTTTTCGTGCCTGTCGCGAATATCCAAGAGCCAGGCAACAGCAGCATCCATTCCCTTGATCAAGAAGGGATCCAATACATCGCCAGCATTTCCGCACAGCATGCGGTGCGCTTCGGACACAGAACGGACTCCACGAGACACCAAGAAACGCGCCACCACATGGGGAATGCGCAGGCTTTTCGACATTGCCGAAGCCAGATGTTCGTTCAAGATTCCGTCCTGCACCTCAGCCATTTATTTATAGCCCTCAAAAAGTTTTAGGGACAGATTCTGCAGGCACATGGATGCAGACACACGTCTCGATTCAATTCGCGACATTGTTTCTTGAACAGCCACGAGGGCAAGCTCCAGAGCAGTCGCATCGACACGCGGGTAATTGGAAAGACCTACCGCCGTAGTAGTTTCGGGCATTCGCAAACGAGCCCCAGCCTGTTCACGGAGCAAGTCCGCCAGCAAGAACGACAAGACTTCCAAGAAGCGGTTAGCATCATAGGCTTCGTCCAGCGTGGTATCCTTTAGCTGCATGAACAATTCGGTGTAGTTCCCACGCAAAGAATGGATCACAAAGTCAGACGCCAACTTACACCAGGACTTGGCATGTTCCGCATAGTAGAGAGCCTTGCCCGGAGAGCCAACAGCAAGTCCAATCACATCATCGGTAAGGGACGTTTCGTCGAATTCTTCACCAGCAACCCGAAGGACTTCCGACCGCACTTCGTCGTCGGAAAGGGGCAGCAGATGCAATGCCAAACAGCGGGACCGAATGGTCTGAAGCATCTTCTCGCGGGAGCTGGTGGTCAAGATAAAGTAGGTGTTCGCCGGAACATCTTCAAGAGTCTTGAGGAAGGCATTGGCCGCCGATTCGTTCATGCGGTCTGCCTCGGCAATCACAATGGTACGAATGCGGTCGCCCTTCATGGCAAAGCTGGATGTCATGGAGCGAATCAAGTCTACAGAAATATAGGCTCCCGTCGAAAAGATATCCACCCGGTAAGGGTTCTTCTGGATTTCTTCGATGTAGGCCTTTTTAAAGTCTTCAATGGTTTTCGCCTTGCTGCCCGGAGCCACGTCATCGGAACTGCGGGCGCGAGCCTCGTCGGCTTCCATGGGGACAACCCAACCATCGGTGGCGCCACTGTCTTCTGCCATACGGCAACCAAAGCAATGTCCGCAGGGTCGCATATTCGGATCGGTACACTGCAACGCCTTGGCAATTTCCATTGCAAGCCATTTTTTCCCGATTCCCGCAGGCCCATCAATCAAAATCGCCTGGGGAAAACGGTTCTCGCGTAACGCAGACATCACCCGGATGCGGGCGCGTTCTTGAGACGCAGGACCATGTAAAGTATATTCGATCATTTCTGTTTCAACCACTGCAAGGGGTCCACGGTTTGTGTACCTTCGCTCACTTGGAAGTACAATTTAATTCCATTTAGAGAGGCAACATCGCCCACTTCGCCAATTTCTTCACAATTTCGCACTTCTTTGCCCTCTTGCACACGGATTGATGCAAGGTGACCATACACGGAATAGGTTCCGCCCTCATGTTCAATAATGACCGAGGGACCGCGGCCATCGATTTCAGCCACCATCACCACCGTACCAGCCGCGGCAGCACGAACGGCCGCGCCCCGTTTTCCACGAATTTCCACACCCAGATTACGGGTCATAATATGCAGCACCGGATGTTCCTGCAAGCCGTAATTGCTAATGACATCGCCCTTAAGCGGAGTACACTTGGGACCCTTTACCGATTCGGCCACAGTAACTTTGGGCTTCTCCACCGTCTTTGCCGGAGCCTTCTTGTCTTTCTTTTTGTCCTTACCGGCTTTTTCCTTGGCCTTGCGTGCAGCTTCGTCTTTCTTGGCCTGTTCGATTTCCTTTTTACGTTTTTCTTCCAATTTCTTGATAAGAGCCAGCATGGTCTTCTGGTTCTGCTCGAATTCCTTCAAGGCCCGGCGTTGCATATTCTGGTCATGCTTCAAGGACATGAGCATTTTTTCCTGCCCGCTCATTTGCGAGACGAGGCCCTTTTCTTCGGCGGCCTTCTTGGAACGCATCTGTTTAAGATCATCCAAATGGGCAATTTCCATTTGCTTCTTTTCGTCACGCTCTTGCACCAGTTGTTGCAGCATTTCAACTTCTTGCTGATCCTGGTTCAGAATATGGTGCACCCAATACACCTGTCGGTCGGGATTACCTTGTTGCGTGAGCAGACCATAAAGAACGCGGGCTTCGCTGTTGCGGCCACTAATGTAGAGCGTCCGGATTCGCTTTTTCATGGCGTCCCGACGGGTCTCGATTTTGCGGTCCAGGGAATCAATATCTTCCGAGAGCTGCACAAGCGCCCGTTCCAGCATGAGTTCACTCTTGGAGAGTTCCGAGAGGTAGGTTCGGGTCTGGTTCAAGTTCTGGTCGAGAATGGAAATGGTATTCAGAACGCCCTTTTCTTCGGTTTCAAGGAGAGCCAGTTCCTGGCGTTTTTTCGCCAAGTCCGATTCCAATTTTTTTAGGGCGTTTTTCTGCTCGTTAATCTGGGCGTCGGTCTTTTTTGTCGCAGAAGATTTGGATGCAGACTTCGTGGTAGCCTTTGTCGACTTTTTGGCAGGGGCGGATTTCGCTGGCGCACTCTTGGTGTTTTTTGCGGCAGGCTTAGCGTAGGCGTTTTCGGCGCCAACCCCCAGCAACAGGCAAAAAAGCAACACCACAAGCCGCATCGTTAATCCTGCTCATTGCGCTTGATCGAAAGGAACCCGCGCACCGTACGGTAACTGAAGTAGCCCGAAAGAGCTGTCACCAGAAGGACCACTAAGGCAAGACAAGAACCAAGGCCTGTCAGGTTCGCCGCCACAATGGGGAACGCATCGGCTACAGACTCTAAAACCACCGCCAGCAAGATAACCGCAAGGCCGCTACCTACAACACCTTGGAAAGCCCCCTGCAGCACAAAGGGAAATTCAATAAAGAAATGGCTACCGCCAGCATACTTCATGTTTTCTACCAGAAGCCTACGGGAAAGGAGAGAAAGCCTTACGGAATTACAGATAATCAGGGAAAGGGTGAACAGAAGCAGCACACTGACACAGATTGGCCAGAAAAGCATACGGAACTTCCAAGCCGCAATTTTTTCGACCCACTGTACCGGGGCCTGCACTTCTTCAAAAAATTCCAAGCGGGCAAGATTGTTCTTTACTTCCACAAGGGTAGCAGGGTCTTTATTAGCTTCAGCAAGAGTCACCCGGAAAAAAGGCGGAATGGGGTTACCTTCCACAAGGTCCAGCATTTCCCCCGAAAAATGCTTGCGAAAATCCGCCAGGGCGGAATCGGCACTGACAAAGGTCACCGAATCGATAAACTTGGTATGTTCCAGACGGTCCTGAATCACCTTGAGGGAATCTTCACCCACCGATTCCGGCAAAAAGGCCTCGATGGCGTACAGGTTCCTTTCCATGGAAAGAACCCGCATGACGGCCCCGAAAGCAGTAAACGAAGCTGATAAAAGCAAGGAACACAGGAATATGGTGGCAAAGGACGGAAGGATTACCGTACGGTGTTGCCGCATTCCGCGAAAAGATTCCAATATTAAATAGCCAAGTTGTCCGAACACGAAGTGAATTATAACTAAATTTTAGACAGTCATTCGAGAGTTCTATGGGAAACATCGTTCTAAAAATAACCGCACTGATATTTGGCATTGCCCTTTGGTTCCTTGTCATATCGCAAAAGGATTTCCAGCTTTCGGTGAATGTCCCGCTGAACTTCGTTAAACTTCCCGAAACCATGGCAATTGCTTCGAAGCCGCCGCATAGTTTGCACATTACGGTCGAAGGCAAGTCGTGGGATTTGATTCGTTTGAACAACCTGGTCAACGATCCCAAGCAAAATACTATCGCCATGGTAGTAGACCTGCAGCAAGCAGAACTAGGCGCCAAGCGCATACACCTGGACAGCAAGAATTTCGTTTCGGCAGGTTTCCCGGATGTCCACTTTGTGGAACCCGAAAACCAGCTTTTGTTTGTAGACCTGGATATCGACACACGCATTACGAGAAACGTCCCCATTAAATCCGTCGCCACGTTTACAGCAGCGCAAGGCTACCTGATTGCCGATGAACCCGCAGTGTCTCCCGAAGAATTGCTCGTGTCCGGAGCCCGTAATGCCCTGACCCGCATTATCGACATTCCCACCGATTCCTCGTTCTTCGACACCTTGCGCAACAGCCAGGAATTTACGATTCCGCTGGACTTCAGTATGCTACCCGCCTTCGTTTCGCCTAGCGATTCTTCGGTGAAGATTTCGGTGAACATCCAAAAGATGGCAAGTCGCACCTACGACAGCATCCCCGTGAGCCTCATCGGATTTTTCGACAAACAAATTTATTCTCTAGAGCCCAAGAGCCTTTCTGTGGAAATCACGGGCGGCGAACAGGCACTTGATTCCATTACTGTCCAGAACATTGAACTGGTAATGGAATTCAACCGCTTCGCCATCGAAGATGCCGACAGCCTTTCCCCGACAGTCAAGCTCACGCTCCCGGCCCACATCAACCGAGAAATGGCTATCAAGGCAATTCAGTTGAAGCCGGAAAAAGTTACGCTCCGGAAAAAAGAAGACAAGCCGGCCGCTCCTGCGGACTCCCTCGAAGAGGTTGCACCATGATTTGGCTAGGAATTGAATCCAGCTGCGACGAAACCGCCTGCGCCATTTTGCAAGACGATCCTGTAAAAGTCCTTTCGAACCCTCTTTACAGTCAAATTGACGAACACGCCCTTTATGGAGGAGTTGTCCCTGAAATTGCGGCACGCGCCCATTTGCAGAAGATTTCCCCCATTGCAGAAGCGGCCGTCAAGGAAGCCGGTATCGAACTGAAGGATATCGACGCCATTGCCTACACCACGGGCCCGGGCCTTATGGGACCGCTCCTTGTAGGTGCTAGTTTTGCGAAGGGCCTGGCCCGCGACTTGCAGATTCCGGCCTATGGCATGAACCACCTGGAAGGCCACCTGGCCGCCGCCTGGCTCACCCACCCTGAAATTGAACCGCCGTTCTTGACGCTCACGGTTTCAGGCGGCCATACGGAACTCGTTCTCGAAGAACCCGGATTCAAATACACCAGCATCGGCCGCACCCGCGACGATGCCGCCGGCGAAGCGTTCGACAAATGCGGCAAGCTACTGGGTCTCAAGTACCCAGCAGGCGCCACTATCAGCCGCCTGGGTAAAGACGGCAACCGCAAATTCGTAGACTTCCCGCGAGCCCTCCATGTGCACGACAACTGCGAATTTTCTTTCAGCGGATTAAAAACGGCCGTACTCCGCTATACCGAAACTCACGACCCCGAATTCATCCAGAAGAACATCGGCGACATTTGCGCCTCCCTGGAAGACGCCATTGTCGATAGCCTCGTAACCAAGACGATTACCGCCCTCAAAAAGACCAAGATGAAGACACTCGTAGTCGGCGGTGGCGTGAGTGCAAACGCATGGCTCCGCACACGCCTGCAGGACTACTGCGACAAGCACGGAATCATGTTCTGCATTCCAGAACGCAGCCTAAGCACCGATAACGGCGCCATGATCGCGGCAGCCGCCATTCGCCGCAAGCGCCAAGGCAAGCTGATTTCGGTAAACGAAGTCAAGCCCTGGATGCCGCTCGCTATTTAATTTGGAATAAAGATTTATAGTTAAAAGCTATAATTGCCGATGCGGATAAAGTAATTGTATTCGCTCAGGTGAGTCAAATCGCCAAAGGTACCGTAATCCACGACACGGCTAATTCCTGCATAAGCGGTAACCGAACGGTATGCGAATCGCAAGGCCGGTTCAAAGACGAATTTGTCTACATCAAGATCCGCATAGGGGCTGTCTTCAAAATCATGGTAATAGGCGCCGAAAATCCAGGCTCCCAGATAGTTCCCATGAATTCCGCCATTCAAGCGCAACATGGCATACTCATGGGAAGAAAGCTCCGGATTATACCATTCGGTAGACCAAGGCGTTGCCGCAGCATGCAGACGGTAAGCCACATCCAAGGGAGCTTTCTGGAAAGACTTGGGTGAAACATAACCGTGACCTTCATCGTGATAACGCTCAATGGCACCCACTGCTGCCGCAGTCAAGGTGACAAAGGGAACCGGCGAAATGGAGTAGCGTGCATCGGCCAAAAGTTTCCAATAGATAGGCACCACATCAAGAATGCCATCATCGAAACCGATGGATTCAAATCCACCCCACACATTCAGAACATAACCCTCATTGGCAAACCAATTGTCATCAGCACCATTCAAATAACGGTAATGCAACATGGGCGATACCGGAAATGTCTTGATGGGGCGATCGCCATAATAGGCGGAATCCAGGTCGTAATACCGGGAGCCAAAAATAAATTCCGCCGAAATACGTTGACGGCTATCCATCGTATACAAAAGGTTCATCGTCAAATCGCTCCGTTCTTCGGATTTAATCCGGAGCCAACGATGCACGTTGTTGTAGGATTTTAAAGGAACCAATTTTAAGTAGTCGTAACCAAATTGCAAATTCCAGTGACGGTTCCACAACTTTGAAATGTTCAAACGCGGGCGAACTCCGTAAGAATACCCACCCCAGAAACCGGCCAATACCAATTCGATTTCAACATGATCTACATAATGAACAGCCGCTTCGGCATAGGCGTTGGGCCCGAACGCATTGGAACCAAATCCGCCTGCCGCCAGGTCTAGCATTGGATGCACGGCAGATTCCACCGCAACATTACCACTAGGCTGCATGTCCAAAGTTAGCGAGTCATATGCCGGATTCTGCAACATGTCCAGAGCAAAATTCTTGGGAGCAACCAATCCCGTATCGGAATCTTCCCAATACGCCTTCACTGTATTTTGAACTTCTGACGAAAGGGTATTGTAGGTGGGTTCAAAACGGAACCAGGGCTTTGCAGAACTACGATTGACAGAATAGTCAACACGGCGACCATTCAGCACTTTAAAACCTGCAAGCTGTTTTTCTAGAGACGAAAAACCGGACTGGATCCACACCGAGCGTGATGTGTCTAAAATCGTATGAGCCCTTACAACTATTCCCGGCTGGCTGGCAAGTATTTCGGCGGCATGCTGTTTGATAAGGCGAGTCCGTTCATCGCCCACAATGGGAGCGCGCAACGGGTCCGACGCCACGATAATCGAAAGTTCCTGGGCATTGTCTTCGACAGGCATGGCGTAATAGGGGCATAGTTCGCCAGACAAGCCTGCGGAATCATTTCCCCAAAGCGGAAGCGAGGCAATGACCTCCGGAACAGAATTGCCAACGACAACGGGATTTCCCGATTCGCAAGACTGCACCGCAAAAGGAATGCGGATTTCTTGACGCTGGCGGTAAAGGCTCTCCTGGAAACGGAGCCTTGCAAGGGCACGCACCACCTGCATGGAATCCGGCGTAAGGGATTTCTTTTCGGTACGGATAGAATGAGACGTATCCATCATTACAGCAAAGCGGCTTCTAATGGTGGGTATACCCGATACAGAAATCGGTATCTCGTATGAATCCGTTTTCCTATAGCCTAGTTCTCTTCCGACGGCCGATAAATCATGGCCCACAAAGTCCACAATGGCCGAATCCAGCATGAGTTTCTGGATATCATCTAGCGGAACACCACGAGTCCACAAGGATGCAATCCATGCTCCCCAGGAAGTGGCCACCACAGAATCTACAGGAATGCCATATTCCTCTATACCGTAAAGCACTCCCAACTGGAACCAGGGAGAACGTTCGCCGCCACCCAGATAAAGAACAGTCTTGGTTGGAGCTGCGGGAACCGTCGACACAGAACTATCTGGTGCCTTCGGGGCATTCACAGAATCGGCCTTGGCAATGGAATCAGCGGAAGCTTTCAGCAAATCAAGAGAAGGGACCTCCTGCAACGAAACGGAATCCGCTTCGTTGGAGAACGCCCACGTTACGCATAGCGCAACCGTCGCCATCAATTTGCCTACAGCATTTCGCACAATGTTACCCTAACCGAGCCGGATTCGAAACCACACGGATCGCATCTTCAGAAGATACATAACCCGCCTTCACAAGTTCTGCAAGGCAATCATCCATAAGCATCATGCCTTCGGAGGCAGAGGCCGCAATAATCGATGGCAAGGTGTAATGTTCACCGCTGCGGATTTTAGAGGCCACGTTCTGGGTTCCGTACAAGATTTCCCAAGCAGGAACAACACCCTGGGCACCCGGCAACAAGCGCTGCACCACAACGGCCTTCAATACAGAAGCCAGCATGTTGCATGCCATATCGCGGTTTTCAAGGGATTCCGACGAAAGCAACGCATCAAGAGCACCTACCGCATTACCCGCCGTTACGGTAAGCACCACAAGGGCGCCCGCCTCGGCAGCGCGAAGTACGGGTATCAGGGACTGTCCCTCGAAATTGCCCAACCATATCAGGTCAATTCCACTGCGGAGCGCCTGTTCCATTTTTTCAGGAATGGTTCCCGTAGAATTTTCAAGCACCAAACTATCGCCTTGCTTTACAGGCATTTCGGCATCAGGATCCAACAGACTCACACGCATAATGCCCGACTGGCAAAGGGCCGACACGTAGGCAGTCGCAGTCGTTGTCTTTCCGCTACATGCAGGGCCGCTAAAGACCACCAGACCCGAGCGGATTCCGAGCAGGTTCATCATGGATTCGGGAACACCAAGCGCCGTAAAATCGGGGCATTCATCAAGTACCGGGCGGAATATGGCAGAGCTACCTAAAGCAGTACGGTTGTAATGGACTCGCCACTTGGAGCCACACCAGGGGCCACCCATAATCGTTCCCGATTCGCCTTCCATGGAATTCAAGAAGTTGCGAAGAGAACCAGTTTCTACAGCAGGGGCATCGGGAATGGCACAAACCTTACCCGCCAAGCGCACCGCAGAAGCCGCCCCCTCAGTAATGACCAGTTCAGAGGCGCCAACGTTAAGCGTATATTCCAGCAAAGATTCAATTTCTGTAGCCATAATATTCCCTTAATTCTGAGAGCGGTATGCCGCAAAGCGACGGCTATCACAAGCGCGTTTCCACGCTTCCACACCCTCGATATAACCCGATTCCACGCACTTCTGCAGGGAATCGTCCAGCGAAATGCCCTGATCCTTTTGACTGCTAATCGATGCAGAAAGCTGAGATATTTCACCGCGGCGGAGCATGTTGGCCATGGTAGAATTCATCTTCGCTGCTTCCACAGCAAGCACCTGGCCCTGATTCTGTACAATAGGAATCAGGTGCTGCACGATAATTCCCTTGAGCTGTTCAGCCAGGGAATTAGCAAAGGCCGTACGTTTTTCTGTTGATACCGATGAAAGCAAGCGAGAAAGCAGGGCGTGAATATTGTTGCCCGCCGTCACCGCAAACACCAAGGCGCCCGCGTTGGAGGCTCGTAACAGCATAGAAAGTTCATCCATATTTTCAAGGTAATCGAACAGGATCACGTCGGCGCCACTCTGCATGGCAAGTTCAATGCCTTCGACACCCGAACGTACATGCAAGCCTACTTCTCGCTGGGCAATAGCACCGCGCGGATTCTGGAGCACTCGTTCAATGGGCTTTTCAACCGTCTGGATATAAACATCGCGATTGGCCGCAATGGTTTCGGCGAAAGTCGAAATCGTCGTAGAGCGACCGCTTGCGGCAGGCCCCGCCACAAGCACAAGCCCACTGTTCAGTTCCGTAAACTGGTTACAGAACGTAGGCAGGTACAGGTTTTCAAGAGTGGTGGATTCCTGGGGAATCACACGAATGGACACACTGGGATTTGTGCCATTCCATGTAACCGTGATACGAGCGCGGCCGACGCCAGCAAGACCGATAGTCTTGCTAAAGTTCTTGCCAACAACAATCTTATAGCCGTCCGAAAATCCCTTGGATGCTTCATCCAAACGTTCATTGATACGCGACAAATCCAGCACATCATCCGAGGCTACGAAAAGTGCCCCCGACTGACGCATAACCACCGGACGGTCCGCATACAGGTAAATATCGGTTGCACCGAACTTACGGGCAAACGCAATCATCTGCGAAATGCTCGTCATCGGGCGAATCTTTTCGGGCGCCTCGACCGGAGTTCCTTCGCCTGTCAAGATGGCAAAGCGGCTCGGCAATTTTTCGGATTCTTCTTCGGAAGATTCCTCTTCCGTTTCGGCCTGCACCTGCACCGTGCTGATGCTCGTCGATTCCAGGCCGGCCACCGCTTCGACTTCTACATTCGACGTCGAGACTTCACCGTACAAGCTGCTGTTGCCTTCGATCTGCA
>Ga0310695_10002656_pt1 | contig 37076 bp, 69 predicted proteins | sample RumenRJG_04DNA_FD_203882 | JGI IMG/M metagenome (GOLD analysis project Ga0310695, IMG submission 203882) | Bovine rumen microbial communities from Lethbridge, Alberta, Canada - RJG_04 (v2) (version 2) | ecosystem: Host-associated > Mammals > Digestive system > Stomach > Rumen | place: Canada...
ATCGGTATTTCATATGCCCCATCAAGTCTGTTAAATACTTGCTTCCCGACGCAAATTGATTTTATATTCTCGCATTCATAAAATGCGTTCTCTGAAATAGTAGACAATGTTGTTGGAATAGATACGGATGTGACATTATTTGAGCAAGTCGAAGCGCTAGTGCCCCCACCCTTTATTACATTATCCCCAATTTTATCAATCTTACTAGAAAATATCACTCTATAATGCCTTTTCATAAAAACTTCTTTTCATATATAAATAGTTTTTTTTGCAAAATGATTTGTTATTTTGTTAGTTTGGCATGATTTTTGTATATTATTCAGTGAACAATTTTATTTTTTATGAAAGAAAGAGAAAATTTAACAATTCCTATTAAGTTGTCTATTAGCGACGCTGAAATATATGGCAAGATACAGAGTTTATCTTTGCAGAGCCTATATTACACAAATCACGGAGAGTTTCCGAGCTGTTTTTTTCCAGACCATGAACAGAGCTTTGCTGATTATAAACTAAACACGAAGCAAATTCTTACTGACATCCTGGAAAGTGACTTTGTGAAAGATTGTAACGTAGAGCACATTCTATACACAAAACAAGATATTAATACGAAAGAGGAGCATATCGGTGTGTGCTTGGTTATAAAGGATAAGAAAATATACGCTAGAATTGAAGAAGATGTGGATGAAACGTACATTCTTTATGATAGCAACTCAATCGATGGGCTAAACTGGATTCTTGATATAATTAAAAAGAATTATAAAAAGAAAACCGAAGATGGCAATAACATTTGGAAAATTGCGATGTCGAACGGCTCATTTACTTTATTGAAGAGTAAAGTATCCGAGTGTCCTGGTTTTGACGTTAGAAAGCAATATAATGATGATTTCGCCGAGGAAGACGCGATAATAAGCGAATTTATTGCGGAAGATAGCAAGAGTGGGCTTGTAATTCTTCATGGAGAGAAAGGTACGGGAAAGACAACTTATATTAGAAATTTGATACTTAATAACAAGGATAAGAAGTTTATTTTTGTTCCCTCTAATCTTGTTACCAGGTTGGGCGAGCCATCGTTTGGTGCTTTTATCGGAAAGCTCACTAATAGCATCATGATACTTGAGGATTGCGAAGGCGCAATACAATCACGAAAAAGTGGCGCCGCCTCTAGTTCTGCTGTATCTCTTATATTAAATATGACAGATGGACTTCTTTCAGATGACCTGTCAATGAAGTTCATTTGTACTTTTAATGAAAACACAAAGAATATTGACTCGGCACTCCTTAGAAAGGGCCGTCTTATATCAAAGTATGAGTTTAAGCCTCTATGCGCGGAGAAAACAGACAAGCTTCTTGCGGAACTTTATACGTTTGACGAAAATGAAGAGCTACCAAATAAAGCTATGACATTAGCAGATATTTATCATTATAGAGAAAAAGCATATAAGAACGAAAGAAATCGTATTAATATTTAATGGCTAAACAAGAATCAATTAAGGCTACTGGAACTGTAGTTGAATCACTCCCAAACACTTTGTTTAGGGTTCAATTAGACGATAATTTTGGTGGAATGACTATATTAGCCCACCTTAATGGGCAGATGAGAATGCATTCCATTAGAATTCTTACTGGAGATAAGGTTACCGTTGAGCTGTCTCCATATGATTTAACAAAGGGTAGAATTTCTAGACGAATGTAAAATGGGCAGTACACTTAGGAAAGAAGATGTCCGCATTGCGGATTTGATATCAGAGTTTTTGGATAAACATTTTTATCCTAAATATGTAACAAATTTTGAGAGGGTTACAGATAAAAAAAGACAGTGTGAAGGAATTGATGTTATATTTGACATAAATGGCAAACGCTATTTATGTGACGAAAAAAATGGAGGTTCTAGAATAAACACAAATCTACGCACGTTTTCTCTTGAGTTGTCTTTTATCGACAAGTCTGGTTCAAGGAGAACAGGTTGGCTTTTGAATGAACATAATATTAACGATTCGTATTTGTTTATTTGGACCGACAAAGCAGATTCTGATAAGCCAGTTAGCGTTGATGAAATACACAACGTAGAAGTTGCCCTTGTTCAAAAAGCAAAGATAAAAGAGTATTTAAAGGAATCGGCTGGACTTGATGAGCTTACAATATTGACAATTGACGAGTCGATAGTTAACCATCCAGATACAATGAGTCACGCTCTAATCTATGAGAATTCTGGGAAACGTAAATATTCTATCAACGGGGTTACTGTGTGCCACTCAACTCAATTATATGAGCAGCCATTGAATATTATTTTGCCAAGAGAAATTTATCGGAAAATAGCCGATTTGAATGTTGTAATAACAGCTTAATGCCTTATTTGTTGGATGATTACAGAAAGTGTAAAAAAAGAAGAGCTTAGCGAAGCAATACTTGCCGTTAATAGGCTTAAAACTTCGAAATTAATAAATGATAACATCGCCGACATACTTTTTAGATGCCTAAACGTGGTTTCTGATTTACAAAGTTTCGAAGACTCAAGTGAGCATGGTGAGCGTGATATGATTGTCCATTCTGAAAAAAGAGTTATAAAGATACCGACAATCAAAATGGTCCCAAAAGAAGGGGCCCATGTTTTGCCACAAAATGGAACTTTGGTTGATGATTATCTATCTAGGTCCGCTAAACCTGTATTATAATACTATTTATTATTAAATAACTGTGTTATGAGAAAGCATATAACTGAAGAAGAATTGAATAAAATTATACATAATGCCATTAATGAGGAAGTCGGCATTGACGATGAAGAGTATCATATTCCAGAAGGAAGGGATTTGAGTATTGTACTTAAAAGTTTAAAAACAAGGGCTAGGTTCGTTGACTTTAAACACGTCAGTCCAGATAGTAAATTGTCTAGCGTTAATTTTAAAAAATTAATGTTAAACATCGATAAATATGGCGAGTTGTTTGATAAAATTAAAGTGATGATATGCGGAAAAATTAATAATTTGTCCAACATTGAGTTTACATTAAAGACAAACAGCTTCCAATTATCTAACGATGACGAAGAAATATTCCTTATCTTTGAAAAGGAGTTTAAAAATTTCTCAGAAGATGATAAAGATGATGAGAAGGCTTTTTTTGAAGCAAATTCGTCACTCGGAGATAACTTGAGTGTCATCGGCGCAGATATTAATAGCAAGATTTCAAAATTCGGAATGAGCGTTAATATACAGTATATCCAACCAAATATAATAGTAACGCTTAATACTCCATTCGATTTTGCTGAATACAATAGCGAGATTGACAAGTATATAAGATAAACTGTGATGAAGAACAAAAAGCGCAAAAGTCTGCGCTTTTTTTGTTTTATACAGCAAATTTATGTATATTATATTACGAATAATAATATATACTAAATTTAGTTTATTAATGGAAGAAATTACCGTTGGTGTAGGAGAACCTAGAGGCCAAATATTAGGGTGTGGTATTGGGAGCCCAGATGCAGGGCCACAATCAGAAGGAATTACTGTTATAGAAGCAAACGTAAATCATGGCCAAGAAAATAATGACGAGTGTCAAACGGAGTCTATTGATGAAACATGCCTCAATGATTGTAATTTAGAAGATTGTAGGTCTGCATCCTGCAACTCCTCGGCTCGCTCAGGAATTCTATGTGGAGACATGAATGCTAAGGTTCCTTGCACTTGCTCAGAAAAAAAAGAATCATCTTCTATTGGCGCCATTGAGTTCGCTTTACCAGATAACGGCGATGATTTGAGTTATAATGGGAAAGATATTTTTAATACCTACAAGTCAGACATAGTACAGCTTGTCGCAAAAGAAGACATACATGTCAAATACTATGATGGTTTTGATACTAAAGAGCGTGTCATATCTGCTGGGACAAAAGGTGGGTATGTGAATAAAGGTTTTAGAGTTGAGAATACCTGGATTGATAGTGATACAATTGTATTTGGAATGAATATTAAGGATTGCTATATAACAAAAAGCTCCATTTTAGCCCGCGGACATTTACAGGGTTCATATATTGAATCATGCGTATGCGATGACGTAATCGAACTAGATGTTAGAACATCATCACTTGTCTCTATTAATTTCGATGGTGGAGAATGTTATGTCGACGGGTCGTTCTTGGTTCACGGTTCAATTAAATCATCTAGTGTTAAAAACTGTAAATACGTACGAGAATCTGAAATTATTAACTCATACGTAGAAAATATTAATGATGGATATCGCGTTATCGTAGAAGGCGGTGGAATAAAAAACGCATTTGATGACTTCTTGCAGATAACGAATGTTGGCACATCGAACCGAATTTTGTGCGCTTATAAGACTCCTAGGGGCGGTGTTAGGGTATCTACTGGGTGCTTTAGAGGTACACTTGAAGAACTCGCAATTGCTAATGCCAAGTCTCATCTTGGATATAAAACGGCCGATGATGGTTATCTCGTAAAAAGTAAAATGAATGTGACCAGAAATAATGAATGGTGTTATAAGGAGTATGATATGCTCATTAAATACATAAAGCATCACTTTAAGCTTGATGTAAACACAACAACAATAGATACAAATTATTAAAAAAAAAGGAGGAACAAATCCTCCTTTTTTTAATTCTTTATTATTTGTTTAGCAATTTCTTTAGCGTGCTTTCTCCAGGATTGCATTTGTTTAAATTCTTCTTCGTGTTCAGTATTGTCGTTTTCTAATAAATAATTGTTAATTACTGCTTGCATCTTATCGTCAGGGTATTTTTCCATTATTATTAAAGAAACAAGCAAATCATATGTATAATATAATGGAGTCCTTATTGCTTCATAAATAAATATTTTTTGGCCGTTTTCTAGCTTTTTTTCCTTTTCATCAAAGCAAAATAAATAACCATTTTCTTCTCTTGTTTTTAATTGCATTATGTTATTGCTTTCAAGGTACATATCTATGTGAATTTATAATTTTTTATGTTATTAACTATGTCGTATTTTATTGTTGTTTCAAAAGGCAGTCCGTTTTTTTCCTTTATCTCTTTCAAACACGATTTTAAATCTGGGCTATTTGTGCAAAATTTACACGATTTTCCGTTATCATTTACAAGGACAAATGTTCTTCCGCTACCGTTTTTTGTTTCACAGTTTTCTTCAAAATCCTCAATGACGATTGATTTATCTGTTAATGCTTCGCAAGAAACGAAAGTAACATCAAAGAACCTTTTCCCATTTATGTTTCTAGTCTTGCCTTCTGGCCTCTTTATGTTAAAATCAGAAAATTTATTCATTCCAGTAATTTTTCTCCATAGATTAAGCCCGTTTATGTGCTGTAAAACACCTTTATATGACGCCATTACCTTACGCCATTGTTCTTTATTATCTTTATATTTTTTATCTTTTCTTTTTATTCTATATTTTGTTTCGTTTGATATTTCTACAAATCCTTTGAAAAATCTCCTTCCTATATATAGAATACCATGCGTTTCTGTTATTTCTTGAATTCCTATGTTTGTATGCACTGGCTGTTCCAGCACGTTCTTTGCATAATTTTCTAATGCTTCAATTCCTCTTTGCAAATCTTCTGGCGAAAAAGCAATCATTAAAATATTATCTAAATATCTGAAAACTTTTATCCCAGGAATTGATTCTAAAAACCTGTCTAAGTCGTTAAAGTAAAAATTAACAAGTCCAGTGATTGGGTATAGCCCCAGTCCAACTCCTGTTTTACCGTCAGATTTACAAAGTCCGTTATGATTACCTAATGCGTATATAATATCGTGAAGCAACCATCTAATTCCATCGTCATTAAATTCTTTACATACTTTTTTATAAAGTTTTTCCCTTACTACATGATGGTAACATTTTACAAAATCACCCTCTGCCGCGTAGATTTTTTTATCAATATTCAAACTAATATACTTATTAACATGCTCTACCATGTACTTAACTCCTCTTCCCTTAATAGAAGCGGCAGATTCATAATAATAGCTTGTTAATAAAATTGGGTTTATTACTTGCATTAACGCGTGCTCTACTACATTATCATAGTACATGACCTTCGCTAACACACGCCATTTATTAACACAAAATCTTTTTTCAAATTTAGGCTTAGATGTTTTATATGTCCTATTTTTTAATTCTTTGCAAATTTTGTCTATATTTTCGTCAAAATTTTTGTTAAATTTGTTTACACCATAATTACCTTTTTTATTTTTTTGCGAGTTAATTGCTGCCAGTTCTACGTTTTTTCTATTGTATACTTGTTCTAATTTAATTTTCCTGTTTTTTCCTCGCATAATATGGCTTTAAAAACAATGAGCTATCGAGTTTTCAATTTTACTTTACTTACACAATACCTTTCGGCTCGCTCTAATTTTTTCTGTTCATTTCTGATTTCAGAAGGAAATATCGTAAATTAATACTTAAATAATAAAATCTGTTTTTAATGTTAGGCGCGCGCCGTTATTCGCATTCGAATTCGAAAAAGCGTTATTCGAATTCGCTGCCGAAAGACCGCAAATCGTACCATTATTCGAATTCCCACCAACGAGAAGAAGGCGCAAATTTTTTACAATATTCCCTGAAAAGTTTTAAGTTAAGTTTTGTTTTATTATAAATATTACGCTAATTTTAATTACTATGAAGAGAATTTAATTCTTGCCCACTAACTAACGTATAATTGCTTATATCCCCATAAAAAGCCAGGCGCGCGCCGTAAGACGCATGCGAATCCGAAAAAGCGCCATGCGAAACCGCAGCCGAAAGACCGCAAAGCGAACCAGCAGACGAAGACCCACCAACGAGAAGAAGTTCACCTGAAGATGAAGCCCATGTTCCGTCACAGTAATATGTACTACTCGTACCGCCATTAGCTTCAGTTGGTATAAAATCACAATATTCACCAAGAGCCATTTTAGTTATATACGCACTTGAAGCTGATGATAGTTTTTGGAATGTTCTTCCAGGTGCTGTATTACTGACAATATTCCCGTCATAAACTGTTGCGATAGCTCCAGAGCCACTAAACCTTATATTTGGCCTAAATTCCCAAGTTGAGCCAGCGAGGTCCTCTATACCGAATAATTTATTCATTGTAAGAGTTGCAGAGCCAGCACATGGCATTGAGCCAGTTCCATCGCCTAATTCTTTTGAATAGCCAGTTATGTGAGTATAATAGCTAGCGCCAGCGTTTTGTAAACCAGGGCCCATTGTTGTTTCTGACTGAGATGTTCCGAATTTTGCATAATGAAGTCCAAGCAACATGCAGTGTTGAAAGTAATTAACTAACCCATAATCAATACTATTTTGTCGTGCTGCGTTCCAAAAATTACTCATTGTAGTGGATTGTGTCGTCGTTGCTCCAGGTATTGAACGTAATTTATTACCAACAATAGAACCCTTATAGGTTCCAATCCACGCTTCTTCCCATGAATGACCTCCAATATCATTTGGACTTATTTTAAGAATCGGCTGATTGTTGTCGTCGGAATCTACATAGTAGTATACTGCTGGTATTCTTCTGAATGAATTACCATACGAACCATCCCACACTGTTCCGTCTTCGAAATATGTGTGGTTTCCGCTGTTTAATTTTGCGTATTTTTTATTTTCCTCGTCTATAACATAGGTGCCGTATTGATTTAATATACTATCTATAACCATAGAATCGCCAGAAGTAGTCCATGTTACTGGATTACTTTGCTGTAGTTTTACACTCCTTATAGCATTTCCGAGATAACTATAAGTTTTTATTAAGGTTCTAGAAAGTTTCGCTGCAACATATGAAGAGTCTGGTATGTTTGAATAATATAAAAACGAAGGGTATTTTATTGTATAAAAAGAGCCCAATGTAACATCAAAGCTGCACTCCCCGTTTCCGTCTAATTCGATACTATGAGACGAACCTTCATATGTTACGATGATTGTCCTACCACTAAAATCAACAGACCCATAATCTACTGATAATTGTAACTCTATGTGCTCTACTACTCTTTCTGGCTCTATTACGTTTAGCGTTTTTGTTGAACGGTTAAAAGAAAGATTTGGGCCTAGATTTATATTTGCATTTCCGTTTCCGTCTATTATTGTTATTGCATCTATTTGTACATCATTCACATTACCGCCGTTACTACTTATTGTATTTCCTGATATTGTGATACCACTTCCAGCGATAAGTGTGTCTTGCTTATATTCTAACTTACCGTTAACCCAACTGCGTATACCGATAAGTATATTTTCAAGAAAATCATCCATTATGCATTATTTTAAGTTTTTTATTGTAAGCTTATCGCCATTCTTATTGGTAAATATGGCTGGTAACCCAGCCATATTATTCCCCGACTTCTTCTGCATCTAGTACTGCTAGTACCTCTTGAACTGTAGGTGTATATATAGATATTTCACCGTTTGCGTCAACCTGTATACCTTCACCAACGATTACACCACCAAAGTTACCAGTAGTGCTTCCGCTTGTCTTTGTTGCTACGTCTAGGTTGAATGTGTCACCGCTTAGAGTAAGACCATCTCCAGCTGAATACTCTCTAATTAGCGAGTTAACATTTAGGTAGTTAACCAACGAACCAGCGTCTGTATTCCACTCAAATCTGATATACGTTCCATTCTGTGTAGGTACTGTACCTCCAGTAGGAGTAGAAGGAGACCATCCACTAGCTGATTTCTTATAGATGTCAGCTGAAATCAACATACCGTCTTTTACGAAGTCAGTTGCGTCGATTTGACTGATTTCAGTTCCGTTTATACCCTTCAATGTGATTGTCTTAGCTGACGAATCATATTCTAGAGTTATTGTAGATGTAAGTTCGGTTCCATCAAGAGCTAGGACGTTATCACCACTCTTAACTCCAGTTACTGTTGCAGCTGGGATTACGATATTAACAGACTTGTTTGAAGGAGTAAGTGCTGTACCATTAACCTGAACTTCTTCGATAACGTTAACTTGGGCGCCAGATGCAATGCCATCAAGTTTTGCTCTTTCTGCTGCCGTATAAGGCTCTGTTACGCTAATAGTGTTACCACTGATTGTGATGCCAGTTCCAGGTGTTAGAGTACCTTGCTTCCCGTTTTCTACGGCAATAAGTCTTTCGTCAAGTTCGTTTATGTTGCTAGATATTGTATACGTAATAGGCTCCAATATCTCGGTAACACCAGACTCTATCGCTTCAGGAAGACCTGTGACGCTAATAGTATTACCACTAATTTCAATGTTATCACCAGCGGTCAATGTGTCTTGTTTCCCTTCGATTGCGGTGTTTATGGTTGCAATCTTACCATTCACCCATTGGCGGACGCCTTTAAGGATGTTCTCAATAAATGTTTCCATTTGCTACTGTTTTTTTTGTTATTTTTATTATTTTATTTGTTTCTTAACCTTCTTGGCCCTCAAGCACTGCAATAACTTGAGGAACCGTGACTGTTGGCATCTCTTGGATTGCTGTGGCCCCAAGGGCTGCGCCACGTCTAATATCATCTAAATCTTCAATCTTGTTTTGCTTCCTGTTTAGGGCGTCTTGTAGTTCATTTACATCTGAAATGTTGTGCGTATGAGAAACGTCTGCCTTATCGGAAATCATTCCTTCTAGCGTGTCTACTGCTTCGTCAACTTCGCTTTTTGTATAATAGTTTGAGAAGTCTGCGCTTGTGCTGCCAATAAGCTCCCATTTACCATCGCACCATATATATTCATCTCTGGTATTCCTCAATATTGGGGCTTGTGACGGAACAAAGTATATTGTTCTGCCATCTCCAGATTCTGGAAGTACATCAACAATTGAAATTTTAAAACCAGCATTTTCAATCAAGTCAACAATCATTTTTGATGAATATGTTGACTCCTTACTAATAGAATTGTCGTTTATTAACGCTTCACACTTATCTATTAGCGAATTTATTACTTTAGCTATTTCATTTAGGTTCGATGCGTGAAATACTTCACTCTCTCTCCAATAATCTTTTATGTGTCGCATGTTACTTTTTATAATAAATATTCTAACTTTATTTATTCGACTGATATGAACAAAAAAAATTGGCCATCCAGACCAATTTTTTTAAAATTAACACTATGTTATACCATAATTACACCCTACCCTGGCCTCTGTAGGCCTTTTTGTAGTTCTTTGAAGATTTAACCTTGGATGTATTATTTTTCGAAATCACTCCAGGGCGCTTTTTGTGCATTGTTTTAACTCCTGCTATTTTTATCATATTGTTATTGTTTTTTTTTCACAATAAATATACATAACAAACAAAAATATGTCAATTAAACTTGTCTGGAAACACTAAAATTATTATATTTATATAAAGAATAAATGAGATAAAGCACAAATATAATGGGAAAATTATACATTGAAGATACTCTAAGCGAATCTAAGGGTTTAATGAGCAGAATGGGCCTCATAAACGAAGAGTCCATTAATAAAAAGAAAGATGAAATTAAAGCCGCCATTGATGCCATAGAAGGAAAGAAAAATTATATTCATACCTTCTGTATAATCACGGGTCAAAACCCAATGGGTAGAACTGGAACTAATAACATAAACAGAACAGCGAACAAGAAGTTGCGTTCAATTCTAAAGGCTGGCCACTACGCGTATGTGCCAGTAAGGGGAACATATCGTTATACGGATGATGGCGGAAAATTCCATGATGATACGGAAGACTCATTCGTAATATTCAACCTTCCTCTAAGCAACGCAAAGGCAATTGCCTCGGAAACATCACAGCACTCATTTATATTTGGCAGGGTTGATGGGGAGAATAAAGACTCGGCAATATTCGACTTATACGTAATAAACAACGAAACTGGCGAATATGAATATGAAGAATCCAAGAATTATTATTTGCATGAAGACGAATTAGAGAGGGACGAAAACGGAAAGGAATTAGGATTCACCCAAGTTGGCGATAAGAAGTTCTCAGTTGACTTTGACTACTTCAAAGAAGGCTTCGAAAGATTTAATACATTAATTGCAGAACAGGTAGAAAAGTCAGAAAAGTACCGTAATAGGATTGAGCGTTTCCAAAACGCCCTAATTGAAGAAGGGTTTACTGGCAGGCCAGCATATATTAACAGAAGTCTTATATATGGTAGCTTATTTTCAAAGCTAGATGAGATGAGCATGAAGCAATAATGATAAATATATCTTAATTTAACGGGGTATTGATACCCCGTTTTTTATGTTCCATACCTATTTATTATTAAATAAACACAATACAAATATGAAAGAATACATTAAATTATTCGATGATTTAAATTCAGCAGATGAATACGTTATAACAGATATTCCATTTACTACTACGGTAAAAAGGGATGAAGTAAATTTATCACCTCAAAATTTAGTTTGTAATTCTGAAGATAAACGAATTGATGTTATAGAAAACGTTGCTGTTATTGTTGATAATATTAGAAATACTAAATATTATTTCAATAATGAAACCATGCTTGAAATAACAAGTACGACAATTTCACGTGTTAGTTCATATGCTTCAACATTGGTTAGAGCTGAAATTGGTAATATTGTAACAACTATTTCTAACGGTGCATTTACTAAGCATACATTACTTACTGATGTGATTATTTCAGATAGCGTTACTTCATTAGGGGCAAATGTATTTGATGATTGCGAAGCATTAACTTCTGTTACTCTCGGCACAGGTATAACCAGTATACCAAATAGAGTATTTGAATATTGTTCTGCCTTACCAAATCTTGTAATTCCAGATACAGTTACAAGTATCGGTGAATATACGTTCTCTGACTGTACTTCATTAACGTCCTTAACAATTGGTGGTGGCATGAGCAGTTTTGGCAGTTATGCATTCAGGAATTGTACCTCATTGTCAACAATTAACTATAATGGTACAATATCACAATGGAATAGTATAAATAAGGGATTTGAATGGAATAAAAACGTACCATCTACAGCAATAATCCATTGTAGCGATGGCAATATTAATATACAATAAAACATAATAATAAATAAAATTATATGAAAGAATATATTAAAAAATTCGAAACGGCCGAAAGTGCGGATAATTATGCAATTACGGACATTCCGTTCACAACAACCATTTCAGGAGAAACGCCTCAAAACATAAGGTGTAACACCGAAGGTATGAAATTGGTTAACGACGATGGTGTTGTCAGTGTCGAAGAGGCATCCAATTTAATAACGTTCACCGTTGTGTATTGCGCCCAAAAGTCTGGCGCTGGAAGCGTTACAAATACGTTTATTGAGCAATGTGAAAGTGGAACAACAATCGCTGAGTTTATAAATAACAGCGATTATAACACTCAAATCATAGACTATAATGGTAGTTTGAATAATAAATACAGCCAAAATGAATTTAGTAGCGGTAGCTGGTTTAAGGGATTCTTCGTTGAGCCAATAAGTGATTTGTGGGGTATGGCACGTAATCACCCAGAGCAACATTGGTTACAGCCAGACTATGTATTCCAGAATGGAGCCACATATTACTATTATGACTATGCAACGTGTCTTTTAGGTGACACAAAGGTAACAATGGCGGATGGTTCTACAAAGGAGATTAAGGACATCGAATTGAACGATAGTGTATTGTCTTTGGATTTGACAACTGGCGAACAAGTCGTGCGCAAAGTAATATTCACGGATGCGTCTGAAAATAAGAAATCAATATCTTGGGACGAGTGGGAATTCTCTGATGGTACAATCATTAAGACAACGTACCGCCACGAGTTCTATAATGTAGAGGCTGGCAAATTTAAATACCTTGACGAGTGGAATATGGGTGAGCACACGTACAAGCTTGATGGAACGACTCCTGAATTGATTAAGCATACCATTCATGAGGAAGTGGTTAATCACTACAAGATTACACTTGAGGGAAGCAACAACTTCTTTGCAAACGGCTTATTGACGGGCGATAGATACTGCAATAATTTAGAAATTAATTTGCAAAATGTTGATTGATTCATCTGGTGATATAAAACAAATTAACTGCGGCTTTATTTTTCCAGACGGTTCTTTTTATGGCACTGACGATTACAGGCGGGGCTATTGGACCCATGAGGGCATCTTACAACATTATGGCATAAAGGAAACTCCTGGCGTAATACGTTTTTGCTCCAGCTTTATAATGTTCGAAAGCGCCAAGCATTTATCTATGATGTATAAGATTGATTATCCAGAAGAATATAATGTTGGCTGCATCACCAAAGAACAATCAAAACTGCTAAGAGAATGGATGGGTGTACACAATGGCACGATACCATGTCCAGCGACAAGTAGCAAACAATACCAGTTTAGATACTTAGAATCACTGGATGATAAAATGCTTAGCAATATAATAATGCTTTAAAAGAAAACAATGGAGGGTAATTTCTTACTCTCCATTATTTTATCTTTATCCGTTAGTAAAATTATTTCTTTTCCGTACCAACACCACTTTTAACGGCTTTCCCGTTTGCTTGTACATTACCAGGCTTTGCCTTGCTTGCACTTCCAGCAATTTTATTCTTTGCATTATTCACCGCATTGTTAACTTTCCCTTTTGCATTCTTTACGGCCCCAACGAGCGATTCTACACCTTTCTTAACGGCTTTCCCTACTGGTGTATTATTAGCATTCTCTATATCAGATTTTGCCTTTGCATCTGTGGCAGTTTTCACCGAGTCAACGGCTACGTTTTCTCTAACAAGCCCCTTCTTCTCAGCAACAATGTTCCTTGCTTCATTCATTATGTACTGAATATCCTTCTTAGTTAATTTCATAAGTACTTATGTATTATTATAATCGATTATTGTTTAATAATAAATAGTACCATTGGGTAAAAACTTGGGTAAAAGGTTTGGTAAACAAACCCCTTATGAAAATTTTGCAAAATTTTTTGGGGAAAATTTTTCAGCACCGCCGTTTCCTAATCACTAATACCTCTAAAGTAAAAAGACAAATAAAAAGTGTTATCCGTTCCCAAAAGTGGGTAATGTCGTACAGATTTGGGAAAAAATATATGGAAAATTTTTTCGGGAAAAGGCCTTTTATAATGATAAGGCCCCTTATGGAAAAACGTAAAAAATATATGGAAAAATTTTTTGGAAAAGGCCTTTTATAAGAAATGTGGTACCCTTGTAGAAAAGTCGAAATTTTTGGTTGAATTTTTTACAAGCAACTGTTCGCCCAAATAAGCACCCCCTTAAGCCTAAAAAGGGGCAGGGAGGGATAACAGGTAGGAGGGGGAGGGGCACCCAGGAGGGGTATAGGGGCGTATAGGAGGTACGCGCGAGTGTTTTTCCTATTTTTTTGATAAAATTCCTATTTTTTTTTAATGGTTTGGCATGGTTTTTGTGTATATATAAGTGTAAGACAACAAAACACTAACAACTAAAAAAACAACTATTATGAAAGTTAATCATGTTGCCCCTATTGGTGCTCAAGTTTTAGAAGTGATTTATTCTCTTCCTGTTGAGAGTTTTAAACGCGCTTTTTCTTTTTGTGAAGAAAACCGAGACATTAACGAACGCGATGTAAAACAAATCGTTGATGGTTACAAAGTAACTGGTATTATTGAGCCCATCATTATAAATGATAACAATAATAAAATGCTAGACGGGCAACACCGAACTTATGCTTGTGAGATATTGGGCATAGATGTTCCTTTCTATTTCGTGCATCCGCTCAGTGATGACCACCAAGAGGTTTTGCGTATTATGAATATCGCAAAGCGTAATTGGAATATGAGAAACTTTGCGCAGTCCGCTGGTAAAAACAATAATCCGAATTACGAAAAACTCGTAGAATTTGCGAGAGAGTACGGCTTGGTAGATAAAAGCGGAGTTCCTAAGTTTAGAATTCTATCTGCTTATGTTGGGCGCGATTTGGAGAGCATTATAAAGTCGGTACGAGTTAATTATGATGCGCTTTTCTTTACCGAGAAAGAATGGCGTAAGATTCGCAAAAACGCCCAATCAATCGCTGCAATTAGCAAAGAGTTTGCAAATCAAAAAATCACTATTAATAATATGGCGGCTTTTTGCAATGGGTGGCTGGAATTCTCTAAAAGCGAAACTTTCGAGCATTTGGTTTTGTCTCAACGCGGAGAGATTCGTGCAATAAAATATATCGCAGCGCGTTTCAATTGCGCATTCGCAACGACTGCATCGCCTAAACAATTCATAGGAGGATTTAAAGACGCTGCAAAGTAAGACACGCGAGCGGTAGGGACTACACCCTGCCGCTTAAATTTTCAACATTCGGTACACACTTGTTTTTTTCCTATTTTTTTTATTGAGTTTGGCACGATTTTTGTAGTATATAAAGTGAACAACCAAGAAAGATAAAAATGAAAGACATATTTATGTATCTCGCGTGGGTCTTGATTGCCTTTGTGGCATTTATTATGAAAGCATGTTTAACCCTTATAAATTAACACAATAATGACAACTATCCTTTTAATCGTAATCGTTTTAATTCTCATTTTAAAATGAAACAAAATAAGAAACAAATAGAGGCAAACTTGCGTAATAAGTTAGCCGCTCAGTATAAAGAGAAAACCGAGCAACTAAAAAGCGATAAAACCGTGCTGAATAGACTCCTCAACGAAATGGAGAAGCGCGCAATAAAGGCTGAAAATGAGTGTGACGAACTCAAAGAAAAAGTTGCGTCTCTGGAAGATTGGAACAACCGCCTGCTTGAATGTATGGATATGACGGACGAAGACCGCAAAGCATACGTTGAGACCCTGAGGGCGCAGTCCGAACTCAAAAACGCTGTAGACCAAATGTATAGCGTTAAACTTATCAATCATTTCTTAGGGTATTTGGTATGATAATCGTAAGCGAATTGAAAGTAGGTGACAAGGTGACAATCGGAGACGCGTTCAACAAGGCAACGTACTCTGGAAAAATCGCCAAAATCACATCGAAATACTTCTACGTCTTAGTGGACTTTCTTATCCCAGACACACTCGCTTTCAACCGAAAGACGTTGTTCTGCAAGGAAAATCCATTTAGACAGATAGAGTTGCAATAGTAGTGTGTTTTTAGTTGGCGCGGGGTGAATGCTCCGCGTTTTTCTGGCACGCTCGGTACCGACCACGTTTTTTCCTATTTTTTTTATTAAGTTCGTGCAAGTTTGGCACACTTTTTGTAGATATATAAGTGAACACTAAAAACTATATTGCTATGTGGATTTATATTTATGACAATGGCACTGAGGTGCGCTGCGCTAATTGGGCTACGGCTCGCTACTATCAATCGCAAAACAACGACAAAGGACAAATCGTCCGTAGTGGTCAATTTGCATAAGTAAGTGTTTCAGCAGGGGCGAGTGCCCCTGCATTTTTTACCACCAATCGGTACCGATGTGTAATTTTCCTATTTTTTTACAAATAAAATACGCAATTTGGTATAGTTTTTGTAGTATATAAGTAGAACTAAAACATCACTATTATGGTAGATAAATTAAAAGAGGTATTCAAATACGCTCGCAAGTCAGAGAAAGAATTGTATAAATTATACAAAGAGCAAATTGAGCGCGCGAAGAAAGAAAATGAGGAAAATGGTCTTTCCGATTGGCTTTCAAAATTCCACGGCGAGTGCTCGGAGTATGCGACAAGAGATATGTTTACCGAGCCTATTGCCGTTGAAAAGGGCGGTCATAAGGTTTGGTTGTTTAACTTGTGGATGAACTCCAACAACGTTCCCGAAAGTATGCGAGGGAAAATGAGAGACTATCGTTTCCCTATTAGAAAAGCCGCTTTGTGGTATGAACCAGACAATTACGGGAAAATGGGTGAGTTAGCATTAAAGGACTTGTCCGAAAGGGCTGAAAGAGAAAAGGTTTTATACGAGGATTGTGATGTAAAAATCACTATGCTCCGCAGAAACATAATTCCGTGTTTCCATTCTTGTCAATGGTGTCACAAAGTAAGTGACCACGAGTATGTGTTTTATATCAAGCACTACGGAAAGCCTTATCACGCCGAAGATGGAAAATATCATAGAGACGTTGAACTTTATGAGAGTGGGCACGCTGACTCGTTGAAACACTTGGAAATTAAAATGCGCAAGTATATAAACGATTGGTACGAAAGGTTTTAAATTAAGCAGGGCAACCCTGCTTATTTTTGCGTGGTTGTGTACACACTTTATTTTTTCCTATTTTTTTTTTAAATAAAATAGTGAATGAATGGCATGATTTTTGTAGTATATATAGTGAACGTATAAATCACACTATTATGAAAGTTGAAGATTTGCGCATAGGCGATTGGGTTACGAATAAATTGAGTGCCCGCAAGGGTCAGGTTGAGGAAATATATAGCGATAGCGTTAGGTTAAAAGACGATGGCGTATATGACATCAATTTTATTCAACCTCTTTACCTTACCGAGGAAATTTTACGAGATAGCGGTTTCGGGAAAGACTTTGCCCACATGGAAAGTATGTCACAATATGAGTGCATGTATTTTATGAAAGACGAGAGTTATTTGGGTAAAGATATTCGTGGCTTTGACTTGTGTGCGGTCTATTTAACTGACGACCAACGTTGGGAGTCTATCACAATTGCAAGGATTATCTTCGTGCATGAGTTGCAGCACATACTCCAAGTTTTAGGTCTCGATTTGGAGTTGAATTTGGATAGTTTTGCATAGTTTTACTAACTATATTTTTTCAAATTTGGAGGACTGATTATGACACGAGAAGAAGAAATAAGACAAGAGACTTTAATGTATTTGCCAGACTTGTACGCTTATGGAAGTTACAGCACTGGATTATACGTTCGAGATGCATTTAAGGATGGCGCCAAATGGGCGGACGAACACCAAAATAACCCGTGGCATAAAACTGATGATGACCTACCAAAAGAGGGTGTACATTATCAAATGAAAGACGGAGAGTTTTTGTGTGGCAGACTAATGTTGTTGCATATTTGTGAGGACGACGATGATAGCGGAGACTATTACAAAGGATACTTTGACGGAAAGTTTTGGAGATATTGGGATAAACCTATGAGTTGTGACGTTGTAATGGGAAAAGTTACTCATTGGATGTTATTACCAAGTTTACCGAAATAAAAGTATAAATTGATTGCGGAAAATTAAACTTTGGCATAGTTTTTGTAGTATATAAGTAGATATGAAAAAGTTTATTGTATCAATAGTGACGAGCGACCTCGCATTCCACCGAGTAAATATCGTTTTTTCTGAGAACGAGAAAGTGACAATGATGACTGTCCAAGAAAAAACTGAGGAGAAAGTTAAAAATATGTGTGAACGTATTTTATCGTTCCGCATAATTGCTTGGTCTCCTGTGGATGAGTTCTACATAGCATAAGTAAGAAATAGCCAGTGCACAACCGCAGCCGAGATGAGGGCGTCTGGTAGGCTGCGGTGGCAAAAATGGATGCCCGCCGCATCGTGTTTCGAGACTTTGGTCGGTGCGGTAAAAAAAGTCTCTGCCCGCAGACAACGGAGTATTGCGGGTATAATTTTTACATTCGTGTACACACCCAATTTTTTCCTATTTTTTATGTGGTTTGGCACGATTTTTGTGGTATATAAGTAAAACTAAAATACACAATTATGAAAGCGAGAGAATTGGCTGCAAAGTTAATGGAAAATCCAGACTTTGAAGTAAAAGCGTACAATAGCCATACTGACGATAGTTCGTATGGGTTTACCGTAGATAGTTTTAACGTTAATGGAGTTGGCGATATAGGCTATTCCGACGGAGTTATTATTTTAAGTTTAGAGGAGGAGTAGATTATGTATATACTAAAAAAAGACGTAAACTGCTTGGACAACCTCGTAAATGAACTTAAAAAGAACGGATTGTCTCATAGCGAGTATTCCTGCAACAAGCGAAATACTTTTGCTATTGCTACACACTTTGCGGGAACTGAAATAAGGGAGTTTATATTCTTGTCCGAAAGAATGTGCTCACCCGACCCTAAATTTAGTTGGATTACAAGCCGAAAGCAATATAATAGTGAGGAAGAGTTTCTCGCGAAGATAGACGAGAAAGTAAAAGACCAAATTAAAAATAGAAAGTGGGTGTAAAGCACCCATTTTTTTTATTTGCATCGGTACCGCGCATAATTTTTCCTATTTTTTTTATAAAAATATGAGACTTTGGCACGATTTTTGTATATATAAAAGTGAAGACTAAAAACATTTACAAACTAACAACTCGCAATGGTGGTTAATTGCACACAACTATGGTACGCACTATGAACGAAATCGAGATTTTGAACGCAGCACTCGCAGTAGGTTGGGTAAAGTTTGCATATTTTAAAGCAGACGGAACACGCAGACTTGCTATCGGCACTCGCAACCGCGCGTTGATTGAGCAGACACTCGGTCGCAGACTGAAAGACAACGGGAGTGACGGGTCATTCTATGCAAATTGCAATGGCTATTTTGACCTTGCGCGCCTTGATTGGCGGCAATTCAAAACCGAGCGGTTTATCGGTATAGAATTAGACCGCTTGACGAACGAACAAGCGGCAACCGCAGCGGTCGCAATCTTGACCACTGACGGAGAACCCGCGAATAATCTTACCTTTGCGTTCTGCAATCTGCTTGGCGAACTTGACGCGTTACCTATCATACGCGCAGCACAAGCACTGCAAGACGAAACCAACAACGCAGACGAACTGATTTCTTTGGTCGGTGCAAAGGTTGGTGTGGTCTTTGGCGCAGCACCGAGAGCAGAGCGCACCGCTCGCGTAGACCGCGCAGCACTGAAAGCGGAACTCGCTGCAATCCGCAAGCGCGAGAGCGAGATTTTGGAAATCCTACTCGCGGACTGACAAAATGTCAGTGACAAAGTGGCAGGGGCAACCCTGCCATTTTGGCAGGCGCGCGGTACCGATTTGTAATTTTCCTATTTTTTTTTACATCACATTCAGTAAGTTTGGCACGCTTTTTGTTGTATATAAGTAGAAACACTAAAAATCACTACGAATATGTTTATCTACATTGACGAAAGCGGCAACGAAACGCGTTGCGCAAATTGGGCTACGGCTCGCGAGTATCAAATCAGCAATAACGGAACTGGCCGTATTGTACGTGGTATGATATTTTGGTAATAGTAATGTGTTCTTAGCTTGCGCGGGGCGAATGCTCCGCGTTTTTTAATTAGCGGCGGTACCGATGCCAAATTTTCCTATTTTTTTGTTCTAAAAATTCCAGTTTGGCATAGTTTTTGTACATAATAAGTAAACACTAAAACATTACTATTATGAAGAACGAAAACATTTACGACAAAATCACGAATGCAATAATCGAGCAACTGGAAGGTGGAATAATTCCTTGGCAAAAACCTTGGGTAGGCGGTCATTTTATGGGCTGTGTATCGCATACGACTGGACGCCCTTATTCTTTGCTCAACCAGTGGTTGCTTGAGCACCGCGCTGGCGAGTGGTTGACCTTCAACCAAATTCAAGCGGAAGGCGGTCGCATTAAGAAGGGCGAGAAAGCGTCATTCGTTGTATTCTGGAAATTCATCGACAAAACCGAAAAAGATGAAGAAGGGAATACGGTAATCGTGGGTCGCTATCCTATTTTGAAGGGATACAACGTATTCCACATTGACCAGTGCGAAGGTATTACACCAAAGCACGACCACAAAAACGAAGAAACGCGTTTTGAGCACACCCCGATTGAGGGCGCAGAGAAGGTCGCGCTGGACTATATCAACCGCGAAGGTATCCGACTGGAAATCGAAGAAGGCGGGGATGGCGCTTGCTATTCGCCACTATTCGACCGCGTGCGTATGCCGAAGATAGACCAGTTCAAACTGGTTGAGCAGTATTATTCCACGCTTTTCCACGAACTTACGCACTCAACTGGACACGAAAAGCGACTGGCGCGCGAAGGTGTCGTAGAGTGCCACTTTTTCGGAAGTGAGTCGTACTCGAAGGAAGAACTGGTCGCAGAAATGGGTGCAGCGTTTATGTGCCAAACGCTCGGAATAAACAGCGACAGCGCGTTCAATAATTCCGCAGCATATGTGCAGAACTGGTTGCAGCAATTACGCAACGACAAAAAACTGGTCGTAGCGGCTGCCGCAAAAGCAGAACAAGCAGTCCAGTTTATTTTGACTGGGAAGAAACCTTCCGAAGATTAAGAACCAGCGGGCGTTCGTCCGCTGATTTTTAAGGGGCGCGGTACACATCGCATTTTTTCCTATTTTTTTTTTACAAGAACTTGCTTGGTTTGGCATGGTTTTTGTAGTATATAATATGTAAACGTAAAAATAAAACTACTATGGCAAAAGCAACTTATCGTTCGGTTGACGAACTAAACAAAGAAGAATTTGAAGAACTGCGTGTGGCTTATTTTTGCTCACTGCAAGACAGTGGTGCTAATAAGTATGAAAGCGCGGAAGAAATACCAGATAGCGAGGTAAAAAAGAACTACGAGGGTATCTCGTTTGTTGAAGAAGATTTCTTCTGCAATGTAAAATAATTACAAAAAAAATAGTTTTTTAAACGAGTTTGGCACGATTTTTGTAGTATATAAAGTGAAAGCATAAAAGTAGCAATTATGAAAGATAGTCGCCCGCCGCCCAATTAGGCAGATAGACAATTTTTAAGCCCGATTTTTTAAATTCAAATTTAACCGCCCAAAAGTAGGGCACAAATAGCGAAAAGTTATGAGACGGAGTAGCATACGAGCCGACACGTAACGGCAACATATAGTTCTTTGAAATAATTTTACAATCCAAAGCAACGAGGTGCGCATTGAGGAAATCAGCCAAGTTGCTTTATTATGGTGGCGCAGATAAGAGTGCGCAGGACGGGTCTCGCTAAATGATAGAGGGCTGCAATCCAAAGTCATAGAGAAGACGGGCGCGCTACAAATCCTTGCAGGGATTTGTTCACCGAGGGTTCGACTCCCTCCGCTACTACAATTTAAAACGCAACACCCGCAAGTGTGCATAGCGAGTGGCTCAAAAAGACGGCGCCCCAAGTGCAACGCGTACGCATTTTAAGGCTTTAGGCTTCGAAAACCGCCAACGACACCAAAGTTTAGTTTACATGGTAAAAACATTTTGAGTGCGTTCTTTTTTTTTTGAAACTAACAACACAATATATTAATATGGGATTATTCATCAAAACACTTGGGCGTAGCGGAGACAAGGGTCTCTTGAACGTGCAAAACATAGAGCATATCGGATTGAGCAAAGGCAGAGGTATTTGTTACACTCCCGTTCGTGGCTTTGACCAGCACGCGAGTTACTACCCAACTATTGCTTTTTGTTCCGATGAGGTGGCGGAGATTATCTTTGATGAGATTATAGATTTTATAGCAGTAAACACGGACGGGGTTTATGACGCATACACACGCGTTCAGGAACTGATACAACTGAACCGCGCGCGTATCGAAAAACGCCACGTGGTATAGTGTTCATAGTAGTGTAATTTAGGTTTGTTTGGTAACGGCAGCCTGTGAAGGTAGCCGTTATTTTTTTTTGAACCGAGCGGTACACGCGCGAATTTTTCCTATTTTTTTTGAAATAAAACACGTAGTTTGGCATGATTTTTGTAGTATATAGGTAGGAACTAAAAACTATACTATTATGACGAAGAAAGAACTGAACGATTTAATCGTTGCTTTTGCCCTTGTGGGCGGTTGGTGCTTTATTGTAGGCATGGCAAATCCGTGGTTTGTGCTCGGTAGTGTACTATTCGGTGGCGCAGCGGCAGTAACTAAATTATTCGAAAACGTAACTGAAAACTAACATGGCGGGCATCAACATTAGCGGCAAAAACCGCGCGACAAGCAAAGTCGCAAGCGCATTGTCAAGTTTCTTGTTTGAGCAAGAATATGACGAGTTGAGAAAATTCTCTGCTGACGAGATTAAAGTCCTCCGTCAAGCAAGCGCAATCTTAAATAAACATTGTTAAACATTTAAATCGTAAGAATATGCTAATTCAAACACTTGAAGATAAGCAGTTCGCTGCAAACATGAAACAACTCACACGCAACATTGCGGAAATGACCGAGTGTGTTAAGAAGAACAACGAATTGCTCACAAGGCAAAATGAACTTATTGAAAAGCAGACTTACGCTATGGAGCAATTACTCTATGCGCTATCTCGGAATATCGGAGGTTGAACTACATGTTAATGGTACTCTTTTGCGTATGAAAAATGTAGTAATTGAATTGCTCAACCATCTTGGCTTGGGTCGCGGTGCGTACATTGATAGTTTATCTTTGTACTGCCGCAGGCTCAACGAGTTCACGAACGATAAGTTCAATTTCCGTCCACGCAAGGATGAGCCGAACATTGTAACGTTCCGTCAAGGTGTCATGGTACATCTTCTCAAACTTAACTTTGCCCCAAAATGGGGAGACAAAGGCGAGACAGTCGAAAGTATTGAAATCGTTGAGAATGACCACTTATGTGACCAGGGAGACGATGGGGAACTATTCTAAAAATTAAAACTATGGTAATTGCATATATTGAATATCCGCGCGGAGACAAGAAAGCACTGAATGCTCTCTACCGCGCACAAAAGAGCGAAGAAACGCTCAATAAGTACGTAATCAGCAACGGAAAAACTATTACAACGTATGACTATCTAAAGAATTGGAGAGACTACAAAGCGAATGCGGTCATTTTGGTAATGGACGGAAATCCAATTTCAATATATGACAAAATCGCGCTCGCGCTCCATCGGCACAACCTTTCATATTTCGCACTTTGCGAGAACCACCCAGAGGATAAAGTCGAAAGCAGAACCTCTTGGTATGACATGGAAGAGCACGCCGACAATTTACGTTACACGTTAAGCGAAATTATTGGTGCGGCTATCGCTGATTTGGAATAAAGCAGGGAACTCCCCTGCTTTTTTTAATTGGTTTGGTACCGCGCTCATTTTTTCCTATTTTTTTTTGATAGTTTGGCATAGTTTTTGTAGTATATAAGTGTACACCAAATACTTTCTATTATGAGACACTTTACCACACCCGACCAATCAAGGCGGTTGCTTGAACTTGGTCTTTTGAAGAATAGCGCGGATTGCTATTATGACATGTACAAAATGCTCGATGACACTATCATTCATGTTATGACCGCGAATGAGAAAGACATCGCAGCCAAAACAGAGGCTTTTTGGCATTTTCGCTATCCGTGTTGGTCGCTTGGTCAGTTGCTTGAAATCGCAAGCAAATGTGGTAGCGAGCAGACTATTACGTTTGACGCTGATAGTGACGACACTATCGAAGATTTGATTTACATTTTGGAAAATGAGTGTGACCTTTCAAAATTGAAATGTTATGAAAGCAGACGATAAAGTTACGAGCGTTTACGCTCATTTCATAGGCGGATTTGAGCGTGTTGATACTTTGGTAAGGATTGAGGACTTGCAGGGTATGCTTGACGCGAACGACGCCTGCTTACGCTACAAGAAAAAGTTCTTTGACAATGTAGAGGACGCGGATTTGAAACCAGAGTTTGTCAGTTTCAACACGGGTTCTATTCACGATTTTGGCGGTGGTTACTACCGAGAGCCGAGAGTTGATATTGTACCAAAGGGTACGAAAGTCGAATATGGCATGTATGTACTGCCGTTCACACGAAAGTAAGGGGATGAAAGTCCCCTTTTCTTTAAAGGATTTGGTACCGCGCTCATTTTTTCCTATTTTTTTTAATTAAAATGCGTAGTTTGGCACGCTTTTTGTAGTATATAAAGTGTAATCATTGTATTTTTTAATCTTAAAACTTTGCGGCTCGGATATATACAACCGCAACACGACTATGAGTACTATGCTTTCTTTCGCAAACAACGACCTCGCTACCTCTTTCATGACCAAGCAAGATATTGCTGCCGTTTGCCCTATGGCACTCCGCCACACTCCTACTAACCCGAACGTCAGCGGGCGTTATACGTTCGCGAATACGGAGACGGTCATTGATGACCTTGCGCGTTTGGGGTGGTATCCTGTCGAAGCAAAGCAAGCGCGCGCAAAGAAGAATAGCAGCGGCATCCGCTCGTTCCACATGCTCGCGTTCCAAAACCCCGAAGTTTTCATTAAGAAAACGGACGCGAACGGCTGCGAGACTATTGACGCATACCCGCGCATTATTTTGACCAACTCGCATGACGGGTTCAACTCGTTCAAGTTCATGGTCGGCTTGTACCGCTGCGTATGCAGTAACGGACTGATTATTGCGACCGACCAAATGGTTGAACTCAATATCCGCCACGTGAACTACGATTTTGAGGAACTCCGCGTGGTAGTCGCTACTGCTATCAAGCAAGTGCCTGTGCAGACCACCGCTATCAACGCTATGCAGAACGTCATGCTCACGATTGAGCAAAAGACCGCGCTCGCTATTTCCGCTATGCGTATTCGCAAGGGTGTGTCGGGAGACGGAAAATTCTATGCCGACATGGAAGCGGTGCAGGCTATCCTCGTTCCGCAACGCAAAGAAGACGAGGGCGATAGCCTTTGGAACGTGTACAACGTGCTCCAAGAATACATGATGAGGGGTGGCTACCGCGCCAAAGCAAGCGAGAACGGCAAGGCTCGCAAGGCGCGCGCACTCACATCGGTCGCCAAGTCGGTTGATTTCAACCGCGACCTTTTCAAGGCGGCATACGAATACGTGCCAGCGGAGGTCGTAGCATGACAAAATGTCAGGTCATAATGGCAGGGGCAACCCTGCCATTTTGTCAGGCGCGCGGTACATCGCATAAATTTTCCTATTTTTTTACTCTTAAAAGCAAGCCTTTGGCATAGTTTTTGTTGTTATATATGTGAGTAAAAGTCTAAAATTATGATTTATCAAGTACAACATGTGAGACGCAATTTTGAACAATTCAATTTTTGCGTTATCAAAGAAAGCATGCAGGGTGTTTTCAATTATTACGGAGGTTACAATAATCCGTGGCGCGCGGCATGTGCGGTGGACGATTGTGGCGGCGGTATTATGGTTGAGCCGAAGAATATCAAAGTTATAAACTATATAAACTAACACACTATGGCAAAGCATTTACTTTACACAACGTACACCGAGAAAGCAGGCTATACTTTCGAGGAGTACAAGAACTGGCTTATTGAAAGCGGCAAAGTATCTTACGAGGAATTACCTGCTCGCGAGAATGAAGATTTTTACGAGTGGGCGAACCAGAGCGTCTATCAAGATTTTTACGACTTCAAGGATAACGTCAAATTTGGCGAGTATAATACCGAGTGCTACGTGACAGGTTCGGTTGGCTTGTGGGACGGCAGACGTGAAATTGCAAAGACACCTTGTGACACACTGCTCCAAGCGATACAAAAATGTATCAACGACCAAGACGATTTTGAGATTTTCGCTGACGGCAATGCGGTCTACGTGGATAGTTACAACCACGATAGCCAATACCACGGCGGAAACCATTTTAAGATTGTCATTCGAGGAAAGAAAATCAAAGGTGGGTGGTTGTATTAACCCCCGCCAATGGTACTCTTTTGTATACCACCTATTAGGTTTGGTATGATTTTTGTAGTATATAAAGTGAACATTCAAACAAATAACAACTATGGCAAAGAAAGAATTTTACAAAATCGAATTGCCGAATGGCAAGGTCGTTGAGTTGAAGAACGGAGTTAATCGTCAGGGCAATTGCGGTGTCGAGGTCTATCGAGACGGCATGAAAACTTGCTTTGTCGAGTTCTTGCACGCGGAAGATGTGTATGGCACGCTGGAATGGTACGATAAGTTCGTCGAGGACTACGCAAAAGTTATGCACGGACGCATTTAAAAAGAGCAGGAAAACCTGCTTTTTTTTGAACAAGTGGGTACCGCGCTAATTTTTTCCTATTTTTTTCGGAACTTTTGCATACTTTGGCATGGTTTTTGTTATATATAAAGTGAACTATAAACACATAAAATATGGGAAAAGCAAAGAAAATACTTATTGACGGAAATTTGGACATCACAAGGGAAATCTCGGCAAAGGAGTTGCTCACGCTATTAAAAGCCGTAGTGAATACTTGCCCTGACGCGATTGTTACAATTCGTCAAACTGACGGGACTGATTTTCCGCCTTTCCTCTCTATTGAGAGCCAAGAGTATCACGATGAAACAGACCGAGAGGGTGTATTTGTTAATCAATTAAATTAAGCAGTTATTGTTGCAGAATACGAATACTTTGGTGATTGTATGGAAGAAAAGATTGAAGCGCTGGCGGCTAATATTTATGCGCAGTTAGTTGTAGCCGAGTTCTATCAGCCAAACGGCTTGGACTATGAGTCGATGGAGAATAAGGCAAGAACAGCCGCGGCATCTTTCTATAAGAAGATATCTGATGGCACCGAAGATGGTGCATCAGCAAGCGGACAATAAGTCCGCGCATAGTTGTTAGGTTTGTTGAGGTGGCGATGGTCCGAGAGGATAGTCGCCATTATTTTTGGTGGCTGCGTACACGCTTGTTTTTTTCCTATTTTTTTTATATAAAATATAACACTTTGGCATAGTTTTTGTACATAAAGAGTGTAACCTATATACACGTAACATTATGGACAAAGTACAAGAAATTCAAGACTACTTGAAAGAAAATGAAATCTTCGGCGAGGTCGCTGAATGGAACAATCAACTTGTAATCTCTATCGAGTGGGGCGATTGGAAACACGACCATAAGAGAGTTGATTATCTTATGGCAAAGAAAAACTATCTTTGTGTTGAGGAAGAAATCACGGAAGAAGACGGCTCTGACTGCTATTCCGCTAACCATTATTATAATCAATTAGCACACTAACGTTATGGCAAAAGTAAACATTTTCATTGGAGTTAATCTGGGTAATCACACCCTTATTGTAAGAAACCCTCGCAAGGTTATGGGGCACGACGATAGTCTGCCGTACAACGCGGAGTTCGCAATTTTTCACAACGATAAAGAGGTTGCCCGTGGGGAAATTTGGAATGACGGTTGGGGCGGTGATAGTTGCTATCACACGGAAATCCAGCGCAACCCTCACGCAGATTTTGAGGTTGATACTTTCAACACCGTCTGCAAAGAGCGCGCGAGGTATAAATTCATGGGCATGGACATTAAACTCGGCTTTACTGAGGTTGTTGATATGCTCGTTCCGCTCGCTTTAGGCGGTCGTGTTCCTAATGGAATACTCGATGAAAAAGTATTCATTGCGTATCTCAACGCGAACTAATCGGTAGGGGCAATTGCCCCTGCTTTTTTATAGGGTCGGTACCGAGCATAAAATTTCCTATTTTTTTATATAAAATATAGCACTTTGGCACGGTTTTTGTACATAATAAGTGTACATTAAACACATTTTGATATGAGCACATTAGAAAGAGAACTTTTATGCCGCATTGACGGCTACAAAGCAGGTAGTGGTGGCTTAGAGCCGTTATACGTAAATGTCTTAATCCGTTGGAAAGATAGTGGAAAGGTAGAGCCGAGGACGGTAGCACTCTTCCCTTATGACGAGAATAAGACACCCGACTATATTGACGAGCGCGTATTCTTCTATTTCGATTTAGTGTCAAACATTATGTTCTGCTTATCGAATGTTGAGATTTCAGTAAATGATTTCGATACAATCGAAGAGTTTGAAACTGAACTCAACAAATACGCAGAAACGGAAGAGGACGCTCTATACTATTTCCCCTCTCGCGAAGATTTCGATATTGTTAGCATTGAGGGTGTAGGTCGCGAACTTTACTAACACACAATACACACACATTATGATTACATCACAAGACATCCAAGTGCTCTTGAACAAGGGCATTGAGTACAAGAAAGAGTGCATTGCACTCATCAAGGAAATCCTCAAACAATTCCAAGCGTTTGACGAGACACACGCCGTAGTATTTGACGCTCACATGGGTCAAGCACCGCAGTTTGTTGCGACAAATTGTGTTCTTGACGACGGAAAAGAGGTCTACGTTTCCGAGTTATGGCTTGACGAACGTGGGGACATCCGCGCAGGTTATCTGTCCGTGGACGAGGGCGAGGAAGAATATGACGTTCTTCTTGAAGACGAGAGCGGTGCTGACTATGAGGACATCCTTTCATGGTTAAGAAACCAACTTTAAGATAAGGGGAGACAATCCCCTTATTTTTTGGGGGCGCGGTACCGCCATTATTTTTTCCTATTTTTTATGTGTTTTATATCACACTTTGGCATGGTTTTTGTAATATATAAGTGTAAACTAACAACTATTTGCATATGAAAAAAGAAGAAATTGCTGCTATCAACGCAGAGGTTGAAGAAATCAAAAGTAAGAAATCCGCTATTATTTCGCGTGAAAAAGAACTCGCCATGAAAATCTTGAAAGAGCATTTCAACGGAGATTGCACTTTCTTAACGGAAGAAGAGTTTGATGAAGAGGACTTTGGCGGCTGCCCGACTATCATGTCCACCACTATGGTCAAAGACAGCGACCCTGTCGACTCCTATATTACTCGCATTCGTTTGGGTCGCAAGCAGGACTGGGCGACTGGCGAGGAGAAAGAAGCCGTCTTTTATGACATTTACGCGTATTACCTCGGAAAGAGCGCGGAAAACGTAGATGCGGAATATGAAAGCCCTGCCAATTGGGCTGAGATTTTGGACTGCTTATTGGCAGCCGCAGAGTGAAACAATTAAATCGTTTTCGATATGGCACAAGTCTATGAGTTAGGCGTCCGCTATGACGCTCGTCAGTCTTTCTATGGAAAGGCGCACGTAATCGAGACCCCGAAGAAATTGCGCTTGCAAAGTTACGATACTATCGTAGCGACTTGGGACAAGGCAACCAAGGTCTTGGTAATTCACCCCGATAAGGAGTACGCTCCGAAAGGTCATTACGGCTGCACCACATCTCGCTACATTCGCGAGTTTGCAAAGCAGCGCGGCTTATGTCTCGACAAGGTAAATGTCGGCAAGTATCAGGGGTAAGAAAAGGCGGGATTTAGTTCCCGCTTTTTTAAGGTCGGCGCGGTACCGAGCAATTTTTTTCCTATTTTTTTATTGATTCCGTGTATGTTTGGCACGGTTTTTGTATATTATGTAGTGAACAATAAAACCCTACAATTATGTCAGCAGTAACAATGAAACATGACTATCGCAATGACGCGATGAATTTTATTGCAAATCAAGCAGTCGCCGTGAAAAAGGCTATCAAGTTTTATCTATCCGAGATTATCAAATTTATTGATGACTGCGGAGGATTGATTCACGAGGGCAATTTCAATATGTTTACGCGCACAAATCCAAACGGTGAACGTGTTGTGTATTTCTATGGCTCTTGGCAGTCTTATAATGCGGAGATTGAGAAACATTTCAACGAATCCGTTGAGTTGTATGGCGAGGACGGCTGGGAGAATCTGGAGGATATTGCCAACTGGGCGGATATTGCCAAGGACTACCGTGACCGATTCGTGGCGGAGCGTGACAAGGATAAAGTCGGTATGAGTGCCGATGAGATTCTGGACGCGGTTGCAAGTCTTGCTTGCTCGCAAGGTTCGTACGGTCGCCTGTTAATCGAGTTGCGTGCGAATCCATACGCATTGCAAGTACTGGTAGACCAGAAGTTCAAGGATACCTTGGATATGATTTTATATCTAGAAGAAGCATGAAATGTGTGTTCATAATAGTGTGTGTTAGTGTCTTTCTGGCTAGTTGTGCGATAACGTACGACACGCCAGAGAGACCGTACTGGGACTGGTCGTACAACTACAAGTATCCGCGGCCAGTATCCCATACGTTAAAGCGTGGGTCAAGGCAGCCTAAACGTGAAATAAATGAAAATGAAATAATTATATACGTAAAGTAATGTAACGGCCAGGTGCTAGAATTGGATAATAGGCAAGTCTCCTAAACTTGTGTGAGAAATCACATTGCAGGTTCGAATCCTGTCCTGGTCACAACTATTCTAAATAATGGTACTCTTTTGTATACCACCTGTAGGTACCGCAGGTGATTTTTCCTATTTTTTATGCAGATTTGTGATAGTTTGGCATAGTTTTTGCTTATATATAAGTGAGTATAACTAAAAACACACAAAACAATGAAAAAAGAAACATTAGACAAAATCTGGAACTGCTCTACAATGGGCGAACTTGATAAAATCCTCGGAACACTTGAAGAAGAAAAAGATTACCATTTCATTGACGAGAACATTGATGATGGGTGTGGCGAAGACGAAGAAGATGAATATGTAATGCACACCTCTTACTATTTCTTTGTCGATGGGGAAGACGAGGAATACGAAGTTGATTTCTATTGGGGAAATGTGACTGGCGAGATTGGTTGGATTAAATAAGAAAGGGTAATGCTTTATGAAAGTAAAATGTGTAATCACCAACATTGATTGGGATACTGACGGAGAGAAAATAAAAGAACTCCCAAAAGATGTAACCTTTGAAATGGATTACGATGATGAATATGGTGCTGAACTCGACCAAGAGGTCGCAGATGAATTATCTGACCGATATGGTTTCTGCGTAAACACTTTCTATCCCATTTACTATGACGAGGACGGATTTGTCCTTGATAGTTGGGGCGAGAAAGTAAATCAAATAGAAGCAAGGATAAGTTGATATGAAAAAGGTCTTGGTTATAGATTTCGGCCCAAGAGGGGAGAATGTGTGGTTGATGCAATGCAACCACGAAATGAGCAAGGTAAGTGCAAGTTTTGGGGTTAACCGAGTTTTCCTCAATCTCGAAGACGCTCGCAAGTGTATGGTTCAAGAGGTGCAGCGTGTAAGCCGCAACATGCTTGAAATGTGGCAACGCAAGTACCCGATGAAAAACATTCGGTATTCTTTCTACCTCGATGACGAGGGCTATGATTGCTCGGCAGAAATAATCATGGACGGCAAGGCTGTCGATTGTTATGTCGGTGGTATTCATCATTTAACTATTGAGTAATATGGACAACATTCATGCGGTAGATAAATTCGTCGCAGAAGCGACAAACTATTGTCTCGTAGAGGCTGACTACTTTGGTAAGAAAGTATATGTTCCCCAGTTCCTCGCAGAGGTCGAATGGGGTTGTAACCGCGAGCACTTGATTGGCAAATGGCTCGACGCTGTTGTGTGTCAAGAGCCGAGTGCTTACCTCGTCAAGTTCTACTGCCAGTTGGATAGTGGCAATAAAGAACGCCTTATCGACTGGATAATCGAACACGGAGAACATCAGTTTATGCGTTAATGCCACAACGAGCGGCTAAAAATAGCATCGCGAAAAAAACTAATTAATCGTCGGTTGGGGGAGTTTATCGGATACCGTTTCAACCCGATTGGCAAAATCTTTCAATTCTTAAAAACTGGCTAATTACCAAAGAGGGGAGTGTCGGAATCCGTTAGACCCTCTTTTTTTATGCCTCTGTGGTACACACATAAAAATTTCCTATTTTTTTAATGATTTTTGAGCACTTTGGCGTGGTTTTTGTAATATATAAAGTGAATAAAATATCTTCAAACTATGACAAAAGACGAATTGTACTATCAACTACTTGAAAAAGTTCGGAATGAGGGTGGTTTCTTGAGTTTTGAGCCAAAAGCACATCCGAAAGTGCTTTTAAAAGATGATGAAAATGTTCGGCGCGCCGCTGTAGCCGCCATTTTTGAAACGGCTGACGATAGCAGCCCGTTAAGGCTCATCACTAATCGGTTTACTGCTTGGGATGTCTATGACTATCTCGATGTAGGAGATATTGAAAATTTATTACGCTGTTTAAATTAAATAAAAGAGAACATATGACACGAAAGGTATTTTTGAACGTAGCCGTAACAATTACGACTAATGAGGAAAACGAGTATGTAGGCACAATGGAGCGCATTGCCGCGAGACACACAAAGAACTGCCTACTTGACAATCCAGACGTTGAGGTTTTCAACATCCAAGATGTCGACGTAGTAATCACAGGCTCGGAAGAGACTGACCCGATTGGTTAAGACGGGGGCGATTGCCCCTGTTTTTTTTTGTCAATGTCGGTACCGCACATGTTTTTTCCTATTTTTTTCTTAATTCCTGATAGGGTTTGGCACAGTTTTTGTATATATATGGTCGTGAATAATAATATGTAACAGCCATGTATCAAGATTGTGAACCGTACAAAGGAAACCAAGTTTTCCAATTTAGAGAGAATCAATTCGTTGGTCGGTACTACAACGCCGACGGCGATATTGAAGAAACAAAGGTCTGCTCTACATACGACGAGGTATGTGAGGAGTTGAACAAGTACGCTAAATTTATGGACATCGCCGACCAAAGTTGGCAATAAACCCACTATAATTATGTTTGGAGAAGATTCTTACGAGACCTTTATACTGCGTAATGCATACGCGGCAGCCGAGCGGGCAGTTTACACGGGCGACTATCATGGTCGCGGTCACTCGACAAAGGTTGGGCAGCACAAGTCGGCAGCCCACACAAAGGCGAGAAAGGCTAAACGCCGCATGAGTAAGAAACATTAAATTATAAATAATATGAAACAGACTATTATTGACACCTCTTTCGGAGAGGTTATGGTAAAGGAAACGACAGAGGAAGAATACCTTGATTGTTATATCGGCGACAATTTCGACGATTATATTGGGACAATCGATGGGAGAATCTGCGACAGTGAAGATTACCTCGCTGATAAGATTGAGGAACTATTATCTTAATAATGGTACTCTTTTGCATACCACTTTAGCACTATTATTCAAAAAAAAATAGGATTTTAGTGTGGTTTGGCACGGTTTTTGCAGATTATAAGTAAAACGGAAAGCATTATGATTTTCACGGCAAAAGAACAACAGTATCTGGTTATCGAACATCCGAACCAGCAAATATGCGCGATGAGCGACGCAGTAGAGAATAGTGATATTATCTTCCATAAGGTAAGCAATAAGACGGGGCATACGCGAATAATATCGCCGAAGAGTGCGCGTAAGTACATGGGCTATGAACGCTTCTGTGATGGAATTGCCCACGCATACCTCTATGGCCGCCACTGTCTGATTAACTACAATACAGGCGCAAAGGTTGTTTTCATCAACCAGAAAGAACCATATATCAAACAACTAAAATAGGAGGACTAAAAATGGCTACTAAACGCTACGGACAAGAAAATTTCTACATCGAAATGCCTGATGGCAAAACGCTCGCTTTCTACTGCTGGACGACTAACACTCGCAATGGATTTTGCCATACGGTATGGTGTGCCGACAGAGATGAAACCACAAAGTGTTCTTATTGGAACCGCACGTGGGAGTGCTACACCTATCAAAGCGCACTGCAACGCGCATTCGAGAAACTGCCAGTGCAATACCGAGAGGCTTGCAAACTCTGGGATATTGCAAAGGAGCATAATGAATCGGAGGAATGCGAGGCGTTCGTGAAACAGTTCGAAAAAGTGTACAAGCAGACTCCATCCGAGTTTAAGGAGAAGCTCGCCAATAGCGACATCCACCTGGAAACAGAGGAACAGGCTCGCGGTCTGATGGGGCTCATGCGCTTGGCGACTGTTATGAGCAAAGGGGCTTGACCCCTTTTCTCTGGCAACCTTGGTACACACCGTGAAATTTTCCTATTTTTTTATCGGTAAAAATAATAGGTTTGGCACAGTTTTTGTAGTATATAAGTAGAATGGATATTAAAACTTTAAATAATAAGAATTATGACAGAGAATGAGGTGAGCAAAGTCATTGGCAACATTAAAGAAAACGTTCTGAAAAAGGCTCTTAATGGGGGCTTCGTAATTTTCTTCTACACGAAATCTGACGGCACGAAGCGCAAAGCCATCGGAACTCGTAACGTGTCAACAGTTCAGGCTATTTCATCTTGGCGGCCTACTGGCGCAAAAGAGAACGCCAGTTCGCTGTGCTATTTTGATTTGGAAAAACTCGCTTGGCGTTCAATGCGCTTTGGCAGCCTCATAGACATCGCTGTTGCTGATTTTAGCAAATCGTGGATTGACCCAGAGCGCTATGTCGTGTCGCAGGCATTTGCCGCTCGTGATGCCATCAACGAGGCTATCGCCAACGGAGAGGCAGGCAACGTTCCGCACCTCGTGGACATCTTGGCTAATAACACAGTATGGCAGCCGCAAGATGAGTTTGTCATCAAAGGTAATTACGACTCCTTGAAACAGCAGGCTGCCGAGAGCCGCATAGAGTATTCAAAGCTCAAAGAGGAGTATAATAAACTTGTTGACGAGTACAACACTCTCGCGGAGCGTCACAACGAGGTTGTTCGTGAGAACACCAAAAACATCAATATCATCGCGAAAATTGATGACCTCGTGAAAGACGAAAAGGTAAATGTATATCCTGTGGTATCTTGGCGCCCGCAAAAGTGTAAAGGCTAAAACCCCTGAAAATGGGGGTTTTCCTACTTTTTTTTGAAAAAACTATATAGTTTTGGTATGGTTTTTGTAGTGTACAAGTAGAACATTAAATATAACGAATAATGAGAAGAGTTTCTGAAACAGCAAAAAAGGTGGTGGCTGGCTGGGTTGCCAATATGCATGAGGGCGACATAATCCGCTTTGAAAATGGTAAGATAACCATTTATAGTTACGGCTGTGAAAACGATTCCGTTGATGCATACGCAAAATAATTCAAAAAAAATATAGATAGGTTTTGCAAACTATATAGTTTTTGAGTATATTATAGGTGTAAACTTTAATTAAAACTTATATGAAATTTATCACGTTTGACATTAGGGCAGAGAATAAACACTCAAAGGGTGCAAAGGTCGCTCGCCCGATTATGTTCGAATTGCACGAAGAATTTGACGACGGATTTGCTTTCCGCTTTAGGGATATGAAACTCAAGCATTGTACTTGCAGCCTGCGGGTTCATACCGATTTCAATCTCTTAACAAGAGAGGGTGTCTTGAGTCAACAGCGAGTTGCGGCATTCTTGAGTGGATTCTTCAAGTATTATTACACATTCGCCGTGCATGAGAATAACGTAATCTTTGGTCGCTCCTCAGAGGGATATAAGGACTATCACCTCGAAGAGTTGGTAACCGCCAGTGATTTTATCGACAGGCATTCAATGAACCTCCTCAAGGGAGAGTTGGATGACAACTCAATATCTCCGACAGTTATCAAGGGGATAATCGAGGCTCTGGACAAGTTCCTGTGTGAGAGTGATGATGGAGACGCGAGCGTCAATTCAGATGTCGGTGAGAAGACCAAGAGTGTTCAGAAGAACCGAAAGGTAATCGACTTCCAATATCAGTATTTCCCTAATGGCACTTTCGGGGGTAAGGATAGTGCCGAAGCATACATAGCAGCGATTGTTCCTGCTGAAAAGAAAGCATAAGTTTAACATTTAAATACATTTAATTATGAATAAGAAAAACAAATCAATCAAAGTCAACGGTGGTTTTAACGTACAGGAGAAGCGCGGTTTCGTATCTTACGCAGCTCCGTATAATGGCGGAATGGTATACGACGTAGCCCGTGTGTCCATTGATGACAAGTTCGATGGGGAACTCGGCAGGGCAATCGCATTCGCCCGAGTAGAGTTCGCAATCCGCACCCATGAGGAGCGCAAAGCCCGCCGTATTGTACGCGAGATGCAAGAGCATCTGAATAAGGAACTGAAAAAGTCTCCCGACCAAGATGCAAGCCGCTTCTGGTCGAAGCACATAGCCACCGCGTCTCAATACCATAATGAACTGCTCCGCTACCGCCGCAACCAGCGCAGGGTCGTAGAACTCATTGAGTCTGGTGAGTACATCGGAAAGCCCTATAAGGAGATGCTCAAGTTGGCACACGACCGCGCTCTTTTGGAGGAGGCAGAGGCTAACAAAAAGAAAGAGGCCGAGGCCAAGGCAAAGAAAGCAAAAAAGGAGCCTGCTAACGCCGTCGGTGAATAAATATCACCAAAAAAATAGGAAATCGTGCTAAATCTGAATGGTTTGGCACGGTTTTTGTTATATAATAAGTGGAAACTTATAAATCTAACGTTATGTATATTGTAGCAGTTCAAGAGTTAAGTAATGGGTTTGGATATGTTCCGAAAGTAAAAACCTTTAAGTCTCTTAATGAGGCTTTTGCCCATTTCAATAAGTTAGCGTATGAAGCGCGATTTGATTTTCCTGGCATCACACCTGCGGTGAAAATGGATAGTGAGTTCGAGACTACTGTTTT